>ENA-ORXD01002070-ORXD01002070.1-sediment-metagenome-genome-assembly--contig:-NODE-2070-length-14357-cov-3.809874_pt1 | contig 14357 bp, 10 predicted proteins | sample MGYA00237862_ERZ511471 | MGnify/ENA metagenome assembly ERZ511471 | reverse complement strand
CTCTGCGCGAAGGCGGAGATAAAGTTACGGCTGATGCCAAGAAAGAAGCCGAAGAAGCGATCAACACACTGCGCAAAGCAATGGAAGGCGACAACGCCGATGAAATTCGCAAACAAACCGAAGCTCTCGGTCAAATACTGCAGAAGATCGGCGCCAGCATGTACCAGCAGCCAGGTGCTGCAGGCGGTGCAGCCAGCGGTCCAACCGATCAATCCGGTCAGGGTCCATCCAACAATAATCAGAGCAAACCCGATGACGGAGAAGATGTTGTCGATGGCGAATTCAAAAACGTCTAGGCTTTGATTTTTCAAGTACAATTGATAGCGTTTTGGGGTTTAATACCCCAAAACGCTTTTTCATAAAGATTTTGGATCATTTGATGGCAGAAAAAAGAGATTACTACGAAGTACTGGGAGTTTCCAAAAACGCATCCAGCGATGAAGTCAAATCTGCATTTCGAAAGCTGGCTCGTCAATATCACCCGGATGTGAACCACGAAGCGGACGCGGAAGAAAATTTCAAAGAGATCAACGAAGCTTTCGCGGTATTAAGCGATCCGGATAAACGAGCTGCTTACGACCGCTATGGTTTCGCCGGTGTAAGCGGGAACGGAGCCCAGTGGGATGCTTCTACCATCGATCCTTTCGAAATTTTCGAACAGTTCTTTGGCTTTGGCGGTTTTGGGAACAGCAGCCGCAGGCGAAATTCCCCTCACCGCGGGCAGGATATCATTGTCACGCAGGTATTGACTTTTGAAGAAGCTTTCAGCGGAGCAGATAAAGATATTGCCATCACACGCGAAGAGGTCTGCCAGGTCTGTAAAGGTACCGGATCAGAACCCGGGACCAGCACAAAAACATGCTCCACCTGCGGCGGACGCGGAGAAGTGCGCCAGGTTCGGAACACTTTTCTCGGTTCAATGGTGCAGGTTACAACCTGCCCTACCTGCGGAGGGAGCGGCAAGGTGATCGAACAGCCCTGCCATAACTGCCGCGGTCATGGATATGAAACAAAAACCATTCACAAGACGATACCGATCCCGGCGGGTGTAGACGATGGAACACAGATCCGCCTCTCAGGAGAAGGACAGCCCGGCACTAACGGCGGACCGCGCGGCAACCTGTACATCAAGATCGGTGTCCGCCCGCATCAGTTCTTTAAACGAAAAGAAAATGATATTCTGGTTAATCTGACTATCAATATTGCACAAGCCACACTTGGAGCTGACATCATGGCTCCCACCATGGGTGGAGATGTAAAGATTTCCATCCCTTCCGGCACGCAATCAGGAAAAGTATTTCGCCTTCATGGGAAAGGTTTCCCGCGTATTCATTCAAACGGCGCGGGAGACGAGCTTGTGGTCGTTGACGTTGATATTCCCAAACGGGTAACCAAAGAACAGCGCGAACTGTTCGAGAAATTAGCCGAAACACTGGACAGCGAGGTTCATCCGCAAGAGAAGAGCTTTGTAGACAAACTCAAAGAGGCTCTGGGTGGATAAACAAACCTGGCTGGAAGTCTCTTTTATTCTCCCGGGCGAACAAGCTGAAGTAGTTGCTGAAATTCTAAATCGACATGCATATCAGGGGGTTGTCATTGAACGTGATCCGGAAAGCAGCAAGCAAGATACGGTCAAGGTTTTTGCCTATCTGGTTGAAGATGCCTCCCTTGAATATAAAAAAGAAGAGATCGAAAAAGCTGTTTTTTACCTGAACAAGATCCTGCCCGTCCCGGATCCAACCTACCGGCGTATTCATGATGAAAACTGGATGGCTTCATGGAAAAAATACTATAAACCGCTTGAAGTCGGGCAAAAGCTGATCATTATTCCGTCCTGGTATAAAAAAGAAAGTTCTGCACGCATTCCAATTCGCATCAACCCGGGGATGGCATTTGGCACCGGCACCCATCCAACCACACAGCTCAGCCTAGAACTGCTGGAAAAATATATACAGCCGGGGATCAACATGATCGATGTGGGCTGCGGCTCTGCGGTTCTCTCGATCGCCGGAATTCTGCTGGGGGCATCTCATTCGGTAGCGGTTGATATCAGCGAAGCAGCGGTGCTTTCATCGAAAGAAAATCTTGAACTCAACGGTGTTCAAAATCAAGTAGAGATCGGGCTTGCTTCTGTGACCGAAATTCGTGATAGTCAATTTTCCATCAAGCAAGCGCCCCTTGTGGTTGCCAATATCCTGCTCAAGATCCTGGAAGAATTGTTTGACCTTGGTATGGGTGAGCTGGTCAGCAGTCAAGGAATTCTGCTTCTTTCCGGTATTTTAAATGACCAGGTAGAAGAAATCATCGAAAAAGCGGGAAAAAATGGATTCACCTGTATAGAGCGCATCACACAGGGTGATTGGTTCGGATTAGCTTTTCGTAAAGAATAGATCACTCATTTTCCCCATATTCCGCTATTTTTTTGAAAAAACATGCTCTTGACACAGAACGTATGTTCCGGTATATTATTAGTACATTTGTCCAATTATTCATGAGGAGTGCGATATGGCACGCAAATCAGAAGGACTTGGAAACCGTCATAAAAAAATTATGCGATTTTTGACCGAATTTCAAGAATCGAATGGGTATTCACCTTCAATTCGTGAGATCGGTGAAAGTATCAACGTGAAATCAACCTCGCTGGTTGATTACTATCTCAAGCAATTGGAAGAGTTGGGATATATCTCACGTGAAAATCACATATCCCGCAGCATCTGCATCAAGAAAGAGATCGAGAGTGAGCCTTCGCTTGCATCACGAGTAACCGATGCCGTTCAAAAAGCCGGCGCTGCCCTCGACGACCTGCTGCAGATCCCTGTGATGGGTCGTATTGTAGCCAGTGAACCGATTCCCATGCCTGTTTCAGATGTGAACTATTTCGATCCGGAGAGCAGCATAGAGATCGCCCGCAGCCTGCTGCCAGCCAAAGAAAAGATCGAAGACCTATTTGCCCTTGAAGTCCAGGGTGATTCCATGATAGATGCCATGATCAACGATGGCGATATGGTTGTCATGAAACGCACCAATCGAGCAGAGAATGGTGAAATGGTAGCAGTTTGGCTGGATGATAAAGATGAAACCACCTTGAAATATTTTTACAAGGAGCAGAACCGCATCCGCCTGCAGCCCGCCAATCCCTCAATGGGACCGATCTACATCAACAATCCTGCCAGTTTACGCATCATGGGGAAAGTCGTCATGGTAATCCGGCAAATGCCTTTCGTAGCTGCATAAAAAAAAGCTCCCGCAACGGGAGCTTTTTTATAATCCCACCCATTCGCCGCACTGCTTCCAGAGTGCCAGCTGCAGCTCTTTATTATAGGTTTCAGGAGCAGATTCTACCTGCTTTCCATCCTCAAAATATGCACCGCTGATCTCTGCCACTTCATTGGAAGAAGCCAGATAGATGGAATTCTTCGCCCCATCTGCAATACTGATCCCCTTTATATCCGGGAATAAACTGTGCAGCATTTTGGTATCCACCGTACCCGGATGCAGGCAATTGACGGTTACTAATTTTTTATCCAATCGATCTGCAAATTGATAGGTGGTCGCAATATTTGCGAATTTTGAAATCTTGTATGCATTCCAGGTTGTAAAAGCAGAGGGATCATTGATCTTTGAAATATCCAGATTGCGCATATGGTGGGCAATGGATGTCACATTCACAATGCGTGCAGGTGAGCTTTCTTTCAATCTAGGTAACAGTAGTGTGGTCAATAAAAAAGGCGCCAGCTGATTCACCGCAAAGGTTAGTTCGAAACCGTCTTTCGTTAAATGAAATTCCTGTGCATGGGTACCGGCATTGTTGATAAGCACATGCAGCACCGGTTCCACAGTGAGAATTTCTTCAGCCAGATCCCGCACTGCCTGTAAGGATGAAAAATCCGCTACATAGCCACACGGCTCGGTTTCAGGATAAGCCTGCTGAAGCTCCCTGACAGCAGTATTCACCTTTTCGGTGCTGCGCCCGTGGATCAGCACTCTGGCTCCCTGCTGCGCCAGAACCCTGGCAGTTTGCTTGCCGATTCCATCTGTTGAACCGGTGATTAGAACAGTTTTTCCTGCAATCGTCATTTTCTGCTCCGCTGATTATTCATAACTGGCTTCGACATTCAACTGCACCGCATCGATAGCTGCTCCCGCTGAATAAATGAATCCGCGTACTTCGATCACGCCGATTTCATCAAGAACCCCTGTGGCTTCGATCCGCCGCACGCCAATGATCGCACCTTCTTCGTCCACGGCAGCAGCCGACAGCCATACCCGAACGGTTTCCCCAACGATTCCATTCACAAATATTCTGGCATCAACTTGAGCGGTCAGTCCATCTTCCGAGATCGCGACATTTTGATCCAGTATCTCCGTTTCAATATAACGGCTCTCATCTTCCACCGGAATGGCAGAAGTCAGGATGGAACTGGTGCGGTACGGCTGTGGAACAGGTGGGGGAAAATATGCGGAAAGTGGAAGCTGCCCCTGACTGGGGATCAAATTAAGAGGAGCAGCAGCGATCTGCGCAGTCAACTGCGATCCGCTTTCATTTCCCAGCGTGATCTCCACCAGCACATTTTCTACTGCATACTCATTTGGATTCTCTGCTGTGAGAAAACACCACAGCCCGCCGCTCTTCTCCTTCACACAGTTGGGCTCGCCAAGATTGATCGGTGCGGTTTCTGCACTCACGACAGCGGCTGCAGTGCCTTCTTCTGTTTCCGATGGGATCAGGATTTGCATCCCCTCCACCATGGCGTTGGGATTGATGTCAGGATTTGCCTGCACCACATCTCCCATATCCAACCCATACAGCAGGGCGATGCTGGACATGGTTTCTCCAGACTGCACCGTGTGATATTGAGGGGTTGGGGAAGGCGTCGGTAAAGGAGTTTCTGTTGCTTCTGCAGTTTCAACCGGTTGTGTTGGTGCAAGGGTAGCCCCATAGGGGGTCAACGCTGCGGCTTTCTGCAGCTGCTGCCCGGAGGAACAGCCAGCCAGGAAAACAACCATAACCAGCAGGAAGGAAATACTCTTTTTCATGATGAAAAATTATACTTTCGTATAATACCTTTTATAATGGTATTTAATGAAGTGCTAATATGGAGACAAATCGATCAGACCAGAACCCACAAGAGGACCAACCTCTTTTTGAAAAGACATTTCCCTCTTCCTTTGGTCAATTCTACATGTCGCAGGGATTTCGTGAAAAGGGTGTGGTTTCCAATGACTGCGGTCCAACCAGTCTGGCAATGATCATCAACCTTATCCTTCATCAAGAAAATGTTCCGAATTTATCACTGCGAAAAGAGAACATCATCCATCAGACCAACTTTCATTTCTGGGACCGCCTTCCCCGCACCATTCCATCTGTCGGTGGAGCCACCACCCCCTGGGGCATGGTTTTTGCTTTCAATCAATGGATGCAGAAATTGGGGCTGCCCTGGACTGCCGAAAGAATAAGCTGTGCGAACCGTGCCGTTATTCTGGAAAAGATCATTTCAGGAAAATACCTCACCGCTTTAAAGATATGGAAAAACAGCGGCGCTCACTGGGTGAATATCATTGATTTCTCTTCCGAAGAAGATACCCTGTACCTTCTTGACCCGAATCCATACCTGGTAAACCTCCCTCAAAACCGCAGAGTGCAGAAGGAAAGTTGGGAAAAGTTTTCTGCTGATTGGCAGCGCAGCAAAGTATGGTCAACGCTGCTGGGAATCGAACGCGAGATCATTGTTTATTCGAAGGATCTCTAAATTCTCACGAGATTGGTATAATTCGTGGATTGAATTTAAACTGAACGATTTTTGGAGTCATTATGAGTGAAGCGCTGCATTTTCAGGACATTATCTTAAAATTACAGGAATACTGGGCAAAAAATGGCTGCTTGATCTGGCAGCCCTATTACACCCAGGTTGGCGCCGGTACCATGAACCCGGCTACCTACCTGCGCGTGCTGGGTCCTGAACCCTGGAATGTGGCTTACGTAGAACCTTCCATCCGCCCGGATGATGGGCGCTATGGAGAAAACCCCTATCGTATGCAGCAGCATTATCAATTCCAAGTCATCCTGAAACCCGATCCGGGTAATCCGCAGGAGCTGTATCTCAAATCACTGCAGGCGCTGGGTATCGATCCGCTCAGTCACGATATCCGCTTTGTGGAAGATAACTGGGAATCACCGGCGCTGGGCGCCTGGGGGTTGGGTTGGGAAGTGTGGCTGGATGGACAGGAAATAACCCAGTTCACATATTTCCAGCAAGCCGGCGGTATTGTGCTGGAACCTGTAGCCGTAGAGATCACATACGGGTTGGAACGCATCGCCATGGCGCTGCAGGGAAATTACGATTTCCGCTCCATTGAATGGAACGATCATTTCACCTATGGGGATGTGAACTACCAGGGAGAACGCGAACACAGCATCTATTATTTCGAAAAAGCAGATGTGGATAGTCTGCGTACCATGTTCAACCTGTTCGAAAAAGAAGCGAACGCGTGTTTAAAAAATGGACTGGTTCTTCCCGCTCATGATTACATTCTAAAATGTTCCCACACGTTCAATATTCTTGATACTCGCGGGGCAGTTGGTGTTACCGAGCGGCAGGATCTGTTTTCCCGTATGCGCAAGCTTTCACAAAAATCTGCGCAGTTGTATTTAGCCCAGCGCGAAGAATTGGGCTTCCCCTGGCTGCAGAAGAACGACCTTCTATCAGAGCAGCCGCAAGAAGAACAGCTGATGCTGAACGGTACGCTGTCTGAAATCCCTCCCGCACCACAATCTTTTCTTTTCGAAATTGGGACCGAAGAACTGCCCGCGCAGGACCTCTCCGATGCATTACAGCAGCTGGAGAAGAATGCCATCGCGATGCTTGAAGACCTGCGCCTCGATTATGACAGTGTGAAAATTTTCGGCACACCTCGCCGCCTAGTTGTATATATTCACGAGCTGGCAACCAGCCAGGTCGATACGCGTGAAATTGTAAAAGGTCCACCCGCCAAGGTCGCCTACGACGCGGATGGAAAACCTACCAAAGCAGCCGAAGGGTTCGCCAAAGGAAAAGGATTGACGCTGGAAGACCTGCATGTAGAAGAAATCGACGGCGGAAAATACATCACAGCCGAAGTATTTCAAAAAGGTAAATCTGTTCTTGCGGTGCTGCCGCAGGCGCTGCAGGACCTGACCGCTGCCATTCATTTCACAAAATCCATGCGCTGGAACAGCAGCAATGTTTCTTTCTCACGTCCCATTCGCTGGCTGCTGGCGCTGTACGGCAGCACGGTGATCCCGGTTCACTATGCAGACCTTGACTCCGCCAACATCACGCGCGGTTTGCGGTTCCACGACCAGGATTCATTCGAAGTCAAAAACGCGGATACATATTTTGAATTCATGGAATCACAGGGCATCATCCTCGACTGTACTGAACGAAGAAACGCCATCATGGAACAGGTTAAAGACCTCAGCAGCAGCGTGCACGCCTCTGAGGGAGTGGATGAGAAACTGCTGGATGAAGTAACCAATCTGGTGGAAGCGCCCACTGCTTTATTAGGCAATTTTCCCAAAGAACACCTGAAACTTCCCAAAGAAGTTTTGATCGATGTGATGAAAAAGCACCAGCGCTATTTCCCGCTGCCCGCAAAAGGCGGAACGATTCTTCCTAATTTCATTACCGTACGCAACGGCGATGACCAGCACCTTGCTGTGGTTGCCCGCGGAAATGAAGAAGTCATCGAAGCACGTTTTGAAGATGCCGCATTCTTCATCAAAGAAGACCAGCAGCATGACATGAAATGGTTCCGTAATAAATTGGGAACCCTCACCTTCCACCGTGCGCTCGGCTCGATGCTTGAAAAGAACGAACGCATTGAAAAGATCGTTGATGACCTGCTGCCGTTCTTTGATCTATCGAAAGAAGAAAGCGGATACGTCCGCCGCGCAGCCCAGCTCTGCAAGGCAGACCTGGTAACAAACATGGTGATCGAAATGACCTCACTGCAGGGCACGATCGGAAAGTATTACGCTCAGTTAGCCGACGAGCCGCAAGAGGTTGCACTGGCGCTGGAAGAACAATATTTTCCGCGCTCTGCCGGAGACAGCGCTCCCACCAGCAAGATCGGGTTGATCATCGGGTTGGCAGATAGGATCGATTCATTAGCCGGTCTGTTTGCAGTAGATATGGCACCCAGCGGTACCAAAGACCCCTTTGGCTTGCGCCGGGCTGCCATCAGCATTATTCAGAACCTTATCGACTGGAAAATCGATTTCGACGTTGCACAGGGTTTGACCATTGCGTCAAAATACCTGCCGGTCAAGATGAAAGACAGCGACCTAGCCGCCTGCGTGGAATTCGTCAAAGGACGCTTTTCCAACTACCTGCTTGAAAAAGGATTCCGTTACGATATCGTCGCTGCCGTTGAAACTGCCCAGGGAAATCTTCCATACCGCGCTTTCCTGGCAGCCCAACAGCTTACCAAATGGACATCCCGCAAAGACTGGGTGGAAACCCTGCAGGCTTTCTCACGCTGTGTGCGCATCACCCGCGACATAACCCAGCGCTTCACACTGGAGGAAAAACTGCTGGCTGATGAAGAAGAAAAGCAGTTATATCAGGCAGTTCAAAACGCTCTGCAGCAGAAACGCGAGCCGGGATCGGTAGATGATATGCTGAACGCTTTTCTGCCCACGATTCCCGCCGTTAATTTATTCTTCGACAAGGTGTTGGTAATGGCTGAAGATAAAAAACTGCAGCAAAACCGGCTGGGGCTTCTCCAGCAAGTTGTCAGCCTGGCTGACCGGGTAATTGACTTTACCAAGCTGGAGGGTTTTTAGAGCAGCAGCACTGAAACCATTAATAACCTTGTTGACCTTCATTCTGCACTGAACGCTGCAGTTTCCAACCAGAAGGATATAAAAGTACTCCTATAATTAGGATACGAGTGTGATTCTTATGAATAATATCGAAGAGATCAAATCAAGAATTGATATTGTAGACCTCGTATCGGAAACCGTGAAGCTGCGCCGTACGGGGAAAAACTATATTGGTTTTTGCCCTTTCCACTCCAACACCCATACTCCTGCTTTTGTTGTTTTTCCTGAAACAGGCACCTGGCGCTGCTTTGGAGAATGCAATGAAGGCGGCGATATTTTCCGCTTTATCATGAAAAAAGAAGGGTGGGATTTTCCAGAGACACTTCGCTACCTTGCACAAAAAGCGGGAATCACCCTGGAACCGCTTACTCCCAAGAAAATAGAGGAAGATGCTTACGAAGAGAAGTTAAGAAGCATTCTGGAAGAAGCGCTTATCTTTTTCAAGTATCACCTTCTTCAAACGAATAATGGCAAATCTGCCCTCAGCTACCTCACAGAAAAACGCATGCTCACCGCAAAAACTATTGAGGTTTTCGAACTGGGATATGCCCCCAACGGGTGGGAAGAAGGGCTGAAGCACTTTCTGCAAAAGGGATACAGTGAAAAAGAACTGTTTGATTGCGGATTGATCACCAAGCGCAGTGACAAGGAGGGGTATTATGATCGCTTCCGCAACCGCATCATCTTTCCTATTCGTGATGCAGGTCAGCGTTTATGCGGATTCGGCGCCAGGGCGCTTGCCAGCGACGATATGCCAAAGTATCTGAATTCTCCCCAAACACTGCTCTTTGATAAAAGCGCTATCTTATATGGGCTCGATAAAGCACGCAAACCCATCCGCGCCGCCGATCAGGCGATCATTGTGGAAGGATATTTTGACGTCATCGGATTACACCAATCCGGCTCCCAAAATGCGGTATCTCCAATGGGTACCGCCCTTACTCCCGTTCAAATGAGGATGTTGAAACGCTATACGCGCAAGATCATTCTGGCTCTAGATCCCGATTCTGCCGGCGAAAAAGCAACGCTGAAAGGGCTCGAAGTAGCCCGCGATACCATGGATCATTCCGATGATTTTGTTTTCAATCCAAGGGGGCTGATCCGTTCCGAAGCCCGGCTGGACGCAGATATCCGGGTTTGCTCTCTCCCGGATGAAAAAGACCCGGATGAGATCGCTCTGGATGATCCTGAAAAATGGCGGGGGATCGTTGAACAGGCAAAACCGATCATTACCCATGTGATCGACACGCTGACCGCAGGAAAAGACCTTGAAGACCCCAAGACCAAAAGCGAGATAGCCAGCAAGGTTGTACCGCTCATCAAAGATGTCCCCAACGCGGTTGAGCGGGATGCCTACCGCCAGCAGCTCGCCAGAGTGCTGCATGTAGATGAACAGGCTCTTTTCTCCATCTCCGAAGTCCAATATGTGAGCAGGGATCGCTCCCGCCGCAGAAAAGCTGAAGCAGAGCCTGCCAACCTGGAAACCATTGCTTCTTCTGAAAAGAACAAGATTTACAATCTCGAGAAGCATATCATTCTCCTTCTGCTTTCCAAACCGGATATGATCTATGATCTCGACCGATATCTCAAAAAGAACGATCTTCCCTCAATTACATCTTCAGATATAGAATCAGGGGATATGCAGGTCATCTTTTCGTTGACCGAGGAATCTCTCCGGCAGGTTGATAAAGATGCGGATGAATATATCTCTGCCAATCTTCCTGAAGGGCTAAACGGCTTACAGGAAGAAATAGAGCAGGTGATCCATGATGGAACAACACAGGACCGTATTCTGGATGATCTTGCCAGAACGCTGCTCACATTAAGAAAAACAAAGATCAATGACAAAATAAGTAATCTGATGTCTCTAACCCAGTCAGACGAAGAAAATAAACAGTTCGCTGCCGAACCCGAAATGCAGAAAGAACTGATGGAAGCCATCAAAATGCGCCTTGTGGTTGAAAAAGCGCAATCATCTCCCTTTATTGGTGATTGAATTCTTCATGTATAATTCAAATATGCCATCCTACAAATTAAAAATTTTCACAGGGGAGTTTTTGACGTTTTCGCTCTTAAATCAACTAAATACAGGTTATTCCCTTTAGGAAAAGATCATGTCTGATTTTGTTGATGACCATCCTGAAGATACAATCAACGGTCTTCTTTCTTCTGAGAATGACGGACCCCTGGATGACCTCGTAGAAGAAACTCCTACAGAAAATCAATCTGCTTCAGAATACTCTGAGGATCCGGTTCGCCTGTATCTCAAAGAAATTGGTCAGATCGATCTCCTGGACGCAACCAATGAGTTTCATCTGGCAACCCGTATTGAGGCAGACCGCCGTATTCGTAAACTGCAGAATCAGGTACATCCCAAAGAAAGCAAAGGGAAGGATCCCTTCCTGACCAAAATGCTTCTGCAGATAACAAAAGACCTGTCTACTTCTTACAGCAATGTTGAAAATGTCACTTCCACAAAACCCGGATTGTCGTTCCCCGATTTCAGCCTTATTCTGGCAGAAGCGCAAATGCTGCGTTCTCAATGGAATATTGAAGCTCCCTCCTATACTCGGAATTATTTGAATATCTACTGGAGTCAGAAGTTTTCATCGGATGACTCGATTACCGAGGAATTATTAACCGGCTTGATCCAGGAAGTTTACGCCCTTTATCTTGCCTGCTACCTTCTTCCCACGGGCATTGCACAGGCACTGCTTGAATATTATGACAAGGAACAGCGCATCCCTCGTTCAAACTTCTTCCAAAACCGTTTTCCAGATGAAGCTGTTTTAAAACAGGATATTACTGCAATCCATACTTTATCGTACGAGGCAACCCAGGTTCTGATCCGCGCTAATTTACGTCTTGTGGTAAGCGTTGCGAAAAAATACCTTGGCAGAGGGATATCCCTCCTTGACCTCATTCAAGAGGGCAACCTTGGATTGCTGCGCGCGGTTTCGAAATTCGATCCAACCCTCGGTTTTAAATTCAGCACGTATGCCACCTGGTGGATCCGTCAATCTATCAGCCGCCATATTGCCGAGCAGGCACGAACCATTCGCATTCCGGTTCATTTATTTGAGTCGATCTCAAAGCTTTTAAGAACCCAGAGAAAACTAACCCAGAGTTTAAACCGCGACCCAACTTATGAGGAGTTATCTCTGGAATCAGAATTCATCGATAAGCGTGATTCCGATCAGATCAAGGAGGCACTGCAAACGAATCAGCCGATTGGGAAAAACCTGATGACCAAATGGAAAAACGCATCACAAAAAGTACAGCAGATCATGAAATCAGCTGAAGAACCCATATCTCTGGAATACCCGGTTGGCGATGAAGACAGCAGCCAGCTTGGTGATTTTATCGAAGATATCGATGCTGTTGAACCAATGGATGCCGCCGCACGAGAAATGCTTAAGGAGCAGGTGCAGTCCGCTCTTTCTGCCCTTTCAGAACGGGAACGTCAGGTGCTTGAATTACGCTTCGGTTTACTGGATGGCAAAGATCACACTCTTGAAGAGGTCAGTAATTATTTCAATGTAACTCGAGAACGTATCCGCCAGATCGAAGCAAAGGCACTAAGAAAACTGCGTCACCCCTCTCGCAGCCGTGATTTGAGGGAATATTTATTATAAAATGGAGAGAGAAACATTGCTTGCGAGCACAAATTTTACATGTTATAATCTCGACGAAAATAAAGATTGTCTCCAATTATTTTCCCCCAGATAATTATTTTTAGGAGCAGCAAACTCCACCAGAACACTTAAATCAGGAATGTTGTTTTTATTCATCATCTTTAAATCCAATTAAATTTAAACCTAACTCATGGAAAGTAAAAAATGATAACAATTGCAGAACTCGAAAAAAAGTCGCTTGTCGAACTTCGCAACATGGCAAAGGATATGAATATCGAAGATGCCATGACGCGAAAAAAAGAATTCCTCATAGTCGCCATCTCTCAAAAAACCGCGGAGGATGAGGGGCGCGAGGCTGGAGGCGGCATTCTCGAAATTATGCCCGAAGGGATCGGTTTCTTACGGCATAACTACCAGATGGGGAAAAATGACATCTATGTATCTCAAGCCCAGCTCCGCCGCAATGAGCTGCGTAACGGGGATATGGTCTTTGGAGATGTTCGTCCGCCGCGTGAATCAGAACGGCATTATGGATTAGTGCATGTAGAGAGCATCAATGGTATTCCTGTTGATCAAAATGAAAAAAGGATCCGTTTTGAATCCCTGACCCCGATTTTCCCCGATCAACGTTTCAATTTAGAAACCCCGCGCAACATACTTTCCAACCGTATTATCGACATGATCGCTCCTATCGGAAAAGGGCAGAGAGGAATGATCGTTTCTCCTCCCAAAGCCGGTAAAACGACCATTATGAAAGAGGTTGCAAATGCAATTTCAACCAACCATCCAGAAGTGGATTTGATGATCAGCCTCATCGGAGAGCGTCCGGAAGAAGTAACTGACATGGATCGCTCGGTAGAGGGAGAAGTGATCGCTTCTACTTTCGATGAACCGGTAACCTCCCATGTACGTACTGCCGAAATCACCCTCAACCGTGCCAAACGGTTGGTCGAAATTGGGCATGATGTGGTCATTCTCATGGATTCGTTAACCAGATTAGCACGGGCATACAACCTGGTAGTAAATCCTTCAGGGCGTACTCTTTCAGGTGGTATGGATCCTTCTGCGCTGTATCCTCCAAAACGTTTCTACGGTGCGGCACGGAATATTGAAAATGGGGGATCATTGACCATCATTTCAACCGCTTTGATCGATACAGGATCAAGGTTGGATGATGTTGTTTATGAAGAATTCAAGGGAACTGGAAACATGGAACTGCACCTTTCCAGGCGCCTCCAGGAGAGACGTATTTTCCCCGCTATTGATATTGAGCGATCTTCAACCCGCCGTGAAGAACTTCTGCTCAGCCCAGATGAACTGAAAAAGATCTGGCTGATGCGCAGAATGTTCCTGCAAATGATCGGACAACCCCCAACGGGAGGAGGCATGGATCTGGCGGTCGCCACCGAAGCAATTTTGCTCCGGCTCGAAAAGACGAAGAGTAATCAAGAGTTCCTTACAACTCTATCGGAGGGAATTTGATCAAAGAAAAGCAAACTCCGCAAAACGATGAACCTCAACCAGAAATAAAAAAAGAGCGCCGTAGTGTTATTTCCATCATCACCTGGATCATTGCAGTACTGATGATCCTTCTGATGAGTGCATCGCTCTATCAATTCATCAGGGGTGAATCTTTACTTGCCCTGGTAAATCCCCAGTCAAATGCGATCGATTCAGATAACTCCAACGCGATCCTGCCAACCCTTGCAGAAGGGGATGAATATCAATCCGTAAAGCGAGATGCCAAGGCAGATACGGTTCTTCCTACCGGGTATCGACAGGAACCAGTATCATATACCGTTGCTACCGGAGATTCTATTTTCGGGATCGCAGAAGAATTTGAATTGGATCCAGAAACG
>ENA-ORXD01002069-ORXD01002069.1-sediment-metagenome-genome-assembly--contig:-NODE-2069-length-14362-cov-3.727686_pt1 | contig 14362 bp, 14 predicted proteins | sample MGYA00237862_ERZ511471 | MGnify/ENA metagenome assembly ERZ511471 | reverse complement strand
AAAAGCAAGGCGCCGATGTGAGCGATGCCCAGGAATTCAAACGGCGCTCCCTGGTAATCGTGCGCGAAGAATGATTGCATGAATCACCTCAAAAGCTTTTCAAATATTTATAACACCATACATAAAAAAAGTTACCATAAAAGTACATTGTATAACAGTAATGACTGGTAAATCATCTCTTAGTGTCTGATTGGCTGCTCGGGGAAATCTTATCTCTTTTTAATTTCTTCATACGCAGGTCGATTTCGGCTTCCCGTCCTTCGGCAGAAGGTCGATAGAATTGTTTTCCCCGTAAATCCTCCGGCAAATATTGCTGGGCTATGAAATGACCGGGAAAATCATGCGGGTAGCGATAACCCTGACCATGTCCAAATCCCTTGGCATCCCGGTTGGCATCCATCAGGTGCAGTGGCACTGGCTGTGCTCCTTGCTGTTCAATTTCCTTCAAAGCATCGAAGTATCCCAAGGCGGAATTCGATTTTGGCGCAGTTGTCAGATAAAGAGTTGCTTCTACAATCGGAAAGATCCCCTCCGGCAATCCGACAAATTCAAATGCATATGCAGCTGAGGCAGCTACCTGTAATGCTTGCGGATCTGCCAGACCGATATCTTCCCCAGCCAGAATCAGCAGCCGGCGCAGAATAAAGCGCGGGTCCTCGCCCGCATGGATCATTTTCGCCAACCAATAGAGCGCCGCATCCGGATCAGAACCGCGCACAGATTTTATGAAAGCAGAAATGGTATCGTAGTGTTCATCCATGTTCTTGTCATAATGCAGCGCGCGCTGCTGGATCGAATCCTGGGCAACTTGCAGATCGATTTTCAAGGTACCGCCCGAATCTGCCGGTGTGGATTCAACTGCCAACTCTAACGCATTCATCAGGCTGCGGGCATCGCCATTGGACATTTGCAGCAGATGGTTGCGGGCATCTGTGCTGACCTGAATAGACCGCTTGCCGTAACCATATTCTTCATCTTTCAGTGCACGATCAAAGAGGATGCCCAATGCATTTTCATCTAGTGGCTTCAGCTTGAAGATACGGGAGCGGGAAACCAGGGCGGGGATTACATCAAAATATGGATTCTGCGTAGTCGCACCGATTAAAATGATCAAACCATTTTCAATATTTGGCAAAAGTGCATCCTGCTGGGCGCGGTTCCAGCGGTGCACTTCGTCAACAAACAAAATGGTGCGTTTACGATAAAGGCTTCGGCGCTCTTGGGCTTCATTGATGATTTCTTTTAACTCGCTTTTGCCAGCCATGACTGCCGAAATTGTTGAAAAGTGCGATTGGCTATAATTGGCGATCAAACGCGCCAATGTGGTCTTTCCTGAGCCGGGTGGCCCGCACAGAATGATGGACGAGAATAGGCGGTCGGCCTCAATCGCGCGTCGCAGCAAGCATCCTTTCCCGATAATTTCCTCTTGACCGACAAAGTCTTCAAGTTTGTGCGGACGCATGCGTGCCGCCAAAGGCGCTTCACTCTTCAGCGCTTCTTGCATGGCATGCTCAAACAAATCCATTTTTTTCAACCTTTCTGCTAACTATTTTAATTATAGTAGAACGCTTGTCCAATTATATCAGCAATGAAAAACTTTCGACGCAGCTTGCATTAAAATAAGAGCATGGATCCAACCATTCACCCGCTTGTGCGCGTGCTTTTAGCAATCGCGCTCATCACAACCCCCATCCTGATCGTTATTCTACAGCGATTGGACGCAATCTGCGACATCGTGCAAAGAATAAAAAACAAGGATTTTTCATTTACCACCCCTTCTTTTCTTGCTGCACCAAAAATATCAGCGGAAAATACTTGCCCGAAATGTGGAGCGTCCATCCCCTCTGGAAATCGGTTCTGCGGGAAATGCGGCGCACAAGTACACGATCAAAAAAAGATAAAATCTTAGAGCATGAAATAATTCCTATTATTACCTCGTGTTGGAACAAAATAACCTGTCGGTCTGATCGGCATGCAGCATGTCCGTTATAATCAATTTCAATCATAAATTCAATCGAGTAGATGATGCCCAGAAAATTTCACGATTACTTACCAGAAAAAGATTATGCGCTTGGTCTCGGCTTGGGTCTGGTGCTATTGATCGTCAGCCAAGCTTTGTCAAAAATACCTGGGGGATTGGCACTGGTTTTTCGATGGGTCACTTTTATTGCTGCGCTCATAAACTATGGGCTCATTCTTTATTTCTATGATCGCGACCGAAAAATAAAACAAAAAGAACAATCCAACGGAGATCAACCAAAACGATAATCCAAGCAGGATGTTTTAATTACCTCAGCATATCAATAAAAAGAATCTTTTTTAAATATTCAGCGTATATTGGGAGAGAAACAAAATATTTATTGGATTATTGAGGTGACAAAAATGGAACGGAGAAACAGCCAATTCTTAACAGCCATATTGTTTGGAATCTTGGTTTTATCCCTAACCGGATGCGCAGATGGCAGCATGCAGACTCGCACCGAAGCTGTCAGCGGTTTTGACAAGATTCGCATTGAGACTTTCGGCGAATTCATTATTGAACAAGGTGAAGAAGAAGCTCTATCCATAGAAGCACCACGCGATTATCTACGCTACATTACCAGCAAAGTGGAAAACGGGGAGTTGGTCATCAGCACGCGTCGCGGCTTTTTCGGTGGACCAATCCGTCGAGTTGTCTATACTCTGACCGTAGAAGACCTTGAGCGCATTTCTCTTTCTGGAGCTGGCGCGATCAAGATTTTCCAACTTGACACAGAAAATTTTGAAGTAGATCTGACCGGTGCGGGTAGTGTGGAGATCGATGATTTGTCAGCGGACATGCTGGAAATCAATCTGGCTTCTGCGGGTGCGATCGTTATTGCTGGGCAGGTAAACACACAAGATATTGACATCAGCGGTGTAGGCAGTTACGAAGCCGGGGATTTGCGCAGCAATCAAGCACAGATCAATTTATCCGGCGCAGGCAGCGCTGTCGTTTGGGTAGAGGATACATTGTATGTGAATGTGAGCGGGGTCGGATCAGTTTCTTACTTTGGAACCAATCCGCAGGTAGATCAAAATATCAGCGGTCTCGGTTCAGTCAACAGCAAAGGTCAGCATTGAATCCCACTTCATTAATCCGCGAAAGCCGCGTTTTTAATAAGCGCGGCTTTTTTTTATTCAACCCAGGACAACCCCGCATATTTATAATAGCCGCTGGCAATGAGGTATTCTTCACCCGTCTTGACATCGAGGGCGTGGATCTGGCTGACACCTTCGCTGTCGCTCACATACGCCAAATATTTACCATCCGGAGACCAAACCGGAGAATGGATTGTGGCATTGCTTTCCGTTAGCTGTTGTTCAGCACCACCCTGTAGGCGATATAAAAACAACTGAAAGTGCTGATCGCGTTTCGAAATGAAAGCAATCGTCGCGCCATCGGGCGACCAAACCGGTGCTGCATCATAATGGATATTGCTGGTCAATTGCTCAACAGCGCTGCCATCTGATTTCATGATAAAGATTTCAAAATCCCCGTCCCGGTCTGAGACAAAAGTCAGCTGATCGCCATCTGGAGACCAATTTGCCTGGGTTTCCTGAGAATCCTCAATCGTCAATCGTTCAATGGCATCCCCTTCCCTGGTCATCGTCAGAATATCATAGTCACCGCTGCTATCGGATTGAAAAGCAATTTGCAAACCGTCTGGCGAAATGCGCGGCTCAGTCTCTTCCGCCTGAAAAGTCGTCAACCTTTGCGATTCTCCCTCCGGCAAAGGCATACCGAAGATATCATAAGTTCCAAATCGGTTGGAGGAAAAGACCATCAGGCTGGAATCCGCGGCAAAATCGGGGGAAATATCCGCAGCAGCTTGTTTCGTCAATTGGTAAACCTTCCGGTTTTCCATATTCATGAAGAAAATATCGAACATGGATTTACTATCCTTTTGAGCGGCGAACACCAGTTTGCCTTTGGCATTTTTTAACTCTTCCAATACCGGAATGCCAATATCAACGACATTATTCTTTTCTTGTGAACAGCCTGTAAAAATCACAGCCAGACCCAATTCAAGCACAATCATTAAACGTAGCGCCTTTTTTAGGGAATACATTTTTTCTCTCCGTTCGAATATTTCTCGATTGGTTCAACTTATGAATTAATAACACACAATCCTCAAATGAGAGCTGCGAAATTTGCATTTTTCAGCAAAGATACGTTATCATTATCTGTACCCTGATCTTTCTTCAATTATTACATGGAGGTAGAGATGGCATTGGAACTTTTGAATGGAAGTTTGGTCATAGACATCTTTTTCGATCCCAAAGACCGGGATTTTGACGATAACATCTGCGTCTGTTTTAAGGAATACGGTCCTGAAGAGGAAAAGATCTTTTATGCAGGCGAGACTAATATCTACCTTACTGCCAAGCAAGCCCGCGAGCTGGCAGAGTTATTAAAAAAGGCTGCTGATCACAGCAACCATGCTGCTCGATGAAAAAGAACAAGCCTTTTTGGGAAACGAAAAAACTCACCGAGATGAGCCTGGATGAGTGGGAATCGTTGTGCGATGGCTGCGGCATCTGCTGTTTGTATAAGCTTGAAGATGAAGCCAGTGGGCAAGTTGATTTTACCAACGTCGCCTGCCGATTTCTAGATTTGGAAACCTGCGTCTGTCAGTTATATACTGACCGCAAAAGCGCCATGCCCACCTGCATCAAGCTTACCCCTTCCAAAGTTACCCAATTGAAATGGCTGCCGCCAACCTGCGCCTATCGTTTGATACTGGAGGGAAAACCCCTGCCCGCTTGGCACCCCTTGATAAGCGGAGATCCACGATCAGTTCATAAAGCGAGTATATCAATCAAGGGTAAAGCTATTCCTGAATCCTCGGCTAACCTGAACCATTTGGAGAAATACATCACAAACGATATAATCGGTTCTCCCTTCTCAACCACTGACAAGTAATAGAAGGCGGGCATGTTCCTCAATCCAAAGTTGAAACATTAATTCGCTATACCTTTTGTATCAAGGTCTGGATTTGTTCGTGCATATAAAGTTGGACATAATACAGTCCACCGGCATTCTTCCCGCTTGAACCTGAACCTTTCCAACCACCGAAAGGCTGGAATCCAGGCCATGCGCCTGTTGTTGCGCCCTGCGGTCGGTTGACGTAATTTACGCCGGCCTGAATATTCTCAAAGAACCATTTTGCCTCTTCAAGAGATCCATAGAAACCGGAAGTCAAGCCATAGGGAACATCATTGGCGTAATGCATAGCTTCCTGCAGATTCTCCACAGGCATCAAGGTAGTGATCGGCACGAACATTTCATGTTTCCACAGCCGTTGCTCAATAGTTAAATCCGCTACAATTGTTGGGGCGCAAAAGTATCCTTTAGCAAAATCACCATCAGTTAAAATTTTTCCACCGGTTAGAAAACGGCCACCGTCCTTTTCCATTTCGTTGATATAGGTTTGGTATTCCTGATAGGAATTTTGATTCACCACGGGGCCAAGATATACGCTGCGTTGTGTAGGATCGCCAATGGTCAATTTTTGAGTTAATTCAACCATGCGGTTCAACACAGCTTGGTATACTGGTTTTTCAATAAACACGCGCGAACAAGCTGAACACTTCTGACCCTGCAATCCAAAAGCGGAACGGACAATTCCCAATGCAGCTTCTTCGATATCTGCATGCTGACTAACAATAGCCGGATTCTTTCCACCCATCTCCAATATGGTCGGGCGGACATATACACCTTGGGCAAAACTGCGGAAGATATGCATACCAACCGCATATGAACCAGTGAAGGTTATGCCATCCACTTGCAGACTATCAATCAAGGCTTGTCCTAACGTACGACCAGGACCTGTGACATAATTACAAACACCATCCGGCAAACCGGCATCTCGGAAACATTCCGCCAATAAACGCGAAGTCCAAGGAGTATCCGAGGCAGGTTTAATGACCACTGTGTTTCCAGCCGCTAAAGCAGCACCAGCTGGACCCCCTGTTAAAGCGCTTGGGAAATTAAATGGGCTGATAATTAGCCAGACGCCATAGGGTTTTAATGCGGAAAAATTGACAGCTTTGTAACCCTGCAGTGGATCACTGCCCATTTTTTTGATAAAACCGTCATTAGCGTTTATTTGGTCGCAAGCGTAGCGGATCAAATCGGCTGTTTCTGCAGCATCCCCCAGAGCTTCCATGCGATTCTTGCCGACTTCAAGCGCAATAACAGCCCCCATCATAAAGATCCGTTCATCAATCAGATCTGCCGCTTTACGCAGCAAGGCAACCCGTTCCTGCCAAGGCCGGGCGCTCCAATCCGGAAACGCTTGCCGCGCTGCTTGAATAGCTTCAGCAGCATCCTGCTGATTGCCTTGTTGGAAATACCCTAAAACCCAATCAGTATTAATTGGACTGCGGTCTTCAAAAGTCGCCTGCGCTTTTTTGTCTTTCCCATTAATAAACATGGCGTATTCATTGCCCAGCTCCGATTTCACCTGAGCCAACGCGGATTCAAAACGTTGGTGAAGTTCTTCGGGAGGGTTGAACATGGTAGCGTAGGTAAGTTTGAAAGTGTTGCTGGATGTCATAAAAACCTCCGAAAATCTCTATCAAAAGCATGTTTAGTATATCCGAGGCGGATTGGCTCGTCAAAAGACAAACATCCAAGGTCTTTCTGTTTTTCTTTTAAAAATAAAACAAGTACAATAAAACCTCATGCAGTATATTTATTTCATCCGTCATGGCACCACTCAAGATTTAGAAGCGGCAAAAGTTCAGGGTGCTACAGACAGTCCGCTTAGTCTCAAGGGTAGAATTGAAGCACAGAAGACCGCTCAGGCTTTAGCGAATATTCATTTCGACGCAATCTTTTGCAGTCCGCAAGGCCGCGCACGCGAGACCGCCCAACTCATCTGCGCGGGTAAATCTATTCAACCCTTTATTCTTGATGACCTACGGGAAATGAATTTTGGCTGGTTAGAAGGCGGTTCTTATTTCGAAGCACCTTCACAGCATATATCAATTAGAAAGCGGTTGTGTTTATTAATCAAAATTATGCTGGCGCAGGTGAGCGGCGAAAGTTTGGGGCATGTACACAAACGAGCTTGCCAGAGTTGGCAGATTATCCAACAGTACATGCCGCATGGAAATATCTTGATCATTGCGCATGGCGTTATCGGAAATTACTTGTTCAAAGTCATTCTGTCCAATGAACAATTTGATAGTCTGCAGCCAATTCTGTTAAAGACCTGCAGCATCAGTGAGTTTATTTATTATGGAAATGGATCCACACAGATCATTCGCATTAATGATACACAGCACCTTTAATGATATTGCTGTCAATAACCAAAATTTTGCGTGCAATCAACCCAAGCCTTTAGTTTATAGCGGTTTAATCCAGTTCATATTGACCGGTATACAAACGGTAATAACGACCTTTTTGTTCCAATAGGTCGTCGTGGTCACCGCGCTCAATGATTTCACCATTCTCCAAGACAATGATCGCATTGGCATTGTGCACTGTCGAGAGACGATGCGCAATCACAAATACAGTGCGATCATGCATGATTGCATCCATGCCCTTTTCAATCAGACCTTCCGTGCGTGTGTCAATGGAACTAGTAGCTTCATCCAGGATCAAAACAGGTGGATCCGCTACCGCAGCCCTGGCAATCGCCAAGAGTTGGCGTTGTCCCTGAGATAGATTGGCTCCATCAGCCGTTATTTGGGTCTTATAGCCCTGCGGCAGACGTTTAATGAATGAATGCGCACTAGCTTTTTTAGCTGCCTCAATGCACTCTTCATCACTCGCGTCCAAACGTCCATAACGGATGTTCTCCATTACAGTCCCGGTGAACAAGTGGGTGTCCTGCAATACCATCCCCAACGATTTGCGCAAGTCATCTTTGCGTATATTGCGAATATCAATGCCATCGAAAGTAATCGCCCCTCGTTGGATATCATAAAAGCGATTGATCAAGTTGGTAATGGTCGTTTTGCCTGCACCTGTAGAACCCACAAAAGCAATTTTTTGACCTGGTTTTGCGTACAAAGAGATATGGTTGATCACAGTCACACCCGGTTCATATGCGAAAGTCACATCGTGAAAACGTACATCCCCTTTCAGTTCAACAAATTCTACTGAACCATCTGCGTGCGGAACTTTCCAAGCCCAATGTGCAGGGTGAATGCCGTTTCTATCCACCTCTACAAAACCATTGCTTTCCTGGCTAGCGCCTACAAGTCGAACTTTTCCGTTATCCTCTTCGGGGTTTTGATCCATCACTTCAAAGACGCGCTCCGCCCCCGCCAGAGCTGCCAAGATCGTATTGGCTTGGTTGGAGATCTGCTGCACTGGCATTCCCATCTGGCGCGCATATTGCAGGAAGGCTGCCAACGAGCCAACATCAAAGCGCCCCAAAATCGTCAATAGCCCTCCGAAAAGAGCGATTGCGGCGTAGGAAATGTTGTTCAAATTCATGACCACCGGCATAATAACAGCTGCGTAGAAATTGGCGCTGGTGGCCGCCTTTCGGTATGCTTCATTTCGTATTTGGAATTCCTGGTGCGCGGTATTTTCATAATTAAATACCTTCACAACTTTCAATCCATCAACAATTTCCTCTATGTATCCATTTAAATTGCCGAGGTTCGCTTGCTGCGCTTTGAAAAATCTACCACTCCGATCAGTGAGCAGACGCGCTGCAAAGAACATAAATACTAAGATCGAGCCGGACACCAAAGAAAGCAGAGGGCTTAAGAAGATCATCATGAATATAGATCCAATGAAGGTCAAGGCACTAGAAATCAACTGCACCAAACTTTGCTCAAAAGCCAACTGGATATTGTCTACATCGTTGGTGAAACGACTCATCAATTCGCCATGAGTGTGCACATCAAAATAAGATAAGGGTAAATTCTGCAATTTTCCAAAAAGATCTTTCCGAATAGCGTTTGAGGTCTTTTGGGCAATCTGCAGCATCAGGCGGCTTTGTCCATAAGAAGCGCCAATGCTGATACCATAGATACCAGCCATCCCAACCAATGCAAGCGCGAAACCGCGAAAATCGCCCGGCAATATATATTGATTGATCAAAGGCTTGATCATGTAATTCACTGCCAGAGAACCCGCCGAACTGAGCAGAAGCAACAAAACCACAACAAACAACAAAGCCTTACGCTCTGCCATATATGCTAATAGGCGCAAGATGGTTCTTTTGATGTTTTTGGGCTTTTCAAATTTGAGCATTGCGCCTGGTCCGTGGCGCGGTTCTGGGGATGTCGGTTGGGTTGTGACTCTTTTCTGTTCGCTCATTGCGTCAACACCCCTTCCTGTTGGGATAAATTGATTTCATTGTAGATCTCATTTTCAGTCATTAATTTTTCATGCGTTCCAATTCCAGATATTTTGCCATCATCCAAAACAACAATCATATCCGCATCCCTAACCGAGCGGATCCGTTGAGAAATGATCAGAACGGTTGTGTCAGAAAAATTCTTATAAAAAGCTTCCTGAATCTTGGCTTCCGTGGCTAAATCGACCGCACTGGTGCTGTCATCTAAAATCAGAATGCGCGGTTTTTTCAACATCGCTCGGGCAATGCATAAACGCTGCTTTTGCCCGCCGGAGATATTCACGCCTCCCTGTCCAAGCAGGGTAGCGTATCCATCCGGGAAGGACATGATGAAATCATGCGACTGGGCAAGGCGGCAGGCTTCCTCCACTTCTGCCTGGGTCGCTTGGCTATTTCCCCATAATATGTTCTCTAGGATCGTGCCGGAAAAAAGCGTATTTGTCTGCAAGACCATGCCAATTTGGGCACGCAGGTCAAACAGTCGATAATCGCGCACATCTACGTCATCTACCAGTACAGCCCCAGAAGTCACATCGTACAAACGCGGGATTAGATTTACCAATGTTGACTTGCCGGAAGCTGTGCTGCCCACGATGCCAACCATAGCTCCCGGTTCAAATGAAAAATTGATGCCACACAATACGTCTTCTCCGCTGCCACCCATGGAATATCGAAAATCGACGTCACAGAACTCTATTTTTCCCTTTCTTACTTTAGGAAACTCTGCTCTATCCATGTCGCTCGTTTGCAGACTCCCCGCACTAACTGAAGAGTGTTTCTCAATCATGGCGGCAGGTTTATCTTGGATATCAATTTTTGTCTGCAACACTTCCAGTATGCGCTTCCCGCTGGCTTCGGCACGAGCGCTCATGATTATGACCATAGACATCATCATGACACTGATTAAAATCATAAAAATATAACTGATGAAACTGATCAATTCACCGGTTCCTAATGTTCCCAAAGCAACCATTCTGCCGCCCATCCAGATCACCGCAATAGTAGCAGAACCCAGCACAAACATCATCACCGGCATATTCAGAATAGCAAGATTGATAGCACGGATAGCAGCTGCAGTAAAAGCGTCATTAACAGATGTAAATTTTGATTTCTCGTGCTCAGTTCGGACAAAAGATTTCACCACGCGTATGCCGATCAAATTTTCTTGGATCACTTGATTGATCGCATCAATTTTTTCTTGCATGAACGTAAAACGCGCAACAGCCGTGCGAATGATCAAAAAAATACTAATCACCAGAATAGGAATTGCTACTGCTAAAACGACGGACAAATGTGCGTTGATCCGAAACGCTAAAATGAAAGCGATCACCAGCATGAAGGGTGCGCGCGTTAGGATACGTAAAGCCATCATGAATGTAACCTGCAAATTATTGACATCGTTTGTCAAACGTGTTACCAATGACGATGTGCTGAATTGATCAATATTGTTAAACGAAAATTGCTGAATCTTCTCAAAAAGTGCATTTCGCAAATTTGCAGCGAAACCAACGCTGCCGGTTGTAGAAAATTTCATGTTCAGGATACCAAAAACCATGGCGGCGCAGGCAAGCAACACCATAAAAATTCCCGTACGGGTGATAAAAGCAGTATCCTGATTGGGAATGCCGATATCCACAATGCGCGCCATGAGCAACGGCAGGCTCAGCTCGCAGACCACGTCCAGCAGCACGAAAAGCGGTACAAAAATAATTTTTTTCTTATACTCACCAACATAGGCAAATAATTTCTTTAACAATCTACACCTCTACCTGATCAAAGTAGTTTTTCTTCTTTTTTTGACTCGTTGATTAATTCACTCATTCCAGAAAAACCATTATCGTACCATCAATTGTTTTGACTTAATCAAACTGGTTTTTATGCAAGTTGTTCAAAATTCGCTCCAAATATCCTTGAAATATTACAAGCTCTTCATCAGAAAAACCGCGAAATGTAATTTCATCCAATTTTTTAAATGAGCTCTTGATTTGTTCAATAAGTGCAAGGCCTTCCTCTCGCAGAAACACACGAGAAATACGCTCATCCTGCGTATCCGTCTGGCGATGCAAATAACCAGCTTTTTCCAATCGCTTAATCGCCTTGGTAGCAGCCGCAGCCGAAATATCTAATTCCTCAGCAATTTTTGAATGGGTAAGTCCTGGTTGTTTAGCTAGGGTTAACAGCATAATACCCTGCCCGCGAAATAATTTGCAACGCTCCATAATGCGGTCAGCTTTTTTAGCTCTGGAGCGACAGCTTTGCATAAGCAGATGTCCAATTGTTCTGTGCGCTTGAAAATCCATTGCTTTACCTTTTAATTATTAACTGGTTAATTAATAATCCTGCAGCGAAAAAAAGGGAAGGGTTTTTGTGTAATCTATTTATTAATTTTTGGTATTAGATTTCAAGTGCATGTATAATTCGGGTTCGTGCAATCTATCAGGCTGTATTTTCAGAAAGGACCCAAAAAACAATTTTGAATAATATCTCAATGGCTCCCAAGCGCGTCTTGCTCGTGCGCCATGGTGTGTCAGAATGGATGGAGCGCGGTATTCTGAATGGCAGCTCCAATCCATCCCTTAGTTCGTATGGACTCAAGCAAGCTAATCTGACTGCACAATCGCTTGAGAAAGAAAAAGATGCCCATTTGGTCTCCAGCCCTTTGCGGCGAGCCTTGCAGACCGCCCAGGCAATTCAACGAACAACTGGCATCTCTGTAAGTATCTTGGAAGGCTTGCGCGAAATGGATTTCGGCTGGCTGGAGGGAAAACGCGATCTTTGGCCAATTCTAAAAAGCCACCTGATCTTAGTCAGAATGTACTACGTGCTGCGTGTGATTATCAGTTGGTTTTCGGGAGAGAGCTTTTCGCAGTTCAATAAACGGGTGCTTAAAACATGGCAAGGTTTACGCGAACAAGCAGATCAACGAACGCTCATAATAGTAACTCATTCAGGAGTGTTGCGAGTGATCTTAATGCACGAATTTGGGGGAAGATTCAACAATGTAACTCAATTCATCGTGGATACCTGCAGCATTACCGAGATGGGAATCAGCCAAGAAGGTCCGACCAAGATGATCAGAATGAACGATACCCAACACTTAAAACATGAGGAAGCCGCATGAGCATTAAAGCAATTATTTGGGATTTGGAAGGTGTTCTGCTTCGCACAAAAGGCAAGTTTTTATACCAGGCTGCAGCGGAACGATTGAAGCTTCCTTACGAAACCATTCGGCCTTTTTTCTATAGCGAGTTCAATGACCGTTTAGACAGAGGTGAATTTACCCAAGATGAATTCTGGAACCACATTTTACAGTCTTTGGGTTTACCACCGGAAGAGATTCAACATCTGAGAGATTTCCTCCGCAATGACTTTTTCATTGATTCTGAAATCTTGGCTGATATCCGTATGTATCGCCAATCTTTCAAAACCGGATTGCTGACAAATTTTTCAGAGGTACTGCGCCCAATGCTCAATAGCCACTGGAATGTTGACGGCACTTTTGACGAGATTGTCATCTCTTGTGAAATCGGAATGATCAAACCGCACGCAGATATTTTTGAATACATGCTGAAAAAACTTGGCTGTACAGCTGAAGAGACATTATTCATTGACGATAAGCCCACCAATGTCGAAGGGGCGCATGACATTGGATTGCATGCTGTTCTTTTTACCAATCGGCAGGAAATGAACACAAGAATTCATCAAGTTCTCAATTCACAGGCATCTCCAGCAGGCAGAGACCTCACGAAATCCTGGCTCATTTCTGGATCATAAGAGGGAGGTATTTTGGCAACCTATTATCTCGTTCGACATGGCACGACAACCTGGGTAGATCAGCAGATCCTGCACGGGGTTACAGATATCCCACTGAATGAAGAAGGGCTTCAGCAAGCTCGCGAAGTTGCAAATGCTCTGCGCAAAACCCACGCCAAAAAACTTTACTCCAGCCCTCTGCAGCGGGCTATGCAAACAGCAGAGATCATCTCAGAAACCACCGGGCTTCAACCAGTTCCTCTTGAGGGTTTAACAGAGATCGATTTCGGTTGGATGGAAGGCAAGCAAATCAGAGATGACATCCAACAAGACTATCATCCTTTGATCCAGAAGATTGACCACTGTTGGATGAGGATTGTCCGTGCATTCAGCGGAGAATCTCAAAAACACTTCATGAGGAGGATTGCGCAAACTTGGCATTTGATCCAACAACAATCCCAAGGGCAAGATACGATCATCATTGGACATTCCGGTGTCTTGAGTCAAATCTTAATGGAATGTTTTGGCGGTGCGTATCTCAACCAGAAGCCGTATTACGCCCTCAAACCGTGCAGCATCACTGAATTTCATATTGACCCGAGTGGAAGTGCGAATTTAATCAGGCTGGATGATTCATCTCATTTGAAAGAGATCGGCTCGCATGGCAATTAAAGCTCTCTTCTTGGATTTGGCAGGGGTTCTTTTGCATACCGTGCACGGAACATTTAACAGCCTATTAGCGGAAAGGTTAGACGCAGATATCCGCGACATTGAAAGAATCATCAATGGTGAACAAAACAACCGCTGGGATTTGGGTGAAATTGATGATGATGCTTTCTTTACATATCTCTTGGCTGAACTCGGAATGCCACCCGAAAAGAAAGCAATTCTGGCACATTTCGTCCGATACGATTTTCACATCGATCGTGAACTTCTTGATTTTATCCTTAGCTTAAAAAACCGATACACAAATTTACTCATAACCAATTTTCCAAGCCATGTGCATGATTATTTAGACAGTGATTGGATTACCGAGGGAGCATTCGACCATATCGTAGCATCCTGTGATGTTAAACTGCTCAAACCGGATTTACGCATCTATCAATATGCGCTGGATAAAGCACACTGCCGCCCTGATGAAGCGCTATTTATCGATGACCGACCGGTAAACGTCCGCGCAGCTTATACTTTAGGCATTAAAGGCATTATATATCAAACAACTTCCCAAACGATCTTGGATTTGAACGATATGCTCCATCTGT
>ENA-ORXD01002068-ORXD01002068.1-sediment-metagenome-genome-assembly--contig:-NODE-2068-length-14363-cov-3.769215_pt1 | contig 14363 bp, 15 predicted proteins | sample MGYA00237862_ERZ511471 | MGnify/ENA metagenome assembly ERZ511471 | reverse complement strand
GTGCAAGATGCCATCATAGCTCGAACTGAACAGCAAGGTTTTTAAATCCAAAAAATGCCACTGTACAATCCAAATGTTGGATTAATTTCAAACATACAAAAATACTCGACAAAGGATGGTCCAGGTATACGGGATACCGTTTTTTTTAAGGGTTGTCCTTTAGGTTGTTTGTGGTGCAGCAACCCAGAGTTGATTCGGAGCCAACCCGATCTTCTATATACAAGAGAAAAATGTATCCATTGCGGCTCTTGTATTCAAGCTTGCTCACAACAAGCACTATCGTTTGACGAAAACCAGGAAATCCAAATTAATCGGGAACGATGCATTGCCTGTGGTGATTGTGTGGCTGTTTGTCCACAGAGCTCACTTGAAATCATCGGTAGGTTTATCAATGTTAATGAGTTGGTAAACGAGCTCCTCAAAGACAAAATCTTTTATCAGACATCTAATGGGGGAGTGACATTTTCCGGCGGTGAGCCGCTTTGGCAAGCCGGATTTATTGCCCAAGTTGCCCGCAGGTTAAAAACAGAAAACATCCACATAGCACTCGACACTGCTGGTGACGTTGCATGGTGTCGCTTTGAGGAGGTTCTGGAATACATTGACTTGGTCCTTTATGATCTCAAGGTTTCTGATCGTGATCATCATAGGAGATGGACAGGTCGCGAAAACGATCTAATTCTGGCAAATGCCCTGTTATTGGCAGAACGGAAAATTCCCACGCATGTGCGGTTGGTCCTAGTGCCAGGCTTCAATGATACTGAGTCTGAATTAAAAGAGCGCATGCAGATTGTATTGCAGCTTGGGAATGTACAGCAAGTTGATCTATTACCTTATCATCGCTATGGACAGGGAAAATATAATCGCCTAGGATTGGATTATCCCCTGGAAACGTTGCTTGAATATGATGATACAAGAATTGCAGAGATTGAAGCGTTCATAAAAGAATTTGGATTCAAAACAAGCATTGGGGGATAGATAATTCACTACCAACGAAGAACTGGTTCAAGATTGGATACTTTATAATTCAATCCTTGAAATCTCATCGAAGGGCTCTTTTATGCGCATATCTTCAGAAAACATCCATCAGGGTTATATCGCCGCTTTCGGTAGTGCTCTGCTTCTTTCCCTGACATCAATTTTTATCAGTTACTTAAATATTCATTATAAAATTCCAGCTTTGGTGTTGGCTTTCTGGCGAGAATTTTTTGTTGCTATTTTATTATTAATCGGATTCACGATCTTTAAAAGTAAGATATATAAAGGGTTAAGAGAACACATAATATATCTCATTGCGTATGGATTTGTCCTAGCGCTTTTTAATGCCCTGTGGACTATTTCTGTTATTTTGAATGGCGCGGCAGTTGGAACTGTTCTGGCTTATTGTTCCGCAGCATTTACAGTTTTACTGGGTTGGTTGATTTTGAAGGAAACTTTGACATTTTCGAAAGTCATTGCAGTGATTCTAAGCTTATTGGGTTGTGCATTGATTGTTAATGCTTTTGACTCAAGTGCGTGGGATATAAATGCAGTAGGAATGATTACAGGTGTTCTTGCTGGTTTGTTCTATGCATTCTATTCTCTGATGGGACGTTCTGCCTCACAAAGAGGTTTGAATCCCTGGAAGACATTGTTTTATATTTTTTCTATAGCTGCTGTTTTTATGCTATTTTTCAATCTGTTTCTAGGCCGGTATATCCCTGGTGGAGCTGAAAAAGTTACAGAAATGTTCTGGTTGGGTGATTCAATAAAAGGATGGGGCATTCTTTTTTTGCTAGCTGCCGGACCAACCCTGATGGGATATGGATTGTATAATGTTGCACTGAATCATTTGCAATCCAGTGTAGCTAATTTGATTGCGACCATTGAGCCTGTCTTTACAGCAGCTACAGCATATTTTGTTTTGGGAGAAGTGCTGAGTTTTTGGCAAATACTTGGCAGCCTGCTTGTGATTTTTGGGGTTTTCATAATTAGGTTAAACCCAAAAAGGCACGTGTAAAGTGGAACGGTAATATCACTGCCCCTGCACTTCGATCAAAAATAAATGTTTACCAGGTGGTTGTTTATACTTTCCAAATTTCTTTGAGAATTGCTCTGGCTTGATCCAGATCATGAACAAGGTGATTGAGCATCATTGCGCGCAAAGCTTTTGAATAATCCTTTTCAACCACTGCTTCAGACCACAACATCTCAAAAGTCGCATTCAATCTCACCATGGCTTGAAGATCAGGGGGCGCTTCTGTTGGTTGGAGGGCAAGGAAACCCTTTCCATTGACAAGGGTGGGAGTTTCCACGATGGATTCGGGAGGCATCCAGCTGATCACTGTTCCATTAACAATGTTTAGGATAAATACTTCATTAGAGTTGTTGGCATGCGCTAACATCACTGGTACAACAATGGCTGAGTACCAATGTGCACCTCGTTGATTCAATCGCTCTGATTTCCCTTTTCCTGCGCTATATTCATCTAAAACTTGAGCCTCCAATTCCATAAGTTGGTCTGCCCTGACTTTTTCTTGTTTTTTCTGTTGGTCGAATACTCGATTGGAGTGGTAATAATATTTGAAGTAAGAAGTAGGGATTCCACCAATTGCTCTGGAAACCTCGGCATCAACTGGAAGTTCGGGAATATTTTCCAAAACATCTAATATTTTTGGCATTAAATCCTGCCCTTTCCAGATAGCTTTTACAATCCAACCAAAGTGATGCATTCCAACATATTCCACCCATATCTCCTTGGTTGGGATCTTTAATAAGGATGCAATGCTTTCCGCAATCCCAATGGGGGAATCGCAGACTCCAACGATATTTACTTTCGAATAACGGGTAGCTGCGTATTGAATATAACTGTTTGGATTCGTGAGGTTGAGCATCAAAGCATTGGGAGCTACCTGTTCGATCATCCGGCAATAATCCAGCACTATTGGAATGGTTCGTAAAGCGTTATTCATTCCACCAGGCCCAAAGGTCTCCTCCCCTAAAATACCGTATTTTTTCGGGAAACTTTCATCATATGCGCGTGCTGAGTATCCGCCTACTCGAATCTGGTTTAGAATGTAATGTGCACCTTCCAATCCTTTGAGGGGATCTGTTTCGATATAAATTTTTAAAGGCACCTTGGCGTCAGCTGCATAACTTGCACTAGCAGAAGCAACCTTTTTTAACTTGTCAATTGTTCGTCCTATTAAGCACACTTCAATAGGAGAACGGTCTTCTTTTTTTGCCAATTCTTGAACCAATAAGGGTGAAGCAATGCTGCTGCCACCTAATACTGCTAATTTTATTTTTTTTGTCATTCGTATCTCTGGAATTCAAAATTAAGCACGATCATAATATGACAAAATTGTTTCGGCAGTGATTCGGGCCTCATCTTCGTACATTGTTTCAAATAATGGTAAATTCAATACACGCTTCGCATACGAGGTACCAACCGGGAAATCTTTCTCAGAGTAACCCAGCTCTTCATAAGCGCCTTGAAGCGGTACAAGGATTGGGTACATCGCAAACCCACCTATTTCATGCTCTGCCAAGTAAATAAGAAGATTTTTACGCTCCTCTTCAGTAGGTGCAATGGTTGCATAAGAATAATATACATGGTGGCAGTAATCGGCCACAAATGGAAGGTGTAATGGCGTGTCTTTTAACATTTCATCGTAGATTGCCGCAATCTTGCGCCTACGATTATTCCATTCATCCAAATTTTTGAGTTTAATGCTCAGCATAGCTGCCTGGATCTCATCTAATCGATCCTGAAAACCTATGACTTCATGAATGAATTTTACGCGCTGTCCGACGTAACGCAGCATACGGATTTTTTCGTTAAGTTCTTCATCATTGGTGGTGATAATGCCTCCATCGCCATACGCGCCCATGTTCTTGCTTGGATAGAAAGAGAAGGCAGCTGCATGGCCTAAGGATCCAACTCGTCTGCCCTTGTAATAGCCGCCATGTGCGTGAGAGGCATCCTCTAATACCCAAAGATTATGCTTCTTTGCTAAATCCATGATTGGATCCATATCAACGACATGGCCGTATAGGTGGACAGGCACAATAGCTTTGGTTTTTGATGTGATCTTTTGTTGTACTAATGCTGCTGTCATATTATAGGTTTTTGGATCAACATCAACAAAAACGGGTGTCGCTCCACAATACGAAGCTGCAAATGCGGTTGCTACATAGGTATTACAAACAGTAACCACTTCATCACCAGGACCCACACCCATTGCTTCCAGTGCGATGTGGAGGGCTTTTGTGCCGCTTGATATGCCGATTGCGAATTTACTATCGCTGTATGCCGCAAATTCCTCCTCAAATTTTTTTAAGAAAGGACCAAGCGTATATTTTCCACTTGGAAGTACATCTTTGATGGCTTGAAGCACTTCCTCGCCTATCTCTGCCCATTGACGTTCTAGATGCCCCCCACCAATTTTTGTGGGCTTGGTTACCGAAGCAACCCAATCAGGAATATCAATTTTTCTTGATAAATCAATCTTTGTCATCTTCTCTCCAATAATAATTAATGGTTGAAAAATTGAGGCAAATATTCTTTATGCGCTTCCAGCATCTCATCAACCAATTTGACCGCTGTGGGAAAATCAGGAACCAAAGGATTTTGAAGCATTGCCAGGATTGCATCTTGACGAGAACCGCTTACAGCTGCTTTAACGACTGCAGATTCCCATGCTTTTGCCTGCTGACATAGTGCACGGATCGATTCGGGTAAGTGACCCATGCATAAAGGAGTTACACCATGTGCACCCACAACGCATGGTACTTCTACCGAAGCGTCTGGAGGTAAATCAACAATGCTATTACCATTACGAGCCACAACAATTTGCACATCTCTCCTATCCAGCATTAATGAGAGAATAAGATTCACTGCGGCTTCTGAATATCGGGCGCCGCCACGCTGAGATAATTCTGGTGGTTTAACCATTACTTCAGGATCCGCATACTTTTTTAAAAGTTCACTTTCAACTTCTAGAACAGATTCACCGCGGGTCTTACCCGCGGCTTTTGTTTCAGCTACGCGCTGAGGATGATAATAGTAGTATTGTAAATAGTAAGTTGGCAAAACGCCCAAGACCCGAATTAAATCAGGATCAAACTTGGGCATTTCTTCAATCTTCATCATTTCTTCAATATTGTCTATTAGCTGCTGAGTTAAATCCTTGCCCTTGACATACACTCTCCTGACCCAATTTACATGGTTCAACCCTATCCATTCCAGGAAAATATCTTTCGGTTCAACACGAAAAGCTTCCGCCATCGCCGCAATTGTATTAATCGGGTTATTGCATAATCCCACTACATTTAGATTGGTGTGTTTTAAAATTGCTTCGGTCATGATCCCTGAGGGATTGGTGAAATTGATATACCAAGCATCAGGTGCATATTTCTCCATATCTTTTGCAATATCAATAGTAACAGGAATAGTTCGAAAAGCTTTAAATGTACCCCCCGGTCCGGTTGTTTCTTGACCAATCACATTGTATTTTAGGGGTATCTTTTCATCCAAAATGCGTGCGGCCATGTGTCCAATGCGCATGGAAGAAAGCACAAATTTTGCACCATCCACAGCCTTAGGACGGTTTTGATTCAAAGTGATTTTTGTATCTAATTCGGCATATTTGACCATGCGTTGTGCCATTCCTCCAACGATATTCAGGCGTTCTTCGTCAATATCATAAAGAGCTATTTCTCCGACCTGTAAATCGCTTTCATGTTGGATGAATCCATCAATTAACTCGGGTGTATAGGTGCTGCCCCCTCCAATCACTGTTATTTTTTCAATTATTGGTTGTGCCATTTTTCTACCTCTCTTTCCAGAGATTGTATGCGCTTGTTCATCCGAATATATTGCTCTGTGTAGTCTATTTCACTCCATGCCAACATGAGGAGGTCTAAAGCATGCACTAACAAAACAGAAAAATCAACCGGCTCTCCTCGAGCTGCTTTTGTAATGATTGTCGTATTGATCTTGTGTGCCGATGTCTGTTCGTCGTTCGCTTTCTGTAACAATATTTCTGCCTCTTCCCATTTTCCGGCTTCTGCATTTTCAGCAGCTTCTTTTGCATGACAACGTGCACTGCCAGCATGCAGGATGATTTGAAAAAGGGTTTGCTCCCATTCGTCGATATTATTCATTGTTATTATTTTTTTCCTATTCTATAAAAGATTGTTAAAGATAACTATCATCATTAAGTCTGATCAAACTCCATTGAGGATTGCTGTATTCATATATTGTTACACCGCAGGCAGTCCATGGACCAATATTTCTCCACCCATCCAAAGGTTTTCCTTGTAGATAAAGAGAGAGAATGCTTAGGATGCCCCAATGCACCACAGCCATTATTCGCTGCCCTTTATGTATTAAGACAATTTCCTCGATAGAATTGATTACCCTTTTGATAAATTTTTGCTCGCTTTCACCAGTTAACCAAAGAGCAAGGTTAACAAAAGGACGAAAATACCAAGCACCGCTTCCGTCGGGTTCAAAGAGTTCTAAAGATTTGCCTTCTAAAATGCCGTAATGACGTTCTCTTAATCCTTCTATTGGTACAGGGGTCTTGTTGATCGCTTTTCCTATTATCTTTGCAGTGTGCATGGCTCGACCGAGAGTACTGGTATAGAGTACATCAAACCCTTGATCCTTGAAATGATCTGCAGCTTTTTGGCTGTCACGCAACCCTTTTTTAGATAAAGGCGCATCTAAATTACCATGAATCAATTTCTTGGATATCATGGTAGTCTCAGCATGCCTGACCAGAAAAAGGTAAGTGGGATTTGTTTTACTTGCCATATGAGCGTTTTTTATTTAATGGGTTCGGCATGGTCGCAGGCACAGCGAAATCCGATGAAGGGATTTTTACGATGAGGAGTATGCATGCGAATATAAAAGGTCTGTGCTTCTTCTGCTCCATCTAGCCAATCGCCGCCTCGCAGAGGTGCTCGTAGTTGCGAGGGTTTTCCGCCACCAATCCACTCCCAAACATTTCCGGCCATGTCCTGGCAGCCATATGGGCTATCTCCTTGTGGAGAATATTGTCCGACCGGAGTTGTATCACCAGAGTATGTGTTGCACTTTTCACGATCAAATTCGTTACCCCACGGCCAGATTCTTCCATCGGTTCCACGCGCTGCTTTTTCCCACTCCTCATTAGTAGGAAGCCTCTTGCCAGCCCATTCTGCATATGCACTTGCGCTTGACCAGTTTACTTCTACAACAGGATGGTTTTCTTTGCCGGCAGGCCAGGTTCCATTGCGCCAAGAGGCTGGATCAGGATGACCGGTGGCTTCAATGAACTTTTTGTATTCTGTATTGGTGACAGGATATACATCAATGAAGTAGTCTTTAGTCTCTACTTCCTCTTTTTCTTCTCCAAATAAGAATATTCCAGCTGGGATTTTTACCACGGGGCGATTATCTTTACCGCCAATAAACAGAGCCATCTTCATTTCTGTCATTATCACTCTCTCCTTTTTTCTATAATTACAATTTTGCGTCTTTGTTCAATTCTCTTGCTAACCATTGATAGCCGAAGAAGAAAACAGCTGAATAATATATAATCGAAATAAGGGAGGCAAGAGTAGACGTCACCCCCAATAATTGCCCGGGATTCTCTTCACCCAGTAAGAATTGAGTAAAAAATATTATCCAAGTGAAAATAACATAAACTAATCCACCAAACCAAAAACAAACAGGTTTTTTTTCAATTGACTTAGCGACTAAAAAACCTTGAATAGAGCTGATTGTTAAAATCGCTATGCGGTAGAGTATCATGGATAACAACACTGCGATAAGACTAAACAAGCTGGATTTAGAGATAATAGCGATTGTTTCGGATTGAATGCTGGTTTTGGTTTATCCCATTCCTAAATTTTGAAAGACCATTCCTGCACCTGCCCCAATCAATGTCATGCCAGTGAAAATTTGGGAGATTAATCCGATGCCAAAACCTATTGCTAAGCCATCGCTAATCACATCTTCTCCTTTCTTCTTTCGGTTTTTCAGGAAGAGCAACATACCAAACAGAAGAAGAAATGTTGTGAAAACCCCTCCAATTAGATACACGGCTGGGTTAGGAGACCCTGCGTCTTTTGGCAGATTGGTTTGTCCCGCCATGATTATTTGGCGGATGAAATTCTGGACAAATGTGCTTAAAAAAAAGGTGATAATCCAAATTACAATTCCCCAATATAAACCATCCTTTTTATAATCGGGCTTGAAACGGCTGATCAACCGTATGGGAATACCCGAAGAAAAAATAAAGATGAACCCACTGGTTATAACCAGTAGACCTTTAAGTAGCATGTTGACCTGCCTTTATTTGGGTAGAACTATTTACCCGCGTTCCGTTCTTTGATTGCTTCCATGATTTGGTTGAAGATTGCTTCACCATCCACCATGCCGTACGCAATGGAATCAATGTTCAATACAATACTTCCATATGGTCCGGCAGCCTCCTCGATGCTTTTTTTCTTGAAGCGAACTTGAGGAGCAATTAAAACGACATCCATTGGATTTTCGGCAAAATTCCAGCGTCCCATTTCGGCAGTTTCAATTGCTTTAAGCTCAAATGGTACCCCCGCTTCTTCTGCAGCTTTTGCTGTCTTTGCCTCTATCAAACTAGAAGACATACCCATAGCGCAAACCATCAGAACTCGGATCTTTTTCTTTTCTTCCATTTCTCACCTCTCATAAAGAGTGTTTTTTCTATCTATCAGACAATAATCTAGGAAAATAATCACCGTGTTGCACGAGATAATCATCCAAAATTGCCTTTGCGATTTCGTAGCCGGGCACTAAGGGATGAATATATAACGCTTTCAATGCTAGCGAATAGGAATCTTGAACTGCGGCTTGAATAGTTAAGCGTTCATAGGCTTTTACTGATTTCATCAATCCTAAGTCAGCATCTGGTATGTTACCCATGGCGAATGGACGAATTACTCCATTGCCAACCAGGCAAGTTGTCTCCACCACATCATCCTCCGCCATTCCCAGTATTGCACCCCGATTTGGGACGTTCAAAATCATGATTTTAGATTGGCCGATTAATCCTTCAATGACATTTAAAGCGACTGCTGAATATCCCTCTGCTGATTCACTCAAAAGTCTGTTTACTCTCTCTACTTTTCCAATCTGATTAATCTCGGTTGATTTGTTTATTTCCTTGCCAGTCTCAAGCGTCATATAGGTATTGCCGCGTTGTTCGAGATAATGAAAGTAAATTTCTCGAACCTTCTCAGGGTCATCTTCTTCATTACGAATACGCTTCAGTGATGCATACAGTTCTTGATTAAATGGTAGTATTTGTTGGGCGCGGCTTTGTCCAGATTTAATAAGATTCTCAACTGATTTTCTGGGTTGAGAATAAAAATATACATACTCATTTGGAATTGTCCCAGTTTTCTCAAGCTCCCCAATTTTGAAAGGAAGATGCTCAAGCATTTGGCTGGATGTTTTCATTTCATTAATTAATTCTGGGACGAGGTTGACGCCATTAAGAAAAATCGAACGCATCCATCCCAAGTGATTTAAACCGTAATACTCCGGAAGCAGTTTATCGGTTTCAACCTTTAAAAATGAAGCTGTAGCTCGTATCATTGCGGATGGATTGTCGCAAATACCCACTGCTCGTTCAAACCCAGCCACACGAGTTATTGCTTCAGTTAATATTCCAGCCGGATTAGTGAAATTAAGAAGCCATGCTTTTGGGGCAATTTCCTTGATGAGGTCAACATACTTTAAAATCACCGGAACCGTTCGCAACGCCATAGCAAAACCACCCGGACCAGTTGTTTCTTGACCTAAAACCCTATATTTTAAAGGCACTTGCTCATCAATCACTCGCGATTCTAAAGATCCTTCGCGAAATGTAGTTACGATAAAATCGGCCCCTGCGATAGCTTTACGGGGGTCAGTAGTCCAGTCAATCTTAAAATTTATTTCTTTTTTTAATAAGAACGGTTTGCAGGCTAACTTTATCAGATCCAAACGTTCAGGATCGATGTCCATCATGCATACTGTATCCAGTGGTATTCTGTCTTGAAAATTAAGAATACTTTGAATAACCAACGGAGTTCGCACACCTCCAGCGCCGATGAATGTTATTTTCATAAATCATCCTTGATAGGAAAGGGTGTGGGAATCCCCACACCCTTTAAGACTATTTACTACTATTCTATTTCTTGACGGCAGATTCTTCTTTCTTGAGAACCTCTGCTTCCCAAGCTTTGAAAGCGGGGAACCAGATGATGCCAGGAATCACAAACTCCGTCAGAATGGCCACAATGATGGCGCGCCAGTCGTACCCTGTTGCCAGGAACATCAACAATGGGGATGGCAAGGTCCAGGGAGCCTGAATGTAGGTTGGAGTCACCAAACCTGCCGAAGTAGCCAAGTAGGCAACTGTGACATTCAGGAAGGTAATGATAATGAAGGGGATTGCCAAGACCGGATTGAAGATAACCGGAGCACCGAAAGTGATCGGCTCGTTGATATTGAAGATACCCGGCCAAATACCTAACCAACCTACCCTACGCAAGCGTGCTGATTTTGAGCGGGTGAAATAAAACGCCAGTGGCAGTGTAGCGCCAGACCCACCAGGTACAACAAAAGAACGGAAAATGCTGGTGTAAATGGCGGTGGGAGCTAAGCCTTCTGCGACGGCTTGGGCATTGGCTGCCAGGTTAACTTGCCAAACGGGTTCCAGAGCGATACCGATGGTCAGATCGCCATGAATACCCATAGTCCACAGGAAAGCGTGGAATGTCTCTGCAATTGCTGCAGCTGCATAGGTGGAAGCAGCTGGAACGACCGCACCCAGAACCTGGAACAAACCGCCAGCCAGATCAAAGTTGAGTACGAAGCGGACAAACCACCATCCAAAGGCGAGTACTGCCCCAGGGATTAATGCTGCAAAAGCTGATGAAATAGCTGGGGGCACGCCCTCGGGCATTTTAATGATGATATTCTTCTGGATGAAGGTGCGATAGACTTCGACTGTGATGACGGATACCACAATGGCTGTGAACAAACCAGTATTGTCTAAAAATGTTCCCGCTTCTCCCCCCGCCAGCTGTGGGCTGGCTACTAGAATATAGGACAAGAAGGAGAAAATAACGGGCATTAAGGGATCCACACCTCGCCGGCGAGCCAATGCATAGGATACCGAGAAGACTACATATAAAGACAGCAGGCCGAATGTTACATTAAACACATTCCACAAGCTGCCCGCAATGTTCTCGGGTAAACGGGATTCCAAATAGCATTCCGGAGAATCTTGGAAGCAAAGCGGGAATTGCAGTACGACCAAAACAAGCGCACCCACGATGATGAGGGGCATCAGGGCAACAAAACCATCACGTACTGAGGCTAAAATGGGTTGGTCGAAGACTGGTGCCATTTTTTCCATCATGTTTGTTAAGGTATCTGCCCAATTCTTTTTCTTACTTTCTGGTGACATGGAAAAACTCCTTTCAAATTTTTTTAATGATTTTTTACCTACATGTTTGTTCTATTTATTCAATAATCAGCACCTCCTTGTCTTTATGAATTGAAATTTATCTGCATCCACAGGAATTGCGAATGATTAATTCTGATGGAATTACAGTTTGCATATCAACTGATTGATGATTTATCTGCTTGATGAGCAGTTCAACTGCTTTACGGCCTACTTCCCCAAATGACGCTCGTACGGTAGTGAGCGGGGGATTGAGAAAAGGGGCGATGGCTTGGTCGTCAAAACCAACTACAGAAACCTGATCAGGCACATGAATCCCTGCATCTGCCAAAGACGCCAACACACCGATGGCAGCTTCGTCGTCGCTGGCAAATACTGCATCGAAGGGTATTTGCTTGCGGATCAATTTCTTTATAGATTGGTATGCGCAATCTCGATCAAAATTACCTTTTGAAATTAAGCTCGGCTCAAATTTTATGTTCTTTTCTTCTAAAGCGAGTCTATATCCTCTTTCCCGGACGATAGAATCTTCATGCGCGCTCAACCCACGCAAAAACACAATTTTTTTACGATGATGGATTTCAATCAAATGTCTGACAATATTTTTGGTTGCACGCAGATTTTCCACACCCACGCTTGGCAAACCTATTTCAGTAGGGGCGGTTCGAGCGATGAGCACGACAGGGTATTGATTAAAATAGAAATATTTTAGGTCATTATCACTGGCACAATCTGCAAAGATAATCATTCCATCCGTATTCTGTGGTCCTATCGAAAAAGAATTAGAACCTGCCTTGCTGCTGTTATCGCGGCTGATTGAGATGAGCAAGTCGAAGCCTGCTATGCGAGCATCTTTTTCGATTTCGTTGACCAGAACATAAAAATAATCACCTTTGACAACCGAAAGGAGCAAACCGATTGTATAGTATTGGTGGGTGGCTAATTTGCGAGCAGCAGAGTTGGGAATGAAATCCAATTCCTTCATGGAAGACTGGATAGTTACACCTACTTCTTTGGAGACCGGGGCAGTATTATTAATATAACGGCTGACAGTAGCGATAGAAACGCCAGCTTTCTTAGCAACATCACGGATTGTAATGGATTGCTTCTCTTTCATTAATAAAATAAAAATGCCAATGACTTGAAAATTAATGTAACCGTTTACACTATATCATCCAAAAACATGAAAGTCAAGTGGGTTTTGTCAGAATGACACTTAATGACAAATGATTTTTTTAAAATAATTTCATAGATTGCAATAAAGGACGCGTTTTATAATAGGAGATCTGATTATTTATTAAGGAGAGAATTACAATGCAGAAAATGAAAATCCTGTTGATGATCGGATTAGCTTTTATTGTGGTTACTCTTGGGTTGTCTACCGGTTTAGCTCAAACAAACTCAGAAGACCCTGAGGTATTCTTATTATTTTTCTGGGGAGATGGGTGCCCTCACTGTGCTGAGGAAAAACTCTTCTTGGCGACTCTTAGAGAAAGATATCCGCAGTTGATTGTAAAAACGTACGAAGTTTATCAGAACAAAAAAAATCTTTCTTTTCTGTTTTCATTAAGCAATGAGATGAATTTTGAAGCAACAGGTGTGCCCGTTACGATCATGGGGACACAAGCCTGGATTGGATTCAGCGAGACAATTGCAGAAGAAATCGAAGAGGCTCTATTGCATTGTACTATTGCGGGTTGTTCCGATCCAGCGGCAGCATACAAAATTGATATCAGCGGCATAACTGTGTCTCCTTTGATTCCTGAAAAAAGGAAATGGGGATTCTCGGAATGGGCGATGGCTGTTTTTGCGGTTTTTATTTTTTTAATGATATGTGGAATAATAATAGGGAAAAGAAAAAAAGCTACTGCGAAAACTCCCAAAAGAAAGAAATTTTAAGCATTGATCATGGCTCATGGTTTAATAGAAAAAAAGCTGCAACAATGTTGACAGCTTTCTGATGCCGAAGGTGGGAATCGAACCCACATTCCCGAAGGAACACGATTTTGAGTCGTGCGCGTCTGCCAATTCCGCCACTCCGGCATTTGTTCCGCTAGTATATCCACATTTAAATTCACGGTCAAGGTGGGTGGAACGAACTTTCAGCATATAATTTAGGAAAAAGAAGAAGTGAGATGAAACTAGGTATTATTGGATTACCCCAATCGGGGAAAACGACAATCTTTAATGCACTGACACGTAATAATCAACCTATTGGGATTGGATTGGGAAGGCTGGAGGTGCATACTGCCGTGGTTGATGTACCCGATGCGCGTGTAGATAATTTAACCAATATGTTCCACCCCAAGAAAAAAATCTATGCCAAAGTAACCTATTCTGATATTGCCGGTTTAGGTGCGGCAACGGATAAAGGTGAGATCAGCGGTCAATTATTGAATCTACTTACTCAGATGGATGGTTTTATTCTCGTTATACGATGTTTTGAAGATATGAACGTTGCCCATGGGCTCGAGAGTATTGATGCCCAGCGCGATGTTTTTATGACAGATAGTGAATTTTTGCTGAACGACCAGATTATGGTAGAACGAAAGCTGGAAAAACTGAATGAGGAACACCGTAAAGGTGGCGGACGTGAAAAAGGGATAATTGAAAAAGAAATATCCCTATTTGAAAAAATCAACCAAACTCTCGAGGGTGAGAAACCACTGAGAGATCTGGATTTGAACGCAGAAGAAGAAAAAATAATCAGCGGGTTTGGTTTTATGAGTCGGAAACCATTGTTGATTTTATTGAATTTAGGAGATGGACAATCACCACCAAAGATTGCTTTTGAACACAAACATTGCCTCATAAGCAGCCTGCAGGGTAAGCTTGAAATGGATTTAGCCCAGCTCGCTCCAGAAGAAGCTGAAGTTTTTATGAGAGAATATGGTA
>ENA-ORXD01002067-ORXD01002067.1-sediment-metagenome-genome-assembly--contig:-NODE-2067-length-14367-cov-3.572568_pt1 | contig 14367 bp, 19 predicted proteins | sample MGYA00237862_ERZ511471 | MGnify/ENA metagenome assembly ERZ511471 | reverse complement strand
GGCGCCGGCTGGGCCCAGAGGGCTAATGTCCAGAGAAGTGGTGTACAAGATTCCGGCCACCGTTTCACCGCCATGACGCACGCCTTCACCTGGGAGCCGATGCTCACCTGCCTGCGCCTGATCTCGGCCGAAGCGTGGCATTGCGGGGGTGTTGCAGCTACGCCAGCACTAAGGAGAATGACGCCGGAATGGGTGGCAGGGGTGCACTTGCTTCAGTCCGGGCCCCCGCTACCATCACAAAGCCCCGTCACAAGCGGGGCTTTATTTTTCGGAAGCGGGTCAGAAACTAGCCGTCATCAGGGGCCAATCCAACGACCTGCCAACGGACGGTTGGCCACGGGGCGGCACGGAGCGGCATGAAGCGGGCTGAAAACCATGGCGAGTTCTCCCGCAGTGTGCCTCGGATGTCGTGCCTCGTCTTACGCTGCCAGGTAGAACACGGCCTGCCAGACAGCCAGCCCCATGCCGCTGACGATGATCAGGAAGAACACAGTGTATAGCATTGTTCTGAGCGTTCTTCGTGCCATCTCTCGGTGACCCGATCGCAGATGAAGCCTCGATCTGAGGGTAGCAGACCCAACGACTGCTGGGTGAGGCCGCGAGCTGTCACGGCTCGGTTTCTGTGACGCTCTCCTCGCCATACTGCGCCAACGTAGCTCTAACGAACTGGTCTATAAAGGTAGAAAGCACGCATCAGTTTTTACTGCGAAAACCGCATGTTGGCAGGATGATCGTCACCGGCCAGAATCCGCCGTCATTCTCGCAGCCGCCTGGGTCACCACTCATGCCCCGAAGGTCGCAGGTCTAGATCCCGCTCTGGCTACCATCATGAAGGTCAGGTTCGCTGGGCCTCTGGCCTCTTAGCGGATCAGCTTCTCCAATCTCGCCCAGCCAACCAATGCGCGGCTGCGAAATGCTACAAGGCGGCGGGGAAAGGTGCCGCTTTGACGCAATAGTCGCGGGCTCGCTTGGGCTAAGGCCATGTACACATCGACCGCGCCAGCAGGGCTTGACCCATTTGCAGCGCTTGACATGAGTTGATAATTCTGTTATCCATAAATGCAGGGCACTGTTTAACACAGAACTTGTTGATGGCAGCGGGAGCTCTGAAGGCCCGCGTCGCCCAAGACCACGGGGGGGCCGAGACATTCTGCGTCTGACCGGCGTTTCGAAGGCCTACCCCGGTGTGCGGGCACTTGACAATGTCAGCATCGAACTGGCCGCCGGAGAGATCCACGGGATAGTCGGTGAAAACGGCGCTGGGAAATCCACTCTCGTAGAAATAATTGGCGGCGCGATACATCCCGATCGCGGGACCATAGAGTTGACAGGCGTGCCCTTCACATTTTCCGGCCCTTCTGACGCGAGGGCGCGCGGGATCGCGGTCGTTCACCAAGAGTTCCATTCTTTGCTCCACTTGTCGGCCACCGAAAACGTCCTGTTGGGTTCGCGTATTACCTCAGGCGCCATCGTGAATTGGCCGAGAGCACACGCTGAAGCTGAATCCGTTTTCCGCGAGTTGGGTGTGGAGGTGGATGTTCGTGCTCCCATGCGGTCCCTTAAGCCCGCTCAACGGAAGTTCACTGAGATTGCCAACGCGCTGTACGGAGCCGCCTCAGTGATTCTGCTCGATGAGCCGACGGCAGCTCTCGATCCCGACGACTCCGACCGTTTGCTCAGGGTGATGCGACTGCTCGCGGAGCGAGGGCTGGCGGTCGGTTTCGTCAGTCACCGACTCGAAGAGGTGATTCGAATCACCGACCAAGTGACCGTCCTGCGCGACGGCCACAAAGTAGGCACCTGGCCCACGCGTGACGCTTCGGTGAGCATCCTCATCAAGCACATGGTAGGCCGTGAATTGGAGAAGATTGAGCCTCAGACGAAGGATCCTAATGCGGCAGTTGCTTTGGATGTGAGTGGGGCAACACTGAAGGGCGTCCTTGACGACGTGAGTCTTCAGGTTCGATCGGGTGAAGTCGTGGGCATCTGCGGCCTCCTGGGCAGCGGCCGAAGTGAACTGGCCAGAGCCATTTTTGGCGCCTTGCCGATCGACGCGGGCCGCATATCAGTCTTTGGCAGCGATCTTCCGCTCGGCTCCACATCACACGCCATGGCGGCTGGAGTCGCCTTCGTTCCCCCCAATCGTAAGGAAGACGGACTGATTGGCACCATGGATGTTCAGAAGAACGTCACCCTGGCTGTTCTTCGACGCCTGAGGCGCCGCCTTTTGGTGGACCGAAAAAAAGAGCAGGCAATGAGTCTCGAATTCGTGAAACGCCTCCGGGTGGTGACCACGGGGATAGATCAGCCGATCGAGACTCTGAGCGGGGGGAATCAGCAGAAGGTCCTCATTGCCCGCTGGCTCGCAACTGAGCCCAGAGTCCTGATTGTAGACGAGCCCACGCAGGGAGTTGATGTGGGCGCCAAGTTTGAGATCCATCAGCTTATCAACGAACTAGCAGAGGGGGGCATGGGCGTGCTCCTGATCTCTTCGGACCTGCCTGAATTGCTCACGATGAGCGACCGGGTTCTTGTCATGCGGTCGGGTCGCCTGAGCGGGGAATTCTGCCGTGGAGAGGCAACGCAAGAGGCCGTCATATCGGCAGCCGCCGGTCACTGTCTCACCTGATGGAGGGATGAATGATGGCGGGACCCGGCTCCAAGATCAAAGACACCGTTGTACGCAGAGAGACGCTTCTCGCACTCCTGCTTGTGCTCACTTTTGTCTTAGTCGGTCTGCAGTATCCGAGATTTGCAGGCTTTTCCAACATCACGAACCTCCTGTGGGATACGGTTCCGGTCGGAATCATCTCGGTTGGGATGGCTCTCGTCATCATCGGCGGAGGCATCGACATCTCGGTCGGCGCGATCTTTGTTGCCTCCGCGATTATGGCCGGCTTGGTGGCGCGCGACATTGGAAACCCCGTATTGGCTGCCCTGACAGGGATCATCGGAGGGGCTGTTCTGGGATCCATCAATGGTGGTCTGATCACCAAGTTCAAGATCCCGCCGATCGTCGCCACTTTGGCGACCATGAGCTTGTTCAGAGGCGTAATGACCGAGCTGACCAAATCGCAGATCATTGACCATCTGCAGGGCTCCTTCATGGCCATCGGGAGAAGTAAGTCGCTGGGTGTACCGACTCCGGTATGGGTGATGTTCGCGGTGTTCATCATCGCCGCCCTTGCCTTGCGATTCACCGGCTTTGGCCGCGTCATCTATTCCGTGGGTGGTAACGAGAGGGCTGTTCGGCTGAGCGGAATCAAGGTCGAAAGGTATCAGGCACTGACCTACGTCATCTCCGGGGCCCTGGCCGGAATTGCCGGCAGTCTCGCCGTCGCGCGCACTGGGACGGTAACACCTGTCGCAGGAACAGGTCTTGAACTTCTGGTGATCGGAGCCGTGGTAGTGGGGGGCACGAGCATCTTCGGAGGTCAGGGTACGATCCTCGGCGTGGCGTTGGCCGCCATCCTGCTTCAAACGATCCGTTCGGCGCTCGTGGTTGTGGGCATCGACGCCGCCTGGCAGGAGGCCATTGTCGGGGTCATCATAATCACGGCGGTGTCGATTTTCGTAATCGGACAGCGCCGTCGGGAAAGGATGGTCTAGATCAAGTGGCCACATTGACCGATGGACTGAAGAGGGCGATAAAGGTCCGAGAAGTACCGGCGTTTCTCGTGCTGGTCGTACTGATTGTTGTATTCGGGGCCGTCGAGTCGTCTTTCCTTTCTTCCTCGAACTGGGCTGATTTGGGACGAGTGTATCTGGCCGAAATTGGGTTCTTGACCATTGCGGCGGCCATTGTGATCCTGACGGGCGGCATCGATCTCTCGATTGCGGCCATCCTCGCCCTCACATCGGTGACGGTGGGCATGCTCTTCGTTGACCTGTCATTGAACATCTGGCTGGCTGTTCTTGTGGGCCTCGTGGTTGCGACTGTCGCCGGTCTTCTCAACGGTGTGTTGGTGGCTTACGTAGGCGTCACGCCGATAGTGGCGACGCTCGGAACTCTTATTCTCTTCAGAGGATTGGCGCTTGGATTGACCGGCGGTCGGAATGTCGGCGGTTTTCCTGAGGGTTTCCAGAGCGTTGGACAAGGCACCTTTCTCGGCCCACCGACCCAGATTTGGATCCTGGGCGTTGTTCTGGTCGGCACCATAGTGATTCTCGGTCGCACCGTTTGGGGCCGTTGGGTCTACGCGCTGGGAGGTAATGCAGAGGCCTCTCGTTTGGCCGGCATCCCCGTCCGCCGATTGACGATGCTTGTCTATGCGGCTGCCGGGTCGGTATCGGGCGTAGGGGGTGTCGTGGCCGCGGCGCGCTTCAATACTTCGCGAGCCGACTTCGCGTCGGGTGGCGAGTTCATTGCCATCACCGCCGCCATCATAGGGGGCGTGAGTATCGCCGGCGGGCGTGGTGCCGTGTACGGCGCGATGATCGGCGCCTGCATCATTGCCGTCCTCAGAAACGGCCTGACTCTGGGCGGCTACTCGGGTTTCATGCAGATCATACTCATCGGCGTCATTCTCATTGCCGGAGTTCTGATCGATAGGCTCATGGTCAAAAGGCGGGAACGGCGGGAGGTTGCGCAGCAGTTGGAGGCAATGGAAGCAACAACGTCCAACAACGGGTGAGGCGTCGACCAAGGGGGGGGTGACCCTGACCAAAGCACGGTTCCGGAAGTCGACCACTATACGGTGGTAGATGTGAGCAGATTGATTATGGAGGCGAGTCCATGAATAGCGAGCATATTGAGCCCAAGAAGGACAATGAAGAGGCCGGCTCCACCAGCGGTGTCAGTCGGCGGGAGTTTCTCAAATACGCGGGCATGGCTGGAGCCGGCGTTGTTATGGCAGGCGGCTTGGGGGGCCTGCTTGCCGCGTGCGGAGGAGAGGACGAAACCACAACGACAACGGCCGCGGCTACCACGACGACCGCGGCGGCCGGATCAACGACCACGGCCGCCGGCGGCGGGACAGGCCTTGTTGTCAAGGCCTTCACTAAGACGACAAAGGAACCGAAGGATCTCGTCTTTCGCTTCCTGAACCAGGTTGACGGAGTGCCCTTCTACTCGCGGGTGAATGAGGGGATGCTGGCAGCCGGCCAGAAGCTGGGTATCGGGGATATTCAACAAACCGGCCCGGCTCAGGTCGACGGCGCTCTGCAGGTGGCCACGGTTGAAACCTGGATCACCCAGAAGGTCGACGTCATGGCCCTATCGTCAACGGATCCGGGAGCCATGGCGGCGAGCATAGACAAGGCAACCGAGGCGGGTGTCGCGGTTCTTTCCTGGGACGTTGACGCTCCCGACTCATCCAGATTGGTCTTCTGCGATTGCTGGGATCCGGCAAAGGGGCCGCAGGCACTCTGGGATGTGTTCATGGAGCTTCTTGGAGGGGTCACGAAGGGCCAGTACGCCTTCATAACCACGGCACTGACGTCGCCGACACACAATCGTCACCTCGAAGAGATGATGAAGTACCAGAAAGAGAAGTATCCCGAGATGGAGTGGGTAGGGACGGAAGTGGCGACCACTGACCCCGCCCTCGCCAGTCAGAAGGCTAAGGACTATGTCCTGAAGTACCCCGATCTGGTCGGCATGATATCCGTTGACGCCGGAGGGACGGTTGGTCTTGCTCAGGGTCAGCGCGAACTCGGCTTGGGCGACAAGTTCGTGACCACCGGCCTGTCTACCCCGAGCCAGATGGCCGAGTATGTCAAAGACGGCACGGTGCCGAAGTTCGTCCTCTGGGATCCATACGAGACGGGTTATCTGACCACCATGATGGCCTTCGAGCTCATAAATGGCCGCGACATCGTGGACGGTCAGGAATTTGAGGTATCACCAGGCGTGATGAGGAAGATCCCGATTCAGGAGATCCTCAACCATCCAGGGTCACTAGAAGCGATCCAAGGCCCCGCGCTCATCTTCGACGCAAACAATATCGACAACTACAACTTCTAGAGTCATCTCTCGCCTAGGCTGGGCACCGCTGATGTCGGTACCCAGCCTAGGCATCAGTGGCGGCGTGAGACATCGCTTCGCTCGTGGCCACCAGCGCTCAGAAAGGTGACCGCTCTAGCGCGGGCGGTCAGCGGGCATCAGGAGTACACCAGTGAGAAGTACACACCTTTGGGTTGACGGTCTATGCCCCAAGATCGAGATGGCCGAGGCTGTTTGGCAGGAATTCGCGGACAGCAAGGGCATGACGGTCGACAAGGTACAGATTGTTGAGCTTGTCGGCGTGAAAGGGGTCCTTCACATGGTTCGCGTGGCACCTGGGGGCGAAATGAAGATGCACGCAAGTCCCCAACGCTCCATCTGCGTCGCGGTGGCGGGGAAGGGAAAGCTAGGGTTGCCCGATGGGGACGAGAGAGAGTTCTGCGCTCCCGAGGTCTTCATATTCGAGCCAAATGCGATCCACGATTGGCACGGCATAGAGGAAGAGACGACGTTCGTCTGTTGCACGGTCGACGAATGACGGATTTATGGAATTCACCCGCACAGTGAGGTGGCAAGATGGACGTGACAACTTTCGGCAGCACCTTCTGCCAGCCTATTGGACCCGGCCAGTCCTATCCGCGGCCGCCCTACCTCTACAGGGGGGTAGAAGATATATGGGTAAGTTATAAGGCGGACGCGGCTTCGGTGGAATCACTGTTGCCTCCTGGAGTGGCCGCCGCGGACGACCCTCCGATCTGCATCGCTTGGGCCCGCTGGACCAATTGGTCGGTCTTCGGCCCCTATCACGAGTCCTATCTCATGGTGAGGGCCATTTTTGAGGGTGAAACGTATCTCTATCAGCCATTCATCTTCACCGACAACGAAATCCCGCTTCAAGCCGGGCGGGAGGTCTGGGGCTATGCCAAGAAACTGGCCGTGATGGAACGTAGCTACGGCGGCTCAGGCACCCCGTACGGCGAACAAGCCGTATTCACGGTGGAACGTCCCAAGGGCAAGCGCATCATGACGGTGACCATGGCGTGCGACGCTCAGGAGGATCCGGCCAACTTGGAGGACCTTCCGGTGCTCTCCACCCGTGTCATCCCGAGTTCCGAGGATGGACGCCCGCCCTCGGTGGCTGAACTAGTTCGGCTGGACGTGCCGGCTCGTCTTCACACGAGCGCAGATGGCAGTCCTAAGCTGTGGAAGGGCCGCGGATCGGTGACCATGGATTCGCCGTCTCAGGTGGATCCCTGGTACCTGCTGGCGCCGGTGGAAATCGAAGCCGGCTGGTTCGGCATCTTTGATTTCGATCTTCCCTTCGGTCGTGTGGTACACAACTACCTGGAGGATCAGATCAAGTGGGGCTAGATGCTCGGTGTCCCATCGGATCACCTGGCGACCACGAATAGTCATTGTCGGCGCAGATGGAGGAATGAGGCGAAACATGGAAGTCGATCAAAACCAGCTGATGGACAAGGTCTGGGAGTATCCGCTCTTTCAAGCTCTGTCCAAACGCCGCGCTCGTCGTTTTGCACTGGGAACCGAATTGCGGCAAGAGCCGTATCCGTTCAAGTCGGATAGAGCCCCGGTGCCTTTGAGCGAATTGGAGACCGCGGCATTGTGTTGGGCTGGTTACGGTGCCACCGGTCTGATTACCGGTGAGCTTGAGTACTCACAAGATACCTTCATGAGTTGGACCGGCCGCACGGTTCCTTCGCCGTGCAACGACCAACACAATGAATTGATACTTGTGAATGATGACGGCGCCTTCCTGTATCGACCCAAACCGGCCACGCTGCCCATAGAGATCGAGACCGTCGAGGACCGGCGAAAGATCCTGACGTCATTTCGCGAGGGCAGAGTCGAAATGATCAACGGTCGCCCCGATCTGCCTCCTTCCGGCGTTCAAAAACTCAATCAATGGGATTTCAACAAGCCCGGCCAAGCGATCTTTTTCCCATTGATCGATATTACATGGGAGTACATAAACGCCCTCTTCGTGTGGCTGTGCGAGGAGCGATACCAGGTCATTGACGATCTGAGAGGCAACGGCCGCGCAGCCGGCCTGCAAAAGTGGTTCGACAGCGGTCATCTCAATGGCCCCAAGCTCGCCCTGTCGTTCTGCGACACCATGATCTTGGCCATGACAGATGGCATAGGCTTCGAAATGGCCCAGAACATCTCCTTGGCCGCCACTGCGCTTGGTCTCGGCACTTTCACCTGGGGTGGGTACATTCCGCTGGTTCTCCTGGGTGGCACTCCTTTGGCCACGGGGCTTGGCTTTCGGTTCCAGACCGACAAAGCCGGCATGCCCATGCCGGTCGGGAAAGACGGCTTCATACAACCTTCGATCCCCCCATACGTAGCGAACATGGACGCTGCCGTGGATCAGGTTGTCGAATACAAGTTTGGGAAAGGTGGTTTGTTCTCATCCGATTTTGAGGGCGCCAAAGCTTTCAAAGATCCCAGGCTGGTCTGCGGCGTCAAAAGACCATCTGACGAAGACGTACGAATCGTCAAAGCATTTGCCAACTACATCTATGATACTTACGGCCGCTTCCCGGCATTGGTAGACCCAATTCAGATGCCGGTGGCGGTGACTGCCCATCACCTTGACCTCGACTTCTATGACCAGTACTACAAGCCGGGCGTGATCAGTCCCGAGCAACGAGAGCACATGAGGGTGTGGCACGGGCAGGAGGAGTAGGAACCCGATGTGGTCTCTCTCAATCCGGGTGCATCATCGTTTGGAGGTAATTCAGTGGCTGTAATGAAGTCTCCTGCCGGAGACATGGAAGTGCAATTCAAGAGTGTCGGTACCGACGGTTCCCACATGGTGATGGAGGGGAAGTTCGGCGTCTGGGACTCACAAATCCTCCTGGGACCGGCAGAAACAAAGAAGCTGATTAGGATGGTGCTGAAGCCATCGATAATCTTCTATGTGATCAAACTGCCATTCGTGCGCGAGAAGCAGTCGCAGGGTGATCGGTAGCCCGGGGTATGTTCTTCTCAGGGAGCACTGCTTGCGGCAGAATGCCGGCTCGTCGATTGCGGTCGAATCGGGCCAATAATGGCTGACGCTAACGGACTGATTGGGCTGCACCACTTCGGTCTGACCGTCACTGACCTTGATCGCACCGTTGATTTCTACACGAGAATCGTGGGATTCGAGTTCAGATCCCTTGATCGATATACATTTGACGAAAGCCTTAGTCCGGCGCTCTTTGGCGACGACTGCATCGAGGGCTTTCAAGGACGAGTGGAATCAAGGATAGCCGTTCTTGAACTTGGTGGCGTCAGAGTCGAATTCATCCAGTTTGTCAATCCCCGAGTTAGACCCTATCACGGCAATTTCTCGATCGCCGGTTCACCCAATATTGCCGTCAAGGTCACGGATTTGCTGGCCGTCCGAGCACGTCTGCAGGAGGCAGGAGTTGCATTTCGTTGGGACGGCAGTCTGTTCACCGAATCGGGCTTTCGGCCATGGCTGTGGTGTTTCTTCAGAGATCCCGACGGGATTGTGGTCGAACTCGTGGAAGACATCCCCATTGCCGACCAATTGGAGGCACTGGCGGAGAAGACCAGGAGAACACGTCTCACGCGAGGGTTGACGTTGAAGGAGGTAGCCGGCGGGAGTCACATGAGCACTGCCCATTTGAGCCAGGTGGAACGCGGGGAAGCGATACCTTCGATCCCCGCTCTGCTAAAGATAGCGTCTGCGCTGAGTGTCACGCCCGATTACCTCCTGAGGAGTGAGGCTGAAGGCCGTGACGCCTCGACGCTCGGGGCGTGGGCCCAGGATGACTACTTGGCCCCGTCGGAGCGTAACGAGGCCGGAGATCATTCTGTTGTTCTGCGCGAGGGTGAGGCTGATCCAAAAGACCAAGAGATACGCATGCTCAAGCACAAGATTGGAGAGCTGATCCTCGACATCGAGGTCTTGAAAGAGTCCATAGGGAATCGAAGGCCGGCCAAGCAGACTCTGACGTAACATCCTGGACGCTCGTGGCGCGGTGGTCTGGTCGCCGGCACGCCCTCGCCGGCCGCGTGGTGATCGGGTCCGCCGTACTTGGGGGCTGTGCCTCACCCGCTCTGCCCAGCGGCGAACCGTCGATTCGCGGTGCGATCACCGGCATCATGCAGGGGTCGGACGGTTTCGGGATGATCCTGGTCGAGGAAACGTCGCCGCAGGGGCGCGACTACGACAAGGCGTCGCTTACGATCACTGAGGACACGAAACTCTTGAAGCGCGTCGGTGATGAGTGCGTCGCATTCACGTTCGATGACCTGTCGGAGGGCGTGCTCGTCGAGGTCTGGATCACGGGCCCGGTCGCGGAATCGTATCCGATCCGGGCAGCCGCGCACACGATCCTTGAGGCGGAATGACCCTGCTCGTCCAGTATCCTGGTCTCGTCAATTCTGCCCCATGGACGGCCCGGAACGGGGTATTCTGCTGCGGGAGTCGCTTGGCCGGTTTCGGCGGCTGATGTCATCAGACGCAGTCCGAGTGGTTCTGTCGGAGGTTGTGTGTCGCTGACTCTCACTGTTTTCCCGGAGGAACTCGCGGTCTGCCGTCTGCCGGCGGCCGCTTCGCTGCCGCATTGGGTCGACACAGCTGGGCTCACCGCCGTGACCTGGACCGCGGACGAGACGTCGATCGTCTGCCGCGCGGAGATCGTTCCTGAGGGTATCGTGGCGGATGGTCCGTGGAGGGCGTTCATGGTTGCTGGGCCTCTGGACGTCGGCCTCACAGGCATCTTGCTTTCGATCGCCCAGCCGCTCGCGGACGCGGGTGTAGGGATCTTCACCGTGTCCACCTATGACACCGACTACGTTCTCGTGAAGCAGGAGTCGCTCGCTACCGCGATTGCGGCCCTGTGCGACTACGGCCACCAGATCTTGCTGCAGTCCGTCTGACGAGCGCATCCAGCCTCTACAACGCGGCCGCCAGTGTCTCGGCCCCGTTGCCAAATCTAGTCCAGGCCGGCCTCACGCAGAGCGCCGATAAGGCCCTCCTTGGTGGGGCATAGCCCGATGAAACGCACGAGGTCGCCCACGATGATGGCCGGAGCCGACGAAAGCTTCAGTTCCTCATACCGTTCGTCGCGCCCTTGGTGGTAGACGACTTCCATCTGATCCCCGTAATCCTTCTGCACGTCTTCGATCAGCCGCCGGACGGCGACACCGCCTGAGCAGGCGGGTACCGACAAAAACACTTCGACTCTTATCGGATCCATAGCCCGCCCTCCCGGAGCGCGTTGTTCATCGTGCCTTCGTCCGGAGCAGTTCCTTCTATCTTGATCACCCCGTTGATGACGGCGGCGGGAACACAGGAAAGGTCGTACTCCGCGTACTTTTCCAGCGCTTCCTTGCCGACGTACTTTTTGATCTCGAGCTCGTCATTGGGGTACTTTGCGGCCAGTCGGTCGGCCATCGCCAGTATGGCGACGCAACCCGGACAGGGGGGATCTCCGCTGAACACCTCCAGAAGCACAGCCACTTTCATCCTCCTAGTTCGTCTCGAAGAACACGTTCCAACTCAGCCTCTTGGGGCACTCGGCCCTGAGAGATAACCTTGCCGTTGACCACGACAGCAGGCGTCATTACAAATCCAAACGCCACTCCCTCCGCAGAAAGGGCGGAGAGCTTCTCCACCGTCACCTGCCCGGGAAACCTGGCCGCCGCTTTTCTCGCCTCTTGCTCGCTCTGCCTGCACTTGACGCACGGCGGCTCTGCGCCAAATACCTTCACCTCTATCAAATCCTCCTGCCTTTCGGTCGTGCCGTCTGACATGCTCAACAGCAGGCCGCTGCCCGGTCCCCGGTTGATGACTGGGAACACTTCTCCTCGAGCCACCTCGCGAGCGCCTTGCGCAACTCGATTTTCTGCTCCTCGCCGATCGCCTTGGCGAGTGCGGCGACTATGGTCGCTTGGTCCGGTTCAAGGGCGGTCGAGAGCCGGTAGTGCATCCACAGTCCCTCTCGGCGGTCTTCGACGAGGCCGGCATTGTAGAGATAGCGGAGGTGCCGGGAGATCTTGGACTGTGTCTGCCCGAGCGCGCCAACGAAGTCGCAGACGCACAGCTCCTCGTTCTCGAGGAGCAGCGTCATGATCCGCAGTCTGGTCTCGTCCGACAGCGCCTTGAACGTGTCACGCAGAACCTTCATGCATCAACCTCCTAGATACTCACGGTAGGCTTCGTTGAGGGCCGCGGCATAGTCATCCTCCTCTTCCGGCGGGATGTAATGGAAGACCTTCGCCTTCTCGAGCAGGGCAGACCCAGCGGCATCCCCGGGTTGAAGTCCTTGCCGGGCACAGTCGGAGAAGATGTAGGCAAGCGCCGGGATCTCCACTGACCGGCCCTTCACGATCACCGCGCCGGTCGCCACCGATTTCATGCAGGCACACACATCGGCAGACAGATCCTCCTCGAGTTCGGGCCGCGCGCCGTCGCTCATGAGCGAGTCTATCTCGCCCGCGATACGGGCGGCGACGATCGCTGTAGCATCTTCGTCGGTCTGAGTCCGCCCACGCAGCGAGCGCGAGCAGGCGGTAGACCGGTCCGCGAGGATTTCGCTGACCACGAGCGAGCGGGCGACGGGACCGCCATGCCTCTCGGTGCCGAATCGGGCGCATTGCTTGTCGCAGCCATCGACGGTTATGGTCGGGTGGGTCCTGGCGAAGTTGCGCTCACCCTCGTTCCCGGCGAGAAAGAGGGGCAAACAGAGGGTCACGGCATCGTGAGGGCGCAACACCTCGAGCACGCGCCGGACGGCGCTCCTCGAGATCGTCCCAACGGCCAATTCCTCCCCGCTGCAGGAGATGATGCCCACCTTAATGGTCTTGTCCGTCTCAACCGTCAACGCGCCACCTCATTCCCGCCGGCGCGCCGCTCGGCTTCGTCGGCCACCGCTTCAGCGATCTCCCGGGCGACGAGCCAGCCGTCTTCGGTCAGTTCCGAACCGGTGCCCGGTTGGGTTCCCCGGTGCCTGCTAAGCGTCTTCGCCACTTGGAACGCGGTTGCCACCTCGCCGCCCGCGATCTCCACGTTCTTCTGCGCGCACGCCTTGCCGCAGCCGTCGATCGTGATGCACGGATGAGCCTGCACTTTGGCCAGCGTTTCTTCGTCCCCTTTGACTAGAAGGGCCAAGCAAACGATGTCCGTCTTCCCAAGAGCAAGCTCTTCCGCGGCGAGATATGCGGCCTCCCGGCTTACCAACCCGTGCACCTTGCCGACTCCGCTACAGGGGATCACCAGCACCGTGTCCTGTCTGTTTTTCATGTTCTTCTCGAGCCTCCTACTCTTCCGCGGCCTTCTTCTCGACGTCGGCCGCATAGGCCGGGCCATCGACGAGAAGGGCGCGATCCTCTTCCCAGGAGGTCAGTTCCACCTCGGCGATCCAACCTCGGTACGGATCTTCGTTGATCAACTCGGGGGCATCGACGACCTCTGCATTGACGGCGACGACTGTGCCGCTGACGGGCGATACCACCTCGAAGTTGGCCTTGGTCGACTCCACGGTGCCTGCCTCATCGAACTGCGTGAGGCTGGTGCCGGTCTTCGGCGGGTCGACGTAGGTTATGTCGGTCAGCCGTTGCTGCATGTAGTCGGATATGCCGATGCGTGCCCGGTTGCCGGCCACCTGCGCCCAGACGTCGTTGGCGTTGAAGAAGTATCCGGCCAAAGGGATGTTGAACTCGTACTTGTCGTGGACCACCACAACGAAATCCGACGGAGTCTTGAATTCGGCGACAGCAGGCGTCGACTGGATACTCGGTGTGGACACGGCACCCGATGCGGATGCGGCGGGCACTTCCGCTTGGGCGGCTTCGATGGCCTCAGCTATCTTGCCGGCAAGCTCAAGAGCATCCGATCCAAGGCGAAGATCAGGCGGCAGAGCGGCAGACAATTCCTTGACCACCTGAGACACGATGACCTTTTGGGCGGGTTTCACTCCGGCGATGGAGGCCAAGATGGTCGGCGTCGGCTCGCAGTACCTCACGACCTACAAGGACGCGAGCGGCGCCTACCTGGACGGCGGACAGAGCTATCGCCTGCGGCTGCCGACCGGGATTCCCGCGAAGAACTTCTGGTCGGTGACCGTCTACGACACCGAGACGCGCTCGCTGCTGCAGAACGGCCAGCCCAAGCCGAGCATCAGCAGCGCCTTCGATCAACCCGAGGTGAACCCGGACGGCTCGGTCGACATCTACTTTGGCCCGGCAGCGCCGGAGGGCAAGGAGAAGAACTGGGTCCGGACGGTTCCCGGAAAGGGCCACTTCGTCTGGGTCCGCCTGTACGGCCCGCTTGAGCCCTTCTTCGATCAGACCTGGAGACCCGACGACATCGTGAAAGCCTGAAAGTCGATATGGCATTGCCAACGATTTAACTTTTTCAAGGGGAACTCAATGCCAAATGA
>ENA-ORXD01002066-ORXD01002066.1-sediment-metagenome-genome-assembly--contig:-NODE-2066-length-14368-cov-3.334056_pt1 | contig 14368 bp, 15 predicted proteins | sample MGYA00237862_ERZ511471 | MGnify/ENA metagenome assembly ERZ511471 | reverse complement strand
TAAAGATTCCCCGCATACGCTGGTGTTCTATGAAAGCCCGTACCGGCTGCTGGCGTTTCTGGATGATGCCATCGCAGTATATGGCGATCGTAAAGCAGCGCTGGCGAACGACTTGACCAAGAAGTTCGAGCTGGTGCTGCGCGGTTCGCTATCAGAAATAAAACAGCAGCTTTCCGAAGAAAAGCTGCTGGGTGAATACACGGTCGTAATCGCGGGAAAAGATTTATAGCGGGTTGAAGCGCGTATCTCGGTCGTAGTAATCCTCGTTCTCCGCCTTTTTTAATCCGTTCACAATACGGTAAGTGATGGGGGTGAAGACCGCTTCTACCAGCACCTTGAAGATGTAATTGGTCAGCACCAGGCTGGCAAATACTTCCCACGGGAAAACCCCAAACAGGCTGGCGATGAGGGTGAAGATCAATGAATCAACCCCTTCTCCAACCAGGGTGCTGGCTACGGTGCGCATCCACAGGAATTTGCCTTCCATTTTTACCTTCATGATCGCCATGACCACCGAGTTACTGTATTCTCCAAAGAAATAAGCCACCAGGCTGGCGATCACGATACCGCCGCTGCTCATACCACCCAGTACGGCGTCAAAGGCAGCCTGACCGGTTTGCAGCTGCCAGGCAGATTCCGCGGGCAGCGCGCGCACCACACCCAGCGTGAGTGCGCTCAACGCCAGCGCGCCAAAGCCGGTCCAGATCACGCGGCGTGATTTTTTGAAACCATATACCTCCACTAGCACATCACCGAAGATATAGCTGATGGGAAAAAGCAGCGTGCCGCCGTCAAAAGCCATGCGCACGCCAAAGACCGAGAAACCCCAATCCACGATCTTGGCGGAAGAAGCGACATTGCTGGTAATGAGCACGGTCACAAAGAGCGCCATGACCAGGTCAAAAAAGCGATAGCTGCGGTTTTCATTTGTCTTCTGATTCATTTCGCGCTTAGTATAATGTATATTAGTTTAAATGAATAGCTAGTTTGCATAAAAGGAACTGCATGCATCATTTTTTTCTACCGCCTGAAAATCTTGTTTCTGATAAGGTGAGTTTCCCGGCTCCGCTGGCTCACCAGATCAAGCATGTGCTGCGTTTAAAAGAGGGCATGGAAGTGGAAGTGCTGGACAACCGGGGCAGTGTTTTCCGCGTGCGGCTGGAAGAATTTACCGAGGATAGGGTAGCGGGGTGCATCATCGATCGTACACAGCCCCAGCGCGAGCCAGCGGTTAAGCTGACCCTGTGCGTTTCCCTTACTCAGCGTGAAAAATTTGAGCTGATCTTGCAGAAAAATGTCGAAGTGGGCACTGCCTGCATCGCTCCTTTCCTGTCCCGCTACTCGCTGGTGCGCGAGAAGATCATCGCAGCCAAGAGGCGCAGCCGCTGGGAAGATATCCTGCGTGAAGCGGCTGAACAGAGCGGGCGTGTTTTGATCCCCACCCTGAATGAGGTCGTTAGTTTACCTAGATTAATTGAAAAGTGTGTGCAGGAGCAGGATATATGCTTGGCAGCCTGGGAAGGGGAACAAACTACCAGCCTGCAGAAAGCGCTGCAGACTTTGCAGGATAAAAAACCCATTCGCAGCGCGGCTGTCTTCATCGGTCCGGAAGGCGGTTTTGCGCAGCAGGAAGTGGAGCTGTTTGAAAAGGCGGGTGTGATATCCGTTTCTCTGGGAAAACGCATCCTGCGCATGGAAACCGCCGCGATCGTGGCGCCGGCGTTGATCTTATATGAATTAGGTCAGATGGAGCTTTAGAACAGGCGGGGAGGCAGTAGATTTTTCAGGCGGTCTCTCAGCACTTTAGCACGTCCCAGCACTCTCTCTTTTTCATCCCTGACCAGTACGGTTTCTCCGGTTTCAATACCCTCTTGTGCGGTCCCGAAAATATCCTGGTGCATTAAAAAGTTGTTCTTCTGCGCTTCATCCAGAACCACATACCCCGATCGAAAGCTGTGTCCAAAGCGGGCAGCCAGTTCGTGGCTGACCTGGTATCCATGCGGGATGCGCTTGAAAGCATTCAAGCCGAAGCTGGAAAGGGGCAGCGCGCCGAACTCAGCGAACAGGCGGGTCGGAATTACAAAGATGCCGTTTGCCATCTCCATAAGGGCTGCCTGCTGTGCTTGCAGGATAGCTTGCAGATCGAAGTCGTAAAAATCTTGCATCCAATTACAAATCTGCTGCTGTTCCTGCGGGGGAAGAAATGATCCCGCTGGTGCTCTTTTTGATGAAAAAGAACTTTCTGATCCGGAAGGCTGTATTTCATCCAGCTTGGTGAAGCGCGCGCTGAAAAAGCCGGTGGTGCCGAAGATATGCGGCCACAGCCGCACTGCTCGGTCCATCTGCGGGGAAAAGGTATGCTCTCCGTCCTGCAGCAGGGCGGGGGCGGGCTTGGGCAGCCTGTCAGAAACATCATCCAGCCTGACCTGATCCCCAAATTCCTGCAGAATGCGCTCAACCACCCGTTCATCTTCCTCCGGAGAGAGGGTGCAGGTGGAATAGACTACCTGACCGCCCACCTTGACCGTTTGCAGCGCGCTGCGCAGTAATAAATACTGGCGGTTGCTAAGGCTCTGCTGTTCTCCTGCGCTTACCGACCGTAATGGATGGGAAGGAGTATCGTACAGGTTCTGCATGCTGCAGGGTGCGTCCAGCAGTACCGCATCGAAGGTGCCGGGAAGCTGGCTGCCGAAGTATTCTCCGTGCAGGCAGGTGATGGCTTGATTCACCGCTCCCCATTTGGCAAGCACCACGCGCAGGGCGGCAATGCGCCCTTTGCTGGCATCATTGGCGATCACCAGCCCGCGGTCTCCGGTGCGGTCGACCAGGTGGGTGGTCTTCCCGCCGGGTGAGGCTGCCATATCCAGAATGAGAGGGGAGGCATTCTGCGAAAAGTCGAACAGCTCCACCGGCAGCATGGAAGCGCTTTCCTGAATGTAGTATTCCCCCATACCGTGTTCGATGGTTTTCGCGATCCCTGCTTCAATGGTCTTGAAATTTAATCCGCTTTTACAGAAGGGAACCGGGGTGAGATCCCAGCCGTAGTTTTCCTGTAGCTGTTTTTTGAAGGCTGACGGTTCGTGTTTTAAGAGATTGATACGGATAGAAGGAAGCAGTTCCTGCTCCAACACTGCGGTCAACTGCTGGAACTCTGATCCATTCAACAGCGGGCGGAAGCGTTCTAATGCGGAGGAGATGTTCGGGGAAAGAGCGTTCATCTCATCTTTCTCCTTTGTGGATGCTGAAGACGATCTCATCTTCGAAAGTCATTTCTTCCACCTGCCAGCTTTTTTCCTGAATGTTTTCCATGACCAGGGTGCGCATGCGCTCGCGCAGGTCGTGAGTCTTGCCGATATCGCGGGTGGGCAGCGAAATCAGCAGCGTGTTAACTTGCAGGGCATCCCACAGGATGCGGTTGCTGCCTTTGCGGCGCTGTTCCATGCGGTGCGCTTCTTTGAAAAAGAAGGCTGCATCCGCTTTCAGGGTGGGGGGATCAACCAGAATATCCTGCTGCACGGCATACGCGCTGGCGTATCCGGCTTTCTCGAAAAAAGAGTTCAGCAGGTTCACGCGCGGTAAATGGATGTCATAAGCTATATAAGTTGTATCGTGATCCAACCCCATCCAGGGCAGCGCAAAGGGATTCAGCCCGCAAGCCAGATCAAGGATGCTTTGAGGGGTCCCGATCGCTTGAAAGAGCTGCTGATAAAAACTGCGGATATAGGAAAGGCGTTCGCGGGTGGAGGTGTGCATAGACAGCATACGCCCGGCAAAAGCCTCCAAATCCGCCTTGCCTTGAATACCTTGAAGTTCTTGCAGGGCTTGCTCGTAATCGGGGTCGCCCAGGTAGAGTGCGGTGAGCTGGTGCAGTTTTTGGCGCACGCTTTCCTGCACGCGCTTTGCATCCGAATAGCGCAGGCTTTCCTGTTCGATCAGGTCCTGGATGGTTTCAGGGGGTAGATTCAGCCCGCGGTATTTGCGCGACTGCAGGATTTTCTGTAAAAATTCCTCGTTGGATGGCATTCCTATTTCCCTTTTTCAACCCGGTAAACCAGCTCACTCGAAAACAAGAATTTACTGTAACTCCACCCCAGGTCAGCCATTAACGCTTCGAACTGGCTGGAGTAATGCGCCAGCATGCCTTTTTCTCTCCCGCCGATGCTGTGCACCGGGTAGCTGACAAACAGAAACTGCGTGTGAATTCCGGTGAGGATGCGCCGTGCGCTGTCTTTTTCCGCCTGTTCAAGACAGGGCAGGGTTTTCAGCAGCAGGGCTGCATGCACTTCTTCCTGAGGAATATCCCTCAGCAGGTTGCAGATACTGGCTTTTCCCGAAAGCTGGAAATGGTTAAAGAAAGCCTGTAGAAAATTCATCATATCCTGAAAGATATCGCAGGCGTGATATGCGGCAGCACGGTCAACTGGCATCCAGGCGGCTGCTAGTGGATTGAAACCGCAAGCCAGGTCGAGGATAGTATGCACCGGTTGAATATCTTGAAATAATGTCTGGTAGAACTCCGCGAGGATGGGAAGACGTTCTCTTGTCGAGGCGTGCTCCTGCATCAAGCGGGTGCAAAAGGCTTTGCTTTCTGCGGCATGCATATCCTGCGGCAGCTGCTTGAGCTGTTCAAGATGGGCTGAATAATCAGGCTGTGCCGGGAAATATGCCCAGCTCACCTGATGCAGTTTGTTGGTGGTGGCTTTGACCGCTTCTTTGAGCGAGGCGCGTTTTTTTGCCTCGTTTTCTGCGATACATGCCACCAGATCAGGGTCAAGCTGCCGGTATTTTTTCTTGCCTAATACCTGCCTGACGATTTCCTCTACATCGGGTGGGGCGCTCATGCGTTTTCTCCACGCAGGTGGCGGATGATGCGCGCCATGAAAAACAGGTTGTGCATGGTTGCCAGCCGGATGAACAGTGTTTCATTGATCTGATGCAGGTGATGGATGTATCCCAGGCTGTACTGCCGGCAAACAGGACAGCTGCAGGTGGGGTCGATGGGTTTCTGGTCCCGGATGTGCTTTTCGTCTTGCGCATAGATATATTCAAGCCACTGATAGTCCTGTGTAGAAATATTCCCGCGCAGCCGGTAAAGGCGCCCGTGGCGGGCATCGCGGGTGGGCATGGCGCAGTCGAAAAGCTGGTAGCCCAGTTGATAGGTTCGCACCAGGTAATAAGGATGCCCGATACCCAGCGCGTGCATGGGAAATTGGGAAGGGATCAGTTCGCGCGTGTAGCTCACCATGTCTTCCACCAGGTTTCCATCTTTATCCAGCGGCCAGCCTCCATATCCATACCCGTCAAAGCCGATCTCCAACAAATGATCGGCGCAGTATTTTCTATGTTCACGGGAACCGCCGCCCTGTACCACGGCAAACAGTTTGCGCTGTTTATCCTCTTCTTTTGTAGATTGCTCCTGCAGGCTTTGAAATTCCTGCTTGCAGCGTTTTGCCCAGCGCACCGTGCGGTCAACCGAGAGCAGCTGCTCGCTATCCACATCATCCACATGCGTGCAGTCATCCAAACAGAAAAGCACGTCAGCACCCAGCTTCCACTGGATCTGCATGCTCTTTTCGGGGGTAAGTTCGATCTTCTTTTTGCGGGCGGTATCTTTCAATAGAATGCCGTTATCGGAAAAGGTTCCAAAACTGCTGTTCTGCCGGATGAGGGAATATGCTTGAAAACCCCCCGAATCGGTGAAGATGGGTCCCTGCCAGCCGCTGAACGTGTGCAAGCCGCCCAGCGAGCTGATCACGGTGGTGCCGGGTTTCTGCATGAGGTGGTAGGAATTCATCATCACAGCCTGCACGCCGCAGGCTGCCAGGTCCTGTGCATCCAGACCGCGTACCTGCCCAAAAGTTGCATCGGGCAGAAATGCCGGCAGAGCAATCGTTCCATGGGATGTGGAAAATGTCTTATCCATATCTTGATAAGACAGATTGTAACATTGAGAATTGAAAAGGCGGGATGCTTATTGCAGCACGGTTAAAGCATGCAGGGTTGCCCAGGTATCCGCTGTGTCATTTCCGGCTGTGAAAGCCCAGGTGCGCCCGCGAAATGGACTGGTTCCATGCCATTTCCCGTTTTTCATTTGTTTGCTTCCCAGCCAGTCCAGCGCTTTGCGGGCAGATGGATGGTCGAGCGCATCCAGTTCATGCAGCACCTGCAGGGTAAAAAGAATATCCACATTGTAGAACAGGGGGAAATTCAACGAGAACCAGCGTTTATGGATCTTTTCTTTGTACGGGTAATTTGCATCGATAAGGGAATAGCGTTCCAAAACGAATTCCAGCCCGTGCTGGATGGCGTGCTGCATCGCAGGAGTGCGCTTTTCGACAGGAATGGCTGCCAATCCCCACAAGGCACGGATGACTCCCCAGGCACAGGGCAGTACATAGTTCCAGTCGCAAACTCCGTCGCGTTCGATCTCGCGTACCAGCAGGGTGATGGTTTCTTGTATTACAGCGTTTTCCAGCGGAAGACAATGAAGTTCATAGCGCAGGAAATTTCCCCAGAAGCAGGCTAAACCGCGCTCCCCCTTCTCGTTTTTTTCATGCAGCTTATCCTGTATGCGCCGGTTCATGTAGAGCGCACCTTTTTGCATGGCAGGATGGTCTCCGGAAAGACCAAGTTCGGTCAAGAGCTGCATGCTCCAGTGGGAGGATCTATATTTAGGGGAGTAGTAGTGGCGGTCCCATATCCAGTAGCCTTGTATATACTGCTCCTGTAAAATGGAAAGCACCGGTTCCTGTGCTGCTGCATGTGCCTGCTCCTGCACCACCTGCGGGTGATCGTCAGGAAGTCCTTTCAACCTGGTTAAAGCAAGCAGGCGGATCGAAGGTGTATCCGCCTGCTGAAGCATCCTTATGATTTCAAAATGAGATGGCATTGTATTGCCCTTCTCCAGTAAAATCTTTATTCCTTCTTTTTCGGTTGGAACAGTGCACTGATCAAAATGATCACACCCAGAGCAATGATGAACAACGGCCAGTATGCTCCAAAGTTCCATCCAAATCCTAGCGTTCCGCCGAAGATGAAGAATCCCGCGGCGCTGATCGCCATGAGCACCAGACCGCTGCTTTCAAATCTGGGACCGCTGCGATCGATCAAACCGCTTAAGAGAATCCCCAATCCGACAAATCCGGGGATCAATGTCCAGGCATATGCCCAGGTTCCCCACGAGTTGGTGAGATCTTGATAATACAGGATCGCGCCCACGCCGCCGAGAATGCAGCCCGGAATAGCCAAGCCGCCATTTCTAGTAAGAATAGCAGCCAGCAGGAAGATCGCGCCCACGCCGATGATCGAAAATTGCCAATCCAGAAAGCTGAAAACACCCGGATACACGCGGGTAACCAGAAGGAATGCCCCGATCAGAATCAGGATAATACCCCACGTCAGTTCACTTCGATTTTTCATATTTACTCCTTTTTCATTGCAGATAATCTATCTCATATACGTAGAAGCTGTTGGATGGTTTCAAGAGATAGGATATCTGCTCCCGAAGGATCAAAGTTTTCCGATCAGTTCTTTTGTAAGCTCCTTGATGTGCCTGATATCTTCTTCTTTTGCCTGACCCATGAAATCCGCTTTCCCCAGCAGTTCCCAGTTCAACGTTTCACACTGCTTGTTGATAAAGCGCATGGCTCCGCCGCCCCAGCCGTAGCTGCCAATGTAGATGGCTTTCTTGTGAGACATGCGTTTCTTCTCCGCCATTTCCAGGATGAATTCCATGGTGGGGAAGAGCGCTCCTTCATAAGTGGGAGCGCACAGGATCACCCCTGCGCTGGTCCATAATTCCGGCAGGATATAGCTGATATGGGTTTGGGTGATATCTATGCTGGCGAATTCTATTCCCGTTTCTTTTAACACAGCTTCGATGCCTGGAATGGTGTGATCGGTCATTCCGTACATGGAACCGTGCAGCAGGCAGATCTTTTTAGGATATGCCCCGCCCGCGTAGCCCGACCATTCAATGTAGTGGTTTAGAATTCGCCCGGGATCTGCACGCCACACCAAACCATGCGAAGGAGCGACCATGTTCACTTTAAGAGCCGATATCTTCTCCGCTGCTTTAAGCACCGGTTTACTGAAAGCACATACAATGTTGGAAAAGTAGCGCAGGGACTCCCGTTCATAATAGGCAAGATCGGGCTGTTCATCATCGAAGATGCCGTGTTCCAATTTACCATACCCGCCAAATCAATCGCATGAAAAAAGAATACCGCTGGTTTCTTCATAGGTCATGATGGTTTCCGGCCAGTGCACCATGGGGGTGGAAAGAAAACGCAGGGTGTGTTTTCCCAGCGAAATGGTCTCCTGATCGCTCACGATTTGGACGTGTTCGCTGATGCCGAAGAAAGCTTCCAGCATATCGCGCGTTTTTTCGCTGCCTAAAATAGTGATGTGCGGTGCGATCTTCAGCAGTTCTTTGATCGCCCCGGAGTGGTCGGGTTCCATATGGTTTACGACCAGGTAGGTAAGCTGGCTGGGATCGATGCAGGCTTTGATATTTTCCATCAATAACGAGCCGGTGCTGTCTTTACACAGATCGATCAATACGCTTTTTTCATCTTTTATTAAATAAGTGTTATAAGAGATTCCCTCTTTTTCGATGGACCACAAACCCTCAAATAGTTTGGTGGTGGTATCGTTCACACCGATCCAGAAAATCCCATCTGATAAAGCAAATGCTTCCATATTTACTCCAAATGCAAAGAAATATGCTCTTATTTTAAGGCATATTTCTTTGTTGTTTTATCTATAGAGATTAAATTATATTCTTCTAATGAGAAGTTCCCAGGAGATTGCTGATCAGGATAGAAACAATTCCGGCAGCCAGGGTTTTCATGCCCATCACAACCAGATTTTGCTTTGAAATCTTGCCGAGGAACATACCCAGTCCAAAAAGCACCAGCAGCGCGAATCCGATGGAGGCAAAATAGATATAGTGAATATCTTTGAAGAGCCCTGCAAAGAAGAATGGGATCAGTACAATAAGCGATGCGAGGAATGGAGATAATCCATCTACCAGCGCCACTGCAACTGCAGCAAAACGGGATGCTTTCCCGAGCTTGCTGCCATTCTGATCTGTAAGGGTGCTTTCGCTCAATGCATCGATCTCTCGTTTCCGTTCGGCGGATTCTGTTAAAAATGAACCCCACAACCCGGAAATACCGATAGCGACCGATGTTGTCAGACCGGTGGTAACCACGATCACAGCGTCTTCTACTCCGGCAGCATAGTGCCCCATGAGTACACCAATGATAGTTAACACACCATCAAACGCATTCATGGCAAAATAACGCCGAGCTATTTCACCAATTTGCGCAATTTCATTATATTCAGTTATCCTCTCCAGCATACGCCTGAGAGGGTCGCTTTTATTTTTCATGATTATTTATTGGGATTTCAATCCTGGAGGGTTGCCGCGTCGTCGATGATCATTTTACCTGCGACGACTTCGTCAACGGAATGTATGGACCCGCCCTGATCGCGGATCATGTCTGCTACGACATCATAATCAAGATCATCACCTTCGATGGTGATTTTGGCATTTTCGACTTTATGGTCAATTTCGGCGATGCTGATGTTGACCGCTGAAATGCCTTCTAACACACTAATTTTTTTTGCAAGTTCTACAATACTAGGCTCGATCGGTTTCAGTACATCCAGTACCAATCTACGTATTTTTCCTATCATTTCTGTTTCTTAAAAAAGACTCCTTTCATTTTCCAGAAAATAGAATGTGGACAAGTTATACCATATTTTAAGAACCATATTGACTTTATATTTAATTCATATACAGCTTTTTTACCCATTCTTCGTTCTTCCACAGGGCGCAGGTACCGTCGCTTTCATCCAGAAGGCTGCCGCTGCAGCGAATGGTTTCAAGACGGGGTGAACGCAGCGCGGTCAACAGAGGGACATCTTTGAGGTTGGCGTCAGAAAAAGGGGAGAAGGGACAGGGCTGCACATCTCCCTGCGGATTGATGTGCACCAGCCCTTTTCCACCGGCAATGCAGCCGCCCAGTTCCACTTCTCCACCCGGAAATCCCATGAAAAGAGCCGGGTATTTCAAACGCAGTTCTTCAAGGATCTTTATATGGCGCAGAACTTGTTGGTAGGTCAAAGCCAGATCACGCGTTTTGGGATTGATGGGTAAGTAGTTGATGAAGAAAAAGATCTTGCAGCCTTTTTCCATCAACTCCTGCAGATAAGCTTCATCATTCACCAGATCAAAATTGCGGTTGGTCTGTGTGATGGAGGTGCCGAACAGCATTTTCTGCTGTTTTAATTTATCAAAAACACTCATGGCGCGCTCATAGATGCCGCCTCCGCGCCGCAGATCGGTATCCTGCTGATCCCCTTCGATGCTGATGACCGGTAGAATATTTCCCTGCCTCTTGATGTTCTGAATGGCAGCATCATCCAGCAAAGTTCCATTCGTGAAAAGCAGGAAGATCATATTGGGGAATTTCTTGATCGTATCCAGCAGTTCTTTGCGCATGAGAGGTTCACCACCTGCCAGCAGAAACACGGAAACGCCCGCATCGCTGGCTTGCTGGAGAACGGATTGAAATTGGACTGGTGTTAATTCCTTTTCGGCTTCATGGTGTAAAATTTTTGCATAACATCCGGCGCAATCCAGATTGCAGTCATTGGTCACGCTGAAGATGATCATGGGCGGAACTTGAATGCCATGTTTTAGATATGCAGCGCGTTTTCTCTCTGCTCTGCGGTAAGCCAGGTATAATCTGGCAGCAGAATAAGCCTGACGAGGGTTGTTCAGGCTGAAACTGATGATCTGCTTCAATCCCAGCTCAAAGCTGATATTGAAGTAGGTGGTAATGCTGTCTTGTTTTTGTGTGTTCATTTTGTAATTTCCTAATCCTTATACGAACAAAGAAGGATTGAGTTTCGGAATACACCGCATTCTTCTATAATAAATATGCGCCAATTTTACATGAGGAAATAGAAATGGGAGAAAAACTTTGCCCCAAGGTGATCCTGGAAGGAACGCGGTTGACCCTCAAGACGGAGATCGCGTTTGCCTTGAATGAACACCCGCGCGTGGTGGGACCGCGTAAATATCGCTATCATTCTCCCCTGATTTCAGCGGAGTGGTGTGCCTTTACCAATTACCCTTGGGGGCGGGGCTTGATCAATTTCAATCCGGATGAGGAAGAGCTGGCGATGGAAACCTACCGCACCTGGGTGCACCTCTTTGAACTGCAGCGTTACTATTCCTGGATCGTGGACCGCTTCCATCTTTCCACCATCATGTATCAATGGATGATCCATCATAAAAAATATGATTTTGGTTGGCTGGAAGAACGCCTGCTGCCGTTGAATTTCCGTCTGGTGTTCTGCACGCGCAGCGAAGAATCCTTTCAGGCTGCTCGCGAAGAGCGTTTGAAGGTGTCAGGGAATCCGAAACAATATGACGATCTGGGGCTTTTTATCGAAGAACAGAATATGATGCGCGAGCTGGTAGCTGCCTCGGCTTTGCCTTCTTTTGAGGTAGATGTATCGGATAACAATGTATCCCGTGCCGCCGATGCCATTGCTGATTGGCTGCAGGAGAGCAGCGGATTATACATGGAAAAATAAAACTGGATGACAGGAGAGGAAATCGTACTTATTTTTGTATGTCATCCAGCCTGTTTTCAGATAATTTATTTACCTGCTTTTTCCCACAAGACAAAATTCCCATTCTTGAAGAAAGGCTCATCATCTACAATGATCTCTCCATCTTTTCCCAACGCACAGATCATATCCCAGTGAATACCTGATTTGTTTTTGCTGCCTGTTTCCGGATAGCCGGCACCCACAGCCAGGTGGAATGTTCCGCCGATCTTTTCATCGAACAGGATCTGTTTGGTAAAACGCTGGATGCCGAAGTTGGTGCCGATCCCTAACTCACCCAGGTAGCTGGCACCATCGTCCGTTGCGATCATGGCTTCAAGGAACTCCTGATTTTTTTCTGCCGTTGCTTTTACAACCTTACCTTTTTCAAAATCCAGCTGTACGTTTTCCACCACACGCCCATTCTCAACGGCGGGGTAGGTGAATTCTACGTGTCCTTCTGCCGAATCTTCCACCGGACCGGTATATATTTCTCCATCCGGCATGTTTGATTTTCCATCTGCAGAGACAAATGTTCTTCCTTTGATTGAGAGGGTTAGATCGACATGCTTCCCATGGATCTCTACCTTTTCTCTTCCATTCAGCCAATCCACCAGGATTTGCTGTTTTTTACACAGTTTTATCCATTCTGCTTGGGGATCTTCTTTGTCACAGAACATGGCTTTGTAAACAAAGTCTTCATATTCCGAGAGGCTCATTTCGGCATCCTGCGCAAGAGCCGGGCAAGGGAATAAAGTGACCAATCCTTTTAGTTTCCCTTCCGCCTGCCGTTTCATTAGCTGCGGCATGATGGATTTCCCTACGGCTTTAGCTCTGATCTGCTGTTTGGTTGGATCAATGCTGTTCAAGGCGGCGGTATTCGTTGTGCCGTGAACGTTGATCATTCCATTCAATTTATCTTCATACAGCTCAAGAAGAGGAGATATCCACTGTAACTGATCTTCCGATGCTTCTTTATAGTAGATCTCTTGCAGATCGCTCCCGGCGGGTACGAGAAATGGATTCCCACCTGCTTTAATGACTTCACGATAGATCTCGTGAAGGAGTTCGCTGGATACTCCAAAATCCCCGCTGATGGAAATCCAATCATTCTTTTTTACCTCCACACAAAAATTTACGACCAGCTTTGCCAGCCTTACAGCCCGTATATCTGCCATGCTCTCCTCCTGTTGATGAACCCGTTTTTTATCTTCTGGGATAAGAATTTCTACAATTCACTCCCCGCAGTTTTATTCTATCTTTAAAATCTTTTATCAATATTAGATTCAGATAAAAAATTTAATATGAAAAGCTAAATAAAAGTGGAGAATAGAGATATTCCTTATTTTCCGGTTTGACCTCAAATAAAAACGCACCTGTGTATCGCAGGCGCGTTTTGCTTTTGTGAAAAGATGCTACTCTCCGGAATTGACGTGATTCCCCTGCCCGATGCCAAGATAGGTGAATCCCATGTCGCGTAGGAACTTGCTGTCCCACTGGTTGCGCCCATCAATGAGCACCGGTTTGCGCATGATGCTGTAGATGCGCTTGAAATCCAATTGCTTGAATTCATTCCATTCGGTAACCAGGATCAATCCATCAGCGTCCTGCGCTACCTCGTATGGATTCTTGCACAATTCCAGTTCAGGGATCGCTTTAGCTGTATTTGCCATGGCTTGCGGGTCATAGGCGCGTACATGGGCGCCCTCATTACTCAAGAGATGAATGATCTCCAGCGCGGGAGCTTCGCGAATATCGTCCGTATTGGGTTTGAAAGATAGTCCGAGAATTCCAACGTTTTTATCAACCAGAGAACCGCCCACCAGATTGCGCAGTTTCATCACGGCTTTACGGCGCTGGTTGCGGTTGATCTCCATTACTGCCTGCAGCAGTTGAGGATGTGTGCCGTGCAGCACCGCCATATGCGCCAGTGCTTTTACATCTTTCGGGAAACAGCTGCCGCCCCAGCCCAACCCGGCATCCAAAAAGGCATGCCCGATGCGTTTATCCAGCCCCATTCCCTGGGCAACTTCACGCACATCGGCGCCCAGCTCATCACAGATATTGGCTATCTCATTGATGAATGAAATACGGGTGGCTAAAAATGCGTTGGACGCATACTTGATCATTTCTGCGGTGCGCAGGTCGGTGATCAGGGCGGGGGCACGTAAAGGCTGGTAAAGCTCTGCCACTGCTTCGGCAGCTTTGCGGTGCACCGATCCCAGCACCACACGGTCGGGCTGCATGAAATCGTGAATGGCAGATCCTTCCCGCAGGAATTCCGGGTTGGATACCACAAAATATTCCAGTTTGTTCTTTCCGCGTTTCTTGCGGATGATATCTGCGACCCAGTCGCCGGTGCCCACCGGAACGGTGGATTTATTTACAATGATGATGGAATGATCGATCACTTCCGCTATTGTTTCTGCAACATCGCGTACATAGGTCAGATCTGCCTCACCATCCACACCCGATGGAGTACCCACAGCGATAAAAGCAAATTCAGCGTCTTTCAGTGCTTCTGCATAATCGGTTGTAAAGAATAAACGATTGGCAGCTACATTTCTCTCCACGATCTCTTCGAGACCGGGTTCATAGATCGGCATGATGCCTTTTTTCAGGTTTGTGATGCGTTCTTCATTGATATCCAGGCAGTGCACTGTATTTCCGAGGTCAGAAAAACAAACCCCTGTTACCAGTCCGACATAACCGGTTCCGATCACACAAATAGTACTAATTT
>ENA-ORXD01002062-ORXD01002062.1-sediment-metagenome-genome-assembly--contig:-NODE-2062-length-14379-cov-3.283387_pt1 | contig 14379 bp, 11 predicted proteins | sample MGYA00237862_ERZ511471 | MGnify/ENA metagenome assembly ERZ511471 | reverse complement strand
CAACTGGCTCTTTTTCTTCAACCTGTGCTTCTGCCGCAGGCTCTTCTTCTGTACTTTCGATTTCCCCTTTGTCAGCGCATCCTGCTATCAAACCCATCAATACAACCGCAACGATAGCAAAACGCAACCATTTCATTTTTGTTGTCATGAAATCCTCCAAGATAGTATTATGGAAATTAATGAAAAGAAAATAGTTTGTGCGCACCTCCTTTTCAAGCAACTGATTGTCTTGAAACAAGTTCTGGGGATACAAGGATCTGTTCGGTTTGTCTTTCAGGATCCAGTAATTTTTTTAATAAAATTTGAGCTGCAATACTTCCCAGTTCTCCGGCACCATTGAACACCGCGCTGACCGGCGGATCAAGGTACTGGTAAATATAGTTATCCGCATATCCAATTACGGCAAGGTCTCTCGGAATTTGTAAGTGCAGCTGTCTCGCAACTTTCAAGGTATTGAGAACAGCAATATCAGAAACCGCAAACACAGCATTTGGGTGATCCGTACCGGAAAGGATTTCTACCAGATCGGTGATCATTTCATCCGAAGATTCTGCCATATTGGAACACCAGGCAGGGTGATAAGGGAGATCCTTTTCAGAAACCATTTTTTGAAACTGCTCGACCAGGCGATAAGAAACACCGGCATTCCCCCTTTCCCCCACCATACAAATTTTCTGGTATCCGCGTTCCGCCAGATGATCTACTGCCAGCCGGACAGCCCCATATATATCTGCATCCACATAATCCAGACCATCATTATTTTCGGTACGCCCGATCAATACAAAAGGAATGGACTCTTTTTTAAGGATCTCAATACGCTTATCCTGCAGTTGAACATGCAGCAAGATCACCCCATCCATCTGGCGCCCGCGAGCTGCTGCCTCAAGCTCCAGCCAGGAATTAGCCCGATCAAGAGTCGGGTGCATGAAAAGGCGATAATCACTTTTCTCCAGCACCTCACCGACCCCATTGATCAATTGCGTGAATGAAATCTGATTTTTATACACCGTCAAAGGAGAGACGATGGAGATGGTAAACGTCTGCCCGCTTGCCAGCGCTCGGGCAAAGCTCTTGGGTTCATATTTTAGATCCCGGATTGCCTTTTCCACGCGGGCAGTTGTTTCAGGACTGACCCTCCCACTCTTATTGATCACATAAGAAACGGTCGCGATCGAAGTTCCTGCTGCCTTTGCAATATCGTAAATTGAGGTCATATTTATTTAAGCGCTTAAGCATTTGGATTTAAAAAAAATTGCTTAAGCGCTTAAATTATATACATTTGTTATCCCGAATGCAAGTGTTTCAGGAAATTCACATCCTCAATAAATGATCTAATTTATCTCCACTGATCCCAGGTCACAGGGTGCCGTTCTGCTAACGCCACGCTGATCGAACAGGATAATGCAATCATCCGCAGAAAGCAGATCGGCTGCAGGGCTGCCCTGCTCCAGAAGATGCGTCAGGCTGAATCCACCGTTATCTGCCAGGGGCTCTAAGAATAGTTCACCTGAAAACTCCGCAGCACAGCTTCCGTCTGCCACCCAGTTGTTCTCATTCAAGACAATTTCCGCATTGCGACCCATCAGGCAGTCTTCCGTGCCGTATTCATCCAACCGCGTGTGGTTGTTGGCAATAATGCTGTTTTGAAAATTCAGCTGTCCTCTCACAGCATCTTTTTCTCCGCTACCCTCAAAGCATATCCCTCCCCCATTCGTCCCTTCATTCTCTACAATGGTACTGTTGGTAATGAGCGCCATTCCATTGATGTAAATTCCCCCTCCATCCGCGTAGCTGAAATTTCCGCTGATGGTCGAATTGGTAAGATAGAGTTCACCCAGGCAAGCAATATGGATCCCCCCACCTTTTCCTTTCGCACTGTTTCCATAAATGGAAGAATTCTCAATTGTCACGGGACCGCTCATGATCTTTATAGCACCACCCGTTTTACATTCCGTGAAATAATCTCCCCCGCCCTTGGCAATATTGTCATGGATATTACTGTTTCGAATAGATAGAGTCCCGTCATTCAATATACCGCCGCCTGCACTGGCTTGGTTTTCCCGGATATCCACATTTTCCAGAGTCAGGTCGCCCTCGTTCCGAACCGCACCACCCGAACGGATATCTCCGATCGGATTGCCAAAACGCATGGTCATATGACGGATAACCACTTTACTGCCTTCAGAAATTAGAAATATTCGATCATCAGCCTCATCTGCGCTTGCCGCTGCCTGCAGAATCGTTACCATTTGCCCCCTGCCCTGGATAATGACATCTTTTGAAACAGTGATCCCTGCTTCGGTGTGAATGGGATCTTCCACACTGATGATCATTCCAGCAGCAGTTGTATCCGCATCGATCGCATCCTGAATATTGCTGAACATGCAGTCCTCCGCGCATACACTGATGTCAAATTCCGGAATTGCCGTTGGGGTCGGCTCAAACATCATATCGGAAGGTGAATTATCCTGCGAACATGCCGCTAATAAGCTAAGCCCTGCAAGAAAAATTGCTATTTTAAGTGTCTTTTTCATGATCTCTTCTCTCAATAAAATTCTATTTCATCATATATTAACAAATCCAGCCGGTTTTTCTATGCGTCATTCATCCTATTCCATTTTATTCATGGGATAATTATTTGAAGGAAAAAGATGCATACAGAAAATAATCGCGAAAGAGAAGTCAAATTTTACCTGTCCGACCTGCAGGATCAGAAAAGAATCCTGGAGAATGCAGGAGCTGTTCTTATAAAGAATCGCGTCTCTGAACTGAACTACCGATTTGATACAAGCACGAATTCTCTGAAAGAAAAACACCAGGTGCTGCGTTTGCGAAAAGACGATCAAATACGTCTTACCTTTAAAGATCAAACTGATATTTCCAAAGGAATAGCCGACCGGAGAGAATTAGAAATTGGCATCGATAATTTTGACATCGCACGATCGATGCTGGAAGCGCTGGGATTTTCTGTTTTTATCATCTATGAAAAATATCGCACAACCTACCGTTTAGATCAATGCGAAGTTGTGCTGGATGAACTACCGTTCGGAACTTTTCTCGAAATCGAAGGAACTTCCATAGAGTCTATACGGGCAGCAGCCGACCTTCTTGAACTGGATTGGAAAGATCGCATAACATTCAGCTATCTGGAGCTTTTTTATCATCTTAAAACAAAGAAGAATCTACAAATTGACCACATTCTTTTTGAAAACTTCAAGGATCTAAAATTTGAAGAAGCAGACTTTGAATAAAATCTGCTTCTTTTTGAGGTTTTAAAAAAAAGAGCTTCCCTCTGTAATTTATATCAATATCATCATTCCTCGATCTGTTCCCATATTTCAGCAGGAATAAGCTGCTTTATTTGTTCCTCTAATTCATAATAATCAGCTCGATCGTTTGATGAAAGCACCGACACACTTGGAATGACAAATTTTTCTCCTCCCGCCTGGATCTTCACCGAAGTAGCGCTGCTGCCCACAAGAACATCTTCAGATTCTTTCCAATTGCTGCGAAGTATTTTATTCATTCGAAGCCAGGAATAAAAATCATCCCACTGCTCTTTCTCTACCTGAAAAGTAAAAACCTCATTTTGCCCCTCATCTTCTTCATACCCCTTTTGGTAGGTCAAAACACCCTTTCCATTGGGGTCAATTTCGATCTCATATTGATAATAATATTCCGGAGGAAGTGCTCCGGTATTCCAGTAATAATACAGCGTGAAATCATCCGGGCGGGTTTCTTCTATCGGTGAGCAGGCTGCAAGCATAAAGATCCCAACGAGAATTAGAATATTCAAAAGTCTTTTTTCACGATTCATATTTCCTCCAGTTACAATATAATCATAACGAAAAAAGGCAGATGTTGGTTCCCATGAATGAAGTCCTTGAACTGTTGCAGGGAGGCGATCGCCGCTCAATCGGTCAGGCAAATAACGTGGTTAAGATGGTACAGGAAAATCCTGCCCGCTTCAAGCTCCTATTTCAGGGCTTTTATGAAAGCGATCCTATCATTCGCATGCGTACTGCCGATGCGGTGGAAAAGATTGCGGCTGCTGTTCCCGAATTGATCATTCCTTACAAACAAGAATTTCTGGCTCTCATCCGCCAGATCGACCAGATGGAAGTATTATGGCATTTCGCTCAGATCGTTCCTCGTTTATCGTTATCAACCGAAGAAATAAAAACACTTTATCCGACCATCGTAAATTATCTATCCCATTCCAGCGCTATTGTGAAAACCTCCGCCATGCAGTGCTTATATGACCTTTCTCTGCAGGAGCCTTCCCTGCTGCCTGCAACGACATCCCATTTGCAGAAAGGATTGAAAAGTCCGCAAAAAGTGCTTCAATCGCGCAGCCGGAAACTACTCGATCAAATGGAGAAGAAATCTCATGCCAAAAAATGAAAAGAATAACTCTTTCTTACCCGCTTTACCCGATTCAAAAGATATAAAAATTCGCAAACCATATCCTGGACTGCGTATTTTCATCTTTCTGGGAATCCTCTATGGTGCAGTCATTTCCTTCTTCGGCGCAGCCGTCAACGCTACCGGAGAGAATATCGCCATATTTTTTACTATCATATTTTCAGGCGGCTATACACTGCTTCTCTATTTCACCCGCCGGCATTGGCTCTCACAGATTCCTGAAACGCATATCCTGCGCAATACTGCTTGGATCGCTTTTGCAAACGCGTTGCTTGTCAGGACCGTTATTTTGCTGTTTGAACAGATACTGCAAGGTTCTGCTTCTTCTGCAGGGTCGCCTCCATATATTAATCTGCTGCTTACGCTGCCCTGGTATATCGGATTGATCCATTTCTTTATCCAAATTCAGCAAAAAAATCACTATCACTGGACTATTGTCTTACTGCTGGCAGGTTTTTATGAGTTCATCCTCAATCTTTGCATGAATGGGATCATACTGCCCTGGTTATCAGGGCAGCCCCTTTCAGTACTAGATTCATTCCTTGAGCTTTTCCTGACCGGCTACTGGCAATTTGTCATTCTCAACAGCCCAATCTTTCTTTCCATTACCTGGATACTTGAAAATACTCCCTCTGGGGTGCATCCACCAAAGCGTTCCTTCTGGCAAATCTTTCTCCCGCTTGTTTGGATTTTCCCTTATTTAATCTATTTCATCTGTATCTATCTGCTCGGGCGGTAATTTTCCCTTATAATGCTTACATAGAATTTCAATTTTTTTCCGATGCCAATCAATATTGGATCCTATTGATCAGAACTATCCCCGATTTTCTATAGTCACAAACCAATATCTATTTCGAAGGAGTTATTCATGACTGGTTCCCATAAAACCATTGGTTTTCCTATTATGCAGGAAGAAGAAGGAGAGAGGCGCTTTTTTCTGCCTAACTTTATCAATCACCTGGTACTTCTTGGATTTGAAGTTTTTCTTGAAGACAATTACGGTCATTCACTGGGCTATGATGAAGATGATTACAAGCAAAATTTTCCCAATATCAAATTCGTTTCGCGCGACGAGGTATTTCAAAAAGACTACATCCTAATCCTGCGCTGCCCGCACGAAGACGAATTTTCCAAGATCTCACCGCGTAGCTGTTTAATAAGTATGCTTCACTTCCCAACCAGGGCATCTCGTATTGAAAAACTGAAACAGAACAACATCCATGCTATTTCACTGGACAGCATCCAGAATAATTCCGGCATCAGGCTGGTTGAAAATATGAAAGCCGTAGCCTGGAACGGAATTGAAGCAGCCTTCAATGAATTCGAGGAATATTACCCTCACCTGCTGCGTGATTCCGAACGACCCTGGAATGTACTCATTCTGGGGAGCGGAATGGTTGGAAAACACGCAGTGGATGCCGCAACTAAATTTGGTAAAAGAAGCCGCAGCCTCAAGCATATAAGCCTTGGTGGAGAAGGGGTCATTGTAACAACCCTTGGCAGAACCATGACCGGGCAGCCTGATAAGTTGAGAGAGTTATTTCAAGATGCCGATCTTCTGATCGACACAACACTGGACAAAGATGCCTCGAAACCAATCGTTAAAAATGAATGGCTGGCGGATTTACCGGAACACGCAATTGTCGTCGATCTTTCCGTTGATCCTTATCTCATAGAAAGCGATCCTCCGGTGGTTAAAGGAATTGAGGGTATCCCCCAGGGAAACCTTGATCAATATATCTTTTCCCCTAATGATCCCGAATGGGGAAAGACCATCCCGAAAAGTATTCCCTCAAAGATACGCAGAAAAACGGTCACCTGCTATTCCTGGCCCGGCATTCATCCCGAAGATTGTATGCGCCATTATGCCCAGCAGCTGCTGCCCTTGATGCGCGTACTCATTCGAAAGAGCTATGCAGAAATTTCAACCAACAGCCCCTTCTTTGAACGCGCTCTTTACCGCGCCAAACTGGATACCTATATCTCTCAAAAGAGCAACTGATTAAGTGTTTAAACTAAAAGAGGATCTGTTAACAGATCCTCTCTATTTTTTCTTCTTCAACAAATTAGGGGGTTGCCGTGGGCAGCGGAATGGCATTTACATAGTAATAAAATCCGCAGAAGCTCTCGCCATTATCATTTACCATGTACCATTGTGTGCGATATTGACCGGGGGTTACGGGAACTTTCACATCAATGGTCACATTTACGGTGCCATACATGGGCACATCATTCGCTAAGAAAAAAGAATGGGTCGGGCTTAGGTCATCATAGCCAGCCCAGTAATAATAGTAAGTGCCTGCAGTCCAGGTGGCTATTCCAAGATTCTTCAATGTCCAGGTCACATCAACATCAGCACCTACATATTGATTCCCGTCATAAGGAGTCTGATTGATCACATCACAAATATATACATCCGGGGTTGAGGTTGGGATCGGAGTCCCTGATGATGAACTGCTGCTGCTACTTCCACTGCCACTGCTTCCGCCGCTGCTAACATAAACCGTAGCGGTTGGAACAGCCACCGTAGTTTCAGCTTTTGTAATAGGAGTGATCGTTGGCAATTCACCTTCAGCTTCTTTTTCTGCGCCTTCTGCATCAGATGTCATCTGGCTGACTGCTGTTTGAACTGCCTGTGTTTTTACATCACCAAGGTCTGGTGTGATTTCTTCCTCCGCAGCTTTTGGAGTACAGGCAGATAAAGCAATCACTGCCAATACAAGAAAGCTCACCATGACTTTTAATTTCTTCATTATGTACCTCCAGTCTCCTTCTTTATATCACACAAAGAAAGGAGAAGTAGCTGAAATTGTCAACTGAATTCAGAAAAATGTCAAGTCGTGTAATTCTAAAAAACCACTCCCCATCATCCCAATAGATGGGTAATAAGCAAATGTGATCCGATGAATAATAAGACCAAACCACCGAATACTTCGACCCTTCTCCCAAACTGCTTATTCAAACGGTTCCCGAATTGCAAGCCAATGACTGTAAACATAAATGAAACAATACCGATCATAAGACTGGATACGGTAACATCTGTATTGAGGATCGATAAACTCAATCCAACTCCCAGCGCATCGATGCTGGTAGCAATAGAAAGCAGAACCAACTTTCCACCGCGGGTTGGGTCATCACTCATCGCTTTGGCTTCGTGCGATACTCCTTCTTTTATCATGCGAATACCGATCCATGCCAGTAGTAAAAATGCAATCCAGTGATCGAATTTTTCGATATACGGGAGAATGGTATTCCCTACAAACCATCCCAAGAAAGTCATGCCCCCCTGAAAAAGTCCAAAATGAAATGCCAAGCGAACCAACGACCGCTTACTGCAATTCGGCATCGAACAGCCAATTCCCAATGAAACCGCAAAGCAATCCATAGCTAGGCTTACAGCAATAATGAATGTCAACATCAAATCTGCCATAATGATATCCATAGAAGCCCAATTCTATCAAATTTTCTTACGAATAAAAAGCGGTTCTGATATTCTTTAAATTCTATTAAAAAGAGCAGCTGGAGGGTGATCCGTCTCCAGCTGCCTGATTGATCGCCTGCTTTCTATTGACCGATATTCAATAGCGCAGACTCCTGTAAACAATTAACTGACTAGCGAGGTTTCATAGAAACCATAATCCGACTAATCTTTTGAAAGTACGTAGTACCACTTGTTCGAGTACGCAGGATTCAAATACCATCCATTTATATAGAGTGGTAGATATGAGCGGTTCTTCAAGTGATACAAAAGGATCGCGGGGCAGGTCTCATAGTATTTCTCGTTGAATACCTCTTTATAGAATGCATCGCGGGCTTCCGGATCGCTGATCTGAACACCTTCTACAGCAATCGCATTGAATTCCTGCCGGAGTTCATCCGGGAAGGATTGCTTGAATGTATAGTAGCCCACCGTAAAGGTATTCACCCAGTTGTGGGTATCGTAGTAGTCGCTGATCCATCCAATGATGAAGATCGGTATCTTCTTCGCGTTGATCGAGCGCAAGAATGCAGGCCATGGTAAGCCGACCACTTCAACCACGAATTGCGTTCCAGCTTCCTGCATACCAGACTGGATGATTTCTGCAATGGTCTGCCGCTGTGTATTGCCAACATTGTAAACAGCTGAGAAACGGAATCCGAGATCATACAGCTGTGTACCGTCTTCTGACACCCAGGTAGAAGCCTGCAGTTCCTCACGACATTTATCAATGTCGTACGTATACTGCGGTGCATTTTCATCATAGCCAGACATACCGGGAAGCATTAATGTTGGGGCACGAACACCTTCACCCTGCAATACATCGGTCATATAGGTTTCATAATCAAAGCAGTAAGCAAAAGCGCGCCTCACATGTTCATCGGTGAAGAAATCTGCCGGAATGCCATCACCATCCAGCTGTCCGCTGCCGATGAAGGAGTTTCCGCCTTCTGTATTAACCGTGAAAGCGAATCCAATATCAGTACGGTTATTGACACCAAGAATATCGTAAACCTTCAAGAACGGTGCTGAAGAATCCATTTCAACTACCGGTTCACCAGCCATATATTCTTCATAGGTTATTTGGGAATTTACAAATCCATCCAGAATTGGCCAGTCTTCCGTTGAACCAACGAGAACATTATCTGCATCTCCAGCCTGTGCCATTGCAAGGCGAGTGCTGAATTCATCAACCTGTTTGATCACAACTGTCTTTAATGATGCAACACCGGTGGGCATACCTTCCCAGGCGGGATCGGTCAGCCAGAAATCTTCGTTGGCTGTCATAACAACTTCTTCACCGGGGGTCCAGTGATCTAGTTTATACGGTCCGGTGCCCATGGCTGACGTGCCAATAGGATATTGGTTCAATTCTTCAGATGACCAGGCATAATGCTCAGTCCAATTCGTGCAATCACCATCCCATCCACCATTTGCGCCTACCCATTCTTCACTCTGTACACTTCCCCAGTATCCAAGGAAAGTAGCCAGGAAAGGTGCCCATGGTTGAGCAAGGCTATAAGTAACCGTACTGGCTTCAGCGTCAGCAACTACTTTCGATTTCACGTATTCGCAAACTGCCTCTAATGTTTCGGGGGCATAAGCGCCTATAGCATCACGATCATCGTATGGAACTACTGCACCATCACTGATCACATAATCATAGATCGCAGTCGGATCATCCAGGGAAACACCTGCATCATAAGCAGCAACCAATTCAGAAACATCAAGTAATCCTGCTCCAAACAGGGGTTCAATCCACATCCACTGCGGTGAATCTGTTCCACCGGCTAAAATTCCACGGACCATGCTGAATGCAACATCCTCAACGTTCATATCACTTCCATCATGGAATTTCACGCCCTGTCGAATTTTGAACGTGTAGGTAAAGCCATCTTCAGAGATTCCACCATTCTCAAGTGATGGGACTTCTGTCGCAAGCCAGGGAACAAATTCTGTAACAGAATCTTCCTTGTACCATAACAGCCTGTCGTACACATTCTCAACAATTTCTCCACCTGCTGAATCATATACATGCGTGATATCCAGAGTATCGACATCTCCGAATGTAGTTTCCGTCCATGTGGTTGGGTCCTTTGAAGTTACCGCAACTTCTTCGGCTGTGGTTCCTTCAGACGCCCCTGCATTAGAAGCTGCAGGTTCAGATGTACCGCACGAAACCAATATGGTGGAAAATATCACCAGGGTAGTTAACAACAAATACCATTTCGACTTCATTTTCTCTCCTCTCAGTTTTTTTATTTGGCATACAAACAATTACGATAGGTCTTAACACACCTCCTCAATCGTTTCTCTAAATGTAATAAAAAAAGACCCCTATGGAAATTATCCGTAGGGGTAATTAAACGATTATACGAATGTACTATCTTATTTGACCAAATGTCTACGTAGAGCAATAGCAACGGCTTCTGACCGATTGGATACCTCTAATTTTGCTAAAATATTGCTGACATGAGCGCGGGCTGTAGAACGGCTGATCACCAAGCGTTCTGCAATTTCAGGATTACTCAATCCCTCCACCAGCAGCTTCAGTACTTCCATTTCACGGATGGTCAGATCATCACCCATGCGCTGCTTCTGAGAACCCATCACAAATTCCCTGGTCACCTCGGGAGCTAGCGCTGGTTTTCCGCCATAGACAGCGCGTATGGCTTCTGCCAGTTCTTTCCCGCTTATATTTTTCAATAAATAACCCATCGCCCCTACCCGCATAATATCCTGAACCATATCTGCTTCTTTGAAACTGGTAAGAGCGATGATTTTTACGTCCGGCTGAGCAGCTAAAATCTCTTTCGTGGCTTCAATGCCATCTTTTATCGGCATCACCAGATCCATCAATACCACATCCGGCTTTGTTTTTTCGCAAATTTCCACAGCTTCTTCACCATTACAGGCTTCTCCGGTAATCACAATATCAAGGGTAATATTCAAGTATGAAGATATTCCTCTGCGAACAACATCATGATCATCTGCCACTACAACTTTTATTTTTTCACCCATTTGGCTGATTCTCCTCCTTATCTTTCCAGGTTAATCGTACACAGGATCCTGCATCAGGCTTTGATTGTATCTGTAGATCAGCACCAATTGTAACAGCTCGCTGACGCATATTAACCAATCCAAAGCGGCTTCCAGATAATATCTCTGGTTCAAACCCAACGCCATTATCTTTGATCATCAATACCGCTGATCGCGCTCGCTTCTTACGTTTCGAAGAAGTACAATTTAACTGTATCGATACATTCTCCGCATCGGAATGCTTCATAATATTTGTGACCGCTTCCTGCGCAATCCTGTAAAACGTAATATGAACATCATCCGGCAGCTTACATTTTCCTTTTACATCTAGATTTACCGTACATCCTGCACGACCGCGTAAAATATTTGCCAGCTGTTCTAAAAGATCATACATATCCGTTTCAACTACTGCAGCAGGACGCAGTTCAAGCAGTAAAGTCCGCATCTCTGCCAGTGCGCTCTGGTTCAGCTGCCGCAAATTGGTGATCAACCCCAGCGCCTTCTGTCGGTCAAGGGGCCAAATTTCGGTAAGGGTATCGGCAATAAGGTTCGCAGAAAACAGTGTTTGTGTAATAGCATCATGAAGGTCCCTGGCAATCCGATTTCGCTCTGTGACCACCGCCATTTCTTCCGCTTTCGTGCGTAAGAGCTCATTTCCATAAGCCAGACCAACTTGGTCGGCAAATGATTTTAGCAGTTCCAATTCTTCATCGCGAATTTCGAATGTTCCACGCTCGATGATCAACCCGCCGAAAATATCACCGCCCAGATAGATCGGAACGCCGGTATAGGATTCATGATAGCCAAGGTCTTGATTTTCATATTCAAGTTTTCCAAGCTTCTGTGTTTTTATTCTTGAAGTTATGTACTTGATCACGTCTTCAGGGACATCCACTTCGCCCAGCTGAATGATATCCTCCTCATCATCACAGGCACTCTTCTTGAAAACCGCCAACTCTTTTACGCGCTTTTCCCCAATAAACTGCACAATAATGACACAGCGAGCAGATAAGAGATCACTAACCTGACACGCAATAAAATCAATACTTTCGCGCAGCGGCAGGTTGGAATTTAATCTGATCAATACTTCACGAAGCCCATCAGAAACTTTACGGCGCCGTTCGATATCAATGGTGCGTTCTTTTACCTCATCCGACAATTTTCGGTTATAGCGCTCAATATTCGTCAACTGGAAGCGATAGAAAGAAACAACTGCCAGAGTAACCAATAGAATTGCTGAAATCCTGAACCAATTTGATTCCCACCAGGCAGGGATAACATGGATCGTCACAATTTTTCCCGCGGTGTTCCAAACGCCATCATTATTCGAGCCGATCAACCGCAATCGGTATGTCCCCTGTGTCAGGTTCGTATATCTTCCGTACGATCGTGTTTCGACGAAATTCCAGTCCTTGTCAAAGGATTCTAAAATATATGCATATTGATTGTTTTGCGGGCGGACGTAACTGAGCGCAGCAAATTCGAATTCAAAATAATTATCCGGCCATTTCAAGGTAATCTCTTCGATCTCCTCCAACCCCTGACCGAAATATATCGGCTCTCCACTTTGCGTAATGGATGTAAGCACAACTTCGGGGACATAAGAATTACCATGCAGTTCATTTGCATTAAAAACGTTATACCCATCCAATCCACCAAAATAGACACTCCCATTATTTCCAAGAGTGCAGGAACTGTTCAGGAAATCACTATTCTGCAGTCCATCCTGGTAGGTAAAATGTAAAAATGTTCCTTCCTGTGCATCAAATCTGGAAAGCCCATTTCGTGTGCTCATCCAGACGATTCCCTCGTCATCTACTACGATGCCAAGAATCACATCGCTGGTCAGCCCTTCACGGATCGAGTAGGTATGAAATATACCGCTGGATAGATCTACAGAATTAAGCCCATTGTATGTTCCGACCCACAATAGCCCATCCTGATCAAAAGCCAGTGATGTTATGGTATTGTCGCTGATAGTCTGCGTATCTTCGGGATTATTTAGATACTGGGTAAATGTCTGCGTTTTGGGATCAAATTTATTCAATCCACCACCAATTGTCCCAATCCAGAGATATCCATCTTTATCACGAACAACTGTATTGATAATATTGCTGCTCACTGAATTCTTATCTTCACTATCATACCGATAATCTGTAATAAGACCTGTTAATGGATTGAGCTTCAACAACCCATATCCATACGTACCCATCCAGATATTCCCGTTGTTGTCTTCCACTAAATCAGTGATCGGAATTTCTTCAAGAGATATCAGGTCGCTTTGTGGTAAATAGGAGTAGGCGCTGAACGTGATAAAACGATTATCAATATAGTTGAAATTACTCAGCCCTCTTTCTGTACCGATCCACAGCATTCCGCTTGAAGCGCGCAATATTGTGTAAACGGTATCTTTGTCGTTTCGTAGATCATCCGTGTGTGGATCAAAATGAATAAAATAACCTGAGTCCGGTCTCTGCATATCTACACCGTCGTCATTTGCTACCCACAGGGTTCCATCATAATCTTGTTGAAATGCCCATACCGTATTGCTGCTCAGCGACGATGGGCGGGAAGGATTATTTTTTACATGCTGAAAGCGGTTCATAGCCGGGCTAAAGATATTAATCCCTCCGCCAGATGTACCAATCCAGTACATTCCCGACCTATCTTCAAAGACCACATTGATCGTCCCATTTGATAAAGTGTTGGAAAGACTCTGCTCCGTCTGTTCATACATAAAACGAACAAATTGATCATCCCGACGATCATATAAGTTCAATCCATCATCCGTTCCAAACCAGAAATTATCTCGAGAATCACGAAAGATATTGAGAACGTTATTATTACTCAAGCTTTCTTCATCATCATTCTCATTTCTATACGTCTCAAACGAGCCTTCGAAGGGATTGAATTTGCATAATCCATCACCAAGGGTTGCCAGCCATAGATTTCCATCGATATCTTCCTCGATGTCAATGATCTTATTTGATGCCGATATATTTGCAGGATCATACTGCGTTTCTGCCGTAACCAGTACATCTTCCGTGATATCGGTTCCTTTTGCCCCAGGGTAAAAATTGAATAGAGACTGTGCATCATCTTGTGTATCATTTAATGAATCCCTTTGATTAAAGTGGAAGAAGCTTTCGGTTTCATAATCAAAACGGTCCAACCCATTCCATGTTCCAATCCAAAGATACCCTCTCGAATCTTCATAAATCACACGGATCACATTGCTGGAGATGCTGTATGAATTGCTTTCGGTATGAGTGTATATTGTAAATTCTTCAGAAACAGGATCATATCTGCTCAACCCTCCCCCTGATGTTCCAACCCAGAGATTCCCCCGGGTATCTTGCAGAACGGAACGCACGTAATTGCTTGGCAGGCTTTTAACATCTGCAGGATCATTCTGATAATGGATGAATGAATTTGTT
>ENA-ORXD01002061-ORXD01002061.1-sediment-metagenome-genome-assembly--contig:-NODE-2061-length-14388-cov-3.685487_pt1 | contig 14388 bp, 13 predicted proteins | sample MGYA00237862_ERZ511471 | MGnify/ENA metagenome assembly ERZ511471 | reverse complement strand
ATAATTTCGGGCCTTCTGCTCCACTCGTTACGTGCGCCCGGCCTCTGCGGTGAATGGCTGGAATGCAGGGTACGGATTTTCCCGGTCCTGCGACCGGATCCCCCTGCCTTTTCGTGGAGGAGAGCGAACCGTACTGTCTCATGCTCCCTTCACGGTGCCCGGTCATCCTCGTGCATGGGTGGAACAGCCACCCCGGGGTCTGGAAGAGCCTGGGTGCCCGCCTCACCGAAGCGGGGATCCCGTTCCGGGCATTCGACCATTCAGCGATGCGGGATATGGCACTGCCCGGGATATCCAGCGCACTCGACACATTCATCCATGATGTGCGCGACGGGAACGGCTGGACCGGGCCGATCGATATCGTCTGCCACTCGATGGGTACCTGCATCGCCCGGTATCTGGTCGAGGTACTCGATGGGGATGCACGAACCCATGCTGTCCGCCAGCTGATCGGCCTGGCTCCGCCCAACAACGGTTCCGCCCTCGCAGAACTCTTCAATGACCCGGTACGGGGTGAAGCGATCATCAACCGGCTCACGGGCGTCTTTGTCCCGAAGGGATTCGACCCGGGACGCGACCAGCTCGTGCAGGACGTCCGGCCGGGGAGCCCGGTCATGCAGAGCCTGCGCACGGCCGGTTTGCGGCCGGACATCACCTACCGGGTTATCGTTGCCACCAACCCTGCAGGTATCCCCGGGTTCTTCCCCTGGTTCGGGGGGAAGACCTGGGAGATTGCCGGAGACGGCAGCTACCTGCCGACGCTCGACGGTGACGGGGTGGTGACGCACCGGGAGTCGCTCCTCCCCGGCATCTCCCTCGATGTCCTCCAGGCACCGGAAGGGGATGAGGGGCACCTGCCGTCCCCGGACCAGTACTGCCACGTCTTCCTCCCAAAGAACCCCCTGGTCCTCGACCGGATCCTGGAGTATCTCGTGCCGGCACCTAGCCGGTGACCGGTTCCCTGAAGCAGGAGGAACACGTGATGATCACCATTCGGCTCCTGAAAACCCAGATCTCCCTGAGAATGATAGCCAGTATCCTGCAGTGTCGTGGCCAGGGAGGTGCACTTCTGATGTCCCGACCATTCCGCAGGAGCATTCCCCACTCACGACACCCGCATGATCCAGCGGGGCGTGATGGCCCTGGTCGGGCAGAAATCCCTGCACCGGAAACAGGCAACACACAGGTGCTGCCGGAATGGTTCGGCCATATGTCCGGCCATCCGGAATACCCCCATGGAGCAGAGATCAACACAGATGCCACACCCGTTGCAGAAGATGCGGTCTACGTAGACCTCCATCAGGATTGTCGGGGAGGGACTTACTTCCAACGGAATCCGCCACGGCAGCTGTCACCCTGCCGGGTCATATACCATTCGATGCCCGGGTTCCTGTTCCCGACCGCGGGAGGGTATCCGAACGGGTATCATCCGCTTCTCTCATGACAGGGACAGCCCTGGTGATCCTCGGGTATCTTTCCATGAACCAGCGGGTTCCAGGCCTAAACCCGGTGGAGTAGCTCAGTATATCTATCACGGCCAGTGAGGGTATCCTGCAGGCACCAGGTTCCCAATCCGGTGGATGCAGGGGCATCGCCGGGATCCGGGAACAGGGTGCCATTGGAATGCAGACCTGCAGGAGAACGAGAAGATGAAAACTGTTGTCATAGCGGTCCTCATCCGCGTCATCGCTTTCGTGCGGATCATTCGGGCGGGATCAGGGTTGCGCTCCGGAGCATGGCTTCCGCCTGCCGCCGCTGGAGTACCGCAGAACAATGGCGGATGAACAGGTCGAGGACATCGATGTTTTCCGGGGTCACGCCGGGAGGGAGGATGATCGCCGTGACACCGTTCACCTGCCCCCTCCATGACAGCCCGGTGCCGATGATCTTCCCGATGAAGGGTAAATCCTGGATTTTCTGGCTCATCTCCGGTGGCAGCTGCCCGAACGTTATCGTGTCGATGCCCCCTTCGATCTCGATAACCGATCCCGGCAGTAACGCTGCAAACCCGTCTGCATCTGAATGAAACGTCAGGCCCACGAGCGGCCTGCCTATCACCTGCTCGATCCCGGTAAGGAAGATATCGTCGCACCGGACGGCTTCAACCCGGACGGTTGCATCAGCATGCACTGAACTGAGGATGACGATTGCCCCCCGGGGTGCAAGGACGGCGAGGGCATCTGCAATGAACCCGAATATATCGCTTTCCAGCGGGATATCCGTCATCTCGTTTGCTTTTTCTGAAACAAACCGGATATCGTTCATGTATGATTCCAACCGTGCCCGTACGTGTTTCTGCCGGGAGAGGTCGGTAAATGAGGCGACGAACCCGAGAGGCTGTCCGGATTCGGCAGTCAGGGTGCTGACATATACCCGGGCATCGAAGCTGGACCCATCCTTCCGCCGTGCCGTTGCCTGGCCCGACCAGGTTCTCTCTGAAAAGAGCTCCTCAATTGCCGTGGGAGATATTTCAGGAGTAACAACGAAGTCGGTAGCATATTTGCCTATCACTTCGTTCTCATCGGTGTACCCCCATATCGCGAGGCCTGCCGGGTTTGCGTACTGGATCCGCCCTTCCGTGTCACAGAGGGCAATAGGGCAGAGCGACGACTGGAGTGCCGCTTCCCGTATTCGCAGCAACGAAGATATCTTCTCCTGTTCCTGTTCGGCACGTCGCCGCATCACCGATTCCCGGATGGCATGTTCAAGCTGGATGCACTGCGACCTGACCTGGAATCCCTTGGGGAGAAAGAAATCCGCGCCGCTGGTCAGCGCGTCGATGACTTTCTCTTCATCGCTCTGGTCAGAGAAGAGGAGGAATGGGATCCGGGGATCTTTCCGACGGACATACCGGAGGAGCTCGATCCCGTTGCATCCGGGCATGGTGTAGTCGGATACGATTGCATCGTAAGTGTGCGTATCGACCATCCTTTGTGCAACGTCACCGGAGATCGCGGCATCGATGACCAGGTCGCCGGACGTTTCAAGAAAATGTCTGACCAGTTCGAGGAGTGCCCTGTCATCATCTGCGTGCAATACCCGGATCACAAAAACCACGGAACAATACCAGAGATGTGCAGACAGGATTATTTATGTATTGGTATACCGGGGTGGTCAATGACGTATGAAGGAGAAGGAACGTTGCAGGGAGCAGTCGTGTCCCTGGCTGAAACCAGACGATCTCCCTTCCGCCGGCCGGGGAGATCTGCGAAAAATGCCGGGGTGATCGCTCTTGCTCCCCCGTCCATCGGAGGCGTGTGCATGGTGCACAATCCGTGAATCCCATCCGCTTAACCGTGCGGGTCATCATGTCCCCCCGCTGGTCACCCATCCCGCCACCGATACCCTGATACCGGGACCCTGCCCATGGATCAGGAAGGAGTACTGCATGGATCTCAGGACGTTTTTTGAGGATGAGGGAGTCGATCTGTTCGCAGAGGTGAGCATCGAGTCCCTCCCGGATGCGGACAGGGTATCGGTGCTGCAGTTCTTCCCTGCCGCACGATCCATGATCGTGTTCGGAAACGAGGTCCCGGCCGCGGTATACCTGATGCCGGCACGGGATCAGACCCGGGAGATGCTCCGTATTGCGGAAACACTCGATGGTGCCGCGATCCGACTCGCCGGGCTGCTGAATGCCGGGCATGTCCCGTCCCGCCCCGTCCCGCTCTACCTGCCGGTCAGGGTGGCGGACGGGAGGGTGCAGGGGGTTGTCCGGCTGAAGCATATCGCGGCGGCTGGCGGTCTCGGGCAGATCGGGAAGAACACCGTCCTCATCACACCACGGTTCGGGCCGCGGCTGCTGCTGAGCGGTGTCGCGACCGCACGACCGGTCCCGGAGAGCGGACCGGGCAGGGAGGCCAGGGAAGGGGATGCCCGCCTCTGCACGGAGTGCGGACAGTGCATCAAAGGATGCCCGGAGTATGCCATCGGGCCGGACGGGGTCGATGCGTTCCGGTGCCGGACTGTTCGTGCGTGGGTCCCCCCCCTGCTCGTCCCTGCTGCTCTCTGGATGCTCCGGCGGCAGCTGCTGCTCCGGTGCATCGCGCCGCTCGCCCCGTGGATAGCGAAGACGGCAACGATCCGGTGCAGTCTCTGCGTCACTGGTTGCCCGAAATTTCCGGGGGATGCTGGGGAGGCAGTCCCGCGGGTGGACCATTCAGGTTAAATCCTCTGAAACGGATGCTGTATCCATGGAGTGCCCGCTGCCAGGGATAGAGCGCCAGAAGAGGCTGGCGGTACTGATAGATGCAGAGAACGCCCAGGCGAGTATCATCAAGAACCTGCTCGACGAGGTCGCCAAGTACGGCGTGGCGTCCGTGAAGAGGATCTACGGCAACTGGACAACCCCCCAGCTCCAGGGGTGGAAGGATGTCCTCCTCTCGAATTCGATCATCCCGATCCAGCAGTTCACCTACACGGCCCGGAAGAATGCGACAGACAGTGCGCTGATCATCGACGCGATGGACCTGCTCCACACCGGGAACCTGGACGGCTTCTGCCTGGTCTCAAGCGACAGCGACTTCACCCGCCTCGCTTCAAGGATCCGGGAGTCCGGCCTGATCGTGTACGGGTTCGGGGAGGAGAAGACCCCGAAGGCGTTCGTTGATGCCTGCGACAAGTTCATCTATACCGAGATCCTGCGTCCTTCAGATTCTGCCGGTGCCGCGACCCCTGTTTCACGTGACGAATCTCTGTTCAGGGACGTAAAGAGCGATCAGAAGTTCCTGAAACTGCTGAAGAACAGTGTCGAGGACTCGTCAGACGAACAGGGCTGGGCCGAACTCGGGCTGGTCGGCCAGAACATCCAGAAGAAGAGCCCTGAGTTTGACTCCCGGAACTACGGGTTTAAGAAGTTCTTCGACCTCATCCGCTCCCTGGACCTGTTCGACGTCGACGAACGACAATCCCGGGACGAGGTTGGAAAGATCATCTACATCCGGGAACGGCTCAAAAGAGGCCGGAAGTAGGGAGGGGCGCCATTCCTCTCCCGGCCATTATCCGCTCCCTGCGGGGAAGGGAGAGCACAAACACCCTACCCGTTGAAATGGTGCCGGTCATAGGTCTGGCGGATGAACTCCTGCTTCCGGTGACCGCTCGCGTTGACCGGTGGCCTGAGGTACCCGATCTCCGGGGTCTGGAGGGCCGGGCAGAACGGGCAGAGGGCGGAGTCGACATCGTTTGCCTTCTCCCGGACCGGGCAGTAGTACACCCCGTCGATGACCGTAACCCGGTCCCCGCCCGGAAACGGCATCCCGGCCGGGTGGCCGGGGAGGCCCTGCACGAACATGCAGAAGCCGGCGAGGAGGAACTTCAGGAACCGGAGCCGGACCTGTTCCTCGTCACCGGACGAACACTGCGCCGCAACCATTGTCCAGTAACTGCCAGCACCCGGGGCAAGCGGTTCCCGCAGGTGGGTGAAGTTCCGGAGCTCTTGCATCCGCCGGAGCGCCTGCCAGGTCCCGTGGAGGTGGCCGGTGATCGTCTCCTCCAGTTGTGCCCGGTACTCCGGGCTGAAGTCCCGGATTGCATCCGAGAAGTTCCACCGCATCTGCTGCAGGTCGCGGGGGGAGTACGAGAGCACGATCTCTGAGACCGCCCTGCCGAGCTCGCCCCGGGTCGTCTTCGACCGGAGCATGGCGCACTCTGTTGCAATCGTTGCACAATCCATGATTGCGATCACCTGAGAATATGGTTATCCTGACAACCGGCAGGTTCCCGCCTGCCGGATCTCGTCATGGTTCAGCCCGGAGGGATGGTTTTCAACCCGAGCTTACCGGGCAGCTCCCGTGCCCACGCGGAGATCGCCTCCCAGTCGCGGAAGTCGCCGACCGGGCCCTGCACCTTCTTCCACATCCATTTCTGGACGAACGGGAGTTTCTCGACCTCGACCTTCCCGGCAAAGATCGTCTCATCGACCGGGTTGACGGATGCGATGGCACTATGGAAGATCTCGAGGACAGAGTCCTTCTCGGCGGGGTTCTTTGACACCGGAGCGATACCGACGCAGAACCCGGCGACCGGCACCTTCAGGAGGACAGTCTCGTTGTACTTCAGGAATGCTCTCGCCTCTCCGACCACCTTCCCGATGTAGATCGGGGTGCCGATGACGACCGCGGCATACCCGTTGAGCGACGAGACCGACTTCATCGGGGTGGTGTCGACACTGTACCCCGCGCTCTCCAGTTCTCTCCCGATCGCCTGTGCGATTTCGGCGGTCGAGCCGCGCTGGGATGCGTAGGCAACAAGAATGCGGGTGACCATGCTGGTTCCTCAGGGAGGGGTATTGGCCCGATGGGCAATAAAGGGGTGGTCGCAGGGTCCGGTCCGGCCCGCTCCCATGGAGGGGAGCGATGACAACCAGGGTGAATGAGAAAAAACAGGTGGAGGATCCGTTATTGGGGTGCCGCCAGAGCGACGGCCCGCTGGATCGATTCCATCACCTGGTCAACGGTCAGGACCGGTTTGCTGTCAAAGATGATGTACGGAACGTACTTGAGTGACAGGGTATGCAGCATCTGTTCGTCGAGCTCACTGATGCAGTAGCCTTCGCTGATGTCCGCGCAGACACCCCAGTCGATGAAGTGACCCGCCGCCAGGTCCTTCTTGACTTCGGCAAGCAGGGTCATCCACAGCTTCACCCGCTCCTCTGGATCGGTGGGCATGGTGCGTGGATTTTTCCTGAATTTCACATAGAATCTGGTCATTTCTCTCCCCTCCGCGAAATCTCTCACTCTGAAGAACCACGATGCAATGAAAAAAGAGCGGTGAACCCGATCACCCGATCACATGCTGAATCGTTTCAGAGCGAATGACACATTGTACCCGGCCGATATAGACCTTTCGGTGCCCCCCGGCCCGGTGCCGGAACTGCCTCCCTCAAAAGAGGTGGGGGTGCCATGGGTACCGATGTCGATAGCACCGCTTCCTGTGCCTGGGGCAGGAGGAGCAGTCCATGAAACGTCACCTGCAATCCCGGTGTTCCCCAGGTCGGGAGGGAGGGTGATGCCCTCCTGACCACAACGAGACGAAGCAGGGGATCACGGGGAGTTATCCCCGATATGCGTTCGCTGCCACCCCGGCCAGGTACCTGCATACTGCCCGGCCGGACCGGTGACCCCGCGATCCCCTACCCCTTCACCGGGATCTGGATCTCGGTCAGCAAATCGTCGGCAGGTGTCTCGTCAGGGTTGTTCAGGTAGACCTGGCGTTCCGGCCCCTCGGTTTCGAGTCCCATCTCTGCTGCAAACCGGAATGCACGTTCGAAGGCGACCGAGAACCCTTCGTGCTCGTAGGGGCCCCGGTACACGACCGAGACGACGCGTGCGGCAGGCAGGGTCCGCACGGAATATGCCGGGTCGTCGCTGACGACCGGTCCGTGCACGGGCACCGCCATCTCGATGTCGGCATCGGTCTCGCGGTATTCCTCGTCGTAGCAAAGCGAGATGCAGGGCCCGGTGACCCTGACCCCGTTCTTCTGGTTTACAGGGGAAAACAGGATGGCATACAGCGCTTCGGAAACTCCGGAGCATACCGATTCATACGTCCCGGTCTTCCGGCCCGAGATGACCCGCAGGGCCGGGATCTCCTTGATGACTGGTTCTGATACGTTCATGGCAAACAACTCCGTAAAATCCCTCCCCTCCATGAGGAGGGAGCGGATCTTCTCCAGCCGTCCGATCTCCCGGGTCGTCTGCCGGTGACGCTTGTCGATCAGGCTTTGGACCGTCCCGCCATCGCCGGTCGCGAGAGCGGACAGGATCGCATGGATCTCGGCGAGCCCGAACCCGAGGGTGCAGAGCATCCTGATCTTCAGCGCATCCTCGATCTGGCCGATGGTGTAGTACCGGTACCCGGTGAACCGGTCCTTCATGCCGGTGACGAGGATACCCCTGCTGTCGTACAGGCGGAGCGCTTTCTGCGAGAGGCAGGTCAGGGTCGAGAACCTCCCGATGGTGATGCGATCGTCGGGCATGGTGTACCACAGGGTTGTCAGGGATGGGATATAGCAGGTCGTTTCCTGCCGCGGGTCAGGGTCTGGAGCACGCGGATCCGTTCACGGTCATGGTGGTCCCGGCTGCCTGCCCCGGGCTCCTCATCCCCGGTGTCTGCGCCCGAACGGGCATACCCAGAGGCACATGCCGCACACTGCGATGCCGGTCCGCGCCTCCTCCTCCCGGAAGCGGCGGTCGCAGGCCGGGGCATCGAACCGGGCTTCCCGTGGCTCGTCCGCATGGAATGCCCGTCCCATGAATGCCCCGGCCGGGCAGGTTGCTACGCACGCACGGCAATCCCCGCACCGGTCCTATATCGGTGAGCCCGTCGGCTCCAGCGGAGCATCGGTGAGCACGGTCACCCAGCGGACCCGCGGGCCGTGGTCCGGGGTGATGAGGAGGCAGTTTTTGCCGATCCAGCCGAGTCCGGCGAGATGTGCTGCAAGCTTGTGCGGGAACGGCCCGCAGATCCGGACATCATCGGTCCTCAGGGAGGCAGGGACCGGGAATGCAGCGTATCCTCCCCGCTGGAGGGCATTTGCGACCTGCAGGGCGGCCTGGTCGAGTGCCGCATTCACGACATCATAGGAATAGTGCCGGTACAGGATGGACCCCTCGTTTCTCTCCCGGTCGGGCAGGAGGTCCACGAGCGGGTCCAGGAGCGCGATGCCCATGGTTATCCCTGCGGGGTACCGGGCGATCGCAGGTCCTCCCTGATCGAGGATGAACGGGTTCGCTGACGTCAGGTCTGCGATGCCGAAGTAATCGGCCCCGTGGGATTCTGCGATATTCCTGATGGTTTTTCCAGGCTCCATGGCGATTCCCGGGTATACAGTTTAGGATCCCCTGCCGATAAAAGTGAAGGCGATCTCGCGATTCCTGGTACCAGCTGTGTTGGAGTCTCCCCTGCGACCTGTCATACCCCCGGGAAGTTCACAATCGGCGTCGACCTGCCCCCCCGTGAGTTCAGAGCGAAATGAACTGGCTGCGGGTATCCGGCCCGATGCCGTGTCCTGCGCCCTCTCCGAGGTATTTTATGGCGGCGGGTCACCATTCTGGATCAGGTCTGAGCGCGATATGACCCATACCCCCATCCGACACCCGGTATCAGACACCGCTGCGCTGGTCATGCTCTGGGCATCCGAGTACTACCGGGAGAACCCCCTCATCGCGGCATACCTCCGGAGGCTCGATCTCTCTGCCGGCAGGGGCCTGCTCGACTGCTACAACCGGATCTGCCCGTGGTATGCAGAAGTCATCGTCAACCGGAAGCACTTCATCAGCAGCACGGTGCGGGAGTTCGCGGGACGTGACACGGGGAAGACGACCATCGCGAACCTCGGAGCCGGGTTCTCCCCCCTCGCCCTGGAGCTCGCCGACCTGCTCTCCCCCTGGTGCCGGTTCGTCGAGATCGACCAGAGCGGGATGGACCGCAAGCAGGAGCTGTATGAAGACCTGGTCCCGGACCGGTGCGGGTTCATCTCCTGCACCGCGGGGGATATCACTGATCCATCCTCGTTTTCGAGGTGCCCTGGCGCCGGGGACCCCGGGCACCTCATCGTTGTCATGGAAGGCCTGAGCTACTATGTCCGGCGGGAGGAGATGGCGCGGGTACTCTCGACATTCTCCGGCATCTCCCCTGACATGAGTATCGTCTTCGAGCACCTCAAGCCCTGCACCGCTATCCGGGAGGAACGCCGGGCCATACCCGGGAAGATATTCTCGCATATCCGGGATGTCACCGGCCTCGACTCCCTGACCACCTACACCGAATCGGAGATCCGGTCGTTGCTCCCGCCTGGCTTTTCCTGCCGGTACCAGGATATGTCGGTGATGGAGGAGCGGCGCACCGGGTCGCGCCGGTACTTCCCCACCCCTGATGCCGGCTGGCTCTCCTGTGCGGTTGCGGTGCGGAGGGGAATCGCGGGCGGATCCCCGGGGGGAACGATCAGAACAGATCGGTCTGCCGCTGACCTTGATCTCGTTGTTCGTCGGAAATGACTGGACGCAATGAGATCTTTTTCTTCGGCAAGGGGTTCCGGCACTCCGCCAGGTTCAGACGCGTCGGGGTGCTGCTGAGCAGCCGGTGGATACCGGAAATGAACGGCCTGCCGGTATCCGGGACGAGCATCGTACCAGGACAGGTTATTTCCGCGGAGTCCCCGGTTCAAAGATGGCGGAGTGCTCCCCGGTGATCAGGCCCTGCCGGGCTTCATCGATCCACCGCTTCATGACGACGTAGTGGCCTTCGCAGAGGTAATTTCCCCCACGGGCATCTTCCCAGGCGATGGGTTCCGTGCAGCCCCGGAAGATGCAGGTGCCGGACCCCGGACCCGTGATACGACGGTAGCCGGTGATATCAGGAATGAATGATACGACCGTGTACTTCTCTATGAGTGCCCTGAGGTGGGAGACCGGATCCTGCGGCATGGCGTTGATATTCTCATGGAGGCGACTTGAACGTTCCTGTCGAGCCGGAAGAGGAATCCCGCGGAGAGACAGCCCGGGTATCAAACGCCAGTACCTCCCTGTCAGGGTTATGCAGGCCTCCAGAGATCACGGTCGTGTGGGTTGCAGACGGGATGAGGTGCCGGCGTCCCGGAGCAGCCCCTGTCAGCCCCTACTCACGATTACCATAGGCCGGGTTCCCTGCCCTGCGTGGGATGCTCCTGCATTCACATATCCCACGAGATTCTCCTGTCTGATTGCCCGGGCAATCCGGAAACGAGAACTCCCACCCCCTCAACTCTCCCTAATCACCATGACCCGCCACCCGATATCGTGGAGCCCGATGGTGGTCCAGAACGTCTCCTTCTGTACGATCTTCCCGGGCCCGGTGCTGTAAAACGAGTAGGTCCCGAACCCTGTCCGGTTCCCTGCAGCCTGGCGGGCTATTGCCAGGATTTCCGGGAAATCCTCGTACAGGGGGTCGTCGAGCGTCCCCCTGCCGACCTGCCCCGGGTCGGCGTCATAGAGGATGCGCCCATCGGTCTGGATCACCATGAAGGTGCAGGATGTCCCCCCGGATGCATCCCCGGCGATCGGGGCGAGTAGATCGTGAGGTACGAAGGCGGTGCTGACCATCCCGGTATTGGTACCATCAGGAGAGAAGACGGGGTGGATGATCACCACGGCATCTCCCCCCTGGGCGAGGGGGAAGAGATCGCTTACCAGGGGGTTCCGGGTTGCGATGGCCTGCGTGACTGCGCTGTCATCCAGCCTGCGGCCGAGGAGGACCTTCGCACCATCGGGTTCGGCGGCGAGGACGACCCCGTCCCGGTCAAGTGTGATTGCGGTCAGCACGGCAGGGTGGGCTGCTACAATTCTCCCGAGAACTGCATCTGCCCCTGGACCGGAGGGACCGGTAGTTCCCAGGGCGTCTGCAGCATCAGCGGTTGCTCGGTCGAGCCCGGATAGCGCGTCCTGCATCCGCGTGGCGGTGTCATCGAGGAGCAGGAGCATGGCCTCGTGCCCGGTTACCGGAGGGATCGTATCCATGGGCGGTACCCCCGGCTGCTGGATGCAGCCCGCACCGAAGATGAGGATGGCTCCAACCACGAGGAGGGGGATAACGTGGAACCGGGTCATGGTACAGGTACAGGGTCGTCAGCAATGTTGGTTCTTACGATGTGGGGGTGAGGGAGCAGGACCTCGATCATCAGGATGGCTGGCGTACCTGTTCTGCTGTATGGGAGGGTTATCCCTGGTTCCCGCGCCGGGGCATCTCTCCGACGTATCCCGAGCGTTGAACTCATTTTCGCCAGGCCGGACAGCCTGTCCCGGGAGACGGTGATCGAATCTCTTCTGTCCGGATTTCCGGATTCTTACCCGGTTGTCACCATCCTGCAGAGAGTTCAATACCCTGCATGCCGTTGCGGCTGCGGCCTGAACGGAGTCCGGATCCGCTCTCCTGCGACCCGTGACCCTGGCCGCTCAGCAGTTCAGCCCGGCAAACCGGGGAAGTGTTCACGCTTCCAGCCCCGGTCACCTGGCTGGCCTCACCCTGATGCACCCTTCTCCTCCTCTCTCTTCCGGAGCTCGTTTCTCCTGATCTTCCCTGAATGGGTCTTGGGGAGGGTATCGATGAACTCGATCGCACGCGGGTACTTGTAGGGGGCGGTTATGGTCTTCACGTGCTCCTGGAGGTCGTGAATGAGCCGGTCGGATGACGAAAAACCGGGCTTCAGCACCACGAAGGCTTTCACGATCAGCCCCCGGACCGGATCGGGGGACCCCACCACGGCCGCCTCTGCGACCGCCGGGTGCTCGATGAGCGCACTCTCGACCTCGAACGGCCCGATCCGGTATCCTGACGCCTTGATGACATCGTCGTCCCGGCCGATGAACCAGAAGTTGCCGTCCTCGTCGATTGCGGCCCGGTCATCGGTATAGTACCAGCCGTGGGCAAAGGACTTCCGGTTGGCCGCCTCGTTCTCGATGTATCCCCTGAACAGGCCGACGGGCCAGGGGGCGGTCGCGATCGCGATCCTGCCCTCGCGGTTGACGCCGACCGCTCTCCCGTGCCGGTCATGGAGCTCGATCCGCCAGCCAGGTGCCGGTCTTCCCATCGATCCGGGCGGGGATTCGCGGCCCGGGAATGCGCCGATGCAGAGCACGGTCTCGGTCTGGCCGTACCCATCGTAGATCCGGATCCCGATCTTCTCCTGCCAGGTCCGGATAACCCCGGGGTTGAGGGGTTCGCCCGCGCTCACGCAGTGGCGCAGGCTCGAGAGGTTGTACGGGGAGAGGTCGAGGAGGATCAGCATCCGGTAGACCGTGGGCGGGCAGCAGAGGTTCGTGATCCCGTACTTCCCGATGAGCGGGGGGATCTCTGCAGGATCGAATTTTCCCCGGATGTCGTACACGAAGACCGCTGCCCCCTCGATCCACTGGCCGAACAGGCTCCCCCAGGCGTTCTTTGCCCAGCCAGTATCCGAGAGGGTGAACTGGAGGTCTGACGGCTTCAGGTCCTGCCAGAAGCGTGCGGTTACGATATGGCCGAGGGGGTAGCTGTGGTCGTGGAGCACCATCTTCGGGTTCCCGGTCGTCCCCGAGGTAAAGAAGATCAGGAGCGGGTCCTGCGACCTGGTCTTCACCGGGGGCAGCTCCCGTCCTGCATCCGGTCCTGCAGAGAGCCCTGCCATTCTATCGGGGTAGCTGATCCAGCCCGGGATCTCACCGTCCACCACCATGCAGGGTGTCGCAAGCGCTTCCAGCCCGACTGCTTCCTGCACCTTCGGGGCTTGCTCATGGTCGGTGATGACCAGCGCAAACCCGCCGGTCCGCAGCCGGTAGGCGATGTCGTGGGGGGTGAGCAGCGTGGGTGACGGGGAGAAGACCGCACCCCGTTTGATCAATGCGACCACGAGTACCCACCATTCCGGGATCCGGGGTAGCATCAAAAACACCCGGTCGCCCTGCCGTATCCCGCTCTCATGCAGGACGCGTGCCGCGAGATCGGATTCACGCTTCAGGTCCCCGAAACGGTACCGCTTCTCGTCGCCCTTCTGGTTCACCCAGAGCAGTGCCAGCTTGTCCGGCTCACGCACTGCCCACGTGTCAACCACGTCGTAGCCGAAGTTGTAGCATTCAGGCACCTCGATGGAGAAGTCCTGGTACCGGTCCGCGGAACCTCGGCCGGGGGTGGTATCCGGCGATCTGGCAGGCATGTACTCCGGTAGTTCTGTCCGGACCTCCATAAAGGTATGGCGGGAACTCTGGAGCGGGAGAGAGGACTGACTGGTCAGATACTCTCTGCAGCATATCCGGGAAGCCCAACACCTGTTCCATGAGCATGAGCAGGTACACCCGCGGTGAATTCCTCATACCGGATACCCGTGGATCGGGGCAGCAGCAGCCCCCTCCCGGGCAGGTCCATCGCCGCTCCGGCCATCCTGCCCGCGTTGTCAGTAATTCTCCCTGACCGCAAGGATTGCATACCCGCCGTCAGCGGTCTGGATGACCCGGTGCACGTGGTTGACCTGCACACCGGGAATCCCGCGGTCCCATTCCTGCTTCCCACCCGGGCCAATTTTCACTGCATGGAGCAGATTCGATCCTAGCTTCCCGTAGACCGATCCGGAATACCCCCCGGCAATGGAGAACCCTGCGGAGAAGTACCCTCCGTCATCTGTCCAGGTGATGGCGGGGCCGGCATCGATCAGCCGGGTCTCCTGGAGGACCCCGGAGCGATCGAGCCGCACCTCGATGGGTGTCGTGATGATGGACCCGTCCCTGATCATGGTATCGAGGGTGAGCAGGTCAAACCCGGCAGGGTCTGACCGGAGCCGGGGGACACCGTAGTATTCAATCGTGCCAAGGACGGTCGCCTGATGCACGGCTCCATCGGGTCCGGTCCGGACTGTTACAACGGAGCTCGCACTCGCCGTCCTGT
>ENA-ORXD01002060-ORXD01002060.1-sediment-metagenome-genome-assembly--contig:-NODE-2060-length-14395-cov-22.295921_pt1 | contig 14395 bp, 15 predicted proteins | sample MGYA00237862_ERZ511471 | MGnify/ENA metagenome assembly ERZ511471 | reverse complement strand
GTTCTCCCATTCTGGACCTCTTTCTTGAATCTTATTCTACCCCTTTAGGGGGTGTCCAGTTTTTGGGGTCCATTACAAAGGGATGAAGATATTGCTATGGATTGCGCAGGCTGAGTTCTTCGAGGGCGATGACGCCGGCGGGGGTGCGGTCGAAGACCAGGCTGATGGCGCTAAGGTTGGACAGGTCGAGATCGGGATTGACTGCCAGGAAGGCCTGCAAGGGAATTTCGATGGTCTGGAAGACGGGTTCTTTCTCAGGCGCGCCTTCGATGAAGGCAAATTTGGTGAGCTGGACGGCGAATTGCGGCTGCAGGGCGGTAATGGTGCTGAGCGGCAGGCTGGCAGATTCGCTTCCGCTGCGCAGGACGACCGAGAAGTCGATGGGCTGCGGGCTTTGCGGTTCGGTTTCAGGTTGGGGAGCGGTGTCCTGGCTGGTCTGATTGGCCGGGTCTGTGCTGACCGCGGCGCTCAATCCGTTCGGGTTGGAATTCTCGCCGGTATCGGCCAGGGAGAGCACCAGGCTGCTGTTTTCGTTGGTTTGCAGGGCGTAATCCGCGGGGAGCTGGATGGTGTAAAGGGCGTTGGCGGCGTCCGCCTGTTTGGACCAGCCCAATATGACCGCGCTGGTATTGAGGTCGTTGAACCACTTGCCGCGCATGAGCTGCTCGCGCCACACAGTCAGCGAGGAACTGGCGATGGTGCTGCCGGGCAGGCTGGCGGTGGTGAGGTCAATGTCCTCTTCATAATTAGCCACAGCCTGATCGCGCGCGGTCTCATAGAGGTTGAGGTAGATGGTATCGGGCAGCCACTGCCGACCGGCGCGATAATCTGCGAAGAGCGGCTGGTAACCGGTCTCGCCGCGCAGGGTGACATCCAGGAAGGCCGAGATATACACTTCGGCGATGTGCTGCTGGTCCGCGGCGGGCAGGAGGGCGGCGGTGTTGAGCAACTGGTTGGAGATCGCGCCGCGGTCGAAGGATCCCCAAACCGAGTTGAACTGGCCATGGTTGGCGCCGTAGATAAACAGACCGGCTTTGAACAGGTCTTCGCCCGGGGTAAATTTGAGGCGTTTGTAGGTGCGGAAGCCGTCGAAGGAAGTCACATCGGCGTCGTGCGAGCCTTGCAGAATGAAGTAATTGACGTCTTTGATGGGGGTGGCGATGCCGGTGGGCCAGTACTGGCTGTCGACCGGAGCGATGGCGATCACCGAGCGGATATTGTAGCCATAGTCGAATTTGGTGTTGGCGTTGTCGGGATAATATGCAAGCTGGTTGAAGACCGCCGCTTCGGAGACGGCTTCGCCGCCGCGCGAGTGGCCGATGAGGGCAATGTTGTTCAGGTCCACTTTGCCGCGCAGGGGGTTGTTGGCGGCGTTGTTCCACAGTTCAAACTGGCGGATGTGCTCGAGCAGCAGCCATCCGCGGCCGTCGTTTTCGTCTTTGCAGAAGGGGGCTTGAAACAGGCAGGTCCAGTTGCCGTTGAGGAAGTTCTCGTCCACCGAAGCGAAGATATAACCACGGCTGGCGAGCAATTGGCCGAGGTATTCGTAGCCGGGGTCGGAGAAATCTTCAGCGGCGTGGTTGCCATGCACGACCAGCACCAGCGGATAGGGACCGGGTCCATCGGGGTACCAGACGCGGCCGTTAACTGGCAGGGTTTTGACGTCGAAGCCCCAATATTGTTTTTGGAACCAGCCCAGCGGACCGTCCCAGCCGGCGATAAAGGGCGAGCCGTCAACGGGATTGGTGGTGAGATCCACCGCTTCGCCAAATTCGGGGCGGCGCAGGTCGCGGCCGCTGCCGTAGGTGAGGGTGAGCACAGGGTAACTGCCGGGCTGCGAAGGGTCGGGCAGGGAGAGGGCGGCCGGGGCGGGAGACTGCGCGGCAGCATTGACGGGCGCTGGCGGTTTTTGGCCGGGGATGAGCAAGGCAAACAGCACCAATCCAACCCCCGACAGGCCGAGCAGCAGGGAGAGCAGGGTGGTAATTTTGCGCGGCAGGGGGTGGCTGGCGAAGCGGCCGCTGAAGAGCGTGTGAAGCGCCGCGCCGATCAACGCGGGGGAGAGCACGCACAGCGCGGATGCGGTGATCAGCGGGACGGGCTGGTTGGAGACGTTCATGACCGCCAGGGAAAGCACAATCAGGGCGGCAAAGAGGGCCAGCCGGAAATTGCGCGGGATGGCGTTGAGCCAGCCGAGGATCAGGTCGACCAGCATGGTGCTGAGGAAAGCCAACAGCAGCATGGCCAGCAACAAGCCGGGGAGGACGTACCAGGCCATCGCGCGCGCGGAACTGAGCACCAAAAAGGCTAAAAATACCAGCAGCGCGCCAACCAGCAAACCGGTGGCGGCGCCTTTCCAGGCGTGGGGCTGGGGCTTCACCGCCTGCCAGGCGGAGGAGATCCAGCCGCCAAGCCGTTTAAATAAATTAGGTTTGGATGTTGGAGGGGCGGTGGGGGTGGTTTCGGTCATGAGGGAACTCCTGAATTGGGATGATGGCTTGGTTGATCTGAATAATGAGGGTTGGGCGGCACTGACTCCACCCTAAGGAATAGGATAACATAGATGGCTGAATCGCGGCCTCCCCGATTGGGGAGGTTTGGGTTGACCGGATGGAGAGACTGTTGGGGTTATGTGGGGAGAAAAAGTCGTTTGAGTGCAATTTGCAGAAACGAGCGCGCACCTTATTAAAGACGACACGCCGTTGACGATGCCGCGCGCCAGGTTGCTGTCGCCGTCGTAGAGGTAGCTGGCTTGCCCGGTCTCCGGGGTGGCGGTGGGAGTCAGCATCGGGGTGCTCGTTGAGGTGGGCATGGTGGCCAAAGGCACTCAGGATGGTGCAAATATCTCTTCCCTATCGATGGTCCAGAAAGCGATAAACTCGTTCTTCTTATTTTAGAATGGGCGAAACTTTTTGCTAATCAGTAAGTAGTTTTTTTAAATCTTCATTCACTTCAACAATTAACAAGAATCGGACCCCTTGGGAGTTCCAAAATTCTGATGCTTCTTCAACGATTTCCAGGAAAATCTTGAAGTCTGCTAATGACTTCGTCATTAGCTTTTTCGGATTTTTATAAAGGAGCACATAACCCTTTGCGGGTATCCAAGAGTCTAGATCTCGGAGACAATCGAGTAGTGCATTCCAATTGCGACCAAAATAATCCGGAAAATGAAGTTCGAAAGAAAGATGGTCAAACAATTCTTCTTCAGAGGAAATAGAAGATCCGTTTATTTTGAAAAATCGTAAATCAACTTCATAAGCCATCCTTTGTATGGCTAGCTCGTCAAGAGAATTATGTGGAATAAAAACCACAGGAGAACTGTGTGGCCTCGTAAATAAATTCTTAATCGTGTTCATAGCATGAAACCTATTCTAAGAACAGTTTGAAGGTTAGCGTATCCTGATAAAATGGCCATAATGATCAAGAGTTAAGTAAACTTCGGCATTCCCTCCAACAATGATCCTTACTGTTCCTCGGTTCGTCATCCCAGGTGTTGTTATAGTGTATTCATGATAATAGGATGGGTCATTAGAAACAGGTAAAGGATTCCCTTTGTTCTTAAATACTGCTCCGTCTTGCTTATAAGGGAATGGGCCACCTTTGTCAATTAATTCTAATGTGTTTTGAGCATTTTGCCTAAGAGCAGGATCAGTAATGGATTGGAATCCACATCCAAGACAGTCCGGGTCTCCCATCGCATCTGCGTTGAGAGAAGAGGGTATTGAATTGTTGTAAGAACCAGTGTATCTTGTCCCTGCAACGGCGGACCAAGCCATATTAACAAAATTGATAAAATTGGTGTAATAATTTCCAAGATCTGTCCCGACCTTTTTTGCAGCAGTTTCAAAGGTCGCTGCGACAAAGAATCCGGAGCTGTTTTCAGGCATGGCTGCCAGATATTTTGAGTTCATATTGATGACTACATTAGCAGCCGCTTGTTCGACTGGGTTGGTAAATGTTTTGCCTGGCCCCCAACTGTTGATAATAACCAGATCACCAGTTGGCTTATCCTCTCGGACGAATAAATCGTCATCAACCATGATCATATGACCGGAAGGATCGTTATATCGGATCGGGTTATTTATACAATATGTATACCGATCCCAGTCAAGCGGATTGTACGGATCAGGTATAATCGAATCAGGCTGCACCCAGTGGTTAAGATAAGGGTCGTAAAATCGCGCTACAAAGTATATCAATCCTAATTCGGCAACATCCAACTGCCCGGTGTAGCGGTAGTCGGTGGGGGTGAGACCGTAGCTGGCGCGCACCTCTCCAAAGGCGGTGCCCCCTACGGGAAAAGCGCCCTCCGGGGGTGCTCCGCGATATTTGATCTCGCTGTTCCAGGTGCCGTCAGCGTTACGCAGCGCCTCGCTAGAGGCGCGAAGTACCCCCTTGGGGGTCGCGGTGACGGATGCCGACCCCAGGTGATCCCCCAGAATCCAATTCAGGGTGTCATTACTGCCCTGTACTGTGCGCACGGCGACGGTGGTGCTGCCCAGGGTGTAGAACTTCTTCACCGTCACGCTAGCGCCGTCCACTTCACGGTTGTAGTGCCGCCCGGGGTAGAAGGTCACCACGCCGTTGACGATGCCGCGCGCCAGGTTGCCGTCGCCGTCGTAGAGATAATTTGCCTGCACAGTCACCGGGGTGGCGGTGGGAGTGGGGCTGGGCTCTTGGGTGGGGTCTTGGGCCAGCGCCGGGCGAACCGGGGTTCCGGTCTACGCTCACCGTCTCCGACATACCTGCGCCACCCAGCTCCTCAACGCGGGCTGCCGGATCACCTCGATCCAGAAGTTTCTGGGGCATAAACGACTCAACACTACCCTGGTCTATGCCCGCGCCAACGACCAGACCGTAGCCGATGACTACTACACTGTCATGACCAGTGTGGAGAACGATTGGAACTGGTTGAAAAGCAGGAAGGACTGGCTGAAGGTATCCAGCCAGGTGAAAGGTAACAATTGCTAACCCTGGCCGAAGCCCTCTTTGAACCTGCTCTGAGCCTGGAAAGCCGTCTGGAGATTGCTGCACAAATGCGGTTTGTGCTCAGTGGAAATGAAGCAGATACCACAATAATTATCCGGGAATGTCCAATCGAAAGATCTCCACCTTATTCCATGTAAGGCTGCATTACTCAACAAAAATATTCGGCTGTTAAGGTTCTGCCTCTATGAAAAAACAGTAATCTATTCCTTGTTGTCCCTAAATAAATAGGAAAATGGTCCAGGTATTTTCGGATCATCGTCAATCAATGAAATCAAGTCAGCATCGTTTGGAAGGTTATGCATTATAAAATCCTCAATAATTAAAGCGTTCTCCTCAATAGATTTTGTATATGCCCCTTTCACCAATACTCCTCCTCCGACTATCTCAAGGATTCGATTGGGGTCTCTTAACTCGCGATCCAAATATCGCCAACAATCACACCCGACTACCCTTATGCTCAAAGTTTTTAGGTCGTAGAGAAGTTCAAGTGCATATTCAGGTGTGAGCAGAAAATCAGTTGCTTTAACAATTCCTAAAGTTTTATACTTGGCTACCATATCTTGAAGAGTAGAAATTGTCATCCTGTCTTCCTTAAAATTACTTAATAGGTTGAACAATCGAGTTAGTCATCTCATCAATCCAATTAACTTCGTTTGTATTCGAAATTTGAACAACTTGCCCAGTGATATCATCTACGACAACATAATAGCCATCAGCACGGTAGTAGTAGGTTACTGGATTGTTGTTTGCCCTGTTAACGATATTTGAATTACTCCGTGTCTGTGCTGGGTTTGAAACCACGTCCAGTATATCGTCGAAGGACCACCCTCTTTTGGCAGCTTGATTTACTTTTTCTTCCGGTAAGAACACTTTTTCCGGGTCAATTCCAGGAACGTTTTCTTTCGTCCCGGGAATTAAATTCGATGTAGAAGATGAGCTTGTTTCTCCAGATAAGTTTAGTCCATTAGTATCCGTACCTGAGCCGGTTGCAAATTGGGCAAGCTTTTCAGCGAATTGTAACGCTCTGACTCCAGCAGGTAAGCGCAGCACCCCCTGCATAGCTGCTTCTCCGCCCGCTCGAACGGCAAGTCCACCTCCTGTTCCGTAGGGAATAGCCGCGCATACCAAATCCGCTGCAAGAGCGGCTTCATTCATTGTTGTCGGGCCATTGATTAAAATGTCCACAACATCATAAGCGATGAATATCGCATCAAGAATTTCATCAAATGGGAAATGGCCGCTTGGATCATTGTATCTTAATGGATTATTAAATCCATAGGCGTAGCGGTCGTAGGCTAAAGGATTATTCGAATTTGGTACAATGGTGTCAGGCTGGGTCCAGCGGTTAAGATAAGGGTCGTAAAATCTTGCTACAAAGTATATCAATCCTAACTCGGCAACATCCAACTGCCCGGTGTAGCGGTAGTCCGTGGGGGTGAGGCCATTGTTGTAACGTACCTCCCCAAAGGCAGTATACCTCAATTCACTATTCAGGCTTCCGTCAGCATTCGCGGTGACGGATGCCGACCCCAGGTGATCACTGAGAATCCAATTCAGGGTGTCATTACTGCCCAGTACCGTGCGCACAGCGACGGTGGTGCTGCCCAGGGTGTAGAACTTCTTCTCCGTCACATTTGCGCCGTCCACTTCACGGTTGTAGTGCCGCCCGGGGTAGAAGGTCACCACGCCGTTGACGATGCCGCGCGCCAGGTTGCCGTCGCCGTCGTAGAGGTAATTTGCCTGTACGGTCTCCGGGGTGGCGGTGGGACGGGATCTGCAGCGGGTGGGTGTTGGCCCTGTCCAGGAAAGAATCACTTCTTGCTATTGAGGATGTTAAGGTGCAGGAGTAACTGATATATAAGATTTGATCTCGAACCGATTCCGGTGGGTGATTATCCTCTCTTCGATCACTCTGTTAGGAGTCAATACACCTTATCCCTTAACAAGGGTTTGGCTTTCATGAAGCGGTCGGTGAAAATAGCGTTTCGGAATATGACTTGTTTTTCAAAATTTTTATCCGACTGGGCTTCTCGGATTAAGTAATTTTCAACAGCTTGAAACATCTCATTCCAAGCTTCCAGAACAAGAGGAGTATTATCTGGTAATAATTTCAGGGCACTAATTAATTCACCAATTTCCACAGGTTGCACCTATATGAAAGTAATAATTATCCAATCTTACGTTTATCAAGTAAAAACCTCAAAAAAGATAAAATTTATATTTTTCAATCTCATATCCTTCCATGATGCTGTCAATTGGTACTTTGTTGATCCATATGACTTGGTAAATCGTCCATTTCACATGTTTGCCTTAGAAAATTTTCGAAACTCTTTCCAAACTTAATTGCATTCTCCAACAGTCCACCAATAAATGGGAGCATTTTTATTTCAGGAATATCGTCATTGAAATCGTATCCATAAGCCTCGCCACCGCCATCTGAGCCAATAATTACAAAGCCAGGAATCTCCAGTTTTATAGTTGAATAATAGAGTAAGACTATTTCAATTTCAAATATACAGACATAAGTGCCATCAGCTCCATTTGAGAAACGGAGGAATTCGAGGTAATCATTTGGAATCGGTTTTCCAATAACAGATTGAAGCTGTAGAATTTGCTCATTACTAGCTGGTGTTTTAAAAATTAGGGGGTAAATAGAATAATCTGCCATTGATTCTCCATATTATTACTCAATCGCCTTTTGTTTTTGTCTCCACCATGTATTCAGTAAATGATGTTGCAGTGCTGTAACTAGTTTTTTATTTCTCAAATCCGTTGGATCGCCGCCAAACTTTACGGGATTAACTTCATGCACTTGAAGACCTTCAGATTTTATTAAAGGTATTTCATTACGGATCCTCCTATTTATATTATCAGCAAGTTTTCTTGATTGTATATATTCTTCATTTGGGAGTAAACGATATACGGTCTCTCTAGCTGGTTGTCTGATATTTTGAGGATAGTTCGACCAATCAAGTATGCAGAAAGAACCACATTGGTATTGGTCCGGTTGTTTAACTATTGCATTGTCGGCTGAACTTTGTAACGGAGCTATATTATCTACATTCTCGGAGACGTGTTGTACAAGTGATGGACTCGGCCCCGGAACAAAATAAGAAGGGAATGTTGAATATGGATCACATCCATCTGTAACACAATCGACTGTTGTACTAATAAAATCACCTGGAGGACCCATTAAAGATAAACCAAACAGCATTACATAAGGGTTACCTGCGTTTTCAGGTTGGTAAGTGTCCCCCGGTACTTGGCTCATTACAATTCCGAAGCCAAGCAAGGCAAGGATTGCAATGATTGGATTATGACCATCTGGATCAGAATAGATAATTGGGTTGTAATTGGTGTAGGCGTATCGATTCCAACTGAGAATGTCCTGGCCTTGTGGTATTATTATGTCAGGCTGAACAAAATGTGCTAGCTCGTTATCGAACCACCTCGAGTTATACCAGTCTAACTTAATGTAACTATCCTCCAACTGCCCGGTGTAACGGTAGTCCGTGGGAGTGAGGCCGTAGCTGGCGCGCACCTCTCCAAAGGCAGTGCCCCCTACGGGAAAAGCGCCCTGCGGGGGTGCTCCGCGATATTTGATCTCGCTGTTCCAGGTGCCGTCGGCGTTACGCAGCGCCTCGCGAGAGGCGCGAAGTACCCCCTTGGGGGTCGCGGTGACGGATGCTGACCTAAGCCCCCTTCGGGGGTGCTCCGCTGCGCTCCGCATGATCCCCCAGAATCCAATTCAGGGTGTCATTACTGCCCTGTACTGTGCGCACGGCGACGGTGGTGTTGCCCAGGTTGTAGAACTTCTTGACCGTCACATTTGCGCCGTCCACTTCACGGTTATAGTGCCGCCCGGGGTAGAAGGTCACCACCCCGTTGACGATGCCGCGCGCCAGGTTGCCGTCTCCGTCGTAGAGGTAGCTGGCTTGCCCGGTCACCGGGGTGGCTGTGGGTGTGGGGCTGGGCTCTTGGGTGGGGTCTTGGGCCAGCGCCGGGCGAACCGGGGTTCCGGTCCACGCCCATCGTCTGCGCCACACCTGCGCCTCGCAGTTACTCAACGCGGGCTGCCGGATCACCTCCATTCAGGCGTTTTTAGGCCACAAGAAGCTGAATACCACTATGATTTACGCCCGCGCTTACGACCAGACAGTGGCGGACGATTACTTCGCCGCGATGAGCCGGGTCGAGCAGCGCATGGAGATTGGGGCGCTACCAAAACCGCCGAAAGAAACCCAACAAGAAGAAAAAGTTGTTAAAGAACAGGAACGAACGCAGCTTGTCACCTGGCTGGAGCGGTTAGCGCTGCCCGAGTTGTGTCAGGCGGAGAGGTTGGAGATCGTGGATCAGCTCAAACATGCATTCTCCTTCGACCTTGCCCGCCAACATGCACCGCCGGTAACGGTGGCCGCCGATTAAAACCGAACATCCGCCTGGTTGGAACCTTAACATCCACATAGTACAATAAATCTACTCGTGCGGAGGATAGGGCAACGCTGGAGAGCGACCGCGGACTACCGTCCGACAAGCGCCGCGCGGGTGCCAAAGCCAGGGCAGAGGGTCTTGCAACGCAAGTTGCGCCTCTGCTCTTTCCTTCTGCCCTGGCTTTGGCCTTAAAACGATAATCTAACTTTAAGGAAATAGTTTTTCAGACCAACCTACCACAACCGCATTGGATAATACATTATAAAGATTTCCAGTACCAACATTCAAAATGCTCAATGGTTCACCATATGGGGTATAAGCTATCCATGAACTATTAGGTGCCCAAATATGTTGTTCAATAGAATTACTTGAGACAGGACACTTCATGGAAAATATGTTTCTTGTCATATCATAAAGGAATATCCAGGACTGGTTTTCCGTAAATACAACAAATGAAAAATATTGTCCGTTAGGGGACCAATAAATATTATTAAGTGAGAGATCGAGATCAGAAATTCTAATTTCCTTTATATTCTTTCCATCAGCCGATAACAAAAATAAGCTCGACTCTCGGGTAAAGGTATTAAGAGCTAAAAATACCACCCAAGAGCTATCTGGAGACCAACTTGCTGTTTTCGGCCCAATTAAATGCAATTCAATATTCTGCCATAAAACGGATCCATCTTTTAAGTTGCTTAATTTTATTCCACCAGATTGGTGAAGTTTTTTGCTCATGTCAGGTGAAAAAACTCCCCAAGCAATATTGGACAAATCATCCATATCTTCTGTCTTCCATTCTCCCTTAAATGGATCGAATATTGCCGGAATATAATCACCGCGATATTTATCACTTGTAGGATCTTTTGCGTGTACGAGCGTAAAAACCAAATTGTTATTAATCCAATTCCCTCCGATGAAGCTTTCCAACGTGTATCCTGGTGTTACCTTATCATTTAGCCAATCTACTGAGAGAGTATGAACGTTTTTATCACCATTTGTACTTAACAAGCTAACTAAAGGTTTGTTTAAAACTTCATTTCCTTCCGAATCTCTAGTTACTTCGGAATAGGCTATCCATTTTCCGTCTGGTGATAAACCAAAAATATAATATTCTTGGTCCTGATTAACGGGTAACTTTCCATCCTTATTATTCGCAAATGTATTCAGACCACGGGAGTTTGGTCTCTGATATAAAATGGTTCCCGGTAATATCATGGTTGCATCAAATGGTTCTGGCGTACCTTTGCTGTTGCATACAGGAACATCGAATGATTTCACACTTTGCTGCATCACAGAGGAAGTCTCCTTAGGCGTGGGGGATTGGATTTGACCTATGGTTGATGCAGATGGGGCGAGAGTAGCCTCTTCGGTTAGCTTTAATCCAACCGGAGTTGCTGTAACACGCTTCGTTACCTCACTTAAAGGTTGGAATTCTGGTGTTGCAGTAACCGTTACACTTGCTACAATCGGATAGCAACCAATGCATAAAATAGCAATCAAGATAAAATTGACAACAACAAAGAGCTTTCTCACCTTGTATATCTCCTTTGAAGTTTTTGAACAAGAGACCATCTACAATGAGTAGTTGAATGGATGTCAATAATCGTTGGAGGAAATTTCTAGTGGACAACCCACCAATCCTTGCCTGGATAATCTGATTTGCCCTTGAAATAAATATGATTTTTCCAAGGGGCTATTTCAAGTTCCTCGTTCGTAACATCTCCCCACATCCATGAGGCATCTACACCCACATAAAAGTTGTTCATTGCTTTACCTGCATCCTCCAGGTAAACGGTTAAATCCACAGATCCTGCAGCCAAATCAGTTGCTAGCTTACCATTATAGAAACCCTCTAGATCACTCATCCAAGCTATCTGTTCCTCAAGATTACAATTTCCTTCACACAACATTTGGTTTGGGTAAAGCGGATTATCACCGTCATCGTATTGGTTCGATACCGCTTCTAATGCCTCGTTATATCCACCTGATCCCTGTACTGGAAGTTCAGCAAATATGAAACCTGCAATCAAAAATTGGTCTTTTATTTTCCCCTTGGAATCTACAGCCAACGAACCATATTTATAATAAAGGTTCGCTCTAACTTTTTCGTAATTATCAACGGTTCTCTGTATTACCCCTGATGGTCTATTTTCAAGATTAGGAATATCCTCAACTGTAGGTAATGGATCCCAATAATTAAGCTTATATTGATATATAACTTGATTACACCCTTTTTGACCAGCATTCTCATCCCAGCAAGCGATATGGCCTGTAGGATCGGTATAATTGACGGCGTTATACCTCACATATGCGTATCTATTCCAATCTAACGGATTATAAGGATCAATACTATCTGGTTGGGTAAACTGTGTAATATAAGGATCATACCACCTGGCAACGTAATAGTACAATCCTAACTCGGCCTGTTCCAATTGCCCGGTGTAGCGGTAGTCCGTGGGAGTGAGGCCGTAGCTGGCGCGCACCTCTCCAAAAGCAGTGCCCCCTACGGGAAAAGCGCCCTGCGGGGGTGCTCCGCGATATTTGATCTCGCTGTTCCAGGTGCCGTCAGCGTTGGCGGTGACGGATGCCGACCCCAGGTGATCACTGAGAATCCAATTCAGGGTGTCATTACTGCCCTGTACCGTGCGCACGGCGACGGTGCTGCTGCCCAGGGTGTAGAACTTCTTCACCGTCACGTTTGCGCCGTCCACTTCGCGGTTGTAGTGCCGTCCGGGGTAGAAGGTCACCACGCCGTTGACGATGCCGCGCGTCAGGTTGCCTGCCGCGTCGTAGGTGTACGCCAAACTCTGCAGGGTTGCAGACGCGGCATTGAGGCTGCTCAGGCTGCTCATGCGCCCGCCTTGCACGCTCTGGTCCCACGGGTAGTAGCTGTAGTTGCGCTGATTCGGATGCAGGCGGGCTAGGTGGTTTGATTTATTAAGCTGTTAATGTGCCACCCCGCTGAAGGAATCTTTTCAGTTTTCAAGGATAGGTTTGCATGTAGAAGGATAGTCCAACGCAGGAGTACATTCCGAGCACTGGTGAATGACCGACGATATACGAAGTATGCAGAGCGCGAGTAGCGGGTGGTAAAAACATCTCTTCGCTTTTTTCTTAATGCCCTACTGATAGCATAAAAGCGATCATCGCATTAATTCAACATTTCCAAAAATGGGTCAAATAAACTTTACCCTAGAATAGCAATTCTCATTACTTCTTACCAAAAGCTGTTGGGTATTTGTCTGAAATGGATCCATAACCTTTCCATTTATGAGTACTTAAATCGATTTCTTCTTGGGACCATTCGGTATTCCCAAGGAAGTATGTCTTGGCCAATTCAGAGTACGAATCAGGTGAGAAAATGTTAATCCCACTGATCGGTGTTTCTGGCCTTAAGCTTGTCTTATACTTGTCTTTCTCTAATTCAGCTGCATATACAATGTTTAACCCCTTTTCTGGATATAAGAAGGAAATTGTTCCCCATTGTGGAATTTCGGGATTAAAAGCTGAGAATACGACCTCCGGTTCAGCAAATTTATCCATGACCTGTGATAGAGTGACCCCAATTCCATCACTTGACGTTGAATTGAGTTCTATCATCAAAACTAAGTCATTTTGCACCAATATCAATCCTTCACCATTGTTTTCGAATTTCCATCGAATTACAGGATATTCATATCCTGTAAGATTTTGCTGAAAGATACTTTCCTTAGCCACAATGCTGGATGCCCGAAGAATTTCCTCTGCTTCTAACGCAGTGGTCTTACCAGGAGTAATATGGTTCCAACAAGGAAACTCACACAGTGGGTCGGTCAAAAAACATAAAGAATCAACTTTCTGTTTTTGGCAAGCGGTAATTGTCAAAATAAGAACACTGAATATCAACAGGGAGTGAATTTTTTTCATCATCGACCTCAATAATCATAACTTTCTGATATCAGTTGGTTCAAAAAGTCGACTGCATCTTTAGGAGCACCGTCGATCTTTAGTACAGCAAAAGTAAAAGTATGAGCAAAATAGTCCGGTGTTGAATTATTCCCATAATAAGACCAATCTCCTACCTCACCTGGCCAACTATTTTGAGGCGAGATACCTCCGCTGCCATTAATAAAGCGGGGAAAAGTAATATCTAACCCCGTCTGGAAAGATCCCATTTCTACTGCCAATCTATCACCAAATCCACCACCTGTCCATACAGCAAAACCGGAAGCAGATCGATTATCAACAACGTGACCTAGTTCATGAGCGAGTATATTCTTAGGCCCTCTTGGATCTTTACTCCAACTGGAGAGCAAAACCACAGTGTTTCCTTCCGGAACAAAATTGTTAGGGAATATATTTTCTATTAAATTATGGTAGAAGTTTGCATCTCCTATATACTTTTCCATCCAACCCAGACCAGCGCCGTTATTGACCGTATTATTGGCATAAGCCAGGATATCATTTGCAGTTTCATAGATCTTTTGCATTTCACCATATCGCCAATTATTTCCATATACAGTCCATCCAAATTCGTCACTAAGCATTCTCCTGTAATCAGACTTTGTAAAAACCGTCTTTATTGGATTATTACAATCTTTAGTTCCTTCACAAACTTTATGGCCGGTCGGATCACTATAACGAATTGGATTCGATTTGACGTACGCATACCTATCCCACGCCAGCGGATCTCCCGGGTCAGGGATTATTGTATCCGCTTGAACAAAATGGGTTAACACGGGGTCGTAAAATCTTGCTACAAAGTATATCAATCCTAATTCGGCCTGTTCCAACTGCCCGGTGTAGCGATAGTCCGTGGGGGTTGCGTAGCACCCCCTTGGGGGATAAGGCCGTAGCTGGCGCGCACATGGGTAAAGGCGTTGGTGTTGGCTATTGTCAGCGGCTTGCCCTGGTTGTTGTTCTCAATGGCGAGCGTTTCCCCCTGATGATGAGGTGCACTCCAATTAAGTATATTCCGCAGAGGCTTTAAAACAGG
>ENA-ORXD01002059-ORXD01002059.1-sediment-metagenome-genome-assembly--contig:-NODE-2059-length-14399-cov-4.531071_pt1 | contig 14399 bp, 15 predicted proteins | sample MGYA00237862_ERZ511471 | MGnify/ENA metagenome assembly ERZ511471 | reverse complement strand
CCCATCGAGGCGCTGCGTCCCGTCGGACTGCTGCACGCGCCCGTTGCCGCGGCCGAGCTGGCCGAAGCCGGCGTGGACGAGGAGATCACCTCGGCGATCGCTCGTCACACGCTGGGTGCGGCGCACATGAGCATCTTGGACAAGTGTCTTTACCTCGCCGACCTCTGCGAGCCGGGGCGCGTGCTGGAGGGTTTGGACGAGATCAGGCGGCTGGCGGAGGAGTCGCTTGACGGCGCCATGGCCGCGGCCGCACGCTACATCCTGCTCGGCCTCATCGAACGCGGCCGGCCTATTGTGCCGAGGGCGCTCGAGGTCTACAACGAGTACCATGTCATCGCCTGACGACGATTCACGCGTCGCGCGCCACCGGCGCCGCAAGGCGCCTGTGCAGCAGGAGTCGCCGCCGCCGGCCGCAGGCGCCGCCGGCGACATCTCGCGCAAGGACCGTCTCGCGCGGCGCAAGCGCGGCGCCTCCGAGCGCCGGCGTCTCGTCCTCCTCTACGGCCTCGCCGTGCTCGTCGCGTTCCTGGCCGTCTTGGGCGGCTGGTGGGTGACGGCACGCCTGTTCGGGGGCGGCGGCGAGGGGGAGACCGCGGCCCGTCTCACGCTCATCACGCTCACCGATCCGGCATCGGGCAAGGCGACGGCCATGGCCCTGGCGGTTCGCGACGAGCCGGGGTCGCGCTACGCGCTCTACGTCATCCCGCCCGAACTCCTGCTGCTGGGACCGAACGGCGAGTACGTGTTCGCCGGCGACTCGCTGGCCACGGGTCATCTCGAGGAGGATCTGGAGCGCGTGATCGGCGTACAGGTCGACGGCGCCTACGTCCTGCCGGCCACGGCGCTCGCCGATCTCGCGGGGAAGAAGGTCCTCACAGCCGGCCTCGACCGTCCGGTGACCGTCCTGCAAGACGGGCGCGAGCGCGCCCACGACGAGACCATGGTCGTGATGGCGGAGGAGCTGCCCGGACTCTTCACGCCGTCGGAGGCGGGCGGCTGGGACAACACGACGGTGCAGGAGGGCCTGTGGCGCGCCGTGCTGGCGGCGGCCGCGGAGCGGCCCGAGGGCGAACGGGAGGCGGCGCTGGACGCGCTGGCTGCCGCCGCGGGCGCGGCCGACGCCGCGCCCCTCGCCGAGCTCGTTCAGGGCCTCACCAAGGGTGACGCTGCGGTCGCCCGCATGCCGTCGACGTCGCGTGTGGCCGAAGGCCAGTTCGCCTTCGTGCCCGATCAGGACCAGATCATGGCCGCCGTCACGCGCAAGGGCAGCGGCTACTCGTCGCCGTACACGGTCGTGATCAGGAACGGCAGCGGCAAGGTCGGCATCGGCACGGCGGTCGCCGAGCGTCTCGCGGTGCTCAACGTCAATCTGCCTCAGCCGACCAACGCCGACCGCTTCAACTACGGTCGCACGCGCATCCTGGTGGGTGACGGCGCCGTCACGGTGGGGGAGGACATCCGTGCTATACTCGGCCGCGGCGTCGTCCTCAAAGGTACCGACGTGCCGGCGAACACGGTCGTGGTCATCGTCGGCGACGACGTCAAACCCGCCGATCTCAAGCCAAAGGACCAGCAGTAGCACCTGACGCCGAGTTCACTGCGCCCCGAGAGTTGGCGCTTGCCGTCGCCGCTCTCGCCGCCGAGAAGAAGGCGGACGACATCACCATCCTCGCCATCGGCGAGGCGGTGAGCTACACGGACTACTTCGTCCTTGCTACCGGCGCCAATCCCCGGCAGACGCGCGCCATCGCCGAGGAGATCGTGCTCAAGCTCAAGCCTCGGCGGCGCCCGGCGCGCGTCGAGGGGGAGCGCGAGGGCGAGTGGGTCTTGCTGGACTACCTGGACGTTGTGGTCCACGTGTTCACTCCGGCGGCGCGCGACTTCTACCGGCTGGAGACCCTCTGGGGCGACGTGTCCCGTCTCGAGGTCGCGGCGCCGGTCTGAGTCGCCCTCCGGCGCGCGCGCCGTTCTCGCGTCCTTCTCGCGCCCCTCGCCGCTTTCCGCATCTTCCGGTGTACGCTTTGCGCCTTCCGGCGCCGCCTCGTCATTGTCGCCGGCGCGCGCCATTGACCGTAGGGCTCGGCGGGGCTAAGATGCGAACATATGTTCGTCTCTGAACGCGCAATCCTTCATTTGGACATGGACGCCTTCTTCGCCTCCGTGGAGCAGGCGCGGCGCCCCGAGTTGCGCGGGCTGCCGGTGATCGTCGGCGGCGCGCGCGGCGGCCGAGGCGTGGTGTCGGCCTGTTCCTACGAGGCGCGCGTCTTCGGGGTGCACAGCGCCATGCCGCTCTTTCAGGCCGAACGGCTCTGTCCGCAGGGCGTCTTTCTGCCGGTCGACATGCGCGCCTACGCGGCCGTGCACAAGGCCGTGGTCGAGCTCTTGGGCAGCTACACCGACCTCGTCGAGGTTGCGTCCATCGATGAGGCCTACCTCGACGTTACCGGCAGCCGCCGACTGTTCGGCCCGCCGCGCGCCATCGCCTTGCGCATCCAGGAGCAGGTGTACGACGCTCACGACCTCACCTGCTCCATCGGTCTCGGGCCCACCAAGCTGCTCGCCAAGCTCGCCGCCAATCTCGTGAAGCCGGCCGGCATCGGCGAGCTCACCGCCGCCGACGTGCGCGGCCGCCTTCGCGATCTGCCGGTGGGTGAGATCTGCGGCATCGGCCCGGTTACCCAGGAACGGCTCGCCGCCCTCGGCCTCACGACGGTCGGCATGGTGCAAGACATCCCGCTCCCGCTCCTCGCCGCCGCCTTCGGGAGCGGCGCTCACGGGTTGCGGCAGCTCGCCTTCGGGCACGGCTTCTCGCCGGTGAGCAGTCGCCGGTCGCTGCCCAAATCCGTGAGCCACGAGACCACCTTTCGCGACGACAGCAACGACCTCGAGTTCCTGCGCGCCTCCCTGCTCGCGCTCACCGAGCGTGTCGTCGCCGATCTCCGCCGGCACGGCCTCGCGGCGCGTACGGTGGCGCTCAAGGTGCGCTTTAACACGTTTCATACCGTGGGCCGGCGGCGCACGCTGGCGCGCGCCGCGGCAGCGCCGCGACCGCTCTACGAGACGGCCGCGGCGCTGCTCGACGAGTTCGACATCGGCGCCCGCTGGGTGCGCCTCATCGGCATCAGCGTCGGCAACCTCACGCACGACGCCTTCCAACTCACGCTGGACGATAGCTGGCGCGAGGAGGCCCTCGGCGAGGCCGTCGACCAAGTGCGCTCGAAGTACGGCTTCAAGGCGCTCACGCTGGCCGGCGGCGCGCTCGCGCGCGAGCGCCTGCGTGAGGCAGGGGGCGGTCCGGCGTGAGGCGAAGGCCCTGTGCTAGAATCCATCCTTCCGAACGGATGCGGACGGCGCACGTACGCGCACGCGCCGGCAGCTGCGAGACGACACACGAGGAGAGCCCGGATGAACGACCCAGGCAAGATCAGGAACATCGCGCTCGTCGGCCACCGCGGCACCGGTAAGACCTCGCTGCTCGAGGGCTTGCTGTACAAGGCGGGCGTGGTCAACCGTCTGGGCCGCGTCGTCGACGGGACGACCGTCTCGGACTACGACGAGGACGAGAAGCGCCGTCAGCTCAGCATGTCGGCCGGCCTGGCGCACGTCGAGCGCAACGGCCTCTCCTTCAACCTGATCGATACGCCCGGCGACTCCAGCTTCCTGGCCGACACTATCGCTTCGCTGCGCGTCGTCGAGACGGCGCTGGTCGTGGTCAACACCGTCCTCGGCGTCGAGGTGCAAACCGAGCGCCTCTGGAATCGCGCCGCCGAGCTCGGCCGGGCGCGCATCCTCTTCTGCAACATGCTCGACCGCGAGCGGGCCAACTTCGCCGCCGCCGTCGCGTCCCTGCGTGAGGCTTTCGGCCCGCAGGTCGTCGCCGTGCAGTTGCCCATCGGCAGCGAGCATCAGCTCAAAGGTCTCGTCGACCTGCTGCAGATGAAGGCCTACACGTACGACGGCGGCAAGGCGACGGTCGGCGACGTGCCGGCCGAGCTCGCCGACGACGTCGCCGCGGCGCGCGCGACGCTCGTCGAAGCAGTCGCCGAGACGGACGACGACCTGCTCGAGAAGTTCTTCGCCGAGGAGGAGATCAGCGACGCCGAGTTCGAGGCGGCCTTCAAGGCGGCCGTCGCCCAGGCCAAGCTCTTCCCGGTCGCGGCCGGCGTGGCCACCGATCTGGTCGGCGTCGACCTGCTCCTCGATCTCATGGCGCTGTCGCCGGCGCCCAACGCCGTCCCGGCGCCGGCCGTCACCGACGCCCAGGGCGAGGCGGTCGAGATCTCGTGCGACCCAGCCAAACCGATGGTCGCCTTCGTCTTCAAGACCATGGCCGACCAGTTCAGCGGCCGCATCAACGTGTTCCGCGTGTTCCAGGGCACCATGAAGAGCGACGCCAACATCCTCGCCGGCGAAGACGGCCACAAGGAGCGCGTCGGCCAACTCCTCAAGAATCAGGGCAAGGAGACCAAGCCCGTCGAGGCGCTCGTGGCCGGCGACATCGGCTCGGTCGCCAAGCTCAAGGCGGCGGTCACCGGCGACACCCTCACCGCCGAGGGCACGCGCGTGAGGTTCCCCAAGATCGAGTTCCCGTCGCCGCTCATGAGCTTCGCCGTCGAGGCCAAGACCAAGGGCGACGAGGACAAGGTCATCCAGGCGCTTCGTCGCCTCACCGAGGAAGACCCGATGATGGACGTCCACCGCGACCCGCAGACCGGCGAGACGATCGTCGCCGGCATGAGCCAGGTCCACGTGGAGGTCATCTGCGAGCGCATGAAGCGCCGCTTCGGCGTCGAGGTCAACCTCCATCCGCCGCACGTCCCCTATCGCGAGACCGTCAAGGTCGCCGCGAAGGCGCAGGGTCGCCACAAGAAGCAAACCGGCGGCCGCGGTCAGTTCGGCGACACCTGGATCGAAGTGCAGCCCATGCCGCGCGGCGAGGGTTTCGAGTTCGTGGATCACATCGTCGGCGGTGTCATCCCGCGTAACTTCATCCCCGCGGTCGAGAAGGGCGTGCACGACGCCATGAGCGAGGGCTTCCTCGCCGGCTTCCCGGTGGTCGATGTGCGCGTCATCCTCTACGACGGCTCGCATCACCCGGTCGACTCTTCGGAGATGGCCTTCAAGATCGCCGGCTCCATCGGTTTCAAGGCGGCGGCGCAGAAGGCGCAGCCGACGCTTATCGAGCCCATCATGAACGTCGAGGTAACGGTGCCGGACGAGTGCGTCGGCGACATCATCGGCGACCTCAACTCGCGCCGCGGCCGCGTGCTCGGCATGACGCCGCGCGGCCACGCGACGGTCGTCGCCGCCGAAGTCCCGCTGGCGGAAATGCTGAGCTACGCGCCGGATCTCACGTCGATGACCGGCGGTCGCGGCGACTACCACATGGAGATGCTGCGATACGAGGAGGTGCCGGCGCACCTCTCGCAGAAGATCATCGAACAGGCCAAGCTGGAGAAGGAAGAGGCCCAGAAGGGCTGAGACGGCGGCGACGCCGACCACAAAGAAGAACGGAGGATCTCGTGTCAGACATCGGCACCATGCGCGTGAAGAGCGGTCTCGCCGACATGCTCAAGGGCGGCGTCATCATGGACGTCACCAACGCCGAGCAGGCGAAGATCGCCGAGGACGCCGGTGCTTGTGCAGTCATGGCGCTCGAACGCGTGCCCAGCGACATCCGCGCCCAGGGCGGCGTGGCGCGCATGGCCGACCCGACCAAGATCCGCGAGATCCAAGACGCGGTGACGATCCCCGTGATGGCCAAGGCCCGCATCGGCCACTTCGTCGAGGCGCAGGTCCTCGAGTCGCTTGAGGTCGACTACATCGACGAGAGCGAGGTGCTCACGCCGGCGGACGAGGCCAACCACATCAACAAGTGGAAGTTCACGGTGCCCTTCGTGTGCGGCGCCGTGAACCTGGGCGAGGCCCTGCGCCGCATCAGCGAGGGCGCCGCCATGATCCGCACGAAGGGCGAGGCCGGCACCGGCGACGTCGTCGAGGCGGTGCGCCACATGCGCACCATCACCGGCGAGATCCGTCGCCTCCAGAACCTCGACCCGGACGAGCTCTTCGTCGTCGCCAAAGAGCTGCCGGCGCCCTATGAACTCGTTCGCTGGGTGGCCGAGAACGGTAAGCTCCCGGTGGTCAACTTCAGCGCCGGCGGCATCGCCACGCCTGCCGACGCGGCCCTCATGATGCAACTCGGCGCCGAGGGTGTCTTCGTCGGTTCCGGCATCTTCAAGAGCGCCGATCCGGCGCGTCGCGCCGTGGCCATCGTCAAGGCGGTGACCAACTACCGCGACGCGGACGTGCTGGCCGAGGTCTCGGTGGGGCTCGGGGACGCGATGCCCGGCATCGACGCCGCCCGCATGCCCGCCGAGGCCAAGATCCAGCATCGCGGCTGGTGAACCGCGGCGTGTCGTGAGCTCGTCTAGCGGCCATCGCCGGCTCGACTGGATTCTCTCGCCGGACCCTGCGCGCAGCGCCTCCGGTCCGGGCGCCGGGCTCTCCGTCGGGGTGCTCGCCCTGCAGGGTGACTTCCGCGAGCACCGCGTCGTGCTCGAACGGCTCGGCGCGCGCACGTTCGAGGTGCGCGCTCCTCGCGACCTCTCGGGGCTGGACGGGCTGGTAATCCCCGGCGGCGAGAGCACGACGATGAACAAGCTCATCGTCGCGCAGGGGCTGGAGGCGCCGCTCCGCGCCTTTCATGCGGCCGGCGGGGCGGTGCTCGGCACCTGCGCCGGTCTCATTCTTGCCGCCGCCGGCACCGTTGAGGGCGCGCCGCCGACGCTCGGCTTCATCGAGATTACGGCGCGCCGCAACGCCTTCGGCCGCCAGGTGCACAGCTTCGAGGCGGAGCTTCCCGTGGCCGGCGTGCCGGGCGGCCCCGTGCGCGCCGCCTTCATCCGCGCGCCCTGGATCGAGCACGCGTCGCCGGCCGTCGAGGTCCTCGCGTCATGGGAGGGTCACGGCGTGGTGGCGCGCCAGGGCCGTGTGCTCGTCTGCGCCTTCCACCCGGAGATCACCGGCGAGGCGCGTCTGCACGAGCTGTTCCTAGAGATGATCCGCGGTGACCACCGCGTGCTGACAACGACGGGAGACGCAGAGGCGTCGGCCGGCGCGCTGCGTGGCGCCGTGGCGGCCGCTTGCGGAAATCGTTAGAGAGGAGGCGGTGTCCCCATGTCCGGGCACTCCAAGTGGGCAACGATCAAGCATAAGAAGGGCGCGGCGGACGCCAAACGCGGCAAGCTGTTCTCCAAGCTCTCGCGCGCCATCACGGTTGCGGCCCGCGAGGGCGGCGTCGACCCCGCCATGAACACCGCCCTGGCGAACGCCATCGAGAAGGCGAAGAGCTACTCGATGCCGAAGGACAACATCGAGCGCGCCATCCAGCGCGGCGGCGGCGGCGCCGAGGGCGCCAACTTCGAGAGCATCGTTTACGAGGGCTACGGCCCCGCCGGTGTGGCGATCATCGTCGAGGTGCTCACCGACAACAAGAACCGTTCCGCCGCCGAGGTGCGCAACATCTTCAGCAAGCACGGCGGCCAGCTTGCGCAGCCAGGCGCCGTGGCGTGGGTGTTCGAGCGCCGTGGCTCAATCGTCGTGGACGCCGGCAAGTTCGACGAGGATACGGTCATGACCGCCGCCATCGAGGCCGGCGCCGACGACGTCGTCCACGACGGTGACCAGTTCGAGATCCTCACGCAGCCGGCCGAGTTTGCCGCCGTGCGCGACGGCGTCGCCGCCGCCGGCATCGAGATCGAGCAGGCCGAGCTCACCATGGTTCCCAAGAACACCGTCAAGCTCGAGGAGAACGACGCGCGCAAGACCATGAAGATCGTCGACGCGCTGGAGGACAGCGACGACGTCCAAGAGGTCTTCGCCAACTTCGACATCCCGGACGACGTGCTCGAGGCGCTCGCCGGGTAACGGCGACGGTCGTGGAGGCTGACCGCAGCGAGCGTCACTCGGTGAGGGGGGAGTCGTTGATCGTCCTCGGCTTCGATCCCGGTACCGCCAACACGGGCTGGGGGGTGATCGAGCGCCGCGGCAACCGGCTCTCGTCCCTGGGGCACGGGTGCATCGTCACATCGGCGAAGCGCGATACTCACGTGCGTTTGCGGCAGATCTACGACGAGGCCTGCCAGCTCATTCGTCGCTTCAACCCCGACGTGGTGGTGATGGAGGAGCTCTTCGTGAACGTGAACGTGAGGACGGCGCTGGCCGTCGGTCAGGCCAAGGGCGTGCTGTACCTGGCCGCCGCCGACCTCGAGCAGCCGCCCTGCGAGTACTCGCCGCTGGAGGTCAAGCGGGCCGTCACCGGCTACGGCCGGGCGAGCAAGATCCAAGTGCAGGAGATGACGAAGGTCATTCTCGGTCTCTCGAGCATCCCGCGACCGGACCATGCCGCCGACGCGCTGGCGGTCGCGATCACGCACTCACACGCCTGCACCAGCCTCGCGTCGGTGTCTCGGAGGCCGCTCTCATGATCGCCTCCGTGCGGGGCACGCTGCGCAACGTGGACGGCGAGCGCGCGGTCGTAGAGGTCGGGGGCCTGGGGCTGGAGGTTCTCGCCTCGGCGCGCACGCTGGGCGCCATCGCCGGCGGTTTGGGTGAGGAGGTCAGTCTCTTCACGTACCTTCAGGTTCGGGCGGACGCGCTGCAGCTCTTCGGCTTCCGCGAGGCGCAGGAACGCGCCCTCTTCCTCTGGCTGATCACGGTCAGCGGGGTGGGGCCGAAGGTCGCCCTGGCCGTGCTCTCGGGCTACCCGGTGGACGAGCTGCGCATGGCCATTGCCCGCGACGACGTCAAGAAGTTCGAGAGCATTCCCGGCATCGGCAAGCGCATCGCCCAGCGCATCGTCGTCGAGCTCAAAGACCGTGTGGGGCAGGTGCCGGCGGCCGCAGGCGGCAGCGTCGGCGGCGGCCCGGCGCCGACGAACGCTTTCTTGGAGGCGCGCTCCGCCCTGCAGAACTTCGGCCTCAGCCTGCGTGAGGCGGAAGAGGCGCTGCGCGGCGCGCCCGAGGGCGCCGGCCTCGAGGAGCTCGTGCGCTACGCGCTCGGCCGCGAGGGGGCGGCGCGATGAGCCGCCGCGCGGATCGCATCGGCGACCCCAGCGAGCGACCGGACGAGTTCGACGTCGAAGTCTCGCTGCGGCCGCGGCGGTTTGCCGACTTCGTCGGCCAGACCGCGGTCAAGGAGCAGCTCGAGATCTTCGTGCAGGCGGCGCGCAACCGCGGTGAGACGCTCGACCACGTCTTGCTGGCCGGCCCTCCCGGCCTGGGCAAGACGACCCTGGCCGCCATCATCGCCAACGAGCTCGGCGTCAACATGCACACGACGTCCGGACCGGCGCTGGACCGCAAGGTCGACGTCGCGGGCCTGCTCACCAACCTCCAGGAGGGCGACGTCCTCTTCGTGGACGAGATCCACCGCCTCAACGCGGCCGTCGAGGAGGTCCTCTACCCGGCGATGGAGGACTACGAGATCGACATCATGATCGGCGAGGGCCCGGCGGCACGCAGTATCCGCATGCAGGTGCAGCCTTTCACGCTGGTGGGCGCCACCACGCGCACGGGCTTGCTCACGACGCCGCTGCTGCACCGCTTCGGCGTCTGGCAGCGGCTGGACTACTACACCGTGGAGGAGTTGGCGCGCATCGTGAAGCGTTCGGCCGGCATTCTGCGCGTCGAGATCGACGCCGCGTCGGCCTTGGAGATCGCCGGCCGCTCCCGCGGCACGCCGCGCGTCGCCAACCGCCTCTTGCGTCGGGTGCGCGACTTCGCCGAGGTACGCCACGAGGGCGTCATCGACCACGCCATCTGCCTCGCCGCCCTCGAGCTCTTCCAGGTCGACGCCGAGGGGCTGGACAAGCTGGACCGCGACATCCTCTGCGCGATCGCCCAGAAGTTCGACGGCGGGCCGGTTGGTCTGGATACGCTCGCCGTAGCGCTGGGCGAGGAGGCCGACACCCTCATGGACGTCTACGAGCCCTACCTCATCATGCAGGGCTTCCTCAAGCGCACGCCGCGCGGCCGGGTGCTCACGCGCTCCGGCTTCCGCCACTGTGGCCTTACACCGCCGCCGGAGGCGGGGACGCTCTTCTCGGAGAGCTGACGCGCCGTCTCCAGTCGCCCGGCTATACTCATTCCGTGAACGACGTACTGCTGCACGCCTGTTGCGGGCCTTGCTCGACGGTCGCCGTGCCGGCCTGGCGGGAGCGCGAGGCGCGCCTCATCGCCTGGTTCGGCAACCCCAACATTCAGCCGGGAGCCGAGTACCAGCGCCGCCTGGAGAGTATGCGGCGCTACGGCAGCGCCGCCGGGCTCGAGGTCGTCGTGCCTCAAGGCTCGGCGAGGGACGAGGCGTGGGAGCGCTGGCGCGACGCCATGGGGGGCCTGCCCGGTGAGGAACGCTGCCGCATCTGTTTGACTCTACGCCTCGACGAGGCCGCCGCGGCCGCCTCGCGGCTCGGCGTGGCGCGCTTCTCAACCACGCTCAGCGTGAGCCCGTACCAGCGCCACGACCTCATCGAGGAGGCGGGGGCGGCAGCGTCCGCACGGCACGGCGTCGAGTTCGTCTACGCCGACCTGCGCGATCGCTTCCGCGAGAGCTACGCCGAGAGCCGCCGTCTCGAGCTCTACCGGCAGCCGTACTGTGGCTGCGCGGCCAGCAAGTGGGAGGCGTGGCACGAGCGCCGCGCCCGGCGGGCGCGATGAGCGGCGCCGACACGCGCCCCCCGTCGCCGAACGAAGCGGCGGGCGCGGCTCCGGCGGGCGCCGCCCGGCTCAGTCTTGCGGATCTCGAGTACGAGCTGCCTGAGGAGCTTATCGCGCAGACGCCGGCAGAGCCGCGCGACGCCTCGCGCCTGCTCGTCCTGCGGCGCGCGAGCGGGGCCCTTGAAGACCGCGTCTTCGGCGAGCTTCCGCGGCTGTTGCGGGCCGGCGACGTGCTGGTGCGCAACGACACGCGCGTGTTTCCGGCTCGTACGCACTTCCGCCGCGCCAGCGGTGGGCGGCTGGAGGTGCTCTTCCTGCGCCCGAGCGAACGCGGCGGGGGAGAGGCGCGCGGCGGAGCGCACGATGCCGACGGCGGAACGGGGCGTCGCGGCGAACTTTGGGAGACGCTCGTGCGCGGTCGGCCGCGCCCCGGTGAGGAGATCGTCTGCGAGGGCGCTCTCGAGTGGGTCCTGCGCTGCGAAGCGAGCTTCGGCGACGGTCGCTGGCTGGTGCGGAACCTCGCCGAACGGCCCGTCTTCACCCTGCTGGAGACTGCCGGCGAGACGCCGCTGCCGCCTTACGTGCGTTCGCCGCTGGCCGACGCGGAGCGCTACCAGACGAGCTATGCGCGCGTGCTCGGCTCGGCCGCGGCGCCGACGGCCGGCCTACACTTCACGCCGCGGCTCGACCAAGAGTTGCTTGCCGCCGGCGTCACGATCGAGACGATTACGCTGCACGTCGGCCTGGGCACCTTCAAGCCGCTGCAGGCGGAGACGCTGGCCGGCGGCCGCCTGCACAGCGAGGTCTACGAGGTGGAGGACGCCGTGTGGGCGCGTTTGGGAGAGGCGCGCGCCCAGGGCCGGCGCGTGGTCGCCGTGGGCACCACCTCGGTGCGCACGCTCGAGCATCTCGCCGGCGGCGGCGCGCTCAGCGGCGAGACCACGCTCTTCATCGGCCCCGGGCACCGTTTCGACGTCGTCGACGGCATGCTGACAAACTTCCACCTGCCGCGCACGAGCCTGCTGGCGCTGGTGATGGCCTTCGCCGGCGTCGAGGCGACGCGCCGCGCGTACGCGCACGCCGTCGCGGCACGGTACCGCTTCTACAGTCTGGGCGACGCGATGCTGGCGCTGTGAGCGACTGCGTCTGCAGCGCCCAGGGCTTCGACTTCGACGTCGAGGCGCGCGACGGCCGGGCGCGGGCCGGGCGTCTCGTCACGCCGCACGGCGAGGTCGAGACGCCCTGCTTCATGCCGGTCGGCACCAAGGCGACCGTCAAGGCGGTCGACCCGCGCGCCCTGGCGGAGCTCGGCGCGCGCATCGTGCTCGCCAACACCTACCACCTGTACTTTCGGCCCGGCACGCAGATCATCGCCGAGCATGGCGGCTTGCACGGCTTCATGGCCTGGGACGGGCCGATCCTCACCGACTCCGGCGGCTTTCAGGTCTTCAGCTTGGCCGGCACGCGCGTGGTGCGTGACGAAGGTGTGGAGTTCGCCTCCGTGTACGACGGCTCGCGCCACGTCTTCACGCCCGAGCTCGCCGTGCGCGTGCAGGAGGAGCTCGGCGCCGACATCATCATGGCCTTCGACCAGTGCGCGCCGGGCATGCTGCCACGCCCCGAACTGGAGGCCGCCGTGGAGCGCACGACGCGCTGGGCGGCGGCTTGCAAGGCGGCACACGGGCGCCGCGACCAGCTCCTCATCGGCATCGTCCAAGGCGGCGTCGACGAGGCGCTGCGCCGCCGCTCGGCGGCCGAGATCATGGACATCGGCTTCGACGCCTACGCCATCGGCGGACTCTCCGTCGGCGAGCGCGGCGAGGAGATGCTGGCCACCGTCGAGCTCATGGACGAGCTCTTGCCGGCGCCGCGCCTGCGCTACTTCATGGGTATCGGCGACCCGGTCAGCATGATGGAGGTTGTGCGCCGCGGCGTCGACGTCTTCGATTGCGTCCTGCCGACACGCATGGCGCGTACCGGGACGGCTTTCTCTTCGGAGGGCCGTCTCAACCTGCGCAACGCCCGTTTCGCTCACGACCGGCGGCCGCTCGACGAGGCGTGCGACTGCTACGCCTGCACCACGTTCACGCGCGCCTACCTGCGGCACCTCGTCCTGCAGAAAGAGATCCTCGGCGCGCAACTCATCAGCCAACACAACCTGCGTGTTCTGATACGATGCACGCGTGAGGCCCGAGCCGCGATCCGTGCCGGGCGGTTCGCAGACTACGCCAACACAGTGGTGGAGACGTACTCCACAGGAGGCTAGGGATGGGCGGCAGCAACTCCTTGTACATCATCATTTGGGTCGCGATCTTCATCGGCATCTTCTACTTCCTGTTGGTTCGTCCGCAGCGGCGTCAGCGGCAGGCGCAGACCGAGCTGGAGACCTTGCTCAAGAAGGGCGACGAGGTGCTCACGCGCGCCGGCCTCTACGGCACCATTACCAAGGTGGGCGACACCTGGGTCGAGCTGGAGATCGCCAAGCGCACCCGCGTCCGCTTCCTCAAGGCCGCGATCGGCTCCATCACCACCATCTCGGAGGATATCGAGGAGGACGAGGAGCCCATCGACGAGGATGAGGTCATCGAGGAAGAGGGCGAAGAGGAGTACGAGGACGTCGCCGAGGAAGAGAGCGAAGAGGAGTGGGGCGAGGGCGACGAGGAGTGGGGCGAGGCCGAAGAGGACGAGGGGGAGGAAGAGGCTCCCGAGGCGCCTACACCGCCGCCGGCGCCGAAGGCCTGAGCGCTGCCGCGCAGGGGCGAACAAGCAAAGTGTGGAACGAGCCCTGCAGCTACTGCGGGGCTCGCCCGTTTGCAGGGAAATGGGCGAGCGACGCGAACTGCGTTCTGACGTAGTGGCGACACCGAGGTAGAGAAGTCATATGGCCGTAGTCATCGCCTTGGCAAACCAAAAGGGCGGCGTCGCCAAGACGACGTCGACGGTGAATCTCGGCGCCGCCATGCGCGAGCGGGGGCTGCGCGTGCTGGCCGTCGACATGGATCCCCAAGGCAACCTCACGATGAGTCAGGGGATCGACACCGAAGGCCTCGAGCAGAGCATGTACGACGTGCTCGTCAATCGCACGTCAATTGAGGACGTCATCTTCGAGCGCGAGTTCGACGTCGCCGCCTCCACGATCGACCTGGCGGGCGCGGAGATGGCGCTCTCGGCCATGATCGGCCGCGAGCGCGCCTTACAGCGCGCCCTGGAGCCGGTCAAGGAGCGCTACGACTACATCCTCATCGACACGCCGCCGTCGCTCGGCCTACTCACGATCAACGCCTTCACGGCGTCCGGCGGCGTGATCGTCCCCGTGCAGTGCGAGTACCTCTCGCTGCGCGGCCTGCTGCAGCTCGAGCGCACGCTGGAGATGATCCGCGAGAACCTCAACCCCGAGGTGCGCATCGTCGGAATCCTGCCGACGATGTACGATGCGCGTACCAGTCACGGCCGCGAGTCCATCGAGGTCCTGCGCGAGAACTTCGGACCGCTCGTCTTCGACACGGTCGTCAGCAAGACCATCAAGTTCGCCGAGGCGCCGGTCATCGGCGCGTCGCTGTTGAAGTATCAGCCGAGAGGCAAAGGGGCCGAGTCGTATCGTGCGCTCGCGCGGGAGGTGCTGAATGGCAGATCGTCCTAGCATGAAGGATGGACTGAGCGAGCTCTTCCGGCGCACCGACA
>ENA-ORXD01002057-ORXD01002057.1-sediment-metagenome-genome-assembly--contig:-NODE-2057-length-14411-cov-17.312683_pt1 | contig 14411 bp, 15 predicted proteins | sample MGYA00237862_ERZ511471 | MGnify/ENA metagenome assembly ERZ511471 | reverse complement strand
TTGTTGATGTTCTGGTCATTGGCGGCGGTCCCGCTGGTTTTTTCGGCGCATTGGCATGCAAACAGGCAAACCCCAACGCCAAAATACTTATCATGGAAAAATCAAGCAAACCGCTGGCAAAGATATTAATCTCGGGCGGTGGGCGTTGTAATTTAACCAATGCCACCTTTGAGCCTGCCCAGCTGGTAAACTTCTATCCGCGCGGAGGAAAAGCCCTGCGGGGCGCGTTTACGCGATTCTCCCCTAAAGACACCATTCAATGGTTTGAGTCTCACGGCGTGACGCTCAAAACCGAACCGGACGGGCGCGTCTTCCCGGTTAGCGATGACGCCAACACCATCGCCCAATGCCTGCTTTCCGCGACGGAGCGCAGCGGTATTGGTTTGCGCACCGAATGCGCCGCGCTATCTCTGCTCGATTTTCCGACTCATTTTGAAGTGGATACGTCCACTGGAGAGACGATCCAGGCCAGCGCCGTCTTGCTCACCACAGGTGGCGAGCGCAGCGGCTATCCATTGGCTGCCGCTTGTGGTCACACGATGATCCCCCCGGTACCTTCTTTATTTTCACTGGCCATCCGTGACGCCCGCCTGGAAGGTCTCTCCGGGCTTTCAGTGCAGAGAGCAAACCTTAAGTTAAAAGGAACCCGCTGGCAAGAGACAGGTGCGTTTCTCATCACCCACCGCGGGATCAGCGGACCGGCGCCCCTCAAACTCTCCGCCTGGGCTGCCCGAGATTTATATGACGCCCAATACCGCCTTGATTTACAGATCAACTTCCTGCCAGAATGGAACCCGGAAACGCTTTATGCCAGGCTGCTTGAGCTGAAATCCCAAATACCCGAACAGGCACCCCAACCCCAACAGTTGGATATCCAGGTGCCGCGCCGCCTCTGGCAGCGCCTGTTAGAGTCCGCGGATATAGCTGCGGGTACCTTGTGGCGCAATTGCAGCAATCCGCGTCTGTACCAATTAGCCAACCAGCTGACCCGCGCGGAGTTTCATGTAGAAGGCCGGGCGGAATTCAAAGACGAATTTGTTACCGCCGGTGGGATCGATCTCAAGGAAGTCGATTTTCGCAGCATGCAAAGCAAGCTCATCCCTGGGCTTTTCTTCGCCGGTGAAGTTCTGGATGTCGATGGGTTGACTGGCGGCTTTAATTTCCAAAACGCCTGGACTACGGGTTATATCGCTGGACAATCGCTGGCAGAATATCTTGAGGGTCTGTAAAATATTTTTAAGCATTGCGGCGGGAAATTCCCTTTCAGCAGCACCAATCTTTTTAAAATATTTCAAGCAGGGTTGACAATCCAAACCAAGTTTGATATAGTTTTCAAACTTATGAAAACTTTCATTCGCGTAAACCATCATCATCATTCCAACCCTGCCCCAACCCGATCGGCGGAGGTCTGGTAAGTTTTACCTTAACCTTGTTTACACAAAATCCCCCGATCTTCGGGGGTTTTTTTATTATCTGCACCTGGTATCGAAGGAGAAAATATGCCAAACGATGAGCGTAATCTGATCCGCCTTTCACTGCCCTCCAAAGGACGATTGGCAGAAGACAGCCTGCAATTATTGGAAGATTGCGGCTTAAAAGTCTATAAACCCAATCCACGCCAATATGCCGCCACCATTCCAACCCTCCCGGAATTGGTGGTACTCTTCCAAAGACCCGGTGATATCATCGCCAGTGTACGGGATGGCAGCGTGGACTTTGGCATTACCGGTCTCGATGTGGTGGAAGAGTTCAAAGGTCCCAACGGGGATATCCTGATCTTGCACGAAGCCCTTGGATTTGGCCGCTGCGATCTCGCATTGGCAGTACCAGAATCGTTCGAAAATGTACAATCCATGCCAGAATTGCAGGCATACGCAAGTGACTTAGGCACACCTTTACGCGTCGCCACAAAATACCCGGTATTGACCTCTGCTTTTCTCAATCAATATCAAATTCAACATACGCTCATCTCGGCCGAAGGCACATTAGAACTGGCACCCACCATCGGTTATGCTGACATCATCTCAGATTTGGTCTCATCCGGGCAGACCTTGCGAGACAACCGCCTGCGTCCATTGCCAGATGGCCTGATCTTAAACTCACAGGCCGTTCTGATTGCCAACCGCAAAGCCTTGCAAGAAAATCCCACTGCCCTGAATATCGCCCACACCTTATTGGAATACATTGAGGCCCACCTGCGCGCCGCTGGCAATTTATCGATTTTCGCCAATATCCGCGGTGATTCGGCCGAGGCCATTGCTCAAAAAGTTTTTCAAATGCCCACCATTCGCGGCTTGCAGGGTCCCACCATCTCCCCTATCCTGTCTCAAGACCCCTCCACGAAGTGGTTCGCGATCAATATCATTATTCCCCGCCCACAATTGGCAACGGCTATCAATGAACTACGCTCCATTGGCGGAAGTGGCGTAGTCGTGATGCCGGTTACCTATATTTTTGAAGAAGAACCTCCCCGCTTCAAAGCCATGTTGAACGCTCTGAAGCAACATTAACCCCCTACCCAGCCCAAGGTAAAGAAGGAGAACCAAGATGTTTAAACAATATACCCCTCAAACTGCCCGAGAGTCTATCTTAAAACGCGTTCCCATGGACGAGTTTGAAGTGCCTGAAAAATTATTGGATAGTATCGCGAACTTATTTGGAGAACCGCTCACCCCCGATCAGGCTGTAGCCCGCATTTTATGGGAAGTACGGCAGGAAGGCGATGAAGCCCTGCGGCGTTGGACTCAAAAATTGGACGGACAATCTCCCGAATCATTCCGCGTGCCGGTTGAAGATGTGCGCTCCGCCCTGCAATCCCTTTCAGATGAAGAATTAAGCGCCCTGCAACTGGCCGCTGACCGCATTCGCCGCTTCCACCAGGCTCAGCCGGTAAACTCCTGGTTCACTAACTCCCTGGGAGGCACCCTGGGACAGTTTATGCGCCCAATCCGCCGCGTGGGGCTATACATCCCCGGCGGTACCGCGCCCCTGCCTTCCAGCGTATTAATGTCAGCCATCATTGCCCAGGTGGCAGGGGTAAAAGAAATTGCCATTGTCGCCCCTCCCCAAAAACAAACCGGCACCATTCATCCCTCCATTCTGGCTGCCGCCGCCCTGATCGGTGTGGAGGAAGTGTACGCCATTGGCGGTGCGCAAGCCATTGCCGCTTTGGCTTTTGGTACCCAGAGTATTCCACGCGTGGATAAAATCTATGGCCCCGGCAACCTGTTTGTGGCTTTAGCCAAACGCCAGGTATTTGGCACCGTTGGCATCGACAGTGTCGCCGGCCCGACTGAGACCGTGGTAATCGCCGATGAAAACGCCAACCCCGCCTGGGTGGCTGCCGACCTGTTAGCTCAAGCTGAACATGATGTACTCGCCTCGGCCATTCTGCTCACCCCTTCAGAAAGTTTAATCAAACGGGTTCAAGAAGAAGTGGTCAAACAATACCAACAGCGCGACCGCAATGAAATCCTCGAGGCTTCATTGCAAAATCGCAGCGGCGCGGTTTTAGTAAGAGACCTGCAAGAAGCCGCCGAACTGGCCAATGAATACGCCCCCGAGCACCTGTGCCTCTCCGTGGCCGACCCCTGGCTGCTGTCACAGGATATTTATGCCGCCGGTGGTATTTTTATGGGAGAGCATTCATTTGAGGTACTCGGCGACTATGTAGCCGGCCCCAGCCATGTGATGCCTACCGGCGGTTCAGCCCGGTTTAATTCACCGCTGAACGTGCTGGACTTTGTTCACGTGGTCAGCCTGGTGGCGCTCGATCCACAAACCACTCAACAGATCGCCCCGGCAGCGGCCATTATCGCCGAAACCGAAGGGTTGGATGCCCACGCAAACGCCGCGAAGGTACGTCTATGAGCCGGGTACATCTGGCGCCCCGCTTTGAAAATTTCCCGCCTTACACGCCAATCGAGCCGTTTGAGGTTCTTTCCGCGCGCCTGGGTCTGCCCCCGGAACAGATTGTTAAAGTAGACGCCAATGAAAACCCGTATGGTCCCGCCCCCGCCGTGAAAACGGCTCTGGCGAACCTCCTTTGGGCTCATATTTACCCGGATCCTGAAAGCCGCGCCTTGCGCGCGGCTTTATCCGAATTCAGCGGCGTGCCCGCAGAGAATCTGTTAGCCGGCGCTGGCGCGGATGAATTGATCGACCTGATTTTGCGTCTTTTACTCGAGCCGGGTGATGTGGTGCTCAATTTCCCGCCTACATTTGGCATGTACCCATTCGACACGCTGCTCAATGCCGGTCAGGTGATTGAGATTCCGCGCCTGGCTGATTTTTCACTGGACCTTCCCGCCATTCGCCAGGCGGTTGCGCAATATCAACCTAAAGCCATATTTCTGACCACCCCCAACAACCCGGATGGAAACTTCCCGTCCGCGGAAGTGATTAATGAATTACTCGACTTGCCGGTGATGGTGGTGATTGATGAGGCATATATTGAATTCACTCCAAACAGTGGCCGCCTGGGAGAGAAACTCAGCCGCATCCGCGCCGTGGTTGAACGAGAGAACCTGATCGTGCTGCGCACCTTCAGCAAATGGGCCGGCTTGGCGGGTCTCCGCGTAGGCTATGGCGCCTTCCCCACCTGGATGATGCCCGCCATATGGGCAGCCAAACAGCCTTATAACGTGAATGTGGCTGCCAGCGAAGCCGCTCTGGCTTCTTTGCGCGAGTTGGATTATTTAGCCGCCAACGTGGAACTGCTCAAGAACGAACGCGAGCGATTATTCAATTTGCTGCAAGGCATTCCATACTTGCAGCCGTATCCTTCACAGGCCAACTTTATTCTGTGTAACGTAACCGGTATTCCGGCTTTAGAAATCAAAAACAGACTGGCGAAACAAGGAATTCTGGTCCGCTATTACAATACCCCTTATCTTCGTGATATGATTCGCATCAGTATTGGCAAACCACATGAAAGTGACAAGGTGGTTGCCGCCTTGCGCCAGCTGGGGGAGGAAATGGGATGAATAAAATCAGAATTGCAATCATTTATTATCAGGGCATGTCCCTGATCGACGCAGGCACATTTTGTGAAGTGCTTCAAACGCTTGAGACTCGCACGGAAGGTCGCGTCTGCGTGGAGACCTGCGCCCTGCAAGCCAGCACTCCCAGCCAGGGTAGTTCCTTCACCGCGGACCAAATTAAGCCCGACCTATCCGCATTTGATTGGCTGGTGTTGCCCGGTACCGCCTTGCTCGACCAGGCGTTGGCCAATAACGATCTCCTCACCTGGTTGGCTGGCGCGAAAGATACGCGGCTGGCGGCTGTGGGCAACGCACGCGCCATTCTTTCCGCGGCCGGGTTGCTGCCCGCCGCAGAAGCCACTTCCATTCAAAACCAGATGGAAGCCGACAGGCTGGTCAGCGCCAGCAGCTCGAGAGATGCACTGACCCTGGCGGTGCGCTTATGCGCCCTGTTGGCTGGCGGGGAGGTTGCCTCAGACGTAGAGCAATCCCTGGGCTTACGGCCGTCACAAACCGCCCGGCGTGGTATGGTAACCCGATCCACCCGTGAAACCAGTGTCAAAGTCAACCTGGATTTGGATGGCAGCGGGAAATATGATATCCACACCGGCGTGCCATTTCTTGATCACATGCTCACTCAAATTGCCGTTCATGGCTTGTTTGACCTGCAGATCGAAGCCGAGGGCGACATCCACATTGACCCGCACCACACCATGGAAGATGTGGGTCTCAGCATGGGAAAAGCGTTCCGCGAGGCGTTGGGGAACAAAGCCGGCATTTACCGCATGGCCAGCTTTTCTGTGCCCATGGACGAGAGCCTGGCCACCGTCACCCTCGATTTTTCTGGACGTCCTTACGCGGTGCTCAACATCCAATGGAACGCGCCCTATGTAGTGACCAATATTCCCGCTTCATTATTTGAACATTTCTTCGAGAGTTTTGCCTTTGAGGCGCGCTGCAACCTGCATATTCAAGTGCCCTATGGCCGCGACGACCACCACAAAGCGGAAGCCGCGTTTAAAGCCCTGGCCCGCGCGCTGAATGCCGCCACCCGGATCGATCCTCGCCGGGCTGGCAGCGTCCCGTCCAGCAAGGGTGTATTGATGTAGAAAGGCGAAGAATATGCAATCTTACGATGCACTCCTGGTGGACGCGGATACCGGCAATTTACATTCTGTCTATAACGCGCTGACCAGCCAGGGATTTCAAATTAAGATCACCCAAGACCCCAAGGATTTGCTGAAACCCGGCAGGATCATTCTGCCGGGGGTGGGCGCTTTCCGCAGCTTTATGGATGGCCTGACCCGACTGGATCTGATCGAAGCGATCATCACCGCCGTTCAGCGCGGAGATCCGCTCCTGGGCATCTGCGTAGGCATGCAGGCATTATTTGAGTTCAGCACCGAAATGGGACAACACGCGGGTCTGGGGCTGCTCCAGGGCGATGTGCGCCGTTTTCCAGAGTTTGAAGACCTCAAAGTACCTCATACTGGTTGGAATCAATTACAGCACGATCAGAGCCACCCATTGCTATCCGGCATTCCTTCGGGATCGTATGCCTATTTCAATCATTCTTATTATTGCAACCCGCAAGATAACCAGCAGCCTCTCACCCGTACCGATTATGGCATCTCATTTTGCAGTGCGGTCCAGCGCCAAAACCTGTTTGGGGTACAATTTCATCCAGAAAAAAGCCAGCGCGTGGGATTGCAGCTGCTGGCAAACTTCATCACCATGTGAGGCAAAGCGGAATTAATATGCATAACCAATCCCCTCGGGTAGCTGTTTTTTTGGATTTTGAAAATCTGGTTTCTTCTTACAAGAACCAGACCCGTCGCGGTGTGGGCGATTATGGCACCACCCCCGACCTGGACTTTACCGCCTTCATTGAGCACATCGAATCCAATTACGGCAGCCTGACCAAAGAAGACTTCGTCGCCGCCGCAAACTTTAGCCACTATAACAATCAGCTGGGCGGATTGAATCGTTATGCTACATTATTGGAAGTGGACAGTTTTGAACCGCGCGCTGTGCGCCAGCTCGAACAATCCAGCGCTGGCAAACGCCACGTCATCGAACAATACGCGGACATGGTTCTGGCGTTTGAAGTCGGCCGGCATGTTGCTATTCAACCAGCCGATATTTACATCTTTATCACCGGAGATAAATCCTTTGCCGCCCTGGCGGATGCCATCCGCGGTTATTATCAGAAACAGGTAGTCTTCTTCTTGCCCGATCCAGATCGTTCTGCCAGCTTGACTCTTAAAGAACAATTCCTTTGCCTGCCATTTGAAGTGACTCAACCCAGAGAAATAAAACCGGAAGAACCGGTTGGCGTGTTACCCTCCATCGAGCAAGAACTGGAAAACCCTTCCAACCGCGTCAAACCGCTGGTCACGCACTTCCGAGAGGCATTACGGACCGCCATCCCCGCCGATCTGCTCCGCGCCGAATTGGGCCCTTCCAAAGCGCAGAAGCTGCTCGACCGCGCCCGCAGTGAGGAACAGATCGATTTATGGATCAATGAGCAAGGTGTGGAATGCGTCTCCTCACGCGGTGAGCGCCTGTATGGCAAGATTCAGATCATGGATTCGCGCCCGGCGGTGATCGAAACTGCGCGCGTGGTTCTTGCTGTGGCGAAAGCCGCCGAGAGTGGTCAAACGCCAGCCTCTCGCGCCGATTGGCGCAGACATGTCAAAGAAGCTGCCAACCTGTCCAACACCGCCACCAAACAGTGGCTGGAATTGCTGTTGGAGCACGGAATTCTGCGGGATCACGCGCTTACCAAACCTCAAATCAATCAAACCAATTTAATCACTCTGATCCTGGCTTATGAAAGCCAGAGAAACAGAAATGAACCATCATGAACGAACCATTCGAAATTTTCCCCGCCATTGATTTACGCGGCGGACAAGTTGTCCGGTTGAAAGAAGGCGATCCTAACCGCCTGACCCATTACGGCTCGGACCCCGCCCTTACAGCCAAAAAATGGCTGGATGCCGGCGCACGGTGGCTGCATGTGATCAACCTGGACGGTGCTTTTGAAGAGAGTGACAATGCCAACCGCCTGGCCGTGGAGCAAATTCTAAATACCGCCAGCGCCTATCAGGCGCGCGTGCAACTGGGCGGCGGTTTGCGTGACCTTGTCTCCGCGGCTGAAGCTTTACAAATGGGCGTGGATCGGGTCATCTTTGGCACCCTGGCCGTGCGCCAGCCCCAAACGATCGCCGAAGCGCTGCAACGCTGGGATGCGGATCGAGTGGCTGTCAGTCTGGACGCGCGCGACGGGGTGATTCAAGTGCGCGGCTGGCAGGAAACCAGCGGCTTGCAAACGGTCGATTTTGCCCTGCAGCTGAAAAAGATTGGCTTGCGCTGGCTGGTCTTCACCGACATCGCTCGCGACGGGCTGCAAACCGGGATTAATCTCTCGGCTACCGCCGGGCTGGCCCGGGAAACGGGATTAAACGTGATCGCCTCGGGTGGAGTGAACCTGATCGAGGATGTGCGCGCGGCGCGAGAAGCTGGCCTGGCCGGCTGCATTGTCGGCCGCGCGTTATACGAAGGTTCAATTGACCCGCTGCGACTATTTTCGATGAAGGAGTAAGCCATGTTAGCCAAACGCATCATCCCCTGCCTGGATGTGGCCGACGGCCGCGTGGTAAAGGGCGTGCATTTCGAAAACCTGCGGGACGCCGGTGACCCGGTGGAACAGGCGCATATTTATGATGCCGCCGGCGCGGATGAATTGGTATTTCTGGATATCTCCGCCACCCCGCGCGGGCACGCGACCGTGATCGACATGGTCAACCAGGTCGCGGATCAGGTCTTCATGCCCCTTACGGTAGGCGGCGGGATTCGGGTTCTGGAAGATATGCGCAAGCTGCTCTTGGCTGGCGCGGATAAGGTCAGTTTGAACTCAGCGGCTGTGCGCCAACCCGAATTATTGGCCGAGGGCGCGCAGCGCTTTGGCAGCCAGTGTATCGTACTGGCCGTGGACGCGCGCCGCGTGTCTGCTGAGGGGGAACCCCCGCGCTGGGAAGTGGTGATCAACGGCGGGCGCACCCCCACCGGGCTGGACGCGGTCGAATGGGTGCAGCGCGGCGTTGAAATTGGCGCGGGAGAAATTTTGCTCACCAGCATGGATGCCGACGGCACCCTGGCTGGTTTTGACCTGGCACTTACCCGCGCCGTGGCCGACGCGGTCAGTGTGCCTGTCATAGCCTCTGGTGGCGCGGGCACCCTGGACCATTTCGCGGAAGTGCTGACCGAAGGCCGCGCGGATGCCGCCCTGGCTGCTTCATTGTTTCATGATGGCAAATTAGCCATTCCGGAGCTTAAGACCTACCTGCAAAGTCGCAGCATCGCAGTGCGCCCTGCTCGAGTCTAAGCCAGCTCTTTTTCAAACGTGTACTGGGCTTTCACTTGTTGGTAGCCGATCGAACGATAAAAAATATGGGCCTTCTCGCGGATCACATTCGAGCGTAGCCGCACCGCTCGTAAACCCTGACCTCTGGCCCAATCTTCGGCAGCCTGCATCAGCGCCCGGCCGGCACCATAACGGCGATACTGTTCATCCACCACGATTCCGCCGATCTCAGCAAACGGCTCAGACTCCAGGTACATTGTGGTAAGAACATGCAGCCAGCCGATTACAGTGCCATCCCCAATTTCCGCCGCGAAGACGGCTTGCCGGTCATCCGCGGAAATGGTGTCGAAGCGGCGCGAGAAAACTGCCTCATCTGTCGGATACCCCAACTGGGCGCACAGCTGAGTGAATATAGTCAAATCAGTGGGCTGTGCCCGGCGAATAATCACTTTGGAATTTTGTTCGTTCATTAAGTTCTACCCTCTGCACAGGAAGTAATTTTATGGAAGATCAACCAATTTTAACCCCAAAATACGACCGGCAAGGATTAATCCCCGCCATTGTGCAAGACGCCGGCACCTTGCAGGTGCTGACTCTGGCGTATATGAATGCCGAATCTTTACGCCTTACTATTCAAACCGGCGAGACTTATTTCTGGTCGCGCAGCCGGCAAGAGCTTTGGCATAAAGGCGCCACTTCCGGAAATACGCAAAAAGTAACCGAACTTACCCTGGATTGTGACAGTGATGCGCTTTTGGTAAAAGTCATCCCAACTGGACCCGCCTGCCACACCGGTGAAGTCTCTTGCTTCTTTAATCAGATACCTAATAATCCCAATGGAGATGACGAAAATGAAAATTGATGAACTGTATCAAATCATCCTCGACCGAAAAGACAGCCCGCAAGAGGGGTCTTATACCAATTACTTACTCGAGAAGGGTGAGGATAAAATCTTGAAGAAAGTGGGCGAAGAAGCCATGGAAGTATTGCTGGCCGCCAAAGGAGAAGGGGACCAGCGTCTGATCGAAGAAGTATCGGATCTCACCTATCATTTGCTGGTACTGTTGGCCATGCGCGGCATCCGCCCCACAGACATTGGTGAGGAATTGGAAAAGCGACATCGAAAATAGGCAAACTCATCAATCCATTCCGCAAAAGAGAACAACCGCCTGAGTGATCGATCTTCAAGCGGTTGTTTTTCATTTGGAAACCATCATTTTACCTTCATAAAGAATCCCTAAAAATGGTTATTCTAATGTTAACCTTTGTTAACAGTGCTTCATCTTCAATATTAATTTCGATTATAATCATACAGGTATGCGCCAATATTTTATTCCCTCCCTCTTATTGGCAGCGATGTTATTAAGTGGTTGCCAATCTTCTACTCCCGCGGATCAGCAAGAGATTCCGCAGACTTCAGCATACATAGAAAATAAAGGCTCCGACACTATGGTCAATCTGGCTTTGGTGTGGGCTGAAAAATATCAGGAAGAAAACGCCGGTGTGCGCATTTCTGTGACCGGCGGCGGGTCTGGAACCGGACTGGCGTCGCTTGTCAATGGCACCGTGGATATTGCCAATGCTTCCCGATCCATCAAAACCGAAGAGAAAGAACAACTGGAGCAAGCTGGTCACCAGGCTGTGGAATATGTGGTTGCTTCTGATGCCATCGCGGTGATTGTCAATCCTGAGAACCCGGTGCAGAACCTGACCCTGGAAGAGATTTCCCGCATTTACAAAGGAGAAATCAATAACTGGGCTGAGTTGGGGGGCGAAAACCGGCCGATTGTGCGTCTTTCTCGAGAAACCAATTCCGGTACGCATGTGTACTTCCTGGAAGAAGTAATCCGTTTGGGCAGCAAAGAAGATAAAAATATCTTCGCGCCAGACACTTTATTGTTACCCTCCTCGGAAGGCATTATCACCGAAGTGCGCGACAATCCCAATGCCATTGGCTACGACGGCCTTGGGTACGTCACCCCGGATGTCAAAGTAATCGCTGTTGCCAAAGACCGCTCGCTCCCCTATGTCAAACCGACCATTCAGACCGTGATTAACGGGACTTACCCAATCTCACGCGATCTCTATATGTACACCAACGAATCACCCAGCCAGGCTGTTCAAGATTACCTGGCCTGGATATATGGACCCGAAGCGCAAGAAATTGTGAGCGATTTAGGATTTGTTCCAGTCTCAACCAAACAGAGTGCAAATGGCGAGTAAAGCGAGAACTTCGATTCATTATGGTGAATTCATCATCACCCTGCTCATCCGCACCGCGGGGTACCTCAGCGTCCTTTTTGTCCTATTAATCAGTCTATTTCTCATCCGCGAAGCCGTTCCGGCGATGTTCAAAGTTCCCGCGGACGCACTATTCAACACCCGCTGGTACCCCATCGAAGGACTGTACGGGATATTTCCGCTGCTCACCGGCAGTTTGACCATCACCATCGGCGCATCCTTGATTGCCATCCCCCTGGGTTTGCTCACCGCGGTGTACATTTCTGAAATTGCCCCCCCATGGACCAAAGAAATTCTAAAACCCCTGGTTGAAATTTTGGCCGGCATTCCCTCGGTTGTGCTCGGCTTTTTGGGTATTCTGGTTTTGTCCCCCTTCCTGCGCGAGACCTTCAACCTGCCTACCGGCCTCACCGCCCTCACAGGTTCTATCTTGTTGGGTTGGGCGGCTATTCCCACCATCGTATCCGTCTCGGAAGACGCGCTGAATACGGTGCCCAGTTCGTATCGTGAAGCCTCCTTGGCATTAGGTACCACACGCTGGCAAACCATCTGGGGGGTGACTGTGCCCTCGGCTCGTTCCGGCATCATCACCGCCATTATGTTGGGTGTTGGCCGGGTGATTGGCGAAACCATGACGGTGATGATGGTCACTGGCAACGCCCCCACCATGCCCAGTGGCATAAACACCATTTTGATGCCCATTCGTACCATGACCGCCACCATCGCTTCTGAGATGGGGGAAGTGGCGAAAGGCAGCGATCATTATCAGGTATTATTCTTCATTGGGCTGATCTTATTCGTATTTTCCCTGGCGATTAACATCATCGCTTTCCAAATCAGCTCACGCCGGATCAAACGATCTGAAAGACTTCTTTCATAGGGTGCCATGAACACGAAATACGACTCCTCCAACGCCAGAAGGAAAGAGAAAATCGGCTTTGCCGCATTGACTGTTTTAAGCACTCTCACCGTACTCCCGATTATCGCCATATTGATTTTTATCCTGATCCAGGGCATGCCCACGGTCACCTGGGAATTTCTGACCGGGTTTCCGCGCGAGGGTATGCGCGCCGGGGGGATCTTCCCCGCCATTGTGGGTACTTTTTATCTCACCATTGGTACCGCACTGTTTTCCATCCCCCCTGGAATCGCGGCCGCGATTTACCTTTCGGAGTACGCCCCAGACAAAGGTTTTACCCGTGCGATCCGCATCGCCATGATTAATCTGGCTGGCATCCCATCCGTGGTTTATGGTTTGTTTGGTTTGGGCGTCTTTGTCATTTTTCTACAATTTGGCACCAGTATTCTGGCTGCTTCGCTGACATTATCCATCATGACGCTGCCGGTGATCATCAGCACCGCTGAAGAAGCCATGCGAGCGGTTCCACAATCTTTCCGCTTGATCAGCATTTCGGTTGGCGCGACCAAATGGGAAACCATCTGGAAAATAGTGCTCCCCCAAAGCTTGCCCGGGATTATCACCGGCATCATTCTTGGGTTGCAGCGCGCCGCCGGTGAAACCGCCCCCATCCTGTTTACCGGAGCGGCTTTCTTCCTGCCCCAGATGCCAAAATCTCCGATGGACGCCACAATGGCGTTGCCTTATCACCTGTTTGTGATCTCAACCCAGGTTCCGGGAATGCCGATCCAGATCCAATATGGCACTGTTTTGGTGCTGTTGGGATTTGTTTTGAGCATGGAAATTTTGGCTACAGTCATCCGCTCGCGCGCCCGCGCGAAAAGACAATGGTAATGGTTATGAACGCAGACCCTCAAGAAAAAATTCTGATCAAAGATCTAACCCTGCGCTATTCCGACGGGAATGAAAGCCTGCGCAATATCAACTTATCGATCAAAGCCAACGCGGTCAATGTCCTATTTGGACCGGCCAACGGCGGCAAGTCCACCCTGCTGCGCACCCTCAACCGTTTAAATGACCTCACCGACGTAAAAGAATTGCAAGGCGAAGTGTGGTTCAATGGCAGGAACCTTCTCGAACCGGACGTGGATGTGATCGAACTGCGCCGAAAAATTGGGATTGTGTTTTCACGGCCGGTGGTACTGCCGATGACCATTTTTGAAAATATCAGTTATGGCCTGATTCTTTCCGGAATCCGCAACCGGATCACGCTTAAGGAACGGGTGCAGGAAGCCCTGGAACAGGCGGTTCTTTGGGATGAAGTCTACGACCGCCTGGATACCCCCGCCGCGGATCTGTCTGGCGGGCAAAAACAACGTCTTTGCCTGGCGCGCTCGCTGGCGTTAAAACCAGACGTAATCATGCTGGACGAGCCCACTTCGGCTTTAGATCCGGTATCCACAACCAACATCGAAGACCTTTTACAGCGGATCAAAAAAGAAATCACCATCATCCTCGCGCCGCATAACACCCAGCAGGCTGCCCGTATGGCCGATTATGCCGCCTTCTTCCTGCAAGGTGAACTCATCGAATGGGGCGACGGGAACCAGATATTTGCCATGCCGCGTAACAAGAAAACGCAGGAATATATCGAAGGCCGTTTTGGTTAACCCAAAACGCGATCATTCCATCAGGCGGCGCCGCAGGGCGCCGTTTTTCTTTGAATTGATCTTGATAATTCCATATTGCATAGAATGAACTTATGTTCTATAATAAACTTACCTGAATTTAGAACATTATTTCTACTCTTTCGAGGAATTATGAAGCTTCCCAGAAGCCGGCAAATTCATTATCATGATCCAGCCATTCAGGCTGGTGAAGCATTAAACCTAGCCGCGGTCTGTCCAAGAACCCGCGTGTTGGGTCCAGGTTGGCGCGCGGTAGTATGGGTGCAGGGTTGCCC
>ENA-ORXD01002054-ORXD01002054.1-sediment-metagenome-genome-assembly--contig:-NODE-2054-length-14425-cov-9.661486_pt1 | contig 14425 bp, 14 predicted proteins | sample MGYA00237862_ERZ511471 | MGnify/ENA metagenome assembly ERZ511471 | reverse complement strand
TAGGGTAGGTACGTCGCTGTCTCACGGGGCGGTGTAGCTCAGATGGTTAGAGCATACGGCTCATATCCGTAGTGTCCGGGGTTCAATTCCCTGCACCGCCACCATATAAAAAGAAAAGCCCGGGGAGGAAATCCTCTCCGGGCTTTGTGCGTTTTAAGCGGGTCTTACCGGAACAGCATCGTGAAGACGAAGGCGAGGACGAAGAGGAACCCGATGGCGAACATGACCGGGACCCCGGCGGGAGTGGTCGTGACAAGCTCCGGTTCCGCGGCGGACGCAGGGCCCTTGTCTCCGCCGGTCTTCCGGTAGGCATCCATGAAGGTGCCGATCGGTCTCCGTGCAAACGCGGCCAGGTGCCGGGGGAGGAACTGTATGAAGATGTAGTCGCACACGCGGGCGATGGCCGCGGCAATCCCCGTCACGACGGAGACCACGAGCCGCGACCCCTTGCGGTATATCCAGTCCGTATCGAGGGTGATCGTCTCCGTCCGCTTCAGGAGCCCCAGGAAGACGAAGAAGGCCAGGCCCGAGAAGAAGAGGAGCTGCAGCATCCGCACCACGTGGAGCCCGGTGTATGCCTGGTATTCCACGGGGTAGGGGAGGATGCTGTAGAGCGGCTGGGGATACACGCCGATGGCGATGCACAGGAAGGCGAAGAAGACCATCGCCCACTGCATGTTCGGTTTCGGGTCGGATACCCTGAGTCCCTTGTCCTTGGCGAAGAAGACGAAATAGGGGAACTTGATCCCCGCGTGCAGGAAGACGCCGGCGGAGGCCGCCTCGAGCATGATATAGATGATGGTCAGATGCTGGCTGGTGGCGGCTTGAAGGATCATCGTCTTCGTCGTGAAGCCGCTCGTCAGCGGGAAGGCGGAGATCGATGCCGCCGCGATGCAGCAGCAGATCAGGGTCAGGGGCATCGTCTTGTAGAGCCCCCCCAGGTCGGTGCACTTTGTCTTCCCGGTCATGTAGAGGACCGATCCGGCCGACATCCAGAGGAGCCCCTTGTAGATGATATGGGCGAAGGCGTGCGCCGCGGCGCCGTTGATCGCCATGGCCGTCCCGATCCCGATCCCGCAGACCATGAACCCCACCTGGTTGATGATGCTGTAGGCGAGGATCTTCCGGCTGTCGTTTTCCATGATGGCGTAGATGATCCCGTAGATGGTCATCAGGGCCCCCAGCCATATCAGAACCTCCCAGCCGGGAAAGACGCGGATCATTGTGTAGACGGCGGTCTTGGTGGTGAAGGCGCTCAGAAAGACGCTGCCCGTGGCCGTCCCTTCGGGGTAGGCATCGGAGAGCCACGCGGAGAGGGGCGGAACGGCGGCGTTCAGCATGAAGCCGATCAGGATCAGCCAGGAGGAGATGTCCTGGGTCTGGATCCGCCCGACGGCCAGTGAGCCGGTCTCGTGGACGTGGAGCAGGATACCCGCCAGGAGGACCAGCCCCCCCACGATATGGACGAGGACGTACCGGTAGCCGGCGTCCAGGGCCCTCTTGGTCTTGCGCGCCCAGATCAGCATCACCGACGCGACGGCCATGAACTCCCAGAAGATGTACAGGGTGAAGAAATCGCCCGCGAAGACCACCCCCAGGGCGCTCCCCACGTATACCAGGGCCGCCAGGTGCTCCAGCCTCCCCTCGATGTGGAGGGCAAAGAGGAAGCTCCCGAAGGCCGCGATGCAGAAGATGTAGCCGAACACCTTGCTCAGTTTGTCGACATGGAGGGGATTCAGCTCGTACTGGAGAAAGGGGACCGTGAGCGTCGCTTCGGGGCTGAGCTGGGCGATGTACAGAAAGCCGATCACAGGGACGGCGAGGATGAGGATCTGTTTTGCCTTTCCCCTGACCGCGAGGAGGACCAGGGCGCCGATGAGGAATACGAACGCGGGAATCAGCAGGTTACCGGTCATAGTATCCCTCGTCTTTCTTCAGCCAGTACTGTCCCAGCAGCTTGGAGACGATGATCATCGCCGCGCAGGTGACGAAACCGAACAGCGCGTAGAACCCCGGTATCCTGTCCCAAGGGTGCTCGGCGCCGTGGGAGGGGACGATAAATTCCGCCAGGACGCTCGCGGCGAGGAGGATATAGCTGAAGATCCTCAACCGTTTCAGATTATCTGCCTTGTCGAACCAGTCAAATTCCTTTTTCATCCTCCGCTCCTGAATGGAACCGGCGATCCGCCTGCGTGCCCGGTACGGTCGGATCACAAGAAAGGGGATGCCACGTGACGTATCCATCCCCCGGGACAACTCACCTGCAGCGAACTCAAACCACCCCGCTTCATAGTCCAAGATACGCCCGGTGTCAAAGGAAAAATGGCCTCTTGCGGTGCCGCGGCGGCGAAAAACGTGTGCTACAGAAGCGGCAGGCTGTCGGAGACGGCGAGCCCCGAGCGGGTGGGGCGGAGGCGCCCCTCCCGGATCGTGACCAGCCCCTCGTCCTGCAGGATGCGCAGGAGGGCTCCCCTTTCATCCGGCAGGTCGAGGCCGTGCCGCCGGGCGAAGGCCTCCAGATCGATCCCCTCCCGTGTGCGCAGCCCCAGGTAGAGGGCCTCCAGGAGAAGCTGCTCGCCGGTCAGGATCTCCGTCTCCGCGATGGGGGGTATGCCCCTGCCCGCCTCCGCGATGTACCGGTCCAGGGAGCGGTGGTTCCACCACCTCCGGACGCCGGAAAAGGAGTGCGCCGCCGGGCCGAGGCCGAGGTAGGGGGTGTGATTCCAGTACTTGCGGTTGTGCCGCGACATCCACTCGTCCCCCCGGGCGAAATTGGAAACCTCGTAGTGGACATACCCGGCCCCTTCCAGGGTCTCGGATGTCTGGAAAAAGAATTCGTAGAGGGAATCCTCGCCGGGGAGAACAACCTCTCCCCTCCGGTATTGAAGCCCCAGGGGCGTTGATGGCTCCAGGGTCAGCTGGTAACAGGAGAGGTGCTCCGGCGCGAGGGACAGGGCCTCTCTGAGCGTCTCACGCCATGATGCGAGGTCCTGCCCGGGGATCCCGTAGATCAGGTCGAGCCCCACGTTCGCGAATCCCGCCTGCCGTGCGTTCTCGATCGCCTCCACCGCCCCGGCCGCGTCGTGCCGCCGTCCGAGGAAGGCGAGCGTCCCGTCGTCGAAGGACTGGACGCCGATAGTAATCCGGTTGATCCCCGCAGCGCGGAGCGCCCGGGCGGTCTCCCGGCTCAGGTCGCCGGGGTTCGCCTCGCAGGTGACCTCCGTGTCGTCGGCGAACGTGAAGGTCCTCCGGAGGGCGTCGAGTATCGCCCCTGTCTGGCCGGTTTCCAGGAGGGAAGGGGTGCCGCCCCCCAGGTAGAGGGTATCGAAGGAATCGAATACCCCGCGGTACAGATCCATCTCCCGCGTGAGTGACTCGATAAAGGGGGGTATCTTCTCCGTCTGCGTGACGGAGTAGAAGTCGCAGTAAGCGCACTTGGTCAGGCAGAAGGGGATGTGTATGTACAGACCGGGCATCATCCTTCCCTCACTCCTCACTTTTTTTCCTACGTGTTTTCCGACTTCAGGACGGCGACGAAGGCGCTCTGGGGGATCGCCACCGACCCCACCATCTTCATCCGTTTCTTCCCCTTCTTCTGCTTCTCCAGGAGCTTCCGTTTGCGCGTGATATCGCCGCCGTAGCACTTGGCGGTCACGTCCTTGCGGAAGGGGGAGATGGTGGTGCGCGATATGATCTCGCCGCCGATCGCCCCCTGGATGGCGATCTTGAACATCTGGCGGGGGATCTCCTCCTTCAGCCGCTCGCAGGTCCGCAGGCCGCGCTCGCGGGCGGAGCCGCGGAAGACGATCTGGGAGAGGGCGTCCACCCGCTCGCCGTTGACCAGGATGTCGAGGAGGGCGAGGCTGCTCTCCCGGTAGTCGATGATGTCGTAGTCGAAGGAGCCGTACCCCTGGGTGACCGATTTCAGGCGGTCGTAGAAGTCGTATATGACGTCGGCGAGGGGCATCTCGATCACAAGCTCGATGCGCCCCGGGGAGGGGTAGGAGAGGTGCGAGTTTTCCCCCCGCTTTTCCTTGCACAGCTTCATGACGGCCCCCGTGTAGCGTTCCGGGAACATCATCGAGGCCCGTATGTACGGCTCCTCGCTCCTGGCGATCGACACGGCGTCGGGGTAATGCGCCGGGTTGTCCACGAAGAGAACGGTGCCGTCGGTCAGGGTGAAGCGGTACCGGACGCTGGGGACGGAGAGGATGATCGACAGGTCGTACTCCCGCTCCAGCCGCTCCTGGACGATCTCCAGGTGCAGGAGCCCCAGGAAGCCGCACCGGAACCCCTGTCCGAGGGCGACGGAGGAATCCTTCTGGTACACGAATGATGCGTCGTTCAGCTTGTACTTTTCGAGGGCCACCGCCAGCTCCTCGTAGTCGTCCGAGGCGATGGGGTAGATGGAGGCGAAGACGACGGGCTTCGATTCCTTGAAGCCGGGGAGGGGCTTTGCGCAGGGACGCCTGTCGGAGGTGATCGTGTCCCCGATCTGGACGTCCGAGACGGTCTTGATCCCGGCGATGATGTACCCCACGTCCCCCGCCGAGAGGCTGGCATCCTTCCGGCGCGGGAGGATGAAGTGTCCCACCTCCTCGACCTTGTGGACGGTCCCCGTGTGTATGAGGCGGACGACGTCGCCGCCTTGCACGGTGCCCTCGACGATCCGGCAGTGGATGATGGTCCCCCGGAAGGGGTCGTACTGCGCGTCGAAGATGACCGCGGCGAGCGGCGCCTCCGGGTCACCCTTCGGCGGGGGGATCCGCTGGACGATCGCCTCCATGATCTCGTCGACCCCCGTACCCTCCTTGGCCGAACAGGTAAGGGCCGAGTAGGGGTCGAGCCCCAGCTCCGAGTCGATCTGCTCCATGACCCGCTCCACGTCCGCCGCGGGGAGGTCGATCTTGTTGATCACGGGGATGATCTCCAGGTCGTGCTCCATGGCCATGTACAGGTTCGCCACGGTCTGCGCCTGGACCCCCTGGACGGCGTCGATCAGGAGGAGGACCCCCTCGCAGGAGGTGAGCGACCGCGATACCTCGTAGGAGAAGTCCACGTGCCCGGGGGTGTCGATCAGGTTGAGGGAGTACTCTTTGCCGTCCCTGCTCCGGTAGGGGAGGGTGATGGCCTGGCTCTTGATGGTGATCCCCCGTTCCCGCTCGATGTCCATGGTGTCGAGGATCTGGTCCTTGAAGCTGCGGGCTTCGATCACACCGCTGCGCTGGATCATCCGGTCGGCCAGGGTGGACTTGCCGTGATCGATGTGGGCTATGATGCTGAAATTGCGTATGCTCTTCATCGTAAAGAAAAAGCCTCCCCGCGGAAAACAGGAAGGCTTTTATACAATCTTCTCCGTGTTTTTGCTATCCCAATTTTTTGAGGAGCTCCTCGCTCACCTCTTTGACGCCGGGGCTGCCGTCGACCCCGATCACCGTCACCCGCTCCTTGAAGTAGTTGATTGCGGCGGTGGTTCCCGTCTTGTCGTCGTAGTAGATGTCGTGCCGCTTGCCGATCGCCGCCTCGTCCTGGTCGTCGGCGCGGGCGCTGAGCTCGCCGCCGCAGACGCGGCAGACAAAGCCGCCGTCCTTCTCCGCCGGCTTGATGGCGTCGATGTAGATATTGTTCGGGTGGTTGTTGTCGTTCGCGCAGAGCCTCCGGCCCATGATCCGGTTCTTCGAGGTCTGCCGGTCGAGGATGATCTCGATGACGTAGTCCAGCTCGATCCCTTCCTTCTGCAGCGCCCCGTACAGGGCCTCCGCCTGCGCCAGGTTCCGCGGGAAGCCGTCCAGGAGCCAGCCGTTCTTCTCCTCTTTCAGGCGGTTCAGGATCATGGGAACGGTGATCTCGTCGGGGACCAGGTCGCCCCGGTCGATGTACGCCTTCGCCTGTGTGCCGAGCTCCGTTCCCTTCGAGATGTTCTCCCTGAAGATCACGCCCGTCTCGATGTGGGGGACGTTGAACTTCTTCTGGACGATCGCGCCCTGCGTGCCCTTGCCGCTTCCGTTCGGCCCAAAGATCAGAATATTCACTATGCAATCTCCTTTCACTGAGACTCAGTTTATACCGGCCCTCCGGGGTGTTTTTCCCGGGCAGGAACCTTATAGGGGATTATCCCCGTTATGGCAAGGACAAATGTCACTTCCCCTCGGCGACCGCCCGCACCTGCGCCCGGAGGTTCAGCGTGAAGGACTTCTTGTCCTGTTGCATCAGGATCGTATCGTCGTAATCCTCGCCGAGGATCGTCTCCACCACCTTCTCCCGGTCGCCGTTGAAGCGGTCGAGATAGTCATCGATCCGTCTCTTGAAGGAAACGGTGGCCGCGAGGGAATCCTCCAGGTATTTCCGGGCGTCCTCCCCGGTCAGGATGTGCCGGTGCGCCAGGGGGAGGATCTCCACGTCCAGGGCGGCCAGTTTCTCCAGGGAGGCACGGTAGTCGTTGTACCCCGAAGAAAATTCCGGGTGCGCGGCGTCGTTGTGGAAGACCCCCACCGCCTCCCCCGGTATCAGGGCCTTGATCTTCGGTATGTAGTAGGACAGGGAGTCGTTCGTGTGCCCCGGCGTCTCGATGACGCGCACCGTCCAACCCCCGCCGAGATCGAGCTCGTCGCCGTCCTTCAGGATCAGGTCCACCTCCACCGGGTCGAAGGGGATCCCCTTGTCCTCGATGGCGTCCCCGAAGACCTTCACGAAATTCTCGTTGAGCGCGCGGATGAGCTTGACGGCATTCGGCCTCTGGAGCACCTCCGCTGCGTGGGCGTCAGCCCCGATCCTGAGATCCGGTATCTCTCCCTTGAGAAAGGAGACCGCCCCGCAGTGGTCGTAGTGGGAGTGCGTAAGCAGGAGGTATTTCAGGGCATCCGCCGACCCCAGGATGGTTTCGATCTCCTTGAGGTAGTACGGCCCCATCGCCGCCACCCCCGCGTCGAAGAGGACGGGCTGCGGGCTCGCCAGGAGGAAGACGGGGATGAAGTGGTACCCTGCGGCGTAGAGCCCGTCGCATATCTTTCCGGTCTGTTCCAGTATCATGAAGCGCTCCTCTGCGGACGCGGGCGTACCGGCGTCAAGCAAGTGCGCCTCCCTTCTAAGGGATAATGCCGGTTATGTCAAGCGGTTCCCGGGCGGGGCACAGGGACAAAAAAATGGCCTGCAGAGATACCGTGCGAAGCGCATATCCGAGCAAGCCGTGATAACCACCGATCATACTTTATTATTGTTTAGCTCTCTAAACAATTTTTATTTTTCTAAAGTTCGCCGGTGGTGATATCCGTAATCTGTATAGTTATTTAGCAATATCCGTGCCGTAGATGCTTTCATTTCTTATATCGATGAGTTACGATTATGGGGCCGTTTTCAATAGGAAAAATCCGGCTCCCCGGACCCGCCGGGCGGTGAATATCACCGGCACTATGTCGAATTTCACTCAAAACGTGTGTTCCCCGCCTCCTCTCAGCGGATACCCTTGACTTTCCGCCGGTATCCTCATACGATACCACCTCCGAGACGTCGGGACCTCGCCCGGGGTCCGCCGCCGGGAGATTGTTGGAGGGCGCGATACTGTGATTGCACTCAAGAAGATAAAATTCGCCATTCTCACGTCGAGGCCGGCCATCGCCTTTCTGTACCGGTTCATTCGCCTCTATTCCTCCACCTTTCGCCTGACCGTTGAAAATGAAGGCGCATGGATGGATCATCTCAGGGAGGGGGGAAGGGTTGTCCTCTGCTGCTGGCACCAGCAGTTCCTGGGCGCCATCCGGCATTTCAAAAGGTATGAATCGTTCCGGGGGAGCCTCATGATCAGCAAGAGCTCCGACGGCGACTTGATCGCGGGGATCGCCAGGCGATCGGGATTTTTCCCCGTCCGCGGCTCTTCTTCGAGAGAGGGACGCCCGGCGCTGGCCGAGATGATCAGGAGATTACAGGAAACCGGACTCGCCGCGCATATCCTCGACGGCCCCGGGGGCCCGATGGGGGTCGTCAAGGCCGGCGTCATACAACTGGCATCCGCCTCCGGCGCCGCCATCGTTCCGTTCTACACGAGCGCCGACAGGGCCTGGTATTTCCGCAGCTGGGACCGGTTCATGCTCCCCAAGCCCTTCGCCCGGGTGGCCATCCGGTTCGGAGACCTGATCCCCTGTCCCCCCGCGGAAGACAGTGAGTCATTCGAACGGCAGCGCCGTTCCCTCGAAGAGATCATGCTCCCCGGCCTCCACCGCCCGGCGGGGATTGCCGCCGCTTGAAGATCGGCATTTCGAAGAACGTCGGCCTTGCATTTTGTCGTTTCCGCTATTATTTTGTCATTACAACCGAAGGGAGCCCGAGTACCCGTCCGGATGAACCCGTATCGGGCGAGAGTTCCGCACAGGTGCGGCACCGTGTCATTTCGACCGCAGGGAGAAATCTTGTTCTTTTGAAGCCTGTATCTCAAAAGATTTCCCCCTGAAGGGGACTACAGCTCGTCACTGCGCTCCTCGAAATGACACCATGCACAGCTCTCCGGACGTGCGCCCGAGGATTTCCCGGTCGCCGGGGCCCCTCCGGAATCGACAGCAGGGAGATTGAGACATGGACGATTTCGAAGCACTTCTGAAGAGACGCCGGTCGATCAGAGAATTCGAGGAGCGGGAGGTCCCGCTTCCCCTGATCAGGGAGATCATCAAGGAGAGCACCCTCGCCCCCAGCGCCAGCCACGGGCAGCCCTGGCACTTCATTATCATCACCAACCGGGAGGTGATGAAGCGGATCTCGGACGAATGCAAACGCGGCCTCCTCAGGCAGATCGAACTCAACCCGGAACTCGCGCTCAGCGGATACAAGGCGGCGCTCGAAGATACCTCCTTCAACATCTTCTACAACGCCCCCTGCCTGGTCTACATTATGGGCCGCGCCGACGTGGGCTCGCTGGATGTGGACTGCGCCCTGGCGGCCTCTTACCTGATGTTCTGCGCCGCCCGGCGGGGGCTGGGGACGTGCTGGATCGGCCTGGGGACGATCCTCCAGGACCCTGCGCTCAGGGAGGAGATCGGCCTCCCCGAGGGGCACCGGATCGTCGCCCCCGTTATCGTGGGGTATCCCGAGGCGATACCGGAGCCGCTCCCGCGCGAGGAGCCGAAGATCCTGAAGATCGTCTCCTGACCTGAAGGTTGTTGCCTGATCAGGGCTCGACGAGGATCTTGATCTCCTCGTCCTTGTGATTCGCCAGCCGCTCGAATCCCCCCTCGACGATCCGGTCCAGGGGGACGGTGCCCGTCACGATCGCCTCGGGCCTGATCCCCTTCGTCAGCATCCATTCCAGGGAGCGCGCGGGATTGGCGGAATTCGCGCCGATCATCGTGATCTCACGCGTCACGAACCCGAGCATATGGATGAGGGCGCGGTCCGTGAAGATCCCCTGGACGATGACCGTCCCGCCGTGCCGTGTGGAGGCGAGGCAGTCTTTCAGCGTCGCCTCGATCCCCACGGCCTCGACCGCCACGTCGACCCCCCACCCGCCGGTCAGCTCGCGGATCGCGGGGGGAATCTTCACCGCCTCCGGGTCGAAGGCGGCCGTTGCGCCCAGGGCTTCCGCCATCTTTCTCCGTTTCTCCGACAGGTCGGTCATGTACACCGTCTCCGCGCCGAGGACCCTGAGCGCCATGAGGATGAGGAGACCCACCGGCCCCGCCCCCGCGATGAAGACCGTATCCGCGGCCTTCACATTTCCCCGCTCCAGGGCGTAGATCGCCCCGGCCAGCGGCTCGAGGACAGCCGCCCGTTCCCAGGGCAGATCGGCGGGGAGCTTGAGGGCCCGGTCCTGCGGGGCGACGAGATATTCGGCGTACCCGTCCCGGACGAAGGTCGCCGCGTGGTCTCCGACCTGAAAGCCTTTTACGTCCGCCCCGACCGCCACCACCTCGCCGCACACCTCGTGCCCGAAGGGACTCTCGGGGAAGGGGCCGTGGAGATACTCGTGGAGGTCCGACCCGCAGATCCCGCAGTACGTGACCTTGACCTTGATCTCGCCTTGTGCCGCCTCCGGCTCGGCGACCTCTTCCACCCGGACGTCGCGCACCCCGTGGTAGACCGCTTTCTTCATGTCTTGTCCCTTCCTTTCACGGTATCGGCGCGTACTGTACCGGACCTGCCCGGTATCCGTCAAGGTCCTTGTGAAACGTGGCATACAAAATGGCGGTGCCGGCCTGCCTCGCCGAGCCGCATCCCGTATTTTGTTGACAGGGCGGTTTTCTTCCGCGTATGCTTCCGCACGCGAAAGAGAGGATCGCGATGAGAAACGGTTTCCGCATCAACCGCCGGCTCGAACCCGGCCGCTACCGTCTGGAGGAGGTCTTTCCGGATATCCGTGCCTGCGGCGTCCTCGCGGAGATCTTCGACGGCGCAGAAGAAATAGACTCGGCCATCGCGCGTACCGGCGTCGTCGTGGCGGACATCCCCTACGAGATATTCGTGGACAACAGCGACGGAACCGTCACCATCGGCGTGCACCACCTGCGCCGCCCTTCGGACGAGATCCTCTACCTGGACATCATCCACGAGCTGTGCCACGTCAAGCAGCACCTCCAGGGGCGCGACCTGTACGACCGGAGCAAGCCGTACATCGACCGGGAGACGGAGATCGAGGCCTACGAGGTCACCGTCCGGGAGGCCCGCCGTATCGGTCTTGACGAGGCCGCCATCCTCGACTACCTGCGCGTGTCGTGGATCTCCCCCGAAGAACACGGGCGTCTCGCCCGCCGGCTGGGGGTTGGTGTGATTTCCTGACATTCCGTGGTATTTCCCGCCGAAAGCACAATCACCGGGCGTCCTTGCCCCCCTCGGCGAGCTCTTCGAGCGCGCCGCGGTCGAGGAGCCTGATGACGCCTCCCTCTTCCTCGACCAGTCCGCGGCTCTTCATGCTCCCCAGGGCCCGCGACAGCGGTTCCGGCCCCGTCCCCAGGAGGTTGGCGAGCTGGAGCTTCGAGATGTTCAGCCGTATCACGTCCCCGTCTCCCTGCTCCTTCGACAGGTACAGCATGTACGAGGCCAGGCGGGCGGGGATCTCCTTGAGGGAGAGGTTCTCCACCTGGATGGTGAACTCGCGGAGCCGCATGGAGAGGAGCGCCAGGAGGTTCATCGTGAGGGAGGGCCTGCTCGTGATGAGGCGGACGAACTGCTCCCGGGGGAAGAACAGGAGCCGGCTCTTCGCGATCGCCCGCGCGTTGGCGGGGAATGATTCCCCCGAAAAGACCGGGACGGCCCCGACCGTCTCCCCCTCGTTCAGGATGTGGAGGATCTGCTCCTTCCCGTCGGGGGAGAGCTTGTACACGCTGACGGTCCCCTCCGCGACCAGGTAGAACCCGGTTCCCTCGTCCCCGTCGAAGAAGATCATCTCTCCCCGGTCGAACTCTTTGTCGAGTGCTATCCGTTCGATCTCGGCCAGGTCTCCCTCGGGGAGCCCCCCGAAGAGCCGGCTCCGTGCCAGGATGTCGCGCGCCTGCGTCATATGGATAACCCCCTTGTGTGAAACTATAGCCGCTTCTTGACATAAGTCAAGGAAACGCGAACGCCCTTGGGATAAATAGGGACAGCGCCCAATTAAAAAATAGGGCTAACACTATTACCATATTACCAGGAGGTAATCCCATGAAGGTATTGCGCAAGATAATCGAAATCGACGAAGAACTGTGTGACGGGTGCGGGCAGTGCGTCACCGGGTGCGAAGAAGGGGCCCTCAAGGTCATCGACGGCAAGGCGAAGGTAGTCTCGGAAATATTCTGCGACGGCCTCGGCGCCTGCATCGGCGAATGCCCCACCGGGGCGCTCACGATCGTGGAGCGGGAGGCGGCCCCCTTCGATGAAGAAGCAGCGAGGCTCCACGTCGCGCGGCAGCAGGGGGAGCCTGCGCTCGCGTGCGGATGCCCCTCCGCCCATATCCAGACCTTCGAAACCATCTCCCCCTGCGAGGCGGCGAACCGGCCCGCCGAGATCGGGGGAGGGAAGTCGGCCCTTACCCACTGGCCCGTCCAGATACGGCTGATCCCCCCGACCGCCCCCTTCCTGAGAGGGGCCGATCTCCTCGTCCTCGCGGACTGCACGGCCGTCTCCTTTCCCACCCTGCACCGCGATCTCTTGCCGGGGAAGGTGGTCATGATGGGATGTCCGAAATTCGACGACGTCCGGGAGTACGTGCAGAAGTTCGCCGACATCTTCAGGACCGCGGACATCAGGAGCGTCACCACGGTGGTGATGGAGGTGCCCTGCTGTTCGGGGCTCCCCTCGATCGTCAGGCGGGGGATGGAGGCGGCGGGCAGAGACATCCCGCTGGAAGAGGTGGTCCTGAGCACCAGGGGAGACATTAAATAGGGACAGCGCCCATTTTTCAAATATGGAGAGGGGAACTCTGCCAAAAATTGCAAAAAAATGAAAAAATGGGCGCTGTCCCTATTTATTCCTATTTATTTCTTGTTGGAGCGCCGCCAGATATTCATCTTCTCCGCTTCCTTGATCAGGTCGTCCCTGAAATCGGGGTGGGCGATGCTGATGATCTTTTCGGCCCGCATCCAGGTGGGGCACGCGGTGAGCTTCACCGCCCCGTATTCCGTGACGATGTAATCCACCATCTGCCGCGGAATGGTAACAATGGTCCCGAGGGGCAGTTGCGGCGTTATGCGCGACGTCTTCACCCCGTTCGCATCCGTGTGGGTCGAGGCGAGGCAGATGAAGCTCTTCCCCTTTTTCGACCACTGGGCGCCGAGGATAAAGTCCAGCATCCCCCCGTTGCCCGACACCTGCCCCAGGCCGGAACATTCCGCGTTTACCTGCGAGAAGAGATCGACCTGGATGGCGTTGTTGATGCTGACCATGTCGTCGATCCGCCCGATGATCCGGGGATCGTTGGTATAGCTCACCGGGTAGGAGGCGAGGGCCGGGTTGTTGTGCATGAAATCGTACATGCGCTTGCTGCCGATGGCGAAGGTGTGGGCGCATTTGTGGCGGTCGATGCTCTTCTTCGAGCCGTTCATCCTCCCCGATTCGATCATGTCCACGAAGGCGTCGACGAACATCTCCGTGTGGCCGCCGAGGTCCTTCAGGTCGGAATCGGCTATCATCTTCCCCACCAGGTTCGGCATGGCCCCGATTCCGAGCTGGATGCAGCACCCGTCATAGATATACTTCATGACGTTCCGGGCGATCTGGACATCCGCATCGGACGGCTGAGGCTCGGGCGCGTCGTACAGCACCTGCTCCGCCGGCGCCTCGACGATGTAATCCACCCGCGAGATGTGGACGGATTCCTCGTTTCCGCCGAGGCAGACGGGCGTGTTGGGGTTGACCTCGACGATGACGATATCGGCGGCCTCGATCTTGGCCGATGTCTCCGAGTTCTGCGGGCCGAGGTTGAAATGCCCGGTCCCGTCCATGGGCGCGACCTGGACCATCGCCACCCACTTCACCGTTCCCTTCCGGTTGGGATCGTCGTAGTAGATCGACCGGTAATCCCGGTTGAGATTTTCCCTGGGGTCCTGGGTGAGGATTTCTCTCAGGTAAAACGGCCCCCGGTGATAGAGAATGGGACAATAGTACGCCGGCTGCACAAAGGCGTTGAGAAACCGGGTCAGCTTGCTCCAGTGCCAGTCGACATAGGTGAAGCTTTCGGGATGATTGATGACCTCCGGGACGGGAGGAACGGTAACGGCCGTATACACGGTCACATCACGAAGCTCTTCAGCCCGCGCGGCAAGCGCCGCGTCGAGGACGACCGGTTTCCCGTTGAAAAATCCGTAATCCACGATGTCGCCGGAATCGACGACCTTGACCGCCTTGCCGGCGGATACCAGTTTTTTCTTGTACTCCTGTGTATAGTTCATTCGTGCGCCTCCGTTATTGATTCTGCGATTGCTAAAGACCAGTTGCTGATCGAGAGCGTTCCGCGTACGCTGCCTATCCGAGCGGGGACACCCTGTCAAGGAAAAGGCGCGTTCCGCGCGGCCGAAGTATCGGTATTCCACCGCAGGAACTTGATTTATTTCGGCTTCAGCGTTCTGTCTCCGGAGCGGACCCGTTTCGCGCCGCGGACCGAAAAACCGTCTTCCGGCGGGGTTTTTCGGTCGTTTTTGGTCAGAAGATAGGATATGGGTTGTAAGAATATGCATGAAAACCAGACGGTTGGGCCGCCGTTTCGCCCGGCAGAGGGCCGGCGGTTTGTTCGGGCCGGTCGGCCCGCCCCGGATAGGTGTCCTCCCCGTATCGGATGGTCTCCCCGCGGGGGGACCGCAAAAAAATCAGGTGGAAGAGGGGACTGAAATACGGTATCCTTCTTTCAGACGGAACGGACCGACGGAGGTGACCGCGCCATGAGAGGAACCATCATCCTGATCTCCATCATCGTCCTCTGGTACGTGCTCCAGAGGTTCATCCTGCCCCGGATGGGGATATCCACCTGACTCAG
>ENA-ORXD01002053-ORXD01002053.1-sediment-metagenome-genome-assembly--contig:-NODE-2053-length-14433-cov-3.297019_pt1 | contig 14433 bp, 18 predicted proteins | sample MGYA00237862_ERZ511471 | MGnify/ENA metagenome assembly ERZ511471 | reverse complement strand
ATGCAGCATAACAGGCGCCACACGGGACTTCATCCCCTGATTCTTTACAGTACCCGATATTTGACGGGCACTGCATGGTGCCCGGTTCGCCAAAGCAGATTGCATCGGCAGGGCATACGGCAACGCAGGCACCGCATCCTGCGCAGGTACCGCGATCCCAGACTGCCTCCCTGAGGTCCCGGTAACTCCTTACATCTCTCATGGGCATTCACATCTCCCAGGTGTACTTTCCGGCAAAAGGCCGGGCACTGGCTGGTGCGATAACAAAGTACCGGTCTTTTTCAAATTGCAGGGGATCAGTACCGAAATAGTGGCAAAAATCCCTGATGAGGGGGAGTATTTCGTCTTTTTCCCCGGGGATGAGCTCCCGTTTCTTTGCGCCCACGCCAAGGTTTTCATCATTGACATCTCCCCTGATGATGATCTTGCCCCCATGGATACCGGACCCGATTCCCCGTTCAAGCGCGGGTGCAGCCGCCTCCCTGCCGAGAATGAGGATGAGGCCGCCTGCCATGTACTCGCCGAGAAATGCACGTGCCGAGCCCCCGATAACAAGGACGGGGCGCTTTTCCTGGTACTGTTTCATGTGGATACCCCCGCGGTAGCCGATATCATCCCGGACAAAGATGATTCCCCCCCGCATGGAATGGGCAACAGCGTCCCCGGCACTCCCGTGGATGATGATCATTCCGGCATCCATGGTATTCCCCGGTGCATGCTCGCAATTGCCATGCACGATACAGGTCGGCCCGCTCATGAACATCCCGAGATCGCCTCCCGGGACCCCATTGATCGTGATCACAACACTACCCCGGAGACCATCGGCAATGAACCGCTGGCCCATGACATGGTCGATCACAATCTCAGTTGCCCCGGCGGCAACAGCTGCCCGAATGGCCTGGTTCAGCGGGGTATAATGCATATCCTTTGCATCAATCCGGATGATGTCTGCCATCGTTCATGCCCCCACAGATTTTACATCGAGAACCTGCATGATGCGTTCATCGAGGAGGTATCCCCTCAGGCGATCCCGGTTCCCCCGGAGTGATTCTATGCTGTTTATCCCTGCCGCTCCCATCAGCTCAGCAAGTTCGAGCGTCCACGCATCGATGAGGTTCGCGACATTTACCGAAGCAGTATCCGGATCCAGGCGTGCGACAAGGTCGGGTCGCTGGGTGGCGATACCCCAGGGACAGAGTCCTTTGTAGCAGGTGCCGCAGACCCTGCAACCCATCGCAACAAGGGCCGCCGTCCCGATGTAGACAGCATCAGCACCAAGGGCTATCGCTTTTGCTACGTCAGCACTCTCCCGGATACCCCCGCTGGCTATGATCGAGACCTCGTTTCGTATCCCCTGGGACCGGAGTTTTGCATCCACGCTCGCAACGGCGGCCTCGATAGGGATGCCGACATGATCCCGGAAGACCCGGGGTGCTGCACCGGTCCCTCCCCGGAACCCGTCAATGACCACGGCATCGGCAGAAGAGCGTGCGATCCCGGCAACGATTGCCGCAGAGTTGTGCACCGCAGCTATCTTGACGAACACGGGTTTTTTCCACTCGGTTGCTTCCTTGAGGCTCCTGACCAGCTGCTTGAGATCCTCGATGCTGTAGATATCGTGGTGGGGTGCAGGGCTGATCGCATCGCTCCCTTCCGGGATCATGCGGGTACAGGATACATCGGCACAGACCTTCTCTCCCGGGAGATGCCCCCCGATCCCGGGTTTTGCTCCCTGCCCTATTTTTATCTCGATGGCAGCTCCCCGTTCAAGGTAATTGATATCGACCCCGAACCTGCCTGAAGCAACCTGGACAATCATGTGGTCCTGGTACGGGTAGAGAGATTCGTGCAGACCGCCTTCCCCGGTTCCCATGAATGTTCCACACCGGGTGACCGCCCGGGCAAGGGACTGCTGGGCATTGAGGCTGATGGCCCCGTAACTCATGTGACCGATCATGATGGGGGTCTCGAGCATCAGGTTCGGCGAAATCGTTGTCTCAAGGACGGGGTCCCTGCCGTGCTCCCCAAATTCCAGGCGGTTGGGTTTCTTTCCGAGGTAGGTGCGCAGTTCCATGGGTTCGCGGAGCGGGTCGATGCTTGGGTTCGTGACCTGGCAGGCATCGAGGACGAGCCGGTCGAAGATGACCGGGTAATCCTGTGCGTTTCCCATCCCGGAGAGGATGATCTTTCCGCTGCGGGCCTGGTTGTAGATTGCTTCCCTGACCCCGGGTGTCCAGAGCGGATGACTGCGGTAATCGACCGGGCGTTCCTTGAGGGTGATGGCATCCCGGGGACACATGGCAATACACCGGTGACAGGCTACACATACCCGTGAATTGACGTGGATACGCTCCCCCTCTTTCCGGAATACGCCATAGGGGCAGCTCTCTATACAGCGTTCGCAGAGCATGCACTGGTCCTGATCAACACTGATACGGTAGCGGAGCGGGACACTCCCGATACTCATTGAAGGAACCTCCCGATGATTGGTTGGCCGGCTCTCGGCATAGTGATCGTTTCAATCTCCGGTTCCATGGTCCGGATTGCAGCCTCTTCGCTTGAGATATACAGGCGGTTCCCGAGTTCTCCGGACACGAGGGGCCGGAGCTTGATGCGATCCGTGAACCCGACCATGCTGTCATGGTTGGCGACAACGATGGCAAAAGGTCCGTTCATCAGCGCCGGACCATAGGCAAGACGGATTGCCCGGACGATCTCCTGCTGCTTGAATGGCATGCGGTCAATCTCGTCCCAGAAAGGCGGTGCGAGGGCTGTTACGGTTGTCTCGATGGAGAGCCCATGCCGCCGTATGAGGAGGTCAAAGAGGTAGGCGACGACCTCAGTATCGGTGTACATCGTGCAGCGGTATCCATAACTCTCGATGTACCTCCTGTTCGTTCCATATGACGTGATCTCTCCGTTATGAACGACACTCCAGTTGAGAAGATTGAACGGGTGTGCCCCTCCCCACCAGCCCGGCGTGTTGGTCGGATACCGGTTGTGCCCTATCCAGAGGTATCCCTGGTAGTCCTGGATACGGTAGAAATCCGCAACCTCTTCCGGCCAGCCGGATGCCTTGAATACCGCAACATTCTTCCCCGATGCATATACCAGCGCACCCGGAATGCTCGTATTGACCTTCATGACAAGGTACATGACAATGTCATCTTCCGGGGTAGTACTTCGCGGCATGAGCCGGGGGTCCGGTCTGAAAAAGAATCTCCAGGGGATATGGACTTTCCTGACTCCGGGCTGCTCATAGGTGGGAATCTCCTCCTGGTGTTCAATGGTTCCCCATTTTTCGAGTTCATCGATGACGAGAGGCTTCGTTTCGTGGGGGTTGTCGAAAAAGACATGCAGGGCATAGTAGTCGCGAAGATCGGGGAACGCTCCGTACGCGGCATACCCGGCGCCTTCCCCGCTGCCGCGCTCATCCATCCGTGAGAGGGCTGCCCTGATGCCTGTCCCGTCCATCCTCTGGCGGGAGCGGTCGATTACTCCGATGATTCCACACATTTCTATCACAGACTCTCCCGGTTCGCCACCGGTCCCGGGAATGTGCTCGTACTGTATGCTCAACAAAGTATAAATATAATTGGGTAGAAGCTATTTTCCATATGACCAGAGATGTCGTATCCGGGATGCTGGAGCGTATTGATGCAGACCTCGTCAAGTTCCTGCGTCTCCAGTTCACTGATATCCAGGGGCAGCCAAAAAATGTTGCGGTGCCTGTCGAGCAGGCAGAAAAAGCTCTCACCGAGGGGATATGGTTTGATGGATCTTCCATCCAGGGTTTTGCCCGGATCGAAGAGTCTGATATGCTCCTCAAGCCCGACCCGTCAACATATGCAATCCTCCCCTGGAGGCCGGTTGAGGGCCGGGTCGCCCGGTTCATATGCGATGTATGCACGTACGGGAACAAGCCTTTTGAGGGAGATCCCCGCTACATCCTCAGAAAGACAATCGCCGAAGCAAAAAAGATGGGGTTTACCTTCAATACCGGGCCTGAACTCGAGTTCTTCCTCTTCAAGATGCTCGATGGGAGACCGTCAACCCAGTTCCAGGATTTTGGCGGATACTTTGACCTGGCGCCTACTGACCTGGCCGAGGATGTCCGCAGGGATATCGTGATTGCCCTGACCCAGATGGGCTTTGAGATCGAGGCTTCACACCATGAAGTTGCCGAGAGCCAGCACGAGATCGATTTCAAGTACAGTGAAGCTCTTGACACGGCTGATAAGGTCATCACCTTCAAATTTGCAACAAAGACCCTTGCTTTACAAAAGAACCTCCATGCGACATTCATGGCGAAACCTATCGGGGGGATCAATGGCAGCGGAATGCATACACACGGGTCGCTTGCAATGGATGGCAAGAATGCCTTCTACGATCCTGACAGCCCGATGCAGCTCTCAAAGACCGCCCTCTATTATATTGGAGGACTGCTTCGGCACGCAAAAGCCATAACCCGCATTGCCAACCCGACAATCAATTCGTACAAACGTCTTGTCCCGGGATACGAAGCGCCGGTATACATCTCATGGAGTGCAGCCAACCGGTCAGCACTCGTCCGCGTCCCCGCAGCCCGCGGGAACAGTACCCGCGCAGAGTTCCGGAGTCCGGACCCGATGTGCAACCCGTACCTCACCTTCTCAGCCATGCTTGCGGCAGGGCTCGATGGTATCAGGAACAAAATTGAGCCTCCCGAGGTTACCAATGCAAATATCTACCATCTCTCGGAACCTGAACGCAGAAAGATGGGGATAGAGATGCTGCCCGGCAGCCTGGTGGAGGCACAGGCAGAGCTCAACAAGGATGCTGTCATCAGCAAGGCCATGGGAACGCATGTCATGGAGGGTCTGAACGCGATCACCAGCCTTGAGAGTGATTCGTTCCGGCTCACGGTCCATCCCTGGGAACTTGAACGGTACCTGGCAACATATTAATTTTTTTTCTCGCGTGAGAAAAGATAATTATTTATATTTAAGATAATAACTTCCTTCCACGTAAGATGTCTACCCCAAACAACCAGCCACATGACCGGGAGGAGCGTTCCGGTACCGGAACGCTCATTCCTCATGGGGTCTTTGAGATCGCGATGAAGTGGCTTCCCATCAGGGTATATTCTGATGATCACTCCCAGGAATACGTTCCGGGGAGTGACGAGATCCTGAGGCAGTGACATGGTAACGAGGCACCCTCCATGAAAATTGTCAGGGCAATAATCAGGGAAGAACGGGTGCCCTTTGTTCAGAGAGCACTTCTTGCCGTGGCGATCCCCGGGATGACCTGTTCACCGGTACGCGGACGCGGGAGCCAGCGGGGAATCCAGCTCCAGTTCCGTGGCGGGATCCTCAATATTGATCTCATCCCCAAAGTTCTGATAGAGATTGTCATCAGCGATGAACAGGAAGCACTGGTGATCGAACAGATCCTGGCTGCAGCCCGTACCGGAAAAGAAGGAGACGGGCGGATATTCGTGCTCCCGGTTGTTGAAACACACCGGGTCCGCACCAGTGAGGTGGAGGCCTGATATGTAACGATATCACCCTCCCAGACTAATTTTCTCTCCGTACAGGACAGCGATCCTGTGCTGCTCAAACGGATTGGGGGGTCCTGTCAATCCCCTGATCCTGTTCTCTTCATGTATCCTGGACCGGTTCATCACGGCCTAAAATAGTAAAAATTATAAACAAAGGAAAGAAACTTCTATCTATCAAATGGGTGATCCCGTTTGGTGGTATGGAGACTACCCCGCACCCTGGAACAACAGGGGGCGGGCATCTTCCGGAATTGAAACCCGGAAACCCGGGAAACTGAAATCTACATGGTGATGGAATGACACTAGACACAGGTACGACAGCATGGCTGCTTGCATCAACTGCCCTCGTGATGCTGATGACTCCCGGGGTTGGGTTCTTCTACGGAGGGTTAGTGCGGAGAAAGAACTTCATCTCCATGGTGGCCCTCTCGTTCATCGCGTTCGCCCTGGTGAGTATCCAGTGGGTGGTTCTTGGCTACTCTCTGGCATTCGGCCAGGATATCGGGGGGTTCATCGGCAACCTAGATCACCTTGGTCTCGAGGGCATCGGGATGGAATCCGGTGACGCAGGATACCCGCCCCTGCTCTTTGTTGCATTCCAGCTGGTCTTTGCCGGGATAACCATGGCGATCGTCACCTCCGGATTTGCGGAACGGGTCAAGCTCTCGGCTTTCATCCTGTTTGCACTCCTCTGGACCACCCTCGTCTATGACCCTCTTGCCCACTGGGTCTGGGGTGGTGGCTGGGCTGCGCAGTTCGGAGCGCTTGACTTTGCCGGAGGCACGGTGGTTCACATCAGTTCAGGTTTTGCCGCGCTTGCAGTCGCTCTGGTGATTGGAAAACGGGCAGGATTCGGGCAGTACAGCATGGAACCCCATAACATACCGATGACCCTGCTCGGTGCAGCCCTCCTCTGGTTCGGTTGGTTCGGGTTCAATGCAGGAAGTGCACTTGCTGCAGACGGTCTTGCTGCAAATGCCCTCCTCGTCACGAACACCTCTGCCGCTGCCGGCGCCCTCGCCTGGCTTGCTGCAAGCTGGTACCGGGGCAAACCGAGTTCTCTCGGGATGATCAGCGGCGCGATAGCAGGCCTTGTTGCAATCACCCCGGCTGCAGGTTTTGTGGGAATCATGCCATCCATCGTGATCGGTGCGATTGGCGGTCTGATCTGCTATGCAGCAATGCTCTTCCGGCTGAAGAAAGGACTCGATGAAAGTCTGGATGCCTGGGCAGTACATGGCATGGGGGGTCTCTGGGGCGCTGTAGCAACCGGTATATTTGCCACCGCTGCTATCGGGGGGTTCCCAGGCCTGATCGAAGGGAACACCGGGCAATTCCTGGCAAACCTGACAGGTGCGCTCTCAGCCCTCGTGTATGCGTTCGTGGTGACCCTGGTCCTTGCCTATGTGATCGACAGGACCATCGGGCTCAGGGTATCGGAAGATGAGGAATACGTCGGACTTGACATATCCCAGCATGGGGAACGTGCCTGATGGAGCAGGAAGCATGAAGCTGATAAAGGCAATCATCCGTCCCGAACGCCTGGAGTTCGTGAAGAAGGCGCTTGAAGGTGAAGGCATTTTCGGGATGACCGTCATGGAGGTGCACGGGCGGGGGGATCAGAAGGGGATCTCCCTGCAGTACCGCGGCGGCGCTATCAATGTCGATATGATCCCGAAGGTCCAGATCGAGATCGTGGTTAAGGAGAAAGATGCACCTGCCGCCATCCAGGCTGTCAGTACCGGTGCACGCACCGGGAAAATCGGCGATGGGAGGATCTTTGTGCTCCCGGTTGAGCGTTCGATAAAAGTCCGGACAGGAGAGGTGGAAACAGAAGGATAACCAGTCACCTTTCACTTTTTCCCCCATCTGCCTCCTGTATCTTCATCATACGGATGCAGATTCGTTTCACAATCTCTATCACCCGGGGGATCATGATTATGGTGTTTGGCATCACTGGCCCCTGATCAGGGTGACTCCCACACCCTGGCAATACTCTTCCTCGTCATCATAACTATACTGCTGGCAGCACTCATCGCACTCTTCTTCACGATGCCGTCATTCGATATCGCTGCACTTATGACCCCGGCGTTTCTCCAGATCCTGCAGGTGCTGCATACGGATGAAAATGGTCATCTGAACTATGATTCCCGGGTAATTCTCGTGCATAACGGTACAGATTCTTTAAATAATGATGACATCAGGGCCGAATTCTATCGAAACGGGACAAAAATATCTGCAGTACTTGAGACCATGAATGGGAACAGATTCATCTCAACACGGCATTTCGGTGTTCAGACATTGGGGGGCTCCGGGAGCAGAGGACCGACATGGGAGCCAGGGGAAAAGATTTCAATCGATTTTTCAGACCGCACATTCCATCCTGGTGACCGGATCAGGGTAGATTTTTTCCTTACCGAATCCGGTGAACTGGTATCCAGCCACACGTTCATTGCATACCTCTTTCACTACACATCCCGGGAACTGGTATTCCGGAGAGGGGTTCATGCTTCCCAGGATATGCTGTACTGAACTGCTCACGCCTGAATCTCCCGGTTCCTCTCCCGGGCAAACCGCATGCCTGCCCGGGCACAGAGCCGCGCTACCCTGACCGGCTCAGGAATCTTCCCATCATAGGTGAAGCTGGAGCAGAGCAGGGCGGCATCAGCATCCGGCAGCCCGCTGGACCTGATATAGATGGTATACCCTGTCGGGAGGGTAACCGGAGACCGGGTGCCGAGACCTGCATACCGTGACAGGCGTTCAGTATCCCCCGGGAAATGGTATCTTATATCAGCTTCAATACCATCAGAATCTTCGTAGGTGACAATAATCACCGGTCTCCCGGTAGCAATCGTGACCTGTACGGGATCAATGATATTGAACCATGAGACTATCGCCCCGCTGATCATGAGTGCATTGATATCGTCCCTCTTGAACGACCGGTAGAGCGCGATGATCGCTTCCGTTGCGTCCAGCCCGCCAATGGTGGTCGTGGTATACGAGATCCCGTCAATCCTGAGATCCTTTCGCATCACGACACCGGCTACGAGTGAGGTTTCATCAGCCGGGAAGCTCTCCGCGATGCCGAGGACCCGCAGTCCCCTCTTCGCGATGTGCATGCAAGCACTTATGACCGTGGATTAAAAAACAATACCTCCATGACCATCCGGAAGGATGAGGTCTGCATCCTCATTCCCACCCTGAATGAAGCCCCCACCATCGGTCCCCTGATCAGGGAGTTTTTGCAGACGGGGTATCCCCATATCCTGGTAATTGACGGGCACAGCAGTGACGAGACCAGGAGTATTGCCCGGGATGCGGGTGCACAGGTCGTGGAACAGCAGGGAAAGGGAAAAGGAAACGCCATAATCGAAGCATTCAGAGTAATCAGGCAGCCCTACATCCTGATGATAGACGGCGATGGTACGTACCTTCCGGAAGAGGCGGATCTCCTCCTCGCGCCCCTTGCAGAGGGTGCAGCCCAGGTCATCGGTGACCGCCTCATACGGGAGAACATGGCTGCCTTCTCCCGACTCAATTATTTCGGGAACCAGGTCCTGAACCGCCTCTTCAAGATCGCCCACGGGTACTACCTCAGCGATATCCTTTCAGGGTATCGTGCCTTCACGCTGGAATCTGTCAGGGAGATGGACCTGCACGAGACCGGTTTTGGCATTGAGACCGAACTGTCCGCTGAAGCAGTCAGGAAACGCCATGACATCCGCACGGTTCCGATCAGCTACCTGGAACGGTCCGGAACTGCTACCAAGCTCAATCCTTTCCACGATGGATTCAAGATAACCGCGACGATATACCGGCTTGCAAAAATGAGCAATCCCCTCTTCTATTTCGGGATCATCGGCATCGTCATGGCATCTGTAGGGGTTGTCATCGGAATCTACATCATCTCTGAATGGCTGCAGCAGATCGAACACATCCCCCTGACCATCCTCACGGTCCTGCTCATCATTTCCGGTTTCCAGATATTCATGTTCGGGGTGATCAGTGATATGACCCTTGCCCTCCATCGTGACGTCATGCGCGAGATCCAGTCCCTGCGTGGGTCCGGGAGACCGGGTGAGCCGGAGCGCCCTGAAAAACCCCGGCCACCCCGTCCGTGAGCGATGAACCTACGTTACGGGGTAATTTTATCTCTGCCGGATGACAAACGGTAGTATACGTTACCGGGCGATAGTAGTCTAGCGGCAGGACAGAGGCTTCCCAAGCCTTTAGCCCGGGTTCGATCCCCGGCTATCGCACTCTCGTCCTATGACCCCTCCTGCATGTGACCTTTCTGCCATACGCATCATCGTGGAAAACCGAATGGGTGTACTCCGCGACATCTCTACTGTGCTCGCCCGCCATGATGCAAATGTACTCATGATACACCAGGAGATCTTCGATTGCGGACCGTACCGCGGACTTGCCGAACTGTACCTCGAATACGAGGGCGGAAGTGACCCCGAAGGGTTAATCCGGGACCTCCTCCTCCTTCCTGCGGTGCGGGAAGTCAAGCCCCATGAGCCTTTCAGTCATATCTATGGGACGCGGGTCATCATCATCGGGGGAGGGGCGCAGGTGGCACAGGTTGCCCTGGGGGCAGTCAATGAGGCAGATCGCCATAACATCCGGGGTGAACGGATATCGGTCGATACCATCCCTCTTGTCGGTGAGAAGACGGTAGCCCAGGCGGTTGATGCCGTTGCACGGCTCCCCCGGGCAGCCATCCTCGTCCTCGCCGGATCGCTCATGGGAGGTGAGATCTCGGCTGCCGTCGAACGGGTGAGAGAGGCGGGCATCCCGGTGATTGCTCTCAAGATGGCCGGGAGTGTCCCCGCGCATGCGGACCTGGTCGTGACTGACCCGATCCAGGCCGGGGTTTTTGCCGTGATGCATGTCAGCAGCCAGGCCGTTTTTGATCTCTGGCGGGTGAAAGGACGGGAGTTCTGATGGATCCGGTCGAGAAAGCGGTCTCCATACTGAGACATGACGGTCTCGTCATCTATCCCACGGATACCATTTATGGGCTCGGGGCAGATGCCCTCTCGGAAGAGGCCATAATCAGGGTATATGAAGCAAAGCGCAGGCCCTTCTCGGCACCCATTTCTGTTGCGGTCTGCAGTTGCGATATGATCCATGGCATTGCACGGGTGGACGATTATGCGGCAGGGTTCATCGACCGTTTTCTCCCCGGCCCGGTAACGGTTGTCCTGCCGGCACGAAACTCTCTCCCGGAGATGCTCACCGGGGGGACCGGCCTTATTGGCGTCCGCATACCCCGCCATCCGGTTGCCCTGCGCCTTATCGGACTCCTTGACTCTCCCATCACCGCGACCAGCGCCAATACCACTGGAGCGCGTGACCCGGTCGTGCCCGGAGACTGCAATGTCCCGCATGACTTCCTGATCGATGGGGGCAGACTTCCCGGTACAGCGAGTACGGTCATCGATCTCAGTTCTCTGGAGATTATCAGACCAGGTGCAGGCCTTGCGGCGATACTCGCGTACATCTCCGACAGGAAGTGACCGGGCATGAAAAAACCCCTTCGCCTGCGTGATTTCATCGAGGACCAGGACGGTCGTCTCTACGCTGTTTCCGGGTATGACAACCGGGAGCGTGTTGGCTGTATCCTGCGCTACGTACCGGACCCTTCCGGTGAACGGGTAAATCCAGGCGGGAGACGGTTCCACAAGATCGAGTTCGAAGCGGCGTACGCATACATTGCGCGGGAAAAGCCGGAGTATGCTGATATCGTCCAGCGTGTTCCACCGGCAGATATCCGTCGTGTGTTCAAACCCGAGGAAGAGATCCAATCGGTTATCCGGAGAAATCTCCGCGTATCACGGTTGGTTTCCCTCCTCGACCTGCCGGTTCGCACGTACGGCTGCACCGGGTCACTCCTCTGTGGCCTCGAGAATGACCAGTCGGATATCGACCTCGTTGTCTACGGGCAATCCTTCTTCACCGCACAGGAGCTGCTCAGGTACGCCATCGCCAGGAAACGGATAGCTCCCATACAGGACGAGATGTGGGAGGCAATTTACCGGAAGAGAAACCCTGAACTCTCCCGTGATGAATTCCTGCTTCACGAGAAACGGAAATGGAACCGGGGACAGATAGACGAGGTGTATTTTGATATCCTGTTCACCCGTTCGTACAAGGCACTCAACCCGGTCCCGGTTCCGAAAGGATCTCCCTGTGGAGAGAGGACTATCCAGGCACGGGTGACGGACGCATCCCTGGCCTTTGACAGCCCTGCGGTTTACCGTGTCGATCATGAAGAGATCACCCGTGTCCTGTCCTTTTCACACACCTACAGCGGCCAGGCTGTTCCGGGTGAACTGATAGAGGCACGGGGTGTCTGTGAAGAGCAGAACGGAGAGCACTGGCTGGTCGTCGGCACGACGCGGGATGCACGTGGGGAATATATCCGGTCTCTGAGCCTCATTGAAGAATCAGGTGGGTAACAGAGGAAGTTTAGAAAAATCGCGTGCTTGTTCATCCGTGTACTTCCGGTTGGACATCTGCATCGACCCTTGAGGAAAGCTCCCTGGGTACCTGCCTGCCAAAAAATCACAAAATATCCGAGAGCCGCGTCCCCCCGCCCGGAACACAGTGGCCGTTGTGGGAGCAGTGCTCGCAGGGAGGTCTGAGCGGCTTTCTCGGCAACTCTCCTGAAGATATCCTCCGTGCTTCATGCAGGGCACGCAGGAACCGCCTCTTGTCTATTGGTGCAACCCTGCAGAAACGCGAAATTCCTGACGGGATATACTCAACATCTCCTCCATAGACAGGAGTCCCGAGCATCTCCTGGAGACACGCAGCATACGCGGCAATACGAATCCGGTCAGACTGGTATACGCCAGTTTCCGGTGCCTTTGTGGAACGAACGATGGAAAACACCGGCTCCCCATCAAAAACCTTGTCAACAATGCCGTGAATATGGTAACTGGCAGAACGGACCGGGAGATCGGTATCACGGGCTGACCGCCATCCCGGATTGCGCCTGCAGACCCTGAAGCAGTCCTCGAAAAATTCCCGCATCGGCGGGTCGCAGGCGCCCTGCACATGGCACACCTCGCCCCATACCTCGACTGGATCGGCGACGTTCCCGAGATGGTAGGAGATCTGTTTCGCGATAGTGTAGCGCGGGGATTCAGGCGGTTCCTGTCGCTGGTCATAGTACAGACGCAACGGACAGGCTGATGCCGATACAATGGATGAGATGCTCAGTTCAGGGATCACCAGACTCAGAACAGATGATTTGCATGTACCGTTATGAATACCTTCTGCTTCCGGTTTCCAGGGGCCCTGCGGTCACGACAACAACCCTGCACACCCATGGATACACCCTGTCATCATGGATACTGCAGCAGGTGGGCGTATCCCTGCCGGATTATTCCTGCCATTGTCCTGTATCGTTCGCCCTCCGGAAATCCCCTTCCCTGCAATTGCGCGGGTGAAGGCCGTACACCATTACCGGGTTTCCAGGGAGCCGGATTCCCTGAAAAGCCTTATTCCGGGAGCAGTCGAACTACACTCTATGTCCCAGCATGAGATTTCGGTCAACATGCCACAGAACCTCGACCCTGTGTACAGCAACATGATACAGATAGCATACAAAGAGGATGAGTTCACGTTCGTCTTTCTCCACCAGATCCCGGGGGTCAACCAGGCCCGTGCAAAAGCGATCGTGAGCATCACCCCGCAGCATGCACGAAACCTCCTCGCTGTCTTCACCAAGACATTCGCCGACTTCGAAGCAAAGTTCGGGAAGATTGAGCCCCCGCAGGGAAAATCAGCAACTGAGAGCGTCACGACCATGCGGGGATACTCGTAGACCTGGCGTTACTATTAAGAATCGAGAACAACGATATTGTGAGGTATATTGCCGCCGTGGCTTAGCGGTATAGCGGCTGATTCGTAATCAGCAGGTCGAGGGTTCAAGTCCCTCCGGCGGCTTATCGGGGATGTAATTGCATCCCGGCAGTCCGTGGGGGAGCGGGAGGATTCCTGTTTCCTCTCCGTATACCACGCACAGTTCTCCCGCATCGATTCCCTGATCCGGACTCCCCGCCATGACAACGGCACCCGGATGGCTGCCACGGATCTTCGGTCCGGTTGGACTGTTGATTCAGGATGCCAGAGCCCGAAAAACTGAAAGAAACATTTATCTGTCCGCTATTCCCAAGAGATAACAGGAACGGTTGGAATGGATGCCTTCCTCATCTACGTGGTAATCGGTGTTCTCGCATTCATTATTGGTACTCTCGCCGGGTACCTCATGATGACGAGATACTATGCCGGACGGTTTCTGACGGTAGCGCTTGAATGTGAGAAGGTTGATTCAATCGTCCCGATTATCAACGAGATGGACCGTGAATCATGATCCTGCCGAACTGTTCAGTGAGGAGAGGAGAGAACCATGGTTGATCCCGCCAGTTACCTCGTCATCATGATTGTGACGTTCTGTTTCGGCCTCCTGGTGAGTTTTCAGATCACCCATATCCATTATGTTCGCAGGCTCACGAAACTGGCAAAACGGAGTATCGATACCGGGACCATTGCCCCGGTACTCGTTGAACTTGAGAAATCCCGGATGAAATAACCGGAAAATATGGCTCTTCGCTATCCGGTGCGGGATCTGGGTGGCTGTCGCCCCCACTTACCCCTCTGGGCGGTCCCGGGTGGCAGGGTTATGCCGGAACAGCAATCAGCAGGAAAGGGACGTTCGGACTGCTGCACCAGGTAGGGACGGGAGATCTCATTTTTCCCGGAAACCTGCCTTTCAGCACCTGTCCTTTTCAGCCTGATCCCGCATCAGTTTCAGTATCTTCTGCCGTGTCGTCTCCGACATCGAACAGAGAGCTGGTTCCTCTGATTTCTCT
>ENA-ORXD01002051-ORXD01002051.1-sediment-metagenome-genome-assembly--contig:-NODE-2051-length-14465-cov-3.340075_pt1 | contig 14465 bp, 12 predicted proteins | sample MGYA00237862_ERZ511471 | MGnify/ENA metagenome assembly ERZ511471 | reverse complement strand
TGAAGCGTCGCGCTGCTTTTCGCGTCGTCACCTGCCTCACCGGGCAGCATCGTGAGATGCTCGACCAAGTGGTAGAAGCTTTCTCGCTCACCGTCGAGCACGATCTCAACGTGATGCGGGAGCGGCAATCGCTCGGCCACGTGACATCGGCCGTGCTCAGCGGCCTCGACCCACTTCTGGAGACGACCGAGCCCGACCTTGTCATGGTCCACGGCGACACGACCACGACGTTCGCCGCTGCGCTGGCTGCTTTCTATCGGACGATTCCCGTAGCCCACGTAGAAGCCGGCCTCAGGACCGACAACATCTACAGTCCGTATCCCGAGGAGATGAACCGACGGCTGGCCGATCGGATCTCTGAGATCCATTACGCTCCTACGCCGGCAGCTCGAGACTCTCTTCTGCGGGAAGGCAGCCCGAGGGAGCACATAATCGTCACCGGCAACACGGTCATCGACGCTCTCCTGGCCACAGCCGCACGGCCTGCCGCTCCCTGGCAGGCGGATGTTTCTCGAGCCCTGGAGCGCAACGGCCCCAAGGTCCTCGTTACCGTCCACCGCCGAGAGAGTTGGGGCGCGCCCATGGAGCGGGTGGCTCGGGCGATGAGGGATGTCTGCGCGGACCTCCCGGACACCACGTTCATCTTCCCTATTCACCTCAACCCGATCGTGCGCAGAACCTTTCAGGGAATGCTCGCCGATATCGAGCAGGTGGTCTTTGTCGAACCGCTCCCCTACCAGGCCTTCATCCATCTGATGCAGGCGGTCGACGTGGTCATCACCGACTCGGGCGGAATTCAGGAAGAGGCGCCTACGCTGGGTAAGCCGGTTCTCGTCATGCGCGACACAACCGAGCGACCGGAGGGGATCGACGCGGGAACCGCGAAACTAGTGGGCACGGACACTGCCTCCATCGCACGTGAACTGTCGGCCTTGCTGACCGATCGCGGGCTGTACGACCGCATGGCCCGAGCGGTCAACCCCTACGGTGATGGCAAGGCCTCACAGCGGATCGCGGATCAGCTCGAGTACTACTTCGGGGTTAGAGACACGCCTCCCGCGGAATTCGAAGGAGCGCCCGCCATCTTGGTCCGGGAGGGCGGCAGCTAACCGACGCTAGCGCGCTCGCCGCCGCGCTATGAGACCCGCGGCCGCCCCTGCACCGACACCGTTGTCGATATTCACGGCCAGTAGGCCCGGTGAACAACTCTGGAGAACGGAGTAAAGAGCCGCGGTGCCGTCCCCGCCAAAGCCGTAGCCGCCCGAGGTGGGAACCCCGATGACAGGCAGGTCAACCAGCCCGGCAACCACAGACGGCAGTGCGCCCTCCATGCCCGCCGCCACCACGAGCACGTCCGCGCCTCCCCGTATCATGTCGGTCAACGGTTCCAGCAGCCGGTGCACCCCGGCAACTCCCACGTCATAGGCCTTCTCGACTCTGCATCCCATGTGAGTCGCAACCAGAGCGGCCTCCTCGGCCACGGGAACGTCCGCGGTCCCGCCGGTGAGAACGCCCACACAGCCCGCCGACTCCGGAGGGTGGTAGGTGGCTGTTGACGCCACGAGCAGCCCTGCCCGCGCGTTGTACTCGAAGACGAGACCTTCCTCCGTTCCCGCCTCGCGGGACCCCCGCTCTTTCGAGAGCGCGTCGGGAGCGGCCAGAGCGAGCCGTAGCCGCTCAGCCCGATCGGCTTCAAGACGGCTGACAAGGGCAAGTCCCCTCTGGCGCAACAACTCGCGGACTATCGCCTCGACCTCGGCATCACTCTTGCGAGGCGCATAGACAACTTCGGGAACCCCCTTTCGAAGATCTCTGTGCGCGTCGAGCCGCGCAAATTCCCCGATGTGGGTAACTTGCAGTATGCGGAGCTCGTCCAATGCGTCGTCCAGCGTGAGCCGACCTTCGAGGAGTCCACTCAGGAGTTCCCGCGGATCGCGGGTACGGCCGCCCGGCTTCATATGCGGAAGACCTTCCGCGCGTTGCCGCCCAGTATCGCCTGTCGAGCGCCGGGAGGTAGGTGTTCAAGATCTGTTAGATACCTGGTCGCTGGGAGCAACGGGAAATCACTGCCGAAGAGAAGCTTGCCCTCCCCGGCGCATTCAACGACCACCGCGTAGACCGCCGGATCGTAAAGGAAAGGCACAGCCGATGTGTCGTAATAGACATTCGCAAGCGATTTGCGCACCTCGGGCATGAGTTCGTAGAGGAATAGACCCCCGCCCACGTGAGCCAAGACTACGGTCAATTCCGGGAACGCGAGGGCAAGATCTTGGCACGCCCGCGGAGTGAATGCTCCCTTGCCTGGGTAGTGGTGGCCGACCGGCTCGTTCGAATGGATCATCAGCGGGAGACCTCGGTCCTGCAAGGAAGCCGCTATCCGCTGCAGCGCTGATATCGACAGTCCTTGCCCGTCGGGCATCAGCTCCCCACATCCATGAAGCCCGGCATCAAGACATCGCTCGAGCTCCTCTGCCGCCCCGGGCGTCTCGGGCGATAGACACGCCAGACCAACCAGCCTGCTGCCGGCCTCCCCGGTGGCTTCGATCACGTAATCGTTGGCGAGCCGGCAGAGCCCCGGATCCTTGAACGCAAACCCGAACACCACGGAGACATCAAGACCGTTCGTGTCCATGTGCTCAAGAACGTCTTCGGCTGTTGCCATTCGGGAATCGGGATTTGAGTACAGGGCGGAAAACCAAGCGTCCTTGTCAAGGTAGCGATTGCGCGCGGCGATCAGCTCTGGGGGGAAAACATGGACGTGAGCGTCCACCATGTTGGGCATGGGCGCGGTCATGCTCTCAACGCGGATGGTCGCGCGAGCCTGTAGGTCTCATGCAACGGCAGTGAGAAGAATCGCTTCGACCAAGTCTTCATAGGAAATCCCCGCCGCCCGCGCCTGCGCGGGCAGATCGGATAGCTCGGTCATGCCGGGCAAGGTGTTCACCTCGATGAACCATGCGCGCCCCGCCGAGTCGACCATCATGTCGATACGGGAATAGCCGCGGCAGCCGATGGCCTCAAAAACCTGCAAAGCCGTGGAGGCTGCTTCGGAATAGACGAGGGGCTCCAGTCTCGCCGGCAGGATAAACTCGGTCATGCCCTCCGTGTACTTGGCCTCGAAGTCATAGAATTCATTCTTGGGTACCAACTCCAGGATGGGAAGGCATTCCAACTTGCCATCACGCTCGATTATTCCCGCGGTGATCTCGCAGCCGGATACAAAACACTCCGCGAACATCGCCCCGAACTCCGCCAAGCCCTCGGCCAAGGCCGACTCCAGCTCACCAAGGGTCTTGCATTTACTCACCCCGAGGCTCGATCCTTCCTCGACCGGCTTCAGCATCAACGGCAACCCCAGTTCTCGCTCGAGGCGTGCCGCCGAACAAATGGGGTCTTCGTCCAGTGCTATCTCCGAGAAATCCGGGGTGAGAAGGCCGCTGGCCCTGACAACCTTCTTGGCCGCCACTTTGTTCATGCCCAGTGCGGATGCGAGAACGCCCGAACCCGTGTAGGGTATGTCCATCATTTCCAGCAGCCCCTGAATGGTCCCGTCTTCACCGTACCGCCCGTGCAAGGCGAGAAACGCAACCTCGATCTCACTCTCGTCCAGTCTCTGGGCGACATCCCGCACGGCGTCGATTGGAACGGCGCGGTACCCGCGGGCTTTGAGGGCACGCAGACAGTTCTCACCCGACCGCAGCGAGATGTCGCGCTCGCCGGAGAGCCCGCCCATGAGTACGCCGATGGTCTTCTGCTTGAGGTCCACGAGGAGGAACTCTACCACAGCACTTGGGCGCGCGGGCGGCAGGCCGTTCTGCCCGGCTTCCCGCTTCTTTTTTGTCAGCCCGCTGCCACCCGCGATCTTTCCGGAACGTGAATCTGAGCACCCGCCACACGGCGGAAGGCCGCGGTACTCTGGGCCCCACTCTCTGCCGCATGCATCAGATCGTCGGCGGTGAGACCGTCGGCGGGAGCGGCTGCCCAGCCCACGACGCACTCGACCCGGCGACCATCGATGAGGTGTTCGCAGACTTTCCTTCCCAGGCTCATAGCAACGTCTTCAGCACTGTGGTGGCTGCTCTCCACGGCAAACACGAAGGCGATCCTGCCCCCCGGCAAAATGAAATGCTGCGCGTCTGCGCCGAGAACCCGCAGACCGCGCCGGCTGAGAGCCGTGACTGTACGCGCGGAAGCCTCAGGTCCGTAATATGATGTGGTTTCTTCGAAGCGGACGATGCGGAGGACCACCACGCCAAAGCGCGACCCTGTGGTCGCATAGAGCGAGAGCCGCAACCAGATAGCGCGCTCGAGCGGGGTGCCCTCGCGGTACGCTCTCTGCGCGGGTTGACCATGGTGGACATGACCGCCCTTTTTGCCGATTTGAGCACCCCATGCCGTGCCCGCGAATCCGACCACGCAGGCGAGGGCTATCAGCGTTTGCATGGCCACACCTGAACTCCAGACGATGAGTGGGAGAAGAATTGCCGCGTCGGTAAGCGACAGGAGGTATCCCAGCCTGCGATCGTGCGAGAAATGCGCTACCAGCCGCAGCGTCCAAAGCGAATACAAGAGAACGAAGACAACGTACAAGACCCATATCCACGTTGAACGTACGCCGGAGACTGCTGGACCCACCAGTGCCGAGAAGAGGAGGAGCGGAGGTCTGACTCGAGCTTTGCGGTGCTCGGTCACGGAGGGAAACCGGGCTGTCCGAGTGTATGACATGACCTGATTGGAGTATATGCCGTTTTTCGACTTTTGCAATAGTCATTGCTAAAAGTATTTAATGAAACCTGATCGTCTGCTTACAGCGTACAAACAGGCATCGAGAGGACCGCGGGCGGTCCGAAGTTCGTTAGGCGAAGAAAGAGCGAGTCGAGTGCAACTCAGGGAACGAGAAGCAGAGGAACGTCGATGTTGCGGGCAACCCGGTCGCTGACGCTCCCCAACACGAGATCCTTGGGTTCGTTCCGCCTGCGACGTCCCATTACCACGAGTTCCGCCCGCGAGAATCTGGCTTCTTGAACGATGCTCTCCGCGGGCGGCCCGGGGACTACCTTGATCTCGGCGCCTACTCTCTCCCGCTTGAGTACCGCCAGGGCCGGGCCCAGCGCATCCTGTGCCATGCGCTCGATATAACCCTCAAGGGTGCCCACGCTTGATGTCAAGGCTACATGTTGGGGCACTGGAACGACGGTGAGGAGCAGCAACTCGGCGCGGTATCGATGGACCATCTGGGCCGCCGCTTCAACCGCACGCAGAGAGACCTCTGTGCCGTCCGTGGTTGCCAATATGCGCTTGAAGATCAAGAGTGCTCCCCACAGCCTCGACGATTGCGCGCCCTCAAGTGGAGGATACCGGGGTCGAACCGGCGACCTCCGCCGTGCAAAGGCGGCGCTCTCCCAACTGAGCTAATCCCCCGCGAAAGACACTACGTGTAGTGAGAGATAAGTGATGGTGGGCCTAAGTGGATTCGAACCACTGACCTCACCCTTATCAGGGGTGCGCTCTAACCAACTGAGCTATAGGCCCATGCGCGGGTAGTTTACCGGCATTCGGGGTGATGTCAAGGAAAGCGCGGCGGAACACGCGGGTACAAAACACGCGGCGAGGTGACGCCGCGGACCTATCGGGGTAACCTAAGGTAACTGACAGAATGAGGAGACCATGCAAGGCTTTGAGAAAGTGACCGTGTACGGCGTGAGCTTCGATGTGACCAGCAAGCAGCCGATCGTGCTTCTCAAAGAAGAGGACAAGAATCGCTTTCTCCCGATTTGGATAGGACATCCCGAAGCGGCCGCCATTCTCATGAAATTGCAGGGAGCAGAGCTTCCTCGGCCCATGACCCACGACCTCCTGGCCTCGATCATCGATCAACTATCGGGCAGGGTATTACGCATACTCGTGACCGAGCTCAGAGAGAGTACGTTCTATGCGATCGTCGAGCTGGAAGCGGGGGGAGAGGAGATCCACATAGACTCCCGACCTTCTGACGCAATTGCGCTGGCCGTACGCACCAACTCTCCAATCTTCGCTTCCTCGGAGCTGCTCGATTCCAACGGCATCGAGTTCGAGCAGGAGGTCGAAGACATCGAGGACGTCGTCAAGGAGTTCAAGCAGTTCCTCGATGAGGTGTCACCCGAAGACTTCTAGGTCGGGCGGGGCTACGCGCCCTTCGCCGACTCTCTGTCCCCCAATGCCGCTGCGTCGCGCTTGGCCACCTGCAGGACGAGCTCGTAGATCTGCCGCAACCCCTCGTTCGAAAGGGGACCGCGGTTGGCCCGCGACAAGTAGGTTATGACCCAGTCCTCTTGGGCGGGATCATAGAAGTTCAAGCCGTGAGCGTCTTTGTAGTCCTTGAGACACTTCACGAGTTTGATTCGCTTGTTCAAGGCCTCAACGATCTTGAGGTCGTTATCGGAAATCTGTTCCCGGTAGTTCTTGATGACCGGGTCAACGTCTGTGGGCGCCAACTTCTCCTCCTCTGGTGACTGTCGCTGAACAGGCTACCGCACCAGTGGCGTTTAGACTAGGAAGCCCTCCCTGAATAAGCAGCGCACCGTCGGACGAACCGGTCGGCCATCCCGGGAAGCGCCGCCAGGTGCACGAACACCCGAGTGCAGAAAAGGGAGTCGGTAGCCAGCCCTTCTCCGTGGGCCCCGTCGAACGAGTGACCCGTGATGGACAGAGCCGGGCGCCAGCCCTCTGTCGGGCTGAGCACCTCGGCTTCGGTAACCAACCACGCCTTCGCGGTCTCGCCCACGTCGAGCAGCAAGGAGGGTTGCTCGGCCGTGACGTTCACGTAGACGGCATCCTCCAAGTCCCACAGAATCTCGCCCTGTGCCGGGAGCACGTCGGCCAAGTCGACCGTCCGCCCGAGGGTATCTTGAAGCCGGCTGAGAAGCAGAAGCATGCCGCCTCCCATGGCTATGGTCGGCAACCCTCCGCTTATCCGGCCGCGAATATCGTCGAGAAGCGGTCTGTTGAGGGCCATGGAAGACAGCTCCGAGGGCCATATGGTTCCTGCCAGCACCAGCCCCGCGATATCGTCGGGCAGCTGAGCGTCGTCGAGGAGGTCAAGCCGTCGAATCCGAGCCCCAGCGGAACGCAGTACCTCTATGGAATCTCGACTCCACGGAGTGAAACCCTTGCCCGCCGCCACCGCGATTAACGGCCCGCCGCTGCCGCGGTCGGCCAGCCGGCTGTACGCCGGAAGATAACCCCGCTGCCCAGCGATAGACACAAGTCCGGCAACGTCCACCTGCCGACCCACGGCCTCGAGAAGATCCAGATCGAGCGGGAGACCCCAGGCCCCAGGCGGCATGGAATCCCAGGCCGGCCCATCGCCATCGAACAGGCATCCGACAACCGGGACGTCCTCCTCGCGGAGACCATTACGGAGGAGTTCCCGATGCTCGCGATCAGCAACCCCGGTCAAGATCACGCCGGCCAGATTCAGGTCCCTGAGCTCGCGCCGAAGCCCGGCCACCAGGGCTTTGATCGTCGCACCCCAACCTCGACAGTCCATCAGTGTGACAATGGGGCAATCCAGGGCGGCTGCCACCTCGGCGGGCCGCCACTCGGCGCCATCTTGGCAGTCGAGCACTCCCCTGCCGGTCGAGACAATGGAGAGATGCGCGCCGCGCGTAGCGACGTCGTAGAGCTCTCGCAGATTGTCCTCCGGGTATAGAGAAGGGTCGAGAAAGGCCGCACCCTCCCAGCGGTCCCAGGCGGCAGCCGGGCTCAGGGGTCCGATGTGGTGATATCGGACTCGCTGCCCTTGAGCAGTTGCGATCTCAGCTACCGCGGCAGCCAGGCCATTTGCCAGTCCAGTTCGATGAGTGGGCGCCAAGAGCAGCCTGGGTAAGGACATCGCTCTCTCCGGTCTGTTCGCGGCCGGGCGCCCTGTTCTACGACCGGCGGCTGATCAAGATCAACCGCACTAACTGTAGGATCGCCATGAGAGCGGCGGCCACGTAGGTCAGGGCGGCGGCACTGAGCACTTTTCTTGCCCCGGTTAGTTCGTCGGCGACCAAGATATTCCTGTTGGAGAGTTGGACCATCGCGCGCTTGGACGCGTTCAGTTCAACTGGGAGCGTCACCAGCGTGAACAAGACAGCCGCCGCGTAGAGGACGATGCCGACGTTCATCAAGAGGCCGCTGCGAAAGAAGAATAGGCCCACGAAGAAGAGTATGAATCCAAAATTGGTGCCCAGGTTCGCCACGGGTACCAGCGCACTCCTTGCGCGAAAGGCCAAATAGCCTTCGGCGTGCTGCATGGCGTGACCGGTCTCGTGCGCCGCTATGCCTAGAGCAGCCAGAGAATTGCTGTTGCCGACCTCCGGGCTCAGAGTCAGTGAGCGCGAACGCGGGTCATAGTGGTCCGAGAGGCGGCTACCCGCCACCTGGATGTCAACACCGCTAAGGCCGGCCGAGTCGAGCATGGCGCGGGCGGCCTGCGCCCCAGTCAAGCCGCGCGCCGACCGAACCTGTGAATAGCGATTGAAACTGGAGCTGACCTTGACCTGGGCGTAGATGCCAAGTATCAGCGCAGGGACGAGCAGGATTAGGGACCAGTACCAGAAGAACATCTTTTCGGGCTCCTTGTTCCCAGCGAGTGACGCCCCGCGTGTTTGCAGGAAGATGATACCAGAAGGGCCCTTCTGCTAACCCCGGTAGCAGTAGTTCCAGAGGAGCACGACGCCTTTTGTCCGGAGGGCACTCTGCTGGTCGCGGCCAGATTTCCGTGGGCCGCCCGCCCAGGGATCCGCCTATTCGCCGTCCTCGTACGTGACGCCGTCTTCGTCGATGTCGCCGTCCTCGAAGTCGTCCGTGGGAGACTCCACGATCGGCAAGTCGCCGTCGCCCACGTTCGGGCTCGACGAACCGTTCGAGGCCACCAGTCGCGCCATGCTCGATACCTTATCCGAGCCGCGCAGGTTCATGATTCTCACGCCCATCGTGTTCCGTCCGGTGGTGCGAACACTCTGAACCGGCACGCGGATGACCGTACCATCCTGGCTGATCAGCATGACGTCGTGGTTGTCGCGCACTGAGGTGACCCCGATCAGATCCCCTCGGTCGGGACTGTCTTTGATCGTGAGCACTCCTTGCCCGCCGCGCCTATGGGTAGGGTAGCTCGACGCCGGGGTGCGCTTACCATAACCTCCGGTGGTGCAGCAGAAGATGTCGGCATCGTCCTCGGCCACCGCCATTCCTATGACTGCATGACCCGAGGGAAGCCGCATGCCCTGAACACCCATGGTATTGCGCCCTGTCGGCCGCACATCGTACTCGTGGAAGCGTATCGCCTTGCCCTCACTTGACACCAGGATGAGATCGTCGTGGCCGCTGGTCTTGCGCACGGCCACCAGCTCATCGTCCTCTTCCAGGTTGATGGCTATGATGCCGTCGGCTTTGAGGTTGGTCGCATAGTCGAGGAAGCGGGTCTTCTTGATCATGCCTTTCTGTGTCGCGAAAACCAGATACTTAGCGTCGGTGTAGTCTTTGGTCGCAATCACAGCTTTGATCTTCTCGCCCTGGGCGAGGGGCAACAGATTGGCGACGTGGCGCCCCTTGCTCTGTCTGCTCCCCAGCGGGAGCTCATGGACCTTCTGCCGGTAGATCTTGCCACGCGAAGTGATGAAGAGCAGGAAGTGGTGAGTCGTCGTAATGAAGAGGTGCTCGATGTAGTCGCCCTCTTTGAGATCCATCCCCATGACGCCGATACCACCGCGGTGCTGTGTGCGGTAGGTCGAGACCGGCAATCGCTTGACGTAGCCCGACGCGGTAATGGAGATGACCATCTCCTCCACGGCGATCATGTCTTCGATATCGATTTCGTCCTCGGAGGGGAGAATCTCGGTGCGTCGGTCGTCTCCGTAAATCTGTTGGATCTCGAGGAGTTCCTCTTTGATGACGTCGTAGATAAGGGCCTCGTCTGCGAGCAGGCTTTCGAGGTAAGCGATCCGCTCCAGAAGGTCTCGATGCTCCTCCTCGATCTTGTGGCGCTCGAGAGCGGTCAGGTTGCGGAGCCGCAGGTCAACAATCGCCTGTGCCTGCTCCTCGCTCAGGCCGAAGCGATCGACCAGACCCATCTTGGCAGCCTCGGTGTCTTCGCTCGACCGGATGATACGGATGACTTCGTCCAGGTTGGAGATGGCGATCAGCAGGCCCTCGAGGATGTGGGCCCGCTTCTTGGCCTTGTCGAGCTCGAAGCGGGTGCGTCGAACAATGACATCTTTCTGGTGTGCGACGTAGTAGCGCAGCAGATCGCGGAGGCTCAGCGTTTTCGGCACCCCGTCGGCAAGCGCCAACATGTTGACGCCGAACGTCGACTGCATCGACGTGTGCTTGAACAGCTTGTTGAGCACCACCTTGGCGATGGCCTCGCGCTTCAGCTCGATCACGACGCGCATGCCGGAGCGGTCGGACTCGTCCCGCAGGTCGGAGATCTCCGAGATCTTCTTCTCTCGAACCAACTCGGCGATCTTTTCGATCAGCAGCGCCTTATTCACCTGATAGGGGATCTCAGTGACGATAATCGCGGTCTTGCCCTGCTTGATGGGCTCGGTGTGGGCCTTGGCCCGCACCACCACCCTGCCGCGGCCCGTCTCGTAGGCCTCCCTGATGCCGGCAGAGCCCATGATCAGCCCGCCGGTCGGAAAGTCTGGTCCCTTGAGGTACTTCATGAGGTCGCTGCTGGTCAGCGCCGGATTCTCGATGAGCGCCACGGTGGCCGCGATGGCCTCGCGTAGATTGTGCGGCGGCACGTTTGTCGCCATTCCCACGGCGATGCCCGAGCTGCCGTTTACGAGCAGGTTGGGAAACCGAGAGGGAAGGACTCGGGGCTCCTCGCGGCTCTCGTCGTAGTTTGGCGTCCAGTCGACGGTGTCGGCATCGATATCGCGGAGCATCTCCGTGGCTATCCGCGCAAGGCGACATTCTGTATAGCGCATGGCTGCCGCGGCATCCCCGTCAACCGACCCAAAGTTGCCGTGCCCATCGACCAGCGCATAGCGGATAGAGAAGTCCTGGGCCATTCGCACGAGAGCATCGTAGATGGCCTGGTCGCCATGGGGATGGAAATTACCCATGACATCCCCCACGATGCGTGCGCACTTGCGATAGGGTCGGTTCGGCTGCATGCCCGAATCGTGCATGCCGTAAAGCACTCGCCTGTGCACCGGCTTCAAGCCATCGCGGACATCGGGCAGGGCCCGTCCGACGATCACGCTCATGGCGTAATCGAGGTACGAGGCGCGCATCTCGTCGGCAATCTCGATCTGCTCTACGCGGCCCTCAAGGGTCTCCATCGTCACCTCCGGCTCGGCGCCGGACCGAGCGGCGGCTTGGGCCGCCGAGGCAACGACTCGTTGCGCGGATCCAGTCGCGCCCTAGACATCGAGCGTCCGAACATAGCGGGCGTTTTCGGTGATGAAATCCCGCCGCGGCTCGACCCTATCCCCCATCAGTGTGGTGAACGTCTCATCGGCGATTGCCGCATCATCGACCGTCACCTGCAGCAAGGTGCGCTTGTCGGGGTTCATCGTCGTCTCCCAGAGTTGCTCCGGATTCATTTCGCCCAGGCCTTTGAAGCGCTGCAGCGTGATGCCCGCGCGCCCTACTCTGTCGAGCAGTTGCCCGAGTTGGGCCTCGTTGAAGGCGTAGTAGTCCTGGCGCTTGTGGGTAACACGATAGAGGGGAGGTTGGGCGATGTAGACGTAGCCGGCATCGATCAACTCCACCATGTTCCGGAAAAGGAAGGTGAGGATGAGGGTGCGGATGTGCGCCCCGTCGACGTCGGCGTCGGTCATGATGATCAGTTTGTGGTAGCGGGCTCCGCCCAGATCGAACTCGTCCCCGAGGCTGGTGCCGCATGCACTGATAATGGCCTGGATCTCCGTATTGGAGAGAATCTTGTTGAGCCGGGCCTTCTCCACGTTGATGATCTTGCCCCGCAGAGGAAGAATGGCCTGGAAACTGCGATCGCGGGCCTGTTTGGCCGAGCCTCCGGCTGAGTCCCCTTCGACTAGGTAAAGCTCACATGATGCCGGGTCGCGGATGGAGCAGTCTGCCAGTTTGCCCGGCAGCGTCGTGTTCTCGAGGACGCTCTTGCGCCGGGTGAGATCGCGTGCTTTGCGAGCCGCCATCCGGGCGTGAGCGGCCTGGACGGTCTTGCTGATGACCTGTTTGGCGTCGCTCGGATTCTCTTCGAGAAACTCGGCGAACTTCTGGCTGACCACTCCCTCGACAAATCCCTTTATCTCCGAGTTGCCGAGCTTGGTCTTGGTCTGACCCTCGAACTGAGGCTCGCGCAACTTGACGCTGAGAATCGCCACCAGTCCTTCGCGCACGTCTTCGCCGCTAAGGTTCTCTTCCTTCTCTTTCAGGAATCCCTTGGATCGGGCGTAGTCATTGATTGTGCGGGTTATGGCCGCCCTGAAGCCCGACAGGTGCGTACCACCTTCGTGAGTGTTGATGTTGTTGGCGAAGGAGAACACGTTGTCGTTGTAGCCGGCGTTCCACTGCATCGCCAGTTCTACGGAATAATCGGATTCTTGTCCGTCGAAATGAATCACCCGCGGATGGATAGCGTCCTTGTGGGTGTTGATGTGCTTGACGAAGTCGACGATGCCCCCGTCGTAGCAGTACGACACCACGCGTGGATCAGACGCCTTTCGGCCGGTCGCCGCCGAAAGACCCCCGTCGCGGGCGGCACAGACTGAGCTAGGAAGCTCAGCCGGTGGTTCGGCCCCAGGGGTGGGCGAGGGCAGGCACGCGGAGGCCTGCTCATTCGAGCCCTCTGCGCCTAGTCCTCCACCACCGTAGTCGTCGTCATCCTCAGACAGGGCCGCATCCCCCTCACTCGCTTCCTCCCGTTCGTCGGTTAGCGAGATCTGGAGGGAGCGGTTGAGAAACGCCATTTCGCGGAGTCTCTGTGAGAGGGTGCCAAAGTTGAAGACGAGATCATCGAAGATCTCGAGATCCGGCCGAAAATGGATGATGGTGCCGCAGTAGTCACCGCAATCACCGAGATTCACGAGATCGGTGACCGGTACCCCTCGATGATAGCTCTGGCGAAAGCGCGACCCGTCCCGGCAAACTTCGACGACCAACCATTCCGAGAGGGCATTCACGACGCTCACTCCTACGCCGTGGAGACCGCCCGAGACTTTGTATCCTTCGCCGCCGAACTTCCCGCCGGCATGAAGCTTGGTCATGACGATCTCTACGGCCGGCCGGTCAAATTGGGGCATGTTCTTCACGGGGATCCCGCGACCGTTGTCACTAACCCGGACGGAGGAGTCGGGACAGATGACGATGTCGATGTTCGTGCAGTAACCGGCGAGGGCTTCGTCAACCGAGTTGTCTACAACCTCGTAGACGAGGTGGTGTAACCCTCGATGCCCCGTGGATCCGATGTACATGCCGGGACGGCGCCGGACCGGCTCCAGGCCTTCGAGCACCTGGATGTCGCCTACGTCGTACGAATGTTCTGCCAAATCCTGTAAACCTCTTTCTCCTCCGGCAGCGAATAACCCAGTGCGCCTGGGACCCTGCGCGCACGTGTTTCTGCGCTAGATGAAGATGCTCCGGAAGGGCCGAAAGAAGGGCCGACGATGCGTCCTAGCCAGCTATTCACGTCGACCGATATGATAGCACAAACAGCCGTCAAGGCCCTTGATTCGTACGCCAGTAGCGCACCGCCCGAAGCGGCAGCGGCGCTTCACTCCTCCCAGCCGGCGTGGCGAAATACTACCCTTTCGACGGTCTCTGGGCCGATCAAGTCGTTGATCCGTCGCACGATATCGAGAGACATCATCTGGAGGGTGTGGGCCCATGCGCTCGAGGACACCGCCACGACCAGCCGCCCTCTCCGCAGCTGCACGGGCCGGCTGTTCTGCGCCGTCTCGAGTCCAACGATCTCGTCCCAGAGTCGTGCTATCAGGCGACCGCGGTCGACCGTATCCGGCCCGATCGCAGTGCGATGCCCACCAGATCCCTCGCCACGAGCCGCAACCCCCGCCGTTGAATCCCGGGACGGGCGTGTTAAGTCATCCTCAGGACCGTAACGGTGCAGGAGGTCACCAAGTTTGTCGAAATCGTCACCGTTCATACCGGTTCCCGTCCCATCCCGCGACCTCCGAATCGTCACCGGCGTGCGAAAGTTCCACGAGCGTTGCGCGACCAAGTTCCTCGTCCGAGAAATAGCGAAGGTCGGTCGTGGTGATCATCGCTTGGCCTCCTTCTTCCAGTAGCGCGACCAGAGCCCGGCGCCGTGCATGGTCAAGCTCACTCATGACGTCGTCAAGCAGCAGCAGAGGCCGGGCTCCAGAGCCGTGGGAATGACGCCATTCGGCCAGCACGAGGGCAAGAACGGCCGCCCGTTGCTCGCCCTGGGAGGCGAACTCGCGCATGTCCAGACCGGACCACACCAGGCGGAGGTCATCCCGGTGGGGCCC
>ENA-ORXD01002050-ORXD01002050.1-sediment-metagenome-genome-assembly--contig:-NODE-2050-length-14468-cov-11.579737_pt1 | contig 14468 bp, 11 predicted proteins | sample MGYA00237862_ERZ511471 | MGnify/ENA metagenome assembly ERZ511471 | reverse complement strand
AATATCATCATCGCGGAAGAAGGGGCCGAACTCCACATCATCTCCGGATGTGCCAGCGCATCCTATACCAGGACCGGCTCCCATCTCGGAGTGACCGAATTTTACATCGGCAAGGATGCACGGGTCACCTCAACCATGATCCATAACTGGGGCGAGGAGATCAGCGTATTCCCCCGGTCTGCATCGGTGGTTGAAGAAAACGGCGTATTCCTCTCCAATTATATCTGTATGCAGCCGGTCCGGAAGATCCAGATGTCACCGGTCGCTTACCTGAAGGGAAGGAACTCGGTTGCCCGGTTCAGCAGCATCGTGGTATCCACCCCTGGATCCTCCATGGATCTCGGCTCAATAGCATACCTGTCGGCCGAGGGAGCGAGCGCAGAGCTCCTCACCCGGGCGATTACGACCGGGGGATCCATCGTATCACGGGGAATGATCGACGGACAGGTCCGGAACACCAGGGGGCACATCGAGTGCAAAGGGCTGATCCTCAAAGACGGGGTCATCCACGCCATCCCGGAGATCAAGGGGAACGTGGTCGATACCGAGCTTTCCCATGAGGCGGCAGTGGGAAAAATCGCCCGGGACGAAATCGAATACCTGATGTCCCGCGGCCTTTCGGAGGATGAGGCCACCGCGACCATCATCCGCGGATTCCTCGATGTTAAAATTGCCGGCCTCCCGGAAGTCCTCCAGAAGCAGATCGATGCGGCAATCGATGCCGCGGAGAAGAGCGGGTTCTGATGGGAATGACCGGACAGGACCGGTGGGAGGAAGCACGGCGGATCATGGTCGAGCTGCAGATCGCCTCCCGCGGAGTTCACGATGAGCGGGTCCTGTCCGCGATGCGATCGGTGCCCCGGCACCTCTTTGTCCCGCCCTCCTACCGCGATGCCGCGTACAACGACTGCCCGCTCCCCATCGGCAGGGGACAGACCATCTCCCAGCCATATATTGTCGCGGTCATGACCGAACTCCTCCAGCTCAGGCCTGATGACCGGGTGCTGGAGATCGGGGGCGGGAGCGGATACCAGGCGGCAATACTCGGGACCCTGTCGCGCGAAGTCATCTCCATCGAACGGATACCGGAGGTCGCAGAAATGGCAAAGGAGAATCTTTCCGCGGCCGGTATTACCAATGTAACCATCGTGGTCGGGGACGGGACTCTGGGCTACCCGGCCCGGGCACCCTATGATGCGGTGCTCATCACCGCTGCAGCCCCCGAAGTGCCACCGCCGCTCCTCGATCAGCTGGCAGAAGGCGGGCGACTCGTCGCCCCGGTCGGTTCGCGCGACCTTCAGGAGCTGGTCCGGTGCACGAAGCGGGAAGGGGAGGTCTCGAGGAAACATTTTGGCGGGGTGGTCTTTGTACCCCTGCTCGGGCGGTACGGGTGGGAGGTATGACCCGTGAACGAATCTACGACATCACCCGGCCCCTTGCGCCGGGGTGCGTGGTCTATCCCGGGGATATCGTCCCGCAGTTCCGACGGGAGGATCACGGGCAGTACCGGATCACGGATATCAGGATGAGCTCCCATTCAGGGACGCACATCGATGCCCCTGTCCACTACCTGGACCACGGAGCGACCGTTGATCAGATTCCGTTTTCCGCACTCATGGGGTGGTGCAGGGTGCTTGACTGTTCAGGGTCAGGAAAGGAGATCACCGCTGCAGACCTTGGGGGGAAAACCGGGGGAACGGATAAACTGCTGCTGAAGACCGCATTCTCGGAGAAATATGAATTTTCTGAAGAGTATCCTGCACTTTCAGTCGATGCCTCCCGGTACCTTGCCGGGCTGGGGATCGCCTGCATCGGGACCGATGCCCCATCCATCGAGGGATACAGGAGCAGCGGCGAGGTGCACCGGACACTCCTCTCAACGGGCATGGTGATCATCGAGCTCCTCGATCTCGCGGGTGTCAGCGAAGGGGAGTACTGGATGATCGCCCTCCCCCTCCGGCTGCAGGGGAGTGACGGCTCCCCCTGCCGGGTGCTGCTGATAGAGGGGGACGAGAGCTGCAATATCCCTTCCAGGGGTTGATCTCAATGGACATCATTACACGGGCTGTGAAGCACCTTGAAAACCGGATCCACGGGTCCGGTTCGGAAGAGGGGATCGTCACCATCCAGACCGATCCGGATACAGTCATCTGCCAGTATGAACGGGGAGCCTGCCTCCGGGCAACCTACGGTGGCCGGTCTGCAGAGTTTGTGACCATGGAGCCGATCGCGGTCAGGACGAGGATCGGCTTTATGTTCGGGGCGGCGCTCGGCAAGCTCCCGCAGCGGGCTGCTGCCTGCGCTATTATGAATGTTGCCACCGGGTTCTTCTGCCTATCCCGGGTGCTCAAGGCCTGTGACCCCGGGGCGCACAGGGACTGCCTCGCCGCGTTCAAAAGAGAGATCGGCGGAGGGAGCATCTATCCTGTCGGTATGGCACCAAACGCTCTGGCACGGTTCGACAACGTGGCGGAGAGCCCGGACGAGGCCGATGTCATTGTCGTCGTGGGGGATGGCCTGATCGAGCCCGGCACCGGGGACCTTCTCGCCCGGTATGCCGGAGAAAAACGCATCCTGCTCGTCTCCCCGTCCACGGCCGGTGTGAGCGCCCTGATGGGCTGTACTCACTGGTGCCCGTTCGGGAAGGGGTAATCCTTTTTCATCAGCCCGGGATACCTACTCCATAATGCTCTTCGGTTCGTCCGGGATCCGGCGGAAGTATGGGCCGGAACTGATGGATATCGCCCGTGCCCTCGGACCGGCTCTTGGGCGGGGGGGAGGCGTCACCCTCATCGGAAGAGATACCCGGACCACGGGGCCGCTCCTGAACCGTCTCATCTCTGCAGGGATCATTGCCGCAGGCGGACTGGTCCGTGATGCGGGAACGGTCCCGACTCCTGCGGTCGCCTACGAGACCCGCGAGGTCACGACCGGGGTCATGATCACTGCTTCACACAATCCGGAAGAGTACAACGGGTTCAAGCTCTTCAATCCTGACGGGTCGTCCTTTTCCGGAGATCAGCAGTTGCAGATCGAGGAAAACCTGCGGCTGAAGGAGTGGATGACATGGGCCGGCCAGGGGGACGTCAGGGTGGTGGATGCCCTGTCACCGTACATCCGGGCGATTTCTGAGAGCCGATCATCCCTCGGGGGCCTCTCCCTCATTCTCGATTGCGGGAACGGTGCCGGGAGCATGGCAAGTCCCCCCCTGCTGAGCCTTCTTGATGCGGACATCTCCTGCGTGAACTGCAATCCATCAGGTCATTTTGCCCGACCATCAGAGCCGCTCGAGGAAAACCTCGGCTATATCGGGAACCTGGTGAGAAAACGCGGTGCGGCAGGTGCGGTGGTCCATGACGGGGATGCAGACCGGATGATGGCCTTCGACAGCAGGGGCAGGTATATCACCGGGGACCGCCTCCTGATGCTCTTTGCACGGTATCTGGATGCCCGTGAGGTGGTGACTACCTTTGATGCATCCATGGCCATTGAGGAGATAGCCACGGTCAGGAGGACACCGGTCGGTGATACCTACGTGTCTGCCGAGCTCCGCAGGTGGGGGACATTCGGTGGTGAGCCGTCAGGTGCCTGGATCTTTCCGGAACATTCCCTCTGCCCGGACGGCCCGTATGCCGCGGCCCTCTATGGAGAGATTGCCCATGAATGGGACGTGGCTGACGAGATTGACGCAATGCCGTCATATCCGGTGCTGCGGGAATCACTGCCCTGTGATCAGGCAGTTGAAGTCATGCGGGCCATCGGTGCTGAGTCTCCGACCGATGGCATCCGCCTCGCTGAAGAGGACGGCTGGTGCCTTATCCGGGCTTCCGGAACAGAGCCCAAAATCCGGCTCACGGCAGAAGGCACTGACCGCCAGGCTGCGGAAACGATGCTAGCCAGAGGGCGTGCCCTCCTCAAATCAAGGAAAATTGCTTAAAGGCGCAGGGTGAGGATAGCTGTATGCAATGTGTCGTCCTTGCTGCGGGAGAGGGAAAGAGGATGCGCCCTCTCACCGCAACGCGCCCCAAAGTGATGATTCCCCTGGCCAACCGGCCCATGACCGATCATCTGGTGTGCGCCGCACGGGATGCCGGTATTACCGAATTTATTTTCGTTGTCGGGTACAAGGAACAGGAGGTCCGCGATTACTTTGGCGACGGATCGAAGTACGGGGTGATCATCAGGTATGTGACCCAGCGCCGCCAGAAGGGAACGGCAGACGCCCTTCGGGCAGCCGAGGATCACATCATCGGGCCGTTTCTCCTCCTCTACGGCGATATGATCATCAGGAGCCGGGACATCGCTGCAATCATCGGGAAAGATGCCCCCTGTATGGGGATCTTCCATTCAGATCATCCCGAAAATTTCGGAGTGGTCACGGTTGAGGGCGACCGGGTTACCGGTCTTGAGGAGAAATCCGAGACTCCCCTCAGCAATCTCATCAATGCCGGGGTGTATGTATTCTCTCCTGAGATCTTCTCCACCCTGCAATCAGTCGGAACCTCCCCGCGGGGAGAGCTCGAACTCACTGATGCCCTGGCAGATCTCATCAGGGAGCAGACGCTCCGGGCCTATTCGCTCTCGTTCTGGCTCGATGCCGGATATCCCTGGGATCTCCTGGATGCCAATGCCCTCCTGCTGGAAGAAGTCGAACCCACCATAAAAGGAACCCTCGAAGAGGGAGTCTCCCTGAGCGGCAGGGTCTCTATTGGAGCAGGTACGGTCATCAAATCAGGGACCTGTATCGAAGGCCCCTGCATCATCGGTGATGAGTGCAGGATCGGGCCGCATGCCTATATCCGTGGAGCCACATCGATCGGCGACCGGTGTCATATCGGGCACAGCACAGAGATCAAAAACTCGATCATCATGCACGATTCCAAATTACCGCACTTCAACTACATTGGCGACAGTATTATCGGCAGCGGTTGTAACTTCGGTGCGGGAACCAAGGTTGCAAACCTCCGCCATGATCACAGGACCGTAGTAATCAAGGGGGTCAACACCCGGCGGGTGAAGATGGGGGCGGTTATCGGGGACGCCGTCCGGTTCGGAATCAACTGCTCGGTGAATGTCGGTACCGTAGTCGGGAGCAGGGTGAGTGTTGCTCCCCACGCGGCAGTCGAGGGATGGATCGATGAGGATACAAAAGTCAGGTAGGTAAAGAATGCAGGCAGTAATTCTTGCGGCAGGGGAAGGCAAACGGTTGCGCCCCCTCACAAAAAACCGCCCCAAGGCACTGATTCCCGTTGCGAACAACCCGATCATCGATTATCCGATACGGGCGCTGCTCAAATGCGGGATCCGTGACATCATCGTCGTGGTCGGGTACAGGAAAGAGACCGTGATACGGTACCTCAACCGGTGTGATGCCCCGATAGACGTTGTCGAACAAAAGAAGCAGCTCGGAACAGGCGATGCCCTCCGGTGTGCGGCACCCCTCATCCATGAAGATTTCCTGGTATTGCCTGGAGACAATTTTATCGATGCACCCTCCATCTCGCGAATCATGGCCGTGCAGAACGGGGTTCTTGTGAAAGAACATCCCTACCCCTCGAACTTCGGCGTGGTCATGGTTGAGCGGGACATGTTGAGATCCATCATCGAGAAACCTGAGCACGCACGATCTTTCACTGTTTCCACTGGCATCTACCATTTGACCCCCGACTTTCTTCCCCACCTCACCGAGACCTCTCTCACTGACGCGGTCAACGGCATGCTTGCCAGAGGAGGGCAGATTGAAGCGGTCAAGGCCGAAGATTGGCATGATGCAGTCTATCCATGGGATCTCCTCGCCCTGAACAGGAAGGTGCTCCGGGATATCTCCCCGGAAAAATCAGGGTCGATCGACAGGACAGCAATTATCCGCGGCCCGGTCCGGATCGGGAAGGGGGCAACCATCGGCCCGTTCACGGTCATCACGGGCCCGGTTACCATCGGGGACGATGCCGAGATCGGATCGCACTGCACCATAGGTCCGTTTGTGAGTATAGGAAATCGGGTGAAGATCGAATCCTTCACCCTGCTGCAACACTCGCTGCTGATGGATGATTCTGCTTTTGGATCTCATTCACGGGTAATGGAAGCGGTCATTGGGGAAGGGTCGTTCTTCGGGGACCATACCGCCATTGAGCCCGGGGCCCCACTCGTGGAGATCGAGGGAGCTCTGATTCGCGGCAGATTCGGTTGTATTGCCGGAGATCAGGTACGATCAGATCCCCTGTGCATCTACCAGGGAGCCATGGTGGGCAACGATGTGCGAATACGGGGCGGAAAGATGATCGCCGGGCTGGATGCATTTCAGGACGGGGTGATGGTGGTTTAGGTGTGCGGCATCTTCGGGTATACGGGGGGATCCCGGGCCGCTACCATCGTTCTTGAAGGTCTCCGGAGGCTTGAGTACCGGGGATACGATTCCTTCGGGATTGCAGCACTCGGGGAAACCATCCGTGTCGGCAAGAGGCAGGGCCGCATTCCGGAACAGGGATTTGATACCAGCGATCTGGTGGGAACAGTCGCCATCGGCCATACCCGGTGGGCGACCCATGGGGTCCCCGATGATCGGAACGCCCATCCCCACCGGGACTGCTCGGGAAAGATTGCTATCGTCCATAACGGAATCATTGAAAATTATGCCGCGCTGAAGAGGGATCTTATCGGTAAGGGTCACCAGTTCTCATCCGATACCGATACCGAGGTCATCGCCCATCTCCTTGAGGAAGCGTATGAAGGCGATCTCCTGGCGGCGCTCCACACTGTTCTCCCGGCACTGGAGGGATCATACGCCGTTCTGGCCGTTGCGGAGGGCGATCCACGGATAGTAGTCGCCCGCAACCGGAGTCCTCTCGTTGTCGGGATAGGGGATCACGCCATGTTTGCCGCATCGGACATGACCCCTATCCTTGAATATACGCGCCGGATGATCGTGCTCGAGGACGGGGACGTTGCCGCCCTGACCCCTGCAGCGGTTGAGATCTTCCATGCCGGAAAAAGGGTCGAACGGACCGAAGAGATCGTCCAGTGGTCGTCCGAGGATGTCCGGAAAGGGGGATTCCGGCATTTCATGATCAAGGAGATCTTCGATCAGCCGGCAGTCTTCTCGGATGTGGTCCGTGCCTTAAGAAAAGAGGAGCTCCCCGGAATCCTCAGGGATGCGGGGCAGGTGACCCTCATTGCCTGCGGGACATCATACCATGCCGCATTCGTATTCAAGTACCTGCTCGAAGAACAGTGCCGGGTACCTGCCCGGGTTGAGCTGGCATCCGAGTTCCGGTACTTCCCTCCACCCCTGGAAGGTCTTGTAATCGGGATCTCCCAGTCGGGAGAGACTGCGGATACCCTGATGGCCCTCAAGCTGGCAAACCAGCGGGCCTGCCCGACATTGGCAATCGCGAACGTCATCGGAAGTTCCATCACCCGCATTGCCGATGCTTCAATCTTCATGCATGCCGGCCCGGAGATCAGCGTTGCTGCAACCAAATCGTTCATCGCCGAACTCGCGGTCTTTTTCCACATGATCGACATTTTAAAAGAGGGAACCTGGAAACACCAGCTCGATTCCGCCCACCGCGCAATCGAGGAAGCACTCCTCCTCGATCTCGCCCGTGCGGTCTGTTGCTGCAGGGATGCAAAGGACATCTTCTTTGTGGGAAGGGGCCCCTTCTACCCTATCGCGCTCGAAGGGGCACTCAAAATGAAAGAAATATCCTACATCCATGCCGAGGGGTATGCGGCCGGCGAGATCAAGCACGGCCCTTTTGCCCTCCTCTCGGAGGAGACGCCCGTGGTCGCCATCTGTGCTCCCGGTGAAACCTACGGAGTAATGTTCTCCAATATTCGGGAGATGATGGCGAGGGGGACCCCTCTGATTATTCTCGGAGATAAGTATGACAGGGACCTTGAGGAGATCGCGGACGTATTCATCCCGCTGCCTTCGGCCGGCTCGATAGCCGGCCTCCTCTCGGCAACGGTTATCCTCCAGCTCCTGGCCTACCACACCGCCGATGCGCTGGGGAGGGACATCGACCGCCCGCGGAACCTGGCAAAAAGTGTGACGGTGGAGTAACTGGTATCCCTTCCGGATCTGGTATATTTTATATAAAATATTGCCAAATTTTCAAAATTAAACCTGATAGGGGATTTTTTAAACTTTTAACATAAAGCAGCCGGAACCTGTGCTAAGTTGAAATGAAGGGGATACCACAATCCTCATCGTGGGAGATGGTCTAGCCCGGCACCGGCACCTTCCCGCCCGGTATGCCGGAGAAAAACGCATCCTGCTCGTCTTCCCGTCCACGGCCGGTGTGAGGACCCTGATGGGCTGTACCAAATGGTGCCCGTTCGGGAAGGGTTACGTACCCCTCCTGTCTCCGGGTCTTATGCGATTACTTCCCGGTCGGCCGGGAGTAGAGAACCAGGGTGCAGCAGCGATATCTCGTTCGGGTTCTCAGGTGGATCAATCAGAAAACTTCCCGAAGCAGGTTCCGGTAATCGGATATGAACAAGGAGTGTGTTTTTTCCCCGTTCCGGCATATTTTTTGCGCAGCCCCTCCAAAATAAAGGAGGATAACAACCGCATGGAAAATAACACGGATGGCAATTTTTCCAGAATGACGAAACGTGACCAGGATAGTTCTTCAGGACAGAAGACAGGAACGGGAAGAGTATGAGGGTGGCAGTTGTAGGCCCGGGTCCCCGGTTTCTATCCGGCATCAGTTATGCTACCTGGAGATTGTCTGCCAGCCTCCAGGCAACCCCCATCCTGTTCAGGTATATGCTGCCGGGAATGCTGTTCCCCGGAAGGGAGCGGGTGGGACTGGTTGAGCACCGGATCCGGTACGACAATGCCCATGAGATCCTTGACTGGTATAATCCTCTCACCTGGATGCGCTCGGTCCGGGAGGTGAACAGGCACGACGTGGTGATTCTCGAATGGTGGACGGCGAGTGTCGCACACATGTATGCGTTTCTTGTCCTCTTCTCCCGGACTCCGGTTTTCGTTGAAATGCATGAAATTGTCGACACGCTTGAGGACAGGAACATGCTTATCAGGTGGTATGCGCGAGCGATGAGAAAGTTCATTCTCGCTTATGCGAGAGGAATCGTTGTCCATTCGCGCACCGACCGGGAAAAATTACCTGAGTATGGAAATGTCGTGGTCATTCCCTTGGGATTATTTGATTACTACACACCCATCGGAGTACCGAAAACAGGGTCATTCAATGTGTTGTTCTTCGGGCTCGTCCGGGAATACAAGGGAGTACCAGATCTCATCGAAGGATTCCGGAAAGCTGATATCCCCGGTTCATCACTCCGTATAGCGGGTGAGAACTGGGACCGGATCGATCTGGGCGAGGGTGTTCTTCATGATGACCGGTATCTGAACGATGAAGAAACCGAAGAGGCATTCTCATGGGCAGATGTCGTTGTTCTTCCCTACCTCCGTGCGTCACAATCCGGTGTCGCTCACATTGCGATGCATTTCGGGTTACCGGTTATCGCAACCGATGTCGGGGGCTTATCGGAACTGGCGGACTACCAGGGTATGCACTATGTTCCAGTACACGACTCAGATGCCATCGCCCGTGAACTGCGACAGATCTCTTCAGATGAGAGAGGGAAACGATATCCTGCGCCTGCCCGGTTGTCCTGGGACCATATTGCATCGGAGTGGAGGAATATGTTCGACGGACGCAGGATTCCCGGGTAGGTATCAGAAATTCACCTCCACCTGATCACAGAATATTTGTTCCTTACTTCTCGATCAGGACGGTCTGCGCTCCGGCTTCACAGAACCCGCCGTGGTTGTCCGGGGATTCCCGGGCAGGTCTAACCCATAAAGGAGAGAATCCTCATCCCGGGTGATGGAGCAGAATCCTATCCGGGATTGCATAAAAAACTGATTATTTTTGCCTTATTTTAAAATTTAAAACTTATCCTTGGTCGATTCCCAAACTATTAAAATGGAGCAGCCATAACATGTGCTGAGAATGATACGAAGGGGAGAGACCATATGGCAGAGCCATTTTTTCTGAGATACAGAAATCTTATCATCATTGCATTTCTTGTGGTTTTCGCGATTTTATCACTCTGGATACGGGTACTTCCGCTCTATGGGGGAGGGGCTGCGGATATCCTGAACATCGTCGGGAGCGATGACCCGCTATATCACCTGCGGCAGATCGAGCAGATGCTGCAAAATTTCCCGGGCTACGGGTGGTTTGAGGCCATGACCCTCTTTCCCACCGGGCAGACAATCCACTGGGGACCCCTCTTCACCTGGATCTGTGCCACAGTCTGCCTGGTTGCCGGGGCTTCAGCCCGGACAGAGATCATCCAGGCGGCGCTCTGGGTACCCCCCATCCTTGCCGCCCTGATGGTCCCGGTCACCTTCGTCCTGGTAAGAAAGGTCTGGAACTGGAAGACCGGCCTGATCGCCGCAGCCCTGATCGCGGTTGTCGGCGGACAGTTCTTCTTCCGGTCACTTGCCGGCTACCTTGACCACCATATCGCAGAGGTCTTTTTCAGCACCATCTACTGCATTGCCTACATCTACGCCCTTGCTTACTGCAGAACGAGCCCGATTGACCTGAAGAAGTGGGAGACCCTCAAGATGCCGGTCCTGGTCTCGTGCATTGCCGGTGTGGCCTATGTCCTCGGCTTCCTCACTATGCCGACCATGATCCTCTTCGCCTTCATCACCGCGCTCACCACCCTCGTCCTTTTCATCATCGAGTTCCTCCATGGCCGGCAGGGGGAATACCTCGTGGTGATCAATGCGGCTGTGTTCGGGATAGCAGCACTCGTCTCGCTCTTCTTCCTGCCAGCCAGCGGGTTCGCCCTCTACTATTATACGCTCGGCCACCCGGTCTCCTACCTGCTCCTGGTTGCCGGAACGGTCATTCTGTACGCTCTCTCGAGATACCTGAAAGGGAAACCGTGGTACCTCTATCCGGCTGTCGTCATTGGCCTGGCGCTCCTGGGGATTCTGGTCATGGCGGTAGCGGTACCGGGACTCTACAGCACCTTTATCGGAGGTCTGACCGCCTTTTTTGGCCTCCATCCATATGCCGTCACGATCCAGGAAGCCCGCCCCTGGACTCTTGCCGAGGCGTGGGATGTCTTCAACTTCGGGTTCCTGCTGATGATCGGCGGGATGCTGGTACTCCTGTATAAAAACCTGAAGGAGTACCGGCCGGAGCACATATTCGTGCTCGTCTGGGCGATCTATATTATCATCGCCGCCTTCCGGCAGGTCAGGTACGAGTACTACCTGGCGGTGAACATCGCGGTGCTCGGGGGCATCTGTATCGGTTATTTCCTTGAACGGGCCTGGCCCGACATCGTCGGACTCGGAAGGAGAGCTGCAGTGAAGGGACCGAAGGAAGAGGCAGCGTCTGAACCAAAGGATGAGAAGGGGAAGGAGACGGGGAAAGAGACAGGCAAAGCCAGGGGGACAGGAAAGGAGAAAGGCAAAGGGAAAGGAAAGGAAACCGGGAAGAAGAAGGCTGAAAAGACCTCTGCAAAAGCCCCTGCACGACCGAAGGTCAACTATGCAAACATCCTCGTCGCCGGCATCATCTGTGCCTTTGCAGTGATCTTCGCCGTCACCTCGGTATCCGCGGAGTACAAAGTCGCCTCATCCGGCGGGATCCGGATGAACCAGGACTGGCGGGAGTCGCTGGAGTGGATGAATACCGGCACCCCTGAGACCGGTGTCGATTACTTCACCATCTATGACCGGGAGACGTTTACCTACCCGGACACCGCATACGGGGTCATGTCCTGGTGGGACTACGGGCACATGATCACCTATATCGCCAAGCGAATCCCGAATGCAAACCCGTTCCAGTCCGGGGTTGCCGGCCCGAATGGATCGGCCGCCTTCTTCATGTCCCAGTCTGAGGATGTGACGAACCGGATTGCGGATCACCAGGGAACCCGCTACGTGATGACCGACATCGAGATGGCCACCGGCAAGTTCTGGGCCATGGCCACGTGGTACAATTCCTCGGTGGGAGTGGCTCCGTACCAGAAGACCTACCTCGTTCCGGACGACCCGGCAAATCCCCGGAGCTATAACACGGTCACCTCCTACACCGATGAATACTTCATGACCACGGTGGCCCGGCTCCATAACTTCGACGGATCGCTCACTCCATCCGGGCAGGTCTACTATATCGAATACACTACCACAAGTGGTGTCGGCCCCTACCCCGTCATCACGAAAGCAGCCCAGATGGATGCTGCACAGGCAAAAGCGGCAGCTGAGCAGTACAACCGGCAGGCACAGCCGGGATTCCAGGCGGCAGCAGTGAGCTCGCTCTTCGTCCAGTCGACGGTCGATCTTCCAGCTCTCAGTCATTACCGGCTGGTGCACGAATCACCGACCAACATCTTCAGCCAGGGCTTTGATGTCAGGTACGTCAAGGTGTTTGAGTACGTTCCCGGTGCCCGGATCAAAGGAGAGGGAGTCATCGAACTTCCGGTCGTGACCAACACCGGCCGGCACTTTACCTGGCGGGCGGAGAGCATGAACGGCGAGTTCATCGTACCGTATTCTACTGAGGGAACCCCCTATGCGGTGAAGGCTGCCGGTCCGTACCGCATCGCCGCGACCGGCCGTGAGATCACCGTCAGCGAAGAGGCAGTGATGAGCGGTGCGCTGATCAGCTAGGAATATGACCCACCGGTGTTCGGCAATCTACGGAGACGAATTCACCGTCCATGAACTCGATATCCACCGGGAGAACCGGGAACGCCTCCTCCGGGCAGTCTCCCGTCTCCCGGATTATGTGAACCACCTGAGGCCGGTGGAGGCCTCGGTTTCCGATCTCGAACGGGTGCACAACCGGCGCCACATCCGGATGATCGAGTACTTCAGCTCGTTTGGCCGCACCCACTATATCGACATGGATACCTATGTTACCGGCGGCTCGTTTGAAACGGCCCTCCTTGCGGCCGGATCTGCCATCAGGGCAGCTGAACGCGCCCTTGACGGGGAGCATTGCTTCGCCCTGATCCGCCCTCCCGGGCACCACGCCGAACCGGACCGGGCCATGGGATTCTGCCTCTTCAACAATGCTGCAGTGGCCGCAGCCTGGGCGCTGGAGCAGGTCGACCGGGTCGCCATCCTCGACTGGGATCTCCATCACGGCAACGGGACCCAGAAAATCTTCTACCGGAGCGACCGGGTCCTCTTCTGCTCGGTTCATATGAGCAATGCCTTCCCCGGCACCGGGTGGATCGATGAGATCGGCGAGGGCAGGGGTATGGGCTTCACCCTGAACGCCCCGATCCGGCAGGGATGCGGGATTGATGACTACGCTGTTCTCTTCTCCGAGGTATTCGCCGAAGCACTGACCCATTTCAAACCCGATCTCCTGATCATCTCTGCCGGGCAGGATCCGCTCAGGGATGACCCCATGAACGGAATGCGGCTCGTGCCGCAGGACTTCGGGGTCCTGACCCGGATTCTGATGGAGGCTGTGGACCAGCCCCTGGCCCTGGTGCTGGAAGGCGGATACGGCCCTTCCCTGGGAGAAGCAGTGGCCGAGATCTTTGGAGCGCTCCACGGTGAACAGGTCAGGATGCCCTGCGGAACCCCGCGTGAGAGTACAGTGCGGACCGTAACGCAGCTGGAAAAAGTGATGATTTGATTCCCCGCAGCAGGCAGCTCATCGGCTGAGGGGGGGCAGGAAAATACCTTTATAGTTCCTTTGTCATTCATTGGTACCTATGAACGCCGATGAACTCACGGTCGGCATGCAGGTCCGCTACCCGAGGACCGGAACGACCGGCACGGTGACCCGTATCGAACAGATGAAGGGGGATCTGTTTGCAGAGATCGATACCACCGGGCTGCTGTACCGGGCAGATCAGCTGGTCCCCGGGGCATCCTCCCGGGCACGTCTGAAGAAGGAACGGGAAAAAGACTTCGACCAGGTCAAAAAGGAGAGGGAGTTTATATCGGATGTCGGGTTCCAGGAAGCAATCGCCAACACCGACCAGAGCTGCGAGGGTGGCGGTTAATCGTTGATCGGGATTGTCGTCAGTTTCACCGATTCAACCCCTTTCTGGGACATCAGTCGCTCTGCCAGGGTCTTGAGGTCTGAACCATCCCCGCGTACCAGGATGACCTCCAGGCAACGTTCATGGGTGACATGGGAGTGAAGCGTCGCCTGGATGATCTCCATGAAATCATGCTGGATGTCGGTCAGCGTGGTGAGGAGTCCGCGCTGGTCGTGATCGTAGATCATGGTGATGACCCCCTGCCGTTCTCCTGTCACATCCGACATCCACTTGTAGTAGGTGATGTAGCTCCGTATGGCATCCCGGATTCCCTCTGAGCGGGACGAGTAGCCGCGGTACGTAATAATCTCGTCGAATTTGTCGAGCAGGTTCTTGGGGAGCGATATTCCTATCCGTGAGAGTTCGTTATCAACGGTCATCAGGTTCAAACCTCGGAT
>ENA-ORXD01002049-ORXD01002049.1-sediment-metagenome-genome-assembly--contig:-NODE-2049-length-14474-cov-3.593874_pt1 | contig 14474 bp, 14 predicted proteins | sample MGYA00237862_ERZ511471 | MGnify/ENA metagenome assembly ERZ511471 | reverse complement strand
GTATCTGGTAGGTTTCGCCATCGTTTACGTACTCACTGTCTACCGGATAAAAAATGAACATTACGAATATACCGCGGAAACGTTGCAGGATTACATGGTTTGGGCAATGCTGGCCATGATCATCGGCGCGCGTCTCGGTGAGGTGTTGTTTTATAACTTCGGCTATTTTATACAACATCCGTTGGAAATATTTCTTCCCTTTTCTTTCTCCAACGGTATTCATTTCACAGGCATCAGCGGGATGTCCTATCACGGCGGCGTCATCGGCATTATTTTACTTTCCATATGGTTCTTCCGGAGACGAAAAATCGACTTCTGGCGATTTGCCGATCTAATCGTTCCCTCCATACCGTTGGGTTATACTTTCGGGCGTCTCGGGAATTTTCTCAATGGTGAGCTCTGGGGCAGAGCAACAACAGTGCCGTGGGGAATGTATTTTCCGCTTGATCCGACACAGAGCCTGCGCCACCCTTCCCAGCTTTATGAAGCATTCTTTGAAGGAATATTCCTATTTGTCGTTCTATGGCTGATGAGAAAAAAGAAATGTTTTGAAGGTTTCTTGCTTGGATCATACATTTTCGGCTACGGTTTTGTACGTTTTATGATTGAATTTTTCCGCGAACCTGATTTTATCATTGGCCCGGTCAGTATCGGGCAGGTTCTTTGCGCTTTGATGATGGCCTTTGGAGTGATCATCATTTTCTGGCGTAGACATGTTTCGGTTTCAACCAATAAAAAGGATATGTAAATGACTCTCTGGTGGATCATTTTCGGTGTTTTTATTTTTGCGATGCTGGCGCTGGATCTGGGCGTTTTCAACCGCAAAGCTCACGTTATCAAAATGAAGGAAGCCCTGCTGTGGGTTGGCTTCTGGGTGACGCTTGCCTGCCTGTTCGGAGCGGGCGTTTATTATTTTTACGGCCATTCCAAGGCGCTGGAGTTTTTTACCGCTTATATCATTGAATACTCTCTGAGCATCGATAACCTTTTTGTATTCCTGCTGATCTTCAGGTTTTTCAACGTGCCACCTGCTTATGAGCACAAAGCGCTTTTCTGGGGCATTCTGCTGGCACTCATTACGCGAGCCGCATTTATTTTTGCCGGCGTTGCGCTCATCAACAAATTCCATTGGATCATGTACATTTTCGGCGCTTTCCTGATTTTCACCGGCATCAAAATGGCACTCAATAAAGAAACTGAAGTGCATCCTGAAAAAAACATAGCGATCAAAGTGCTTCGCTATGTCATTCCGGTGACCAAGGAATTTCAGGAAGCCAAATTTTTCATCATCAAAAACGGCAAGCGCTTCGCGACGCCCATGCTGGCGGTTTTGCTGGCGCTGGAAACCACGGATATCCTGTTTGCGGTTGATTCCATTCCGGCAGTTCTGGCGATTTCTACAGATCCCTTTATCGTTTACACGTCCAACGTCTTTGCCATCCTGGGACTGCGTTCACTCTTTTTCGCAATTTCCGGTTTGATGAAATTATTCCACCTCCTGCATTATGGTCTTTCGGCCATCCTGAGTTTTGTCGGCGTGAAGATGCTCATCACGGATTTTTTCCATGTGCCGACCGGAATTTCTCTGATTGTCATATCATCTATTCTTATTATATCAATTATAGCTTCCGTTATCTGGCCGGATACAAAGTATGAAGACATTCCTAACGTAACGATGAAGGATTGATGCCATGCAAACCGAATTTCAGACGCCTTCCCAGATGCAGTTGAAAAAATGGGCCCGACTGGACGACGCGAAGGTGCGCCGTGAAGAAGGGATGTTCCTGGCGGAAGGTGTCAAGGTTGTCGAAGAACTGCTGAAAAGCAACTGGCAACTTAAAGCATTGCTCGTCATGCCGGAAAAAATAAAATTCTGGGAGAAACTTGCACTTCCTGAAGAGAAAGACATCCCCGCCTATCAGTTGAAGCGAACACAGTGGGAAAAAATCGGACAGGACAGGGAACCGGAAGGCATCATGGCGCTGGTTGAAATGAAAAAAGCGCCGGAGTTTTCTTCCTGGTTGAAAGAAACATCCGGCAATATTTTAATTCTACACGAAATCAACAATCCGCTCAATCTTGGAGCGCTTGTGCGTAGCGCGCAATGGTTCGGATTTACAGGAATAATATTGAGCACCAATTCCGTTAATTATACCAATCCGAAAGTCGTGCGAGCTTCCATGGGCAGTATTTTTCATTTGACAATTAATCCCGACATTGATTTAACCGCAGCACTGCCGGAGATTAAGAAAAGTTTTTTCATCATTGGCTCTCATGTGCGAGCAGGAATGCTGCCACATCCGGTTCATAAAAAGGCCGCGTTGATGCTGGGTAATGAAAGCCACGGTCTGCCGGAGACCGTTTTAACAATAGCCGATGAAAAATGGAGCATCCCCGGAAGCGGCAAAGCCGACTCCCTGAGTTTGCCGCAAGCAGCGGCGATAATGATGTATGAATGTGTAAGAAGATGAAATCTTTTATTCAAATATCCACAACCACCGAAACAGAAGATCAGGCGCAAAAAATTGCCCGGCATCTTGTGGAAAAAAAACTGGCCGCGTGTGTACAGATTACCGGCCCCATCGAAAGTACTTATTGCTGGAAGGGGAAAGTGGAAACAGCCAGTGAGTGCCTTTGTCTGATTAAAACCCGGACAACTTTATTCAAAAAAGTTGAAGCCGCCATCAAAAAAATTCATCCTTACGAAACACCGGAAATTATTGCTGTTCCGATTATCAAGGGCAGCAAGGAATATTTAAAATGGCTGGATGCTGAAACGAAAAATAAAATTAAAGGATAGAAATTAATAATAACTTTAATCTGCTCTGAATAAAAGTATTCCTCATAATGCATATCAACAATTTTCAAAACCAAAATATTATGCTAGGTTACAACTTACAATCATTTAAAAATAATATATTTAAACCTTAGCTATTAGGAGTGAGTTCTAAAAACAAGTCTGCAGAAAGAATTTTTTATGATTGATATCCCGACATTATTCATTTTAGGCGCAGGTGCAAGTAGCCCTTATGGTTATCCTACAGGATCTGAATTAAGGACTGATATTATTAAAAAGTCTGGTGATTATTTTGCGGGGATGAGGAGTATAATTCGATCATCGACAGGTGATAGTTGTACAATCCAAAAAATGATTTCTAGCTTTGCAGATACTTTTTCTGAAGCCCCTCTTGAATCGATCGATAAATATTTATCTCTCAATCCTGATATTGCTCCTTATGGAAAAATGGCCATTACATTGAGTATTCTAAATTGCGAAAGGAAGAGTACTCTTCCTGGAAACATAAAAAACCCTTCTAACGATTGGTTTTTTTATCTTTTTAATCGAATGATGGATGGTTTGACATATCCAGGTGGTTATAAAAAATTTCGTGAAAACAAAGTGGCTTTTATTACATTTAATTATGACAGGTCTCTAGAATTCTTTTTATATAATGGTTTTTATAATTCTTTTCATCAATACAAAGATGAATTTATTGATAATATAGAAGAGTATGTTCCATTCCCAATTATTCACGTTTATGGTCAAGTTGATACGCTAAACTGGCCAGATCATAACTATAAATATGAATATGATTTTAAAGATTTCAAATTAATAAAAAGATTATCCGAAGGAATAAATGTTATAGGAGAAGAAAGAGAAGGTAGAAGTATTAAAGAACAAATTAAAGAATTGTTACCAATTTATAAAAGAATGTATTTTTTAGGCTTTGGCTATGCTCAAGAAAATTTGGATGCTTTAGGTTTATATGGCAATATCGATCATGAATGGACTATGCTCGGAACAGCAAAAGGCAAAACTGATGGAGAAATTGAGGATATAAAAAAACGACTATTTAATATTAGGGGAAATACACGAGGAGGAGTTAAACTTCTTAAGCCTTTAGTTGGCACAAAAGAGAATGCTGGAAGTATTATTGAAGATGACGATTGCCTTTTTTTATTAAGAGAGTATCTATTTAAATAATCATCCCATTCATATGTACTGTAAATACATTATTAACAGTCAAGTCAAGAAGGCTTGGTTGAGCTGCGAGAATTCGGGGGACAACACTTAATTGCAGACCTTAATTCCCGGATTAGAACAATCTAATTAAGAAATGCTCCTATTTATAAGCGTCTTTTCGATGATCCATGGAAATCATGCTTATTACTTGTTTTTCGATAATATAGAATAGCCGGTACTTGCCAATTCTATAACGCCACGTGTTAGGTTCATAGCCATACAATTTTTTTATGTTTACGCCAAAATGAGGTCCTTTTTTTAACTGTGGGTATACATAACCCAACAATTTTTTCTTTATTAATTCAGTATCTCGTCGCGGCAAATTTTCCACGCACTTTATAAATTCATCAGTCTCAAATATTTTATATTCAGGCAATATAACGACCTTTTTTGTTTTTTGCATCCTTATATCCACGTTTAAGACTTTCGTTCAAACCGGCGTTACCCCTGATTTCATTCATTTCAAATTCATCCACATACTCAATGTTCTGCTCGATGTATTTTTTTGCTGCCGTTTCAATAAAATTTGAAAGAGTTCTATTATCATCTTTCGCATAGTGACTAAAAAGATCATAAACATCATCGTTGAGTCGCAACGTAATAACTTTTGGCATAGGGTCACCTTTAAAAATAAATTTGAATATAATGTATTCTTTTTAATTCTCCTTGTCAAGTATTTTGATATTATCACATTATATGTTATAGAAACTCATCTTTTAATAAGGAGACTTTATGTCGAGCAATATTGAGTTGGAAAAACGATGCATCAATACCATCCGCTTTCTCGCGGCTGACGCGATTGAAAAGGCCAAATCCGGTCATCCCGGCATGCCACTGGGTGCCGCCACCGCCGCTTTTACTCTCTGGACAAAACACTTGAAACACAATCCCAAGAATCCGCAATGGCCTAATCGTGACCGTTTTGTGCTTTCTGCAGGTCACGCCTCCATGCTTTTATATGCTCTTCTGCATCTGACCGGTTACGATTTGACACTTGACGATATCAAGACCTTCCGGCAGTGGGGAAGCCGCACGCCGGGGCATCCGGAATACAAACATGTGCCCGGTGTCGAAGTAACGACCGGCCCGTTGGGCCAGGGACTGGCCAACGCGGTGGGCATGGCGATTGCGGAAGCGCATCTTGCCGCGCGCTTCAACGGAGAAGATAAAAAAATAGTCGATCATTTCACCTATGTCATGGCCGGTGACGGCGACATGATGGAAGGCGTGGTCTCCGAAGCCTGTTCGCTGGCCGGTCATCTGCACCTGGGCAAACTGATTGTCCTTTACGATGATAACCGGGTAACGCTGGCTGGTTCCGCGGCCCTTTCCTCCACGGAAAACATTGAACAGCGATTCAAGGCCTACGGTTGGCAGGTGCTGAAAGTTGCCGACGGTAACGACGTTGCCTCTATCGACAAGGCCATCAAAAAAGCGAAACGTGAACCCGAAAAACCGTCGTTGATTTGTGTTTCGTCGACGATCGGTTATGGCGCGCCATGCAAACAGGGGAGCTGTGAAGCGCACGGCTCACCGCTGGGAGCAGATGAATTAAAGAAAACAAAAGAGGCGATGTGCTGGCTGTCCGATTCTCCTTTTTCTGTTTCCGAAAATGTTTATAAATTTTTCCGCAAAGCCGTGTCGCGCGGCAAAAAATACGAAAAACAATGGCAGGAATCGTTTAACGGATTCAGACAAAATGAACCTGCTTTGGCGGCGGAATTTGAACGCATCATGAAAGGCAACCTGCCCGAAGGTTGGGAATCGGCTTTAAGTGAATTCCCCAAAGGATCAAAGGATGTGGCCACGCGAAAAGCGGGCGAGATTGTCATGCAGTCCATCGCCGCCAAAGTTCCTGAACTGGCGGGTGGCTCGGCTGATCTGAACCCTTCTTGCTTTACCTGGCTCAAGGACATGGGTGATTTTCAGAGTCCTCAATTATCCAAAGAAGGATTGCACGGCATGGTCGGCGGCGCATGGGATTACTCCGGCCGCAACATTCATTTTGGTGTGCGCGAACACGCGATGGGCTCGATCACCGTGGGCATGGCTTTACACGGCGGAATCATCCCCTACACAGCAACATTTCTGACCTTTGCCGATTACATGCGCCCACCCATGCGCCTCGCCGCACTGATGGGTCTGCGCACTGTTTTTGTTTTCACTCACGACAGTATCGGCGTGGGAGAGGACGGTCCGACTCACCAGCCGGTTGAACAGATCATGAACCTGCGCCAGGTGCCAAACATGACGGTTATCCGCCCGGCCGACGCCAATGAAACACTGGAGGCCTGGAAAATTGCTGTCTCCCATACGGACGGTCCAACGACCTTAATTTTCAGCCGTCAGAATCTGCCGGTGCTGGATCGAAACGTTTGCGCGTCCGCGTCGGGAACCAAACAGGGCGGTTATATCCTGTGGGAATCGTCGCCCGATCCTGAATTAATTTTGATTGCCACCGGTTCCGAAGTAACTTTGGCATTTTCCGCCGCCAAAAAGCTCGTGGAAAAAAATATAAGAACAAGAGTTGTCTCTCTGCCCAGTTGGGAAATATTCGACCGTCAGCCGCGTGAATATCGCGACAGTGTTCTTCCTACCGCAATAACCGCGCGTATATCCGTGGAGGCAGGTATCAAACTTGGTTGGGAGCATTACGTGGGAATCACGGGAAAAATAATCGGCATGGTAACATTCGGCGCTTCCGCTCCCGGTCCGGTGCTTTATGAAAAATTTGGTTTCACCGTCGAAAAAATTATTGAGGCGGCTCAGGATCTGCTTTGTCGAGCCTAGTGGAGAAAATTAATGACTGAAATACGCATTGATTATTCTCTAGGAGATTATCAGGGTGCCGTTAACAGTGCCCTGGAAAAAATACGTCAGGATAATTTCATTGAACGCATCCGGGCAAAAGATTATACCCTCTGGAAACCTCGGCCTGATGAGATCGTCAACCGCCTGGGCTGGCTTGATGCTCCTGTAGAAACACTGGCAAAAATACATGACATCTGCGTCACGTCCGACGCTCTGCAAAAAGATAAAATCAGCGATATCGTCTTAATCGGCATGGGCGGGTCGTCGCTGGCCGCGGAAGTCTTCGGCAAAATATTTGGAAGCAAACCGGGCTATCCCTGTCTGCACGTCATTGACACAACCGATCCCGTTTTCATTTCTGAAGTCACACAACATTTAAATCTTGAAAAAACCTTATTTCTTGTTTCATCAAAATCAGGTTCAACGCTCGAGATAACATCGCTTTTAAAATATTTTTATAACCTGTGCCTGAAAAATTCCGGCAGTGAAGCGGGACGTCAATTTATTTTTATCACCGACGAGGGAAGTCCGCTGGTGAAAACAGCCGAAAGTATTTCCGCCCGCTATATTTTCCTCAACAACCCCGATATCGGGGGGCGTTTTTCGGCGCTGTCTCTGCCGGGAATCGTTCCCGCGGCGCTGATCGGCATTGACGCAGAAAAATTATTACAAACAGTCTCATCAAATATGGAAATCCTCATGAACACCGGCGTGTCTCTCGGTGCAATGTTAGGCATTTTGGCGACAAAAGGTCTGGACAAACTGACGCTTATCCTGCCAATGCGCTGGAAATCTTTCGGAGACTGGCTGGAACAACTGCTTGCGGAAAGTACCGGCAAGGAAGGTAAAGGTATCCTGCCTGTTCTCGATAAACCGCTTAAGGATATTTCCGTTTACGGAAAAGATCGTGTATTTATTGTCTTTAGACATCAAGGTGACACCCAACCATCACCCACAGAATCTTTGATGAAATCCGGTCATCCGGTTAATGAAATTCAATATGGTGACGATTATGATCTAGGTCAACAAATGTATATCTGGGAAATGGCCACCGCCGTTGCCGCTCATTTCATGGGTGTTAATCCTTTCGATCAACCGGATGTGGAAACCACTAAAAAACATACCCGCACCGTGATTGCGAATTTGGATAACCGGTCAGATGACACACCGGCAATCACCTTTGAACAAGGTGCAATCTTTGGTAACATCATCGGTCAAATTCCTGCCGAAGCTCTGGGTAATTTTTTGAAAAGGGCCATTGCAGGTGATTATATCTGCCTGCAAAATTATTTGAGCCCGTCGCCGGAAATTGATGCGGCGGTTAATCGCCTGCGTGAAATGCTTGCACGAAAATATGTGTTGCCGGTGATCTGCGGATACGGCCCGCGTTATCTGCATTCCACCGGACAATTACACAAGGGTGATTCCGGAAACGGCTTATTTATTCAATTGACTCAGAATTACGCTTTAGATTTGGATATACCCGACGAAATAGGGCGGGAAAAATCGTCGCTTTCCTTTGGCGCCCTTAAAGACGCGCAAGCCAAAGGTGACTTTCAGGCGCTGACAGAAAAGAAAAGAAGAATCATCCGTATACATTTCAAAAAAGATCCGACCGATGGGTTAAACACAATCGTCAATTTTCTTTAAGCAAATCTCAAGATCTGCGAGTTACGTCATTGCAGGGCGGGAGGGGGTAATCCAGTTTTATAAGAAACTGGTTCCTCACCTATGCGGGGACGAGGCCCGGATTCCGGTGTCTCGCTGGCGCTCGCACGAGAATGACAGAGGAAGTAACACTTTGTTCATCTTTGTCATGTCGAGAGATAGCGAGACATCTTGTCGGTTGAAGAAAAAGATTTCTCTTCGTCCCGACACCCGACATTCGCCGGACAAGTGTCGGTACTCATCGAAATGACAATATTGCTTCTTTTAACTGATCACCCTGAGAATCTCCGGAGCGTGGCGCTCGGATGCCGTAGGAATTGCTTTCGGATAACCGATAATAATGGGCGCGACAATACGGCAGCCATCAGGAATTCCCAGCAGAGCTTTTGATTTAGGATCGCGGATTTGTCCACCCAACGCGATCCAGCAGGTCCCCAATCCTCTTGCTACCGCCGAAAACATAATATAACTCGCCGCCAGCGCGCAATCCACTTCCAGAGAATACACCGCGCTGGAGCCGCTAATAAAGATCACGCAGGGCGCGTTATAGTAAACATTAAAGTTTTTATCTTTCAGCACTTCCACATAGGCCGGATTAGATGATGCTTTATTCTTGGCAAAATCATCAAGGAGGTTGGCTTTGCTTTCATCGGAAAGAGCTTTAATAGTATTTTTGCAATTGACGATGGAAAACCGGCAGGGTTGATTGTTGCTGGCCGAAGGCGCCAAAGTCGATTCCTGAAGAATTTCCTCTACGATTTTCAGAGGCACTTCCTTATCCTGAAAATCACGAATGGATCTTCGATTATTTAATAAGTCTGCAAATGTTTTCATATCTATTTTACCTCCTGTTTTAAAGATATTGTCCTTGTGTTTGACTATCAATCATCAAGGCAAAAAAACAGAAATAAGCGCCAGGATCAAAGACTGAAATAAATTGATCACCGGATCAAGAACGCCTAAAAAAAGCAGTCCGATAACGATAAAGAATCCATAAGGTTCAATCTGGTGGAAAAATCTGTTGATGGATTCCGGAGCAAAGCCCATGAGAATTTTGGAGCCGTCAAGCGGAGGAATCGGGATCAGATTAAACGCCGCCAGTATTAGGTTGATCCGGGCCAACAGTAAAAGAATATGTTCAGCCATTCCGGAAGGTTCAGGAGAAATCAATTTGAACAATAAAAGAGCGATAAAGGCGATGATAATGTTGACTGTAATGCCAGCGGCGGAAACTAAAATGAAACCCCTACGTCTTTGATTGGCAGGAATATTTTCCAGATTAATCGGAACAGGCTTTGCCCAGCCAAAACCGACAATCAGCAGCATTAAAGAACCAAAGGGATCGATATGTTTAACAGGATTGAGCGTCAGCCTTCCTCGCCATTTCGCCGTGGGATCGCCCATTTTATAAGCAATCCAGCCATGTGCCAGTTCGTGAAATATGACCGAATAGAGAAGCAGCACGGATAATATGACAAACGCCGGCGGTTCCTTAATTAATAATTGTATGAGTCCCATAAAGCTTTTTATCCACTCGTATCCGGTTCCGCTTTTTCAGCAATGGTTTGTGTCTGCGGGTGATGAACAAAGCGGGGAAAGTATCCGCGTCTCATGCCCACAGATATGCCTAAAGCTCCCAGAACAAGATCGGCAATAATACAGAGCAATCTCGCGGCAATCGGAAGAATCAGCGCAACCTCCACGCTCGCGTATTGTCTGAGCATGATGAACATCATCCCTTCCCTCACCCCTAGTCCTCCCGGGCTGAAAAAAGCGATGTATCCCAGAATAGCAGCAATGGAAATCGTTGCCGTAATGGCAAAGATATTAAAGAAAGGAATGTGCATGCCTATCCCTCTGGCCAGAAAAAACATCGCCACACCAAGATACGCATAGGCGATAAAATACCAGATCTGCACATAGATAAAAACACGTTTCTTCATTTTTATCGGCTCCAGTTCTATATTGAACAGGCGGCCCAGCGGAATGACCAGTGCATTGATGATGTTGGTATTCCAGACGATAAAAATGATATCGAAACTCAGTAACAGCGCGAACAGCAGGACCGTGATGGCCGGAGGAGTTGCCTTTTGAATCACAAAATAATAAAAAGAAGCGATAGCAGCGGAAACAAAGAAGAAACAGACAAAACTGATCAGATTGATATAGACCACCAGAGCGCTGGAAATCCCCCTGGTCGACAGCAGCGCCATCTGCGCCGCGTAGGTCCATATCTTGCCCGGAATATACTTCAGTAACGCGGAGGTATTGTACAACGCGATACTTTCAAGAAGATTTAATTTCCTTTGAATGTAATGATTAACGCAGATTCTCCAAACAACCGGGCCGACCAGAAAGCCGGATGTGCCGAGAATAATCGATATGAAAATATATAAAGGATGAACGGTAAATTTATACTGGTGCAATGCATCAGCGTTACTTGTGAATTCCAGATAAAAAAAATATCCGGCGGCCAGTATCACTGCCGCAGCGACAACATATCGCAGGATGTGCTTGTAATTCAATGTTTTGTCTCCATCGTACCTTTGCCGGCGTATCCCCGGCCTCGCCATGGAAGAGAAACAAAAAAAGCCGTTCCGTTCGCACCGATGGAAGAACATATGATAATTGATGTTTTGTGTCAAAATAATTCTGAATATCCATGGAGAATTTACCGTTACATAAATAATGCTTGACAAAGACAAAAAATATTCATACAAATGTTTAAAACAATTGTTTGAATAATAATGATGGAAAACAAAAAAACAATTTCAAAAACACGCGCGGCGATCATCGAAGCGGCGGGAAGAATCTTTGCCGAGGAAGGTTATAAGCAGGCAACGGTCAGAGACATTTGCAGCCACGCCGGAGCCAATGTCGCGGCCATCAATTACCATTTCGGAGACAAAAAAGAATTGTATCTTGCCGTACTGAAACATTATCAGGAAATCGCTTTTCAAACCTACCCTCCTGATCTCGGCATGACCGAAACACAAAAGCCCGAGGAAAAACTGCGCGCGTTTATCCGATCGTTTCTGATGCGGATTATGGACGACGATCGTCCCGCCTGGTTCGGCAAACTGCTGGCCCGGGAGTTTACCAATCCGTCATGGGCATTCGATATTCTGGTGGAAGAAAACATTCGGCCTTCCTTTCAATTGCTCACAGGCATTATCGCCGCGATTCTGGACAAAAGACCAAAAGACAGGATTGTGCGACTTTGCGCCATGAGTATTGTCGGTCAATGTCTTTATTTCCGGCATTCACACCCGGTCATCACCCGAATCTATCCTGGCGAGGCGTTCGGCGTAAATCAAATCGATGAATTGATGGAACATATCACGACCTTCTCTTTGCGCGGACTCATGAAAGAGAAAAGAAAAACCCACAGGTGAAAAAATGCACAAAAAGATTTTTTTTATAATCCTTTTACTGATAATGCCGTTCGCCGTGAAAGCCTCGGAACCGGTGGCAGGCTCCGGTGTATATAACCTGGAACAATGTCTTTCCATTGCGCTGGAGAAACATCCGAGTCTCACGGCGTCGGCAGGCACAATCAAAGTGAATGAAAGCCGGGTCGGACAGGCCCGTTCCAATTATTATCCACAAATCGATTTATCGACCGGCTATAAAAGGATCGGTCCAACAACACCGCCGGGTGAAAGTATCGATGCCTATGATCAATATTCAACGGGAATCAACCTCGGCGTGACTCTTTTTGATTTCGGCAAGACATCAACCCGTGTAGACATCCAGGATTTGAATGTTGCGGCCTCTCGCGCCGACTACAACGATGTCAAAGCGCAAATCATCCTGAATGTGAAAAAAGCTTATTACAGGCTGCTTCAGGCTAAGCGAAACAAGGACGTCGCCGTTGACACCATGAAACAATTCCAGCAGCATCTGGATCAGGCCAATGCTTTTTTCCAAATCGGCACCAAACCGAAATTCGATGTGACAAAGGCGGAGGTTGATTTCGGCAACGCGAAGTTGAGCGTATTGAAAGCCGGAAATGCCGTTCGCGCCGCTATAATAAGCCTGAAAGATGCCATGGGCGTTCCGGAAAACGCCGATTTTACCATCATCGATAACCTCGCTTTTCAGAAAAACGAATTGGAATTAAACGATGTACTGAAAAAAGCTTATGCGAGCCGGCCTGATCTCATTTCCATCAGGGCTAAACGTGAAGCGGCGGAACGCGCGGTTGAACTCGCGCGGAAGGATTATTATCCCACCCTGTCGGGCAGCGCCGGATACGGTTTCTCCGGAACGGATTTTCCCCTGGGCCGCGGCTGGAATGCCGGGGCCGCATTGAGCTTTCCGCTTTTCTCCGGATTTTCGACAAGATATCATGTTGACGAGGCCAATGCCAATGTGGACGTTCTCAAGGCCAGCGAGGATGCCCTTCGCCAGGCCATTCGTCTGGACGTCGAGCAGGCCTATCTGGATGTTCAGGATACCGCCGAACAGATAGCTGTGACCGAAATGACGGTGGTTCAGGCTCAGGAAAATTACGATCTGGCCTCGGGACGATATCGGACGGGTGTGGGCAGTCCCATCGAAGTCGCGGATGCCACAATAACACTGAATAACGCCAGGGCTAATTTAAATACGGCATTGTATAATTATAAAATCGCGCAAGCCGCGCTGGAAAAATCCATAGGAGCCAACCCATGAAGAAAAAAATTGTTGTCATATCCGTATTGCTGATCATCGTCATAGCCGTCGGAATATTCTTTTATGTTCACAAAGACGGGAAAAAAGCTGCCTACAAAACGGAAAAGGTCTCGCGCGGTGAAATAAAATCCGTTGTCACGGCAACAGGGACGGTGAACGCGGTCACCACCGTATCCGTCGGCACACAGGTATCCGGAACCATCAGAAAACTCCTGGTCGATTACAATGCTCTGGTCAAAAAGGGCCAGTTACTGGCACAAATTGATCCTTCCACGTTTCAGGGACAGGTTGATCAGGCCCGCGCTAATTTATTATCCGCTCAGGCGAACATGGAAAAAGCCGTTGTCAATGTTACCGACGCGCGCAGGACCTATGAACGCAACAGGGAACTGTTTGCCCAGAATTTCATCGCCAGAAGTGAACTGGATACGGCGGAAACCAATTTGCATTCCGCTGAAGCCCAGCTAAAAGTCAATCAGGCGCAGGTCGAGCAGGCCAAAGCCTCTCTCAAGATAGCGGAAACGAATCTGCAATACACCAACATCATTTCTCCGGTAAACGGAACTGTGATCTCCCGTAACGTGGATGTGGGACAGACTGTCGCCGCTAGCTTTCAGACACCGACATTGTTCAGCATCGCTCAGGATTTGACGAAAATGCAGATCAATACGAGCATGGATGAGGCGGATATCGGCCGGGTGCAGACGGGACAGGAAGTCTCGTTCACGGTTGACGCCTATCCGGACGCGGTCTTTGCCGGAAAAGTTTCCGAGGTGCGCAATGCGCCGACCACAGTGTCGAATGTTGTGACTTACGATGTCATTGTCAAGGTGGACAATCCTCAGTTGAAATTAAAACCGGGAATGACCGCCAATGTTTCCATTACCATTGAAATGCGTCCCGATGTTTTACGGGTTCCCAACTCCGCCCTGCGCTTCAAACCAGCAGAAACGGGCGATAGGAAAGGAGTCAGGACGGAACAACAGGAAATAAAAGGAACAAAAGTCTGGGTACTGGAGCAAGAGAAACCCAGACCGGTGCAGGTTACCATGGGAATCAGTGACGGTAATTATACGGAAATCATCTCCGGCCGACTGGAAGCGGGGCAGGATATTATCACGGACAATTTGAATAATAAAAAAGGAAACAGCAGCACGCAACGCCCGCCGCGGAGGTTTATGTAATGGCTCTCATTGAAACCAATCAGCTCGTCAAAACGTATGATGTCGGGGACGAAGGCGTGCGTGCGCTGGAAAATGTCTCCGTCAGGATTAAGAAGGGCGAGTTTGTCGCC
>ENA-ORXD01002048-ORXD01002048.1-sediment-metagenome-genome-assembly--contig:-NODE-2048-length-14477-cov-8.420069_pt1 | contig 14477 bp, 12 predicted proteins | sample MGYA00237862_ERZ511471 | MGnify/ENA metagenome assembly ERZ511471 | reverse complement strand
GAGCAGGCAGTGGAGAACTATCTCAAGGCACTAGCCCTGAACCCGAATCTTCCGGGCGTTGAGGAGAAGATCTCCGGGGCGCAGGGAGCTCTGGCTGCAGCGATGCAGACCGGAGAGGCCACACCGGTGATCACCGCCTCTCCCGCAGGTGAGGAACCAGCCACGGAAACGGTCACCCTTCCCATGGAGACGGAAACAGAGACCGCGGCTGTCCCCGCCACCCCGCAGGCCGGGATTCCATGTATGCAGATAGTGTTTGCAGTGCTGGCAACCTTCGTAATCGTTTCCCGGGTGACGAGATAGATCCGGTTCTGGGCGGGTATCTCTATAAAATCGGAGAGATTCTCTTAAACCCCTTTAAACAAATAAAGCGCATATTATGGTCTTTTCTTCAATTATATTACAAAATATTATATCTTTTAATGCTAATTAACAAATCACTGCTTCACACCAATGATCCTGCTGGTATCAGGAGGTATGCGCATTTTTTTGCCGCAACATTGGAAGCAGGAGGCAGGAGCGCCTCCGGCGGAGCGCACAACAGATCAGCCGGAACATCAGGATGTAGCGGTAGATGAAACATGAATGAACATGGCTGGCCGATACTTTTTCCAATATATGGGTTGTGAGGGAAAGGACCGGTTTCTATAGTCGTTTCATGGAAACATCACCAATTCAGTACTGATTATGAGGGAGGAACATGAAAAAAATCGGAGTTTCATTAGTTATACTGCTGTTTCTCGTTACAGCAGCAGGTGCTGATACCTATTTTTTCGGCAATCTGGTCGGTACTGGTGAGTATCAGGGTTCATTAGCCATCGATGGATCCGGAAACATCGCCCTTTCCATCATTGCCGTGACCGACGGAAGTGTGGGTTCTTCAACCTTTAGTGCGGATGATACGGGGGGGGCTCAGGCAGGACAATCATCATCTGCAACCGGCACCGGAGTTTTTGCCGGGAGCGGAGCAGTCAACCCTGATGGTGAAACCGCAGCCACCGGTGACATGACGATTGGCACGGGCGCGACGGTGACTACCAGTCAGGGGGCCCATGCCGATGGATCAGCCGGAGCCGGGCAATCCTCGGTCGTTACCGGTAGTGAAGCGCTTGTCGGCAGCAAAGCGAAGAATGATGAGGGAGAAGTTGCATCCACCTACGACAAGGCGATCGGTGATGCCTCGATCACCACCCACCAGGGAGCCCATACCGGCAATTCTGTTAGTGCCGGACAGACTTCAACCGTTCAGGGGAATGAGGCCCTTGCCAACAGCAGCGCATCAAACGGCATGGGCGAAACGGCAACGACCTCTGATGCGGTTCAGAAAGGGGTGATCAGGACAGAACAGGGAGCCCATGCCAATGGGTATTCAGCCGGAGCCGGCCAGGATTCCTGTTTGCGAGGTATGATTGCCGAGGCGAGCAGCAGTGCATCCAGCACTGAAGGGTATGCTGCTGAAACCATGGACTTTGTTGTTGACGGGTTCATCAAAACAGATCAGGGAGCCCATGCCGATGGGTATTCAGCCGGAGCCGGCCAGGATTCGGTTATAATGGGAGTTCTCGGAACTGCGGGCAGCAGTGCGTGGAATGATGCGGGTGACATGGCCGGAACGTCTGATCTCGTCGCCGGACTACTCAAAAAAGGATTCATAATAACGGACCAGGGAGCACATACCAGTGAGTACTCAACCGGTTCGGGACAGAACTCCTACCTGAGAGGTGATTTCGGAACAACAAGCACGTATGCGTCGGATGCAGAAAACAACTCGGTGAATACCGGTAACTGGGTAGTGATGGGGTCCATATGTACTGACCAGGATGCAGATACCGGATTCTCAGTTCATGCAGGCCAGCATTCAACCGTGAAGGGGATCATGGCATCAGCGAGCACCGGGGCATCGAATGATGCAGGTGATACGGCAGGGACCTCTGACACCGTGATGAATGGAATCATCAGGACAGGTCAGGGAGGGTATGCCGATATTTCCTCGACCGGTACCGGACAGGGATCGACCCTGCGGGGCTCAACTGCGATCGCAAAGAGCAACGCGACCAGCAGCGCCGGAGATGACGCCGGGACTTCGGTTGAAGTTCAGGACGGGATCATCAGAACCCACCAGGGTGCAGATACCGGCAATTCAGCGGGTGCCGGCCAGGATTCCTACGTCAGAGGCACGAACGGTTCTGCAAGCACCTATGCCGGCCAGACCGGGGCATCGGGGACGGTATATACGGAGACAGGTGCATCCTTCGCCGGAAAGGGTCGGCTGACAACCTGGCAGAGCGCTGAAACGGGCGATGCATTCGCCTCTATCTTCGATCATGACATACTTGCAGAGGATGGAGCCTATGTCGTTCAGTTCAGCAGCCTCCGGAGTTGTGATGGCGGAGAGGCGTACAGCAGAGGCATGAACGATGGACGCATTGCATCCACGGTAGCAAGCTACGCTGGCAAAGGGTCCATACACAATACCATGCAGGGTGCTGCTGCCGGAACTGTGGTTGTCAATGAAGAACCGTTCCTGGACGGAGCCATTGCCGCCCAGTATACCGCAAAGATCCACTCAGATGATGGTGGAACGGTGAGGAGCTGGGGGTGGAATGGTGATGATGGTGACTTTGCCATTACTTCTGCCGGATTTGCTGATGAAGGTTCTATTGAAGGCACATTCCAGGCAGCTTCCGCAGGTAATGCGTCACTCTTCCATCTTGGCATAGAGGCAGAGGGTGCTGCTGCAGGCCAGCATACGGACCTGATTACGAGTACCGATCATGGTGTCGCCTGGAGCTGGGCGAACAATGAACGGGAGAACAGAGCAGGAACAGTTGCCGAATTTGATGGACTTGGCGAAATCAAGAAGACAACGCAGGGATCAGTGGCAGGATCCGGAACAGCTCCGTTCATCAGCGAGATTGAGGGAGCCGCGGCCGGGCAACTCACGGGGTTCATAGGCAGTCTTGATGGTGGCCGGGCGAAGAGCTGGGCAAACAACGACGGGGAAAACTTCGCACAGAGTAACTCTACGTATACCGGTCCCGGATTGATAAGCGAGTTAATGCAGGGCGCTGCTGCTGGTGAAGTGGATGGAACCGAAGGAGCAATCGCCGGTCAGAAAACGAATGTTGCCGGACTCACTGCCCTTGCAGGAACCAGCGCTGATGCGTATGACGGAATGCACTCTGAGACATCAGCTTCAGCACTTATCGGATCGGTAACGGCCAGCCAGGCAGCAGCAGCGACCGGTGAGGCATGGACGATCCAGGATATCCAGGTTACCGGAGTTAGCGGTAATGCAGCCAGCAGGGCCTGGAGTGATACCGGGAACTATGCAGGGGTTGACGCAGGATTCGCCGGATTATCAGGATCTGTGTCAGCAACCCAGATGGCTGGTACTGACGTTATCGTACCAGGCAATACAACTGCCATCCAGGATGCCACAATTGATGTGCTGTTAGGTTCGGCATGTGCGAATGCCTATGCCGGAAATGGCTCTTTCCGTGAAGTTTATGTTAAGGACCAGACGGGCTTCATGCTTTCCGGTAATCTCCACGCATCATCGGTTGCGTGGGGCGATGACTTGGTTTCCTATGCCAGCGAGTCGGTGACCGCCAGCTCCAGACGTAATCATATGGATGCCTACGCGGAAAACTTGCTCACATCTAAGGCTGATGACAAGACTGGAAAGACTCTGACGGGGACCGCATGGGCCACGGCGATTGAGGTATATGCGGAGGTTCCATAGAGAATAGGAAAAATCCTTCCCGGATCTCATGGATAGAAGTGCGCCGCAATCCGCGGCATCGCTTCACTTTTTTTTTTGGGATTTTAAACCAGATCTTCGGATTCCTTAAACCTCAGAACATCTGAATCGTAGTACGAATTTGTTCAGACTGGTGATCTGGATCTCTGCAGACTGCCATCCGCACCAACTTCTCTTGCTCCCCAAGGTTCTCCCCCGGGCTTGATAGTAAATATTACCCTCGTGAGAAAAATACTGGTATTACGTTATTATCGACGATCATAATCCTTTGTTCCATGGAAAAAGTACTGCCCGCTGCAGATGAGACTCCTTTTGATAAATATTAATAAGGACAGAGTTCGCCGATATGAAAAAATGTACGATACAAGTGAGGTGCAGAGCTCAGCAAAGTATCGATCCATCTGAAGTGGATACAAAAAATAGTATTGAAGGGGTGCTTTTACCGGACCGCACCGGATTCGTAGTGCATGTCCTTGACAAACGAGGTGATGAGCCCGGCCGCCGTTGTCCTTTCCTCGTAGAACAGTTCGGATGAAGGACTCCCGATGCCGCCGCCTCCTGAGAGGATATACACGGTTCCCATGTTCAGGTCGGTAATGTCTTCGGGCCAGAGATCAGGCGGGAACACGATCACCCCGTCCCCCATACCCAGGATGTCGACACTCCTGCCTTCCCGCAGCTGCGCCTGCATGTACGCGGAGACCGAACCGTCTGCCGGGAGGTCATCGATACCATTCACACGGATGGCATAATCAGCCGATACCGGGTAGTCGCTGGTCGGGGTAACGAACAGCCCGGCGGCACTGGTCCTGGCGGAGCCCTCTGCAAGGTCAAGCGAGCTTCCCATCTCCACCCTGTTGCAGAAAGCAGGAGAGAAGCTCATTGATGCTGAACCAAACGGGCAGATGGACCGGGTCTCGGTCACCGGGTTGAACTGCCCGGCCCCGTCAATGACAAGGTTTTCGCTGGATACCAGCCGGCCGACCGAATCCGAGGTAAAGGTCATGCCCCGGACGGATTCTATGTTGCTGGCGCCAGGCGCTTTGTTGCTGGTATCTGCAGAGAACTCCTTGTCGTAATCGATGGATCCATCCCTGGCTGTGGTCTGTTCCGAGTGGCCGACGCTATACTGTGTTTCACCCCAGGGCATCTGATTCGCCCCGAGAACACCCTGGCTGAACAACTGGTCGAGTATGGTATTATCCACCCAGTAGAGGTACAGCCCGTTTCCGACCGGAATGGTGACGAGCGGAGGGGAGAGCTCTGAATCAAGGACACCGGTGGAGATCAGCCAGGTTAACTCCTGGTCTTCTTTCATGACCCCTGTGCTGCTCAGAGAACAGCTGATCCTGATATTCTGCGTCTCGGGTACCTGGCTGATACCCGTATCTGCCCATGCTATGCCGGAAGCCAGGAAAAAAGCAACCACTAGTATAACAAGCCATCTTCTCATCAGGTGTCCCTCGCATTGACGATGAAACAGGTTCATAATTATTCACTGTTTGTATATTTATCATTCGCTCATCATCGATATTGTTCGGCATGCTCATTCAGGTGTCTTATCGTGATTCACTGCCATAAGACCGGTGGTGAATAATCGAAAGGAAACAATTTTCACCCTGCCTCAGGAACAGATATCCGGTGCCTCATTCGATTCTCATCACCGGTGTCCCCGGCGTGGGCAAGACCACCTTCATCAGCCGGCTCTCCAAAGCCCTGGAGGAGGTCCGGCCGACCGGATTCATCACCCGCGAGATTAGGGACTCCGATACCAGGATCGGATTCGAGATTGCAGGCTTTGACGGGTCACACCGCCTTCTCTCCCATATCGGCATCACGAGCCGGTATCGCGTGGGAAAGTATGGTGTGGATATCGATGGATTTGAGGAGTACCTGGCAATGCTTGATCTCGAAGGAACCGGCAACAGTCCGGTGTTCATCGATGAGATCGGGAAGATGGAGTGTTATTCTGACTTGTTCAGGGATATGATTATCAGGCTCCTTGAGAGCGACCGTCTCTTCATCGCCACCATCGCAAGGAAAGGTACACCGTTCATCGAATCGTTAAAAGAACGGAAGGATGTGCTCCTGTTTGAGGTTACCCGGGAAAACCGGGACCTGCTGCTGGAACCGGTTCTTGAGACGATCCGTTCTTTTTCCGAGTAATCCGTTTCACGTCGGCTTGGGTGTCGGAATAATTGTCGGCGGGGTGGTAGTGGGAAGGGGCGGGGTGACCAGCGTCGTCGGAGCCAGGGTCCCGGGTGATGGCTGGGGCATGGTTGGGCTCGGGGTAAGCGTAGGCGTGCCCGGAGTGGGCACCGCTGCAGGCGGGGAGACCGTTCCGGTCACCGGTGGAGGCGAAGGAACAGGAATGCTGACTGCCGGTGGTGGTGAGACCGGTGTAACGGCCATCGTAGGAGCGATTGTCGTTGCTGTGCCCGGGGCAGCCGGCAGGGTGGCAGGACTGGTCACGGGTGCCGCCGGAGCCGGTATGAAACTGCCGGAAACATTTACCGTAGTGGGCTGAGCTGGTGTCGTCGTTCCGGGAATGGTCGTGGACCCCGGTACCGGCTGTCCTGTCGCCAGTACTCCTGCGGATTCATTTACGGTAGCACCCGGCGATGGTGGAATGGCCGTAGTGGCCGTTGCCTCAGAATCCCCGGGAGGGCTGATCTGGGGGGCCGTGCATCCGGCGGCAAGGAGGAGCAGCACCGCCAGGCCGGCAAGGAGCATGAATCTCATCAGGAGCATCCTTGTCGTTCATGGTACATAATGGTCATCATGGTGTTTTGATCGGAGAGGTCATACCGGAAGGCATGAACCGCACGCTTATGACCACCGCGATACCAATTCTGTACACTAAAAATCCCGCCGGAATACCGGCTTTCATCCACACTATGCCTGTTCCGCTCATCCTCGTTGTACACGGCCCCGAGGTCTTCGATGCCGGGGACGTTGCCGTTCTCATCGACCGGCTCTCTCCCTCCCGGATCATCGTAGCCGGGGTGATGGCCCGGACCGCTGCCGAGGAGTCCGGGATCCCCTGCGAGCAGGCCGGCCTTCCCCCGAGCATGGTGATCCGGGATCTGTCCCCGGAAACGGTCCTCGTCAACCATGGGAAAACCCCGGAGTCGGGGAGGATATTCGGGGAGATCGTTGCTTCTCGCCTCGCTCCCCTCGGTCTCATCCAGCTCGAGGCCTCGAGCCGCATCCTCTACCTCTGGAACCGTGAGCCCGATGCCCTGGTGAGAGATATCGCGGAGAAAACAGGGTATACCATTGAGCCTGTCAGAGTACCGGAGTCGCGGAGTGCCGCGGAACGGATCATCCGGGGCTGCCTTCCGGGCGAGGCAGTCTACGTGAACGGGATCGTGATTGGCCAGGCCACCGCTACAGAAGTTGTTCTCAGAGAAGAAGGGGGGGCCATCATTCCGGTCTCGGGGATGCAGCCCAAAGAGCACGGGCTTGAGAAGCTGGTGGGGCAGCCCGTGACCAACCTCTCGATGGTATGGTGCAAGAGCGGGGCAGTCAGGACAACGCATCCGGCCGCACGGGAGCCGCGATCAGGACCTGGCCGGGTACTCTTCATCGATCACTGCGGCCACCGGATCTATGACGAGATCACTCCCGTAACCTGCGGGATCGTCAGCGTGGGGGATGACACCACGAGCGTCTGCGGTCATATCGCCGCCCACCTCGGCATCCCGGTCCTGGGCATTGTCGACGGGGATGCAGACGGGATCGTTCCGGCATCATATGCAAATGGTTCGATCATTGCACGGGCCGTCCGGGAGCGGGATGATGACATCGGCAGGGAAATCGAAGGGATGATACCGGGGGAGAATGTTATCTGGGAGGATGTGGTGGAGCGGATCATCCGGTATCTCGGGAACCGCGTGGAGATATCCCGGCCGGGACCCTGAGCCGGCCATGCTCTGGTACGTTCTGCAAAGGAAAGGGGGTCAGGCTCCGGGAGAACGATCCCCGCCCTGGCGCTTGTACCGCTCCCTGATACTGTCCAGGGTCTCGATCTCATCGATGGATTTGTCATCCCTCAGCCGGATGAAGCGGGGGAACCGGAGGGCAAAACCGCTCTCGTAGTTCGGGCTCTTCTGGATCTCGGAGTAGCCAACCTCGATTACCACCCCGGGTTCGAATCGCACTTCCTTCCCCTGCTGGCTGATTACCCGGTCTTTCAGGAGGGCATAGATCTCCTGGAGCTGCTCGTCAGAAAAACCGGTCGCCACCTTGGAGAGCGGGATGAGCTCACCCCGTTCCTGGCAGGCGAGGAGGAACGAGCCGAAGAGGTGGGCCCGTTTCCCCTCCCCCCAGTCAGCACCGATGACTGCAAGGTCGAGCGTATCGACATCGGGCTTTATCTTGATCCAGTTCTTCCCCCGCACTCCCGGAGTGTAGGGCGATCCCGGCACTTTCAGCATCAGCCCTTCGTGCCCGGCAGCGAGCGCATCCCGGTACATCTGGTCGATCTCTGCCGGGTCGTTGCTCACAATCTGCGGAGCAAGGTGCTCCTTCAGCACCCCTTCGAGCTTTTTCCGGCGTTCGGAGAAAGAGAGATCGATCAGGGTCTCCCCGTCGAGGTACAGAATATCGAAGACATTCGGGACCATCCGGATCTCCTCCCGCATCGATTCGATGCCGTACTTCCTCCGGAACCTCCTGAGCACGGTCTGGAAAGGCATCGGTTTTCCGCCGGAGATGGCGATGACCTCCCCATCGAAGATGACATCGTGGGTGGTGGCGGCCATCAGGAGCTCGGTTACATCGGGGAGGGCGGTGGTCACGTCTTCGAGTTTCCGGGAGTACATTCTGCAGTGCTCCCCCCTCTTGTGGAACTGGAACCTGCTCCCGTCGTACTTGTACTCCGCGGCCATTGCCCCGTTATCGGCAACCGCCCCGGCGATTGTCCCCTGCTGGGCGAGCATCATGCGCACCGGGTGGAAAAGCTCGATAGTAACATCCTGGAGCCTGTCGCTTCCCTCCCGGGCGAGGAGAGCGACCTTCCCGAGGTCATTGATGGCCTGGAAGGCGTGTTCGACCAGTCCTGCTTCGACCGAAAACGCCCGGGCGATGGCCTCCCTGACATTCCCCTCACCGACACCGATCCGGAGATCCTCGAGCATGATCCTGGCGAGGTATCTTCCTTCGAGCGGCTTTGCATTGGTGAACAGTCGTCGCACCAGGAGCAGTTTCTCCCGCTGGGACTTCTTTCCCTCCGATGCCGCTATGGCCGACAGGTCACGGTACACATCGGCGAGGGTCAGGTCTTCGGAAAAGAACGAGGTCTGTTCTTTCTGTGCCAGGAGCTCCTCGACCGCCCTTCCCACGTCCCCGGTGCGGTTGATGACCTGCACCACGTCATCCCTCTGGATTCCTGCAACGTAGGCAACGCCCTCGTACAGGAGATTTGGCCCGATCCCGAGCTTCTCCGGGCTCCAGTCCGGGAAGATCCTCCCCATCACGAACCGGATAAAGATCGGGAGCTCGTCATCGGGGAGATCGGGAAGGACGCGGCTGATGATGCCGATCATCTCCAGCCGCCCGGAGATCCCTTCCAGCTGCTCGCAGATGCGGGCGAATTCCATAAAATCCATACACGGGCTCCCGTTTGAGAACAGCATTGGCGGGATCAGGGAATAAGGGTTCCCATCGGAGGGCGACTACAGCCGGATCCGTCGTGGCCACCCGGCATCAGGGCCGGGATTCGAGGCGACCGCTATCTCGAGGTCGCCGGCAAAGAGCCCCGCACATTCCTTTACCGCGGCCAGCGCTTTTCCGGGGGAATTGTTAACCTCGGAGAGGTGGGCGAGCATGATACGGGTGATATCAGTGCAGCGGGTCCGGATGAAGGCGGCTGCATCGGGGTTTGAGAGGTGGCCCCGCCGTGACCGGATCCGCCGTTTCAGCATCTCGGGGTAGGGCCCTGTCCGGAGCATCTCGGGGCAGTGGTTGCTCTCCAGCACCAGCCCGTCGCACCGGGAGAGCCACCCCTCCATCTCCGTGGTGATCACCCCGGTATCGGTGCAGCAGCACAGCGATGTCCCGTCCTCCGTGATTCTGAAGCCGCAGGGCTCCTTTGCATCGTGGGAGACCGGGAAGGCCTCAACAGAAAAATTCCCGATCTCCTGATGCTCCTCCCACCGGCACCGGACCAGGTCGACGGCGATCGTTCCTGACCCCCGGCACCGGATGATCTCATGGAGGGTCCCCCCTGTGGCGTAGACCGGGACCTTCAGCTGGCGGGCCAGGGCATAAGCTCCGCGGATGTGGTCGATGTGTTCATGGGTGACCAGGATCCCCCGGATCTTCTCTTCCTGTCCGCCTGCATCCCGGAGCCGGACCAGGATCTCCCGTTTCGAGAGCCCGGCATCGACGAGGAGAGCCTCTTCGCCGCTCTCGACATAGAGACAGTTGCCGCTGCTCCCGCTGGCCAGTGCAATGCACTGCATCTGTCTGCTATATTGGCGGGCATGCGAGATAGTCATGCCGGAAGAAAAAAATGAGAGGTGGTCATTTCCCGGGAACAAGGCTCATTCTGTTCGTTCAACCACGTGGATGGCGCTGGCCTTGAAGGTGAGTTCGGTCTCCTTCCCCAGCTCAAGGCCGAGCTCCTCGAACGAACGTTGCGTGATTACCGCTGTCAGTTTTACTCCGGCATCGACTTTCATCCGCACCATCGGGCCGATGGGAACGACCTTAATAATCCGGCCGGTGAACATGTTCCGGGCACTGCTCCGGATGCTGTCTTTTGTATAGAAGGTGATATCCTCCGGTCGCATGAAGACAGTGACCGGGGTGCCGGGTGAGGAGTGTGAAGCCGCAACGATCACCGTGCCGTTCACATCAATGTCTGCAAGCCCGGCTTCATTTGCGGCAATGATACCTTCAAAGATATTCTCCACACCGGCCATATGTGCCACAGCCCGGTTCATAGGATGGTAGAAGATCTCCTTTGAAGAGCCGATCTGGCCGATCCGGCCGTCGATGACTACGGCTATGCGGTCGGCCAGGCGCTGCCCCTGCACCATGTCATGGGTGGAGAGCACCACGGTGATCCCGAACCGCTCCTTGAGTGCCCCGATCAGACTCTCGATCTTCTCGGTTGAGACAGGGTCGAGGTTGGCGGTCGGCTCATCGAGGAGAAGGATGTCGGGTTTGGTGGCAATGGCCCGGGCGATGGCCACCCGCTGCATCTCCCCGCCGGAGAGGGTCGTTGCTTTCCGCCCTTCATATCCCTTCAGCCCGACCAGGTCCAGTGCTTCGTGGACCCGGTCTTCGATCTCCTGATGGTCAATCTTCCGGAAATGAAGCCCGATAGCGACGTTGCTGTAGACCGATCCGCGGAGGGGTGATGGCTTCTGGAAGACCATGCTCATCCTCCGCCGTACCTGGATCTTTTCCCGGTCCCGGAGGGTTGTGACATCGGTTCCATCGATAAGGATTTTTCCCGCTGTCGGACGTTCCAGTATATCGATAAGGCGGAGGATGGTGGTCTTCCCGGATCCGCTCGGCCCGATGAAGGTGAAGATCTCGCCATCCTTGATGGAAAACGACACCTCCTTCAGCACTTCTTTCTCGCCGAATTTCATCACCACATGGTCAAACTCGATCATGGCTGTCAGCGCTCCTGGACCAGGAAGAGAAATCCGGTAACAACCATGGCGATTGCCAGGAGGATGATGCCGAGCGCAAGGGAGAGCGAGAGGTTACCCATCGAAGTCTCAAGGGCGATGGCGGTGGTCAAAACCCGCGTATAGCCCCGGATGTTACCGCCGATGATCATGGCAGCACCGACTTCCGATATCGCCCTGCCGAAGCCGAGAATTATACCACCGAGGATGGCAAACCTGGCCTCCTTCACAAGGGTGGTGACCGTCTGGAGCCCGGTTGCCCCGAGAGAGATCACGGTATCCTGTTTCGTCCGGCTCACCCCGGAGAGGGCGATCAGGGTCATCCCGACCATGAGCGGGATGATCAGCACCGTCTGTCCGATGATCATGCCGGTGGGGGTGAACATCAGCCCGAGGAACCCGAACGGGCCGGAGCGTGAGAGGAAGAGGAAGACGAGGAGGCCGGCCAGCACGGTGGGAAGGGCATAGAGGGTCTGGATGATGGTAATGAGCCCCCGTTTCCCCCCGAACTCCTTGAAATGTATGAAGCCCCCGATGGGAATGGCAATCAGGGAGGCAATCAGGGTTGCCGAGAGGGAGATGAGCAGGGACCGGGCGGTTATCTCAATGACCTCTTCGTCCAGGGAGACGATCAGCTGGACCGCCTGAACTATCCCCTCGGCGATCTCATTCATGGATGATCTCCCCTGGCTGACGGCAGGTATCCGCTGGAATGATCACAGATGCTATTCAACAGTAATAATCAGATTTACGGAATAATTAATGATATCTGTTAACCTGTTGGTGTATCAGTTGGTTTTTCAGTCCCGGGGCATCCTGCCGATCAGCTCGGTGTAGATGGTCGGGCCGAGGATTGCCACCCCCTCGGCCGGGTACCGTTCCTTCAGGAGGGTCAGGTACCGTTCCGTACCTGCCGGCGTGGTCATGATCCCCACCCGCTCGGCACGCGTCACCAGCGCTTCCTGCTCCATCATGGCGAAGTAGGGGAGGACATAGTAGTGCGGGACATCGAGGAATTCTGCCAGCTTCCGCGTGGTTGGAAGCTTAATCCGGATTCCGGATTCAGAAAAGGTAACCGCTATAGCTTTTTCCTCAAAGAGGTGAATGCGGAGGACGGATTCGAAGATCAGGTCAATGGAGAGTGAGGTCATGGGATCGTTGCTGCAATACTGATGGCTATGATGAAAGAAAAAGCCATACGGTAGTGATTCAAGTGCAAACGGGCAGAAAAAGGATTAGTGCTTCTGCTTCTCCTCATCCGGGATCTCTTCAAGGTAGACGACGTCGGCACCGACGTCCTTTGCGATCTGCTCGATCTCGAACTTCCGGAAGTGGGTCAGCTCGATCTGGACCTGCCCGCCGGTGACCGCCACGATCCTGTACATCGGCTGCCGAACCCCTTCGCGAACCTTCAACCGCTCTCTCACATAGATCTTCATCTTTGTACCTCTTAATCAACTGGTAAACCAATTCATTTGTTATACCAACTGGTAACGAGCATACTGTATTAACTATCGGGGATATAAATGTATGGGAGAAGGCCATGAAACGCGATCGGTTCGAGGTGGCAAACAAACTCCAGGGAGAGTCTCTCGTCAGACGGGGATTAATGGAACGATACGAAGGCAGGCCGCAGATCCGGCTGATGCCCGACCTGAACGTGGTGAAGATCGGCGGGCATGGGATCATCGATTACGGGAAGGATGCTCTCCTCCCACTCCTGGAGGAAATCGGCGAGCTCTCGCTTCAGAACCAGATCCTGGTTGTGACCGGAGGGGGCGTCAGAGTCCGGCATATCCTGGATGTCGGCCTCGACCTTGGCATGCCCACCGGGATCCTGGCCGAGCTTGCCGGTAAGGTCAGCGAGCAGAATGCCATCATGGTGTCCACCCTGCTCTCCCGGTGGCATGGCACCCGGATCCATACCGGGGACCTCCTTGAGCTCCCCATGCTATTGAGTATTGGCGTCCTCCCCGTGACCCACGGGACACCCCCCTACGGCCTGTATGAGCAACCGGCCGAGATCGGGTCCATTCCTCCCAACCGGACCGATACCGGTGCATTCCTTGCTGCAGAAGTGCTCGGGGCAAAGAACCTGGTGCTGGTGAAGAACGTGGATGGTCTCTATACCAATAATCCCTTCACCCACCCGGACGCAGAGCTCATTTCCGATATCACCGCCCCAGAACTCCTGGAGATGAACCTCGAGGATATGGTCCTCGAGCCGAAAGTGGTCGAGATGCTCCGGTACGCCAAGAACGTGCACGAGGTCAAGATCGTGAACGGGCATGAACCCGGGAATATCCGGAAGGTTCTTTCCGGAGGCAAACCGGGGACCCTCATCAGGGCCCGTTAGGGTGATCGTTCCCCCTCAGAAGGGACCGAAAGATGGTGAAGGATCTCTCGTTCGGCATCCGCGAACTCGCCGGTAGTGTGGGCGACTTCGGGACCATCCTCCCGCTCTCCCTTGCACTTGCCGCAACCGGCGCCCTCTCCATCAGCCCCATCCTCCTCTTCCTCGGGATCTGGTTTGTTATTACAGGATTCTATTACCGCTACCCGGTTCCCATCGAGCCGATGAAAGCCATTGCCGTCATCGCGGTTGCCGAATCGCTCTCTGGCGGCGTGATTGCAGCCTCAGGGCTCATCCTCGGCATCGTCTTTCTCCTCCTCGCCTTCACTGACTGGCTCAATACCATCCAGAAGTACATCCCCGTACCGGTCGTGCGGGGGGTGCAGCTGGGTCTTGCCCTGGCCCTGCTCAGGACCGCTGCGGGGTATCTCGTTCCTGACCCCCTTCCCTTTGTGGTGGGAGCAGCGATCATTGGTGCAGGGGTCCTCCTGGCATACCGGTACCGGCTTCCGGACCTCTCGTCGATCGTGGTCATCATCATCGCCTTTGCAGCCGGTATCTTCATCCATGGTCTCCCCCCGCTCGCTCCACCATCACTCCCTTCCCTGGTCATTCCCACCGCACAGGATACGCTCACCGCACTCTCAGTGCTGGTGGTTCCCCAGGTCATCCTGACCCTCACCAATGCCATCCTCGCCACCTCGCTCCTGGC
>ENA-ORXD01002047-ORXD01002047.1-sediment-metagenome-genome-assembly--contig:-NODE-2047-length-14502-cov-3.289983_pt1 | contig 14502 bp, 13 predicted proteins | sample MGYA00237862_ERZ511471 | MGnify/ENA metagenome assembly ERZ511471 | reverse complement strand
ATGTGGTCGGTTACGGTCTGGACCACGCGGAGAAGTATCGGAATCTCCCGTATCTAGGCGTGTTGGACGATAGCCAGTAGCGGCCTGTGCTAGTATCTCTAACCTTTATTCAACGAGCGGTGGAGTCCACGTGAGCAGGTTCTTCAAGAGCGCCGCCTTTCCGATTCTTCTGGTCATATTGCTGGCTTTCTTTGTCCAGAATCTCTTCTACGGTTCGCGGGGAGCCGAGGAGCTGACGTTCAACAAGTTCCAGACGGCCGTCGAGAGCGGCGAAGTCAAGAGCCCGGTCATCCTGAAGACCAAGGACCTGGTGGTCGAGGGCACGCTGAATGACGGGACGAAGTTCCAGGTCGGTTTCACCCAAGCCTACAATATGGAGGAATACCTCTTAGCAAATAACGTCGAATTCAACACCGACATTCAGAAGAGCTCGGTGTGGATTACGTTGCTGGGCACGCTTGCGCCCATTCTCCTCATGGTGGTCTTCTTCATCTTCCTGATGAATCAGATGCAGGGAGGCGGAAGCAAAGTGATGAGCTTCGGCAAGTCGCGCGCCAAGCGGCTGGCCGTCGATCAGCCCAAGATAACGTTCAAGGATGTTGCGGGGGTCGACGAAGCGGTCGAAGAACTCGACGAGATCAAGGAATTCCTCGAGAACCCGAAGCGCTTTCAGAGCCTGGGAGCGCGCATTCCCAAGGGTGTTCTGCTCTTCGGCCCTCCGGGGACCGGCAAGACGCTGCTCGCCCGCGCCGTCGCGGGAGAGGCGGGGGTGCCTTTCTTCAGCATCTCGGGCTCAGACTTCGTCGAGATGTTTGTCGGGGTGGGTGCGAGCCGGGTGCGCGATCTCTTCGAGCAGGCCAAGCAGAACCAGCCGTGCATCATCTTCATCGATGAGATCGACGCCGTAGGTCGCCATCGCGGCGCCGGGTTGGGAGGCGGTCACGATGAACGCGAGCAAACCCTCAACCAGTTGCTCGTCGAGATGGACGGATTTGAAGCCAACGAGAGCATCATCATCATGGCCGCGACCAACAGGCCCGATATCCTCGACCCCGCTCTGCTTCGACCGGGTCGTTTCGACCGGCAGATCGTAGTTGACCGCCCCGACCGCGAGGGACGCAAGGCGATTCTCGCGGTGCATGCGCGGGGCAAGCCACTGGCGGCCGGTGTGGACATCGAGGTCCTCGCGGCTCAGACTCCGGGTTTTACCGGGGCCGACCTAGCCAACTTGGTCAACGAAGCGGCGCTTCTCGCCGCCCGCAGGCACAAGAAGGTCGTCGAGATGGAGGAATTTGAAGAGGCGGTTCTCCGTGTCATCGCCGGGCCGGAGAAGAAGTCACGCCTGCTTTCAGAGGAAGAGAAACTCATCACCGCGTATCACGAGACGGGACACGCGCTGGTGGCACACTATCTGCCCAACGCAGACCCGGTTCACAAGATTTCCATTATCAGCCGCGGTCAGGCCCTCGGCTACACTATTACCCTGCCGACCGAAGACAAGTTTATGGTCAAGAAGAAGGAGATCATCGACAAGCTCTCGCACATGCTTGCGGGCAGAGTTGCGGAGGAGATCCGGTTCGACGACATCACCACCGGGGCGTCAAACGACCTGCAGCGTGCGACCGAAACGGCGCGCCGCATGATCACGCAGTACGGCATGAGCGAGAATCTGGGCCCTCTGACGTTTGGCCACGATCCGGCGCAACCTTTCGTCGGTCGCGATTACGGTATGGGCCAAGAGTATTCGGACGTGACTGCGCAAAAGATCGATGCCGAAATCCGCAGGGTGGTCGATGAGGCCTACGACACGGCCAGCCGCATTCTCACCGAGCATCGGGACGAGTTGGATATGATCTCGCACCTCTTGATCGACAAGGAGACCATCGACCGCGAAGAGTTCGAAGCACTTGTCTCGGGGAAAGATCCCGAAGAGGTGTTCAGGGAACGCGACGAAAGCCGAGCCCGTAAGGCGGCCCAGGCCAAGAGGGCTCAGAGGCAGCGGAGGACACGCGAGCAGGAACTGCCCGAGCCTGACGGTCACGAGAGGGTGGCCACCGGCGGCGTCACTCCCATGGTCTCTCATCAGCCGCTCTAGATCGCGGGCCGATCGGTGGACAAGCATAAGATCGAGCAGGGGATTCGCCTCGTCCTCGAGGGCATGGGCGAGGACCCCTTACGTGAGGGCCTAGTTAACACGCCTGCACGGGTTGCAGAGATGTACGAGGACATCCTGATCGAAGGTCCGGGTGACCTCTCCTCGATCGTAGTGCCCATTGGATCCGACACGCACCAAGAGATGATTCTCGTGCGTGACATCACGTTTCATTCTCTCTGCGAGCATCACCTTACCCCCTTCTTCGGCGTGGCCCACGTGGCGTACATCCCATCCAAGAACGGCAGCATAACCGGGCTCTCGAAGATCATCCGGCTGGTCCGTACAGTGGCAGCGCGCCTGCAGCTTCAGGAGCGCCTCACCAGCACCATCGCGGACACGTTGGTGGAGTCGCTCGACCCGGTGGGGGTCCTCGTGTTGGTGAATGCCGAGCATCTCTGCATGTCGATGAGGGGGGTGCGGGCACCGGGCTCGAAAGTCATCACTTCCGCCGTTCGCGGTGTCTTCAGAACCAACGCTGCTACGAGAGCCGAGGTTCTCGCACTCATCGAAGCACCAGGTAACTGATCCCGGCGGGTCATGATTCCCCGCGACGGCTGTCCGCAGGTGATGCCCCTCGATAACCTCACCGAGGTAAGGCGCACTCTGCTCGAGGGTCGAGTCTCGCGAGAGGGCGCAGAAATCATGAGCAAGAAGGCCTTGTTCAGGGTGATTCGAGTGCGTGGTCTTGACGTGCGCGCGGCCAATATCTTGAAGCAAGAAATGCTCGCGCGTGGTGGGGAGGTCGCGATCTCGAGGGAAGTCTTCGAACTGGAGGGCAAGGCCGCCGATTGTCTCATCATGGGAACCGTCGGCCAGTTCGAACGGCTGTTGCCGAAGCTCAGCCTCCAGCCGTTCCGGTTACCCGCGCTTGCCATATCGCTGGCAGCGGCTCTGGACAACTACGACCTGTCAGTACCTCGCGGCCCCGCGGGCCTGGATCTGTCGCTCGGGCCGCTGATAATGGGCATTCTCAACGTGACTCCGGATTCGTTTTCCGACGGGGGGCACTTTCCCGACCGGCAGGCGGCGATCGAACACGGATTGACGATGATAGCGGAGGGGGCGGCCTTGATTGACATTGGAGGAGAATCGACGAGACCGGGGGCGCTGCCGATTTCCGCGGACGTGGAACTCAGACGCGTGCTCCCGATTGTGAGAGAACTTGGAAAGTCGCTTCCCGGCAGAGTCTCCGTCGATACGTCGAAGGCCCGAGTTGCCGCTGAGTGCCTCAACGAGGGAGCCTACATGGTGAACGATGTCTCGGGGCTCCGCGCGGATCCCGAGATGGTTGCCGTGGTAAGAGACGCTGATTGCCCGGTGGTGCTCATGCACATGCGCGGTTGTCCCGCCGACATGCAGGAAGACCCTCATTACGAGAGTGTGGTGGAGGACGTTTACGGTTTCTTCGTTGACCGGCTCAACTGGGCGGTCGACGCCGGGCTCAGAGAAGAAAACCTGCTGATCGATCCGGGTCTGGGTTTCGGCAAGACCACCATTCACAATCTTGAGCTTATGCGCAACCTATGCACGTTCCGCTCGCTCGGGCGGCCAATCCTGGTTGGCGCTTCGCGCAAGAACTTCCTGGGTGAGATCTTGGGGATTGGGCGGCCCGCCGAGAGGGACTTGGCGAGCGCCTTCGCGACGACCCTGGCCGTGCGGGCGGGAGCGCATGTCGTCCGAGTTCATGAGATCCGCCAGAACCGAGCGGCCCTTCGACTTGCAGGTGCAGTTGCGGGCCTCGGCGAGTGGAAAGACCGAGCTCATGACACAGGGGAGGATGGTATGCCATGGATATCCTGATTCATGGACTCGAAGTCTACGGCAAGCACGGCGTGGCCCCCGAGGAGAAGATCTTGGGGCAACGACTCTTATACGACGTCCGCCTGACGATGAACGATTGTCCGGCTGCCGAGACCGATCAGATCGATCAGACGGTGGACTATGCGCAGGTTGTCGACGTCCTTGTGTCGGTAGCGACATCGGCCAGTTATGCCTTGCTCGAGAGGCTGGCCATGGTGGCGGCGCGGGCGATCCTTGAGAGGTTTCCGGTCGATGAGGTGTGGGTGAAGGTGACAAAACCCCATCCGCCGGTTCCGCGGTCGCTCGCAAGTGTCGCCGCGGCGGTCACAGTCTGCCGGGCCGAGATCGTGGGGTGATCTCAGTAAGCGAGGGGCCCGCCGGCGCAAGGGTCTTTCTCGCCCTCGGATCGAATCAGGGTGACAGGGCGGGGTTTCTTCGCGCTGCGAAGCAGCGGCTTTCGACCCTCGAGGGCACTGTTCTGGTCGCGGAATCCAACACATACGTCACGGCTCCTCTCGGCGGTCCGGTTCAGGACGACTATCTGAATCAAGTTCTGGAACTCCGGACCTCGCTGGCGCCCGGCCGCCTCCTTGCCGAGGCGATGCGGATCGAGCAGATGCTCGGCCGAGAACGAACGGTGAAATGGGGTCCCCGAAGCATTGACATCGACATCCTTTGGTACGATGGATGCTTGATTTCGCAGCCCGGCCTGGAGATACCCCATTCTCGGATGGAGGAAAGGCGTTTCGTCTTGGAGCCCCTGGCCGAACTCGCCCCCGGGCTGGTGCTGAAGTCCGGCCGCACCGTCGAGCGGGCTCTCAGCCTTGTCTCGACCCAGGTAGTTGCCTTACCGGCTCGGGACGAAACGCAGTCGACCGGTTGCGCGAAGGAAGAAAGAGGAATGGACCACTCCACGCTGCAAGAAGAAATACGTCGGATTGCCCGGAACAAAGGGGCGGTCATACTGGCCCACAACTACCAACGGCCGGAGGTTCAGGACGTCGCCGACTTTCTGGGGGACTCTCTGGGACTTTCCCGCGAAGCCGCGGCCTCGGGAGCGCGCATCATCGTTTTCTGCGGGGTGCACTTCATGGCCGAGACGGCGGCGATTCTTGCCCCCGACAAGCGTATCGTCCTGCCTGAGCTTCGGGCCGGCTGCCCCATGGCCGACATGGTGGACGTCGAAGGCCTGAAGGCCCTCAAGGCCGAGCATCCGGAGGCGCTGGTGGTTAGCTATGTGAACACCAGTGCCGAGGTCAAGGCTCTTTCCGATATCTGCTGCACCAGCGCGAACGCGGTGCGAATCGTCCAGTCGATTCCGCCCGGCACGGAGATCATCTTCACGCCCGACCGGAACCTGGGAGCGTGGGCGGCCAAGCAGGCAGGAAGGAATCTCATCCTCTGGCCCGGATTCTGCCCCACCCATGAGTTGATCGAGGTCGAAGATGTCGTGAAGGCGCGTGCCGCTCATCCACGGGCCAAGGTGGTTGTGCACCCTGAGTGCCGGCCGGAAGTGGCAGAGATAGCGGATGCGGTGGAGAGTACCTCCGGCATGATCAGATTCTGCCGGGAAGATGATGCCGGGGAATACCTGATAGGTACCGAAATGGGCATGATCTATCGCTTGTCGAAAGACGTCCCGGACAAGATCTTCTATCCGGTAACAACGGCGAGCGTCTGCCCCAACATGAAGCTCACGACCCTCGACAAGGTCTTGAGGGCCCTGCAGAACGAGGTTCCGGTCGTCACAGTTCCCGCCGAGATCCGCGCGCTGGCTTTGCGGGCGGTCCAGCGCATGGTGGAGGTTCGTTGATGCCGGGCTCCGACCGGGCCGCGGCTCTGATATCGCGGGCGGGGGCCGATCTTCGCTACTCCAGCTACGATGTACTGGTGATCGGCGGTGGCATCGCCGGCTTGACCGCCGCGGTCGGAACATCCCAGCGATGGAACGTCGGGCTCATTACGAAGGGGACGTTGGATCAGACAACCACGTTCTTGGCTCAGGGCGGCATCGCGGCCGCGATGGGTGCGTTCGATTCACCGGACCTTCATCTCGCCGATACCCTGGAGGCGGGCGTCGGGCTCTGCGACGAGGAGGCAGTACGCGTCCTCGTTGAGGAGGGCCCTGAGCGCGTGCGCGAACTCGAACAAATGGGCACCAAGTTCGACCGCAAGGGGGGCAAACTCATCCTCGCTTCAGAGGGCGCGCATTCCGTTGCGCGGGTCGTCCGAGCCGGGGGAGACGCGACCGGCAGCGTCGTCGCGAGTGCCCTAGCTGAGGCGATCGTGGCCGGAAGCCGGGTGGAGCTTCACGAGAATGAGTTCGTTGTCGACCTGCTCATGGATGCCGGCCGTTGCGTCGGCGCGGTCTCACTCGGTCGCGAAGGGGAATTGACCGTGAGCTTGGCACGAGCGGTGGTTCTGGCGTGTGGGGGCGCGGGTCAGGTATTCGAACATACGACCAATCCCTTGGTTGCGACGGGAGACGGCCATGCCATGGCCTACCGCGCCGGCGCTGCCATGCGTGACATGGAGTTCATGCAGTTTCATCCCACCGCTTTCTACAGCAACGAGAATCCCACGCTGTTGGTAACGGAGGCACTACGGGGCGAAGGCGCCTACCTGCGCGACGTTGCGGGGGAGCGCTTCATGTTGGGTAGTCACCCTCGCGCGGAGCTGGCCCCGCGAGACGTTGTCGTCCGTCACATCCGACGGGTACTTGATCGGGACGGGTGCGATCATGTTTGGCTGGACGCTCGCCATCTAGACTGCGAGTACCTGCGCGAACGTTTTCCGACCGTGTTCAATGGGCTACAGAAGCGGGGATTCGATCTGTGCAGCGAACTCATTCCCATTGCTCCCGCCTCACACTATTTCATCGGAGGCGTCCTTACGGACACGTGGGGCCAGACCACGATACCTGGACTCTACGCCTGCGGCGAGACGGCAAGCACGGGCATTCACGGAGCCAACCGGCTGGCGTCTAACTCGTTGCTCGAGGGCCTGGTCTTCGGCGAGAGGACGGTGCGAGACCTCAATCGCTACCTTGCCGTGTCCGATCCGGCAGTGCGCAAGGTCAAACTCAACCTGCCCGAAGAGCCGCGACAGGGCAACGACCCGGCGGTCGTGACGGAATCCAGAGGGGCACTGGGACGGTTGATGACGGAGCATTGCGGAATCGTCCGTGACGTCCGCGGGGTGAAGGAGGCCAAATATGAGATCTCTGAGCTGCGGGGAAGACTTGCGCCTCCCGGGCTGAGCGTCGAAGAACTGGAGCTTTTCAACCTTCTCAGTGTGGCGGAGCACATGGTTGAAGCGGCTTCGATGCGCGAAGAGAGCCGGGGTGTCCACCTCCGCTCCGACTTCAGTGAGCGCGACGACGCGGCCTGGCAAAGGCATATTCTCATGCAGCGGGACCCGGTCTCCGGCCGACCCGTGCTTCAACTCTCAGCCAAGGAGTGACCTCAATGGAAACGGGTGACCTTTCGTTGGTACGCGAGGCTCTGGCCGAAGATCTGGCTGGGTACGGCGATGTCACCTCCTCCCTCACTGTTCCGGCCGATCTTGCCGGACGTGCCTCAATTGCGGCTCGAGAGGACCTGGTGATGTGCGGTCTCCCGCTTGCCGAGATCGTCGCCAGGGAGGTCGACCCGGGTCTGACTTTTGTGCCATTGGTTCAAGATGGAGCGTTCGTCTCGCGACATGAGGAGGTCGCCGCTATCTCGGGATCGGCAAGGGCCATTCTGACCGCCGAGCGAACGATGCTCAACTTTCTCAGCCATCTGTCCGGGGTGGCGACCCAGTCGCGTCGTTTTGCGCAGGCAGTGGAAGGGACGGGCTCACGTGTTATCGATACGCGTAAGACTACTCCCGGGCTTCGTTCCTGGGAAAAGCGCGCAGTGGTCCTCGGGGGTTGTGGCAATCACCGCTTTGGCCTCTTTGACCTTGTGCTTATCAAGAACAATCATCTGGTCGCGGCAGGCGGTGTACGGACTGCCGTGGAGAGGGCGAAACAGGCCAAGCCCCACTATCTCCAGATCGAGGTAGAGGTGGAGAACGAGGCCGATTTGCTCGAGGCCATCGCGGCGGGGGCGGACATCGTCATGCTCGACAATCAGGACATCGAGGCCTTGGCCCGACTGGTCGGCGTCGCCCGCGCAGTCAGACCGGATATCGTCCTCGAGGCCTCGGGAGGCATATCCCTAGCCACGGTACGTCGGGCGGCCGAGGCCGGAGTGGATCTGATTTCGACGAGCGCCTTGACCATGGGTGCGCCTCCGGCCGATCTCAGCTTGACTCTACTGATGGGCCATCAGGCCGCTGATCCTAGACTTGACTGAGTTGGCTCGACGGAGGTGCCGTACATGCTTCTAACCGTTGACGTGGGGAACACCCAGACCGCCGTGGGGCTTTTCCGGGGTCCTGAGTTGTTGAAAAGCTGGCGGTTTGCCACTGACGTCCAAAAGACAGGCGACGAAATAGCCGTATTGCTGGAGGGTCTTCTCCGTCTGGATGGCTTCTGCCGCGGTGACCTGATCGGCATCGCGGTGGCCTCCGTGGTCCCCAGGCTCAACCGCGAATACGAGCGCATAGCCGAAACCAACCTCGGCCTGCACGCGCTTATCGTGGGGCCCGGGGTCAAGACGGGAATGCCCATTTTGACCAATGATCCACGCCAAGTGGGCCCTGATCTCATCGTCGACGCCGTGGCAGCTTACGAGCTGTACGGGGGTCCCTGCATCGCGGTCGACTTCGGAACCGCCACAACATTCAGCGCGGTTTCGGCGGCCGGCGAGTATTTGGGGCACGCGATTGCACCGGGGATCGAGATTTCGCTCGATGCGCTGGCGACAAGGGCCGCGCGACTGATGAAGATTGAGCTGGTCGATCCAGGGTCGGTGATCGGCCGCAACACCATCCAGGCGATGCAGGCCGGAGCAGTGTATGGATTCGCGGGCCAGGTCGATGGGATCGTGGCGAGGATGCGTGCCGAGATGGGGACCGAAGCCCTGACCGTGGCAACCGGGGGTCTCGCTTTTCTCATCTTCGATCACGCCGGGTCTCTGGACAAGCTGGATCCCCTCTTGACCCTGCGCGGGCTTGAGATCATCTATCGACAGAATCAGTAGCCGGGAAGACCCTTGGGGGGCATCGGGCGTCTCGCCGCTCGCCGCCCCCTTTGCCATTGGTGGGGTGACGATCCCCAACCGTGTGGCGCTTGCTCCCATGGCAGGGCTGAGCACCTCCTGCTATCGACGCCATCTTCGGGTTCACGGGGCGGGTCTGGTAGTCACCGAGATGATCAGCGCCTATGGTCTAATCCATGGAAATACGCGTACGTCCCATTTCCTACAGTTCGACGAAGACGAGCGGCCGATCGCGGTCCAGCTCTTCGGCGATTCCCCCTACGCAATGGCGCGCGCCGCTAGGATCGTACTATCGCAGGCAGTGCCGCCCGACATGATCGATATCAATATGGGTTGCCCCGCGCGCAAGGTCGTGAAGACGGGGTCTGGGGGCGCGCTGTTGGGAGACGAGACGAGGGCGGCCGAGATGGCCGCGGCCGTGGTTAGAGAAGCGGCCGGTCGTGGCATGCCTGTCACGGTGAAGCTGCGGAGCGGTTTGCGCGAAGGTGATCGGACCGTCCTCGATCTCGCTGCGCGTTTGGAGGCCGCGGGCGTTGCGGCGCTTGTCCTGCATCCTCGGGCGGTGGAGCAGCAGTACCGTGGCATCTCAGATCACAGTCTCACCGAGGCCGTGGTGGCACGCGTTTCGATTCCGGTGATTGCGTCCGGCGACATTGACAGCGTCGCTGACGCTCGGCGCGTATACGAAGAGACGGGAGCCTGCGCGATCATGGTAGGGCGCGGCGTAGCGGGCAATCCGTGGCTTATCGGGTCTCTGCTCCGCGGAGAATCACTTGAGCGGCCGGATCGCAAAGCAGTCATCGATGACCTCCGTGTACTGCTGGTCGCTGCATCCAGAAGTATGGGAACGGAGCGGGCGGCACGCTGGATACGGCAGCTTCTGGGTTCATACCTACGCCCCATGGGGGTACCGCATAGCACGGTGGCTCAGCTCCACACCATCGGGGACTCTGCCATTCTGGACGACGCTCTAAGTCGGCTCAGTGACGACGAAGAGAGGTTTCAAACCCAGGCTTGTTGACAACTTCAGTGCCTGGCCCCTATAATGCGCCGCTAATTTCAGGCGCATTCCCCTCTCGGCAGCGTTGGAAGGAAGGTGCTCGTGACTCGCAAGGAAGTCATTCTCACAGAAGAAGGTCTCAAACAGCTTCACGACGAGGTCACGTACCTGTCGACCGTGAAGCGGGAGGAAGTTGCCGAGCGAATCCGGCAGGCACGCGAGTTCGGCGACATCACCGAGAATTCGGAGTACGACGATGCCAAGAACGAGCAGGCCATGCTCGAACATCGCATCAGCCTTCTTCAAGAGAAGCTGCGCCGCGCCCGAGTGATCAAAGACTCTGAGATAGACACCGAGCGGGTAAGCATCGGGAGCACTGTGACACTCCGTGATGAAGAAACCGGCGAGATCTTGATCTACACACTGGTTGGATCCGCCGAGGCGGATCCTTCAAAGGCCCGTCTTTCCAATGAATCCCCTGTCGGGCAGGCCATTATGGGCAGGCGGGCCGGGGACGAGGTAACCGTGCCTGTTCCCGCAGGCTCGCTCCGGTATCAGGTTCTCGCCATCGGAAAGATGTCCTAGGGTGGACCTCCCCGAGTGGGAGAAGGAGAGATTGGCCAAAGCCGAGCGCCTGCGCGGATCGGATGTCGAGCTGTACGCTCGTAGCTTTGAGGGCCGCACCCGACTGGGGGAGATAGCCGAAGCGCATGCCGATCTCGAAGCCGGGCAGCGTCAAGAAGGTGAATACCGTATCGCCGGTCGGGTAATGACCCGCCGTGAGCACGGCAAAGCGGTGTTCCTGACCCTGCGCGATGGATGGGACGATCTCCAGGTATATGCCAACATCGACACCCTGGGCGAAGAGTCGTTCGAGCGGATGACCGACCTCGACATCGGCGACATCATAGGCTGCGAGGGTCACATCTTTCGCACGCGCCGGGGTGAGTTGACCCTCTTTTCGGCCACTTGGACGCTGCTGACCAAATCGCTCCGCCCCCTTCCCGAAAAGTGGCATGGGCTCCAGGACCGCGAGACTCGATATCGGCAACGCTATGCGGACTTGATCGCCAACCCGGAAGTAGCGTGGCAACTGCGGGGCCGGGGCAAGGTAGTGTCGGCGATGAGGCGGTATCTGGAGGAGCGCGGCTTCTTAGAGGTGGAGACCCCCATTCTTCAACCTCTTCCGGGGGGCGCGTTGGCGAGGCCTTTCGTCACCCACCACAACGCCCTCGATACCGACCTCTACCTGCGTATCGCGCCGGAGCTTTACCTGAAGAGATTGCTGGTCGGAGGCTTCGACCGCATTTTTGAAATCGGCAAGAACTTCCGGAATGAGGGGATCTCTCTCGTCCACAATCCCGAGTTCACTATGATGGAGCTCTATTGGGCTTACGTCGACTACCACGCCATCATGGAGTTGGTGGAGAACATGATTCCGGCGCTGGCAGAGGAAGTCGTGGGCGGCGTGGAGATCATCGTGGGAGATCAGTGCGTCAACCTTGCCTCCCCGTGGCCTCGTCGAACGGTGGACTCCCTGCTTCAGGATACTGTCGGCATGTCCCTCGCCGATATGCGCGCGGACCCACAGGCTACGAGGAGCCTCCTCCATAGGCGCGGCATCGAAGTGGAGAACCGGGACACCTTCGCAACCCTGGTGGACAAGGCGCTCAAGCATGCCGTGTGGCCCGAACTCATCCAGCCGACGTTCGCGATCGACTATCCCATCGAACTGAGCCCATTGGCGAAGCTCCACCGTGAAGATCCGCGGCTGGTCGAGCGGTTTCAGCCGATTATTGCCGGAAAAGAGATGGGCAACGCGTTTTCGGAGTTGAACGACCCTCTCGATCAAAGGCATCGTTTTGAGGAGCAGGTTCGCAGCAAGGAAGCAGGGGACGAGGAAGCGCACGTGCTCGACGAGGACTTTCTGAGAGCCTTGGAGTACGGGATGCCGCCCGCGGGGGGACTCGGAATAGGAGTAGATCGCCTCGCGATGATGCTTCTTGGCCTCGAGTCAATTCGCGACGCAATCCTCTTTCCCCAACTTCGGCCGGAGCGCCACACCTAGCGTTCGCCGGCGCCGCGACCGTCGTCTTTATCCCGCTCATTGCGAGTATTTGGGGCTGCTTCGGCGCACCCTAACCGGGGTCGCCGAGGCCCATTATGCTACACTTTGCACAGTAAGTTTTCCGACCATCCCCGGCATGATAGGGCGCAGTTTGCGCGCTGACTACCGGTGCAAGTCAGACCATTAGTTTCGAGGAGGCCCGGGTGTTCGCAGACGAGTCACCCGACTGGAATCTGGATATCGACGGCTCCGGCCGCTGCGAGTCATGCGGCGAGGAAACGGCCAGCATACATCTTCTGCGTGTGCAGGACGGTGCGGTGACGCATACTCACTTGTGCCCAGCGTGCGCCGAGGGCATCGCGGAGCAGACCGAAGGTCTCGCCCTCGTGCTCTCGGTCCCTTCGGCTCATCGCGTGGATAGGAACGCGGTCGAAAAGCCGGCCGTCCAACCGACGGCGATGCAGGCAGAGGATGGTTTCTGCGGGGTATGTGGAACCACGGCAACCGACCTCCAAGAGTCAGGCATGGTGGGTTGTCCCAACTGTTATCGGGTCCTTGGACCCGCAATCGAGGCGTTTGTCGAAAGCGACGAGAGCGAAATCGCCCACCTGGGCAAGGTGCCTCGCCAGAGTCCTCCCGGAGACTCTGTTCGGCACGAGATCATGAGGCTCGAGCGCATGTTGCGGGAGCTGATCGAGTGCGAGCGGTTCGAAGAGGCCGCGGGCGTTCGCGATCGGTTGACCCAATTGGCTGCTCGGTTGGAGGGTTCCTAATGAGAACCGGTGCTCGTCCAACAGCTTCGGCCCTTGCGCTTGCGAGGAATGTCTCCACCCGGCGGTTCCCTCACGCGGAAGGCGCGGCCGACCTCGAGGAGTTGCGGGAGGAAGTCTCAGACATACTCCAGGGCGCCGACTGGGAGCAGAGTTGGTCCGTGTTGGACCTCGATGAGTTGTCCATGGTTTCACTCACGCATCTTGTGGAGCGTGGACTGATGACGCCGGCATTCGCGGAGGGATCCGGTTCCGGCAGGGGATTCGCCTTGTACGGTGACGGCCTCGCGTCGCTCGAGATCAACGGAACTGAACACATACGGTTGTTGACTTTCAGAGAGGGTCATCACTTGCCCAACCTGTGGTCCTTGCTCAACAAGCTGGACGACAGATTGGAGACAAGCATTCCGTATGCCTTTGATCCACGGTGGGGGTATCTGAGCAGCCAGCCGCGTCGAGCGGGGAGCGGCATGAGGGTGTACGTGACTCTTAGCGTGCCGGCTCTCATGTTGACTGGGAGGCTCGCCGGAACGGCGGTTGAGCTAATGGGCCATGGTCTGGCACTCGCGCCTCTCTGGGGCGGAGCGGGTGGCATGGTGCAGGTTTCTAATGTGGGGCTTCAGAGGAATCCTGAAGGTGAGACGCTGCAACAGATCGAAGATGTGTGTAAAGGGATTGTGGAGAAGGAGCGATCGGTGAGGAAGATGTTCTTCCGCGAGAACCCGATCCAAACCCGCGATCACATCGGGCGGGCCCTTGGCGTGTCCAAGCATTCGTGGTCCGTTTCGTTCGGCGAGGCAGTGAACCTTCTCTCGGCCATTCAGGTAGGCATGGAGCTTGGTCTGGTGGATGTGCCCGGCGTTCGGGAGGAATCCATCTTCGGTCTAATGACCGGACTCCAGCCCGCGCATGTTGTTGTCGAATATATGGATGCAAAACCGGGCCTGCTCGAAGGCCCAGAGATTGACCAAACCCGGGCGCGGCTGCTTCGCGAGACTTTCGCGGGCGGCACAGTCCGGTAAGAGGAGAATAAAGTGATGTTTGAGCGATTCACAGAGCGAGCGAGGCAGGTAATAGTCTTGGCCCAGGAGGAGGCTCGCGCTCTTCGCCATAATTACATTGGAACGGAGCACCTTCTGCTTGGCCTGCTACGCGAAGCCGATGGCGTCGCGGCGCGGGTCCTTGGCACGCTTGAGGTGAACCTCGAGGATGTACGTGGCGAGGTCACACGCATCGTTGGCGAGGGCGAGAGCGAATCCCAAGGCCAAATCCCCTTCACGCCCCGCGCCAAGAAAGTACTTGAGTTCGCCCTCCGGGAGGCTCTGTCGCTGGGCCACAACTACATTGGGACGGAGCACATCCTCCTGGGTCTGGCCCGCGAGAACGAGGGCGTTGCCGCCCGCATCTTGAACGACATGGACGTAGATGCGGACAAAGTGCGTCAGGAAGTCATGCGGATACTCTCGGGTCCTGCTCGTCGGCAGCCGCGCGGATCGACAGGGGCTACCGAGCCCGAGACCAAGGAGCGGAAGAGTTCGAAGGTCCTCGATCAGTTCGGTCGG
>ENA-ORXD01002046-ORXD01002046.1-sediment-metagenome-genome-assembly--contig:-NODE-2046-length-14502-cov-48.222114_pt1 | contig 14502 bp, 15 predicted proteins | sample MGYA00237862_ERZ511471 | MGnify/ENA metagenome assembly ERZ511471 | reverse complement strand
TCACCCACGATGACCGTCATGAACCTGACATCGCCCCTGACCAGGGTTGAGAGCTCGATGGTATCAACTCCCCTGAGCACATCGGAGATGATGGCCGAAGTGGTCTGCGGCGGGTTGACGACGTGGCGGAACCCCAGCTGCTTGGCGACGGTCAGGAACCGTGCATCATCGGTGCGGATGATGATCTCCCGGACAGAGAACGTCCGGGCGATGAGCCCGACGATGATATTGTCCTGGTCGTAGGTGGTGACTGCCACCACCGCATCGGCCTTGGTGATCTCCGCTTTTTCCAGAATGTCCGGCCGGGTCCCTTCGGCCTGGATCACCGTGCAATCGAGGGTTTCGGCAATCTCCCGGGCTTTCTCCGGGTCTTTTTCTACGATGATCACTTCATGGCGGTCCCGCACCAGGATGTGGGCCAGACTTACCCCGAGCGGGCCACCGCCCACGATGATGACTCTCATATTCCGTTCGTCCTCCCCCGACAGACCTGTTCTTTGTCCCATGAAAGGATACGCGAGGAGGAATGATTAATGATTCCTCCGAAGCGGGGCGGGATCCTCAGCTCTTTGTCCGTTTGACCCACGTCCGGGGAAACAGGAGCAGGGCGATCGGAATAATCTCGATCCTGCCAAGAAGCATGTCCAGGATGAGGATAGCTTTGAGCGGAACTGCCAGGGCATGGCCGGTAATGCCGACAGAAAGGCCGACCGTCCCGAGCGCACTGGACGTCTCAAAGAGGGAGTCGACCAGGGTGTACCCGTACAGCATGAAGGAAATGGCAGATACGACGAGGATGATGAAGTAGAGGAAGAGGAAGGTCACGAGGGCAAAGACCTGTTCCTCGCTGACCGTCGTCGCACCGATCTTGAGCGCGGTGACCGTTTCCCGGGGCAGAAAGAACCGGATAAATACGAGGTGGACGATGGAAACGAGCGCGATGATGCGGAGAATCTTGATCCCTCCTGCCGTCGACCCCATGCTTCCTCCGATCCACATGAGCACGCTCATGACCGCCTTTGAGCTGTCAGGGTAGGCACCGATATCCGTGGTGGAGAACCCTGCCGTGGTCAGGGACGAAAACGACTGGAACGCCGCTTCCCCGATGACTGCTCCCGGCGAACCCCCGGTCCCGAGGAGCGTGAAAGCGAGCATGCCGGATCCCAGGAGGGCAATTGCCAGGAACCACCGGAACTGGAGACTCCTGAAGAGCAGGAGCGGATTTCTGGCCATACGGGTAAAGACCTCGAAGTTCACCGATCCGAGCACACAGCCGAGGGTGATCGCGGCAGGAATCACCCAGCCCGGGAAGGCAGCGATGGAATCCGGCCGGGTGGAGAAACCCCCGGTGGACACCGCAGAAAAGGCATGGCAGATGGCGTCAAACGGTCCCATCCCGCTGATGAGCAGGAGGGCGAAGGCGATGAAGGTGATGACCAGGTAGACCTCGAACAGGATCGCTGAAGTGGCAATCACCGTCGGCCTGATCTTCCGCTCTCCGACCGCTGCACCGAAGAGGCGGGAGGCACTGATACCGGCCGGTGCAAGGAGGGAGAGGACGATGATCAGGATTCCGATACCTCCGATCCACTGGAGCCAGGAGCGTGCGAACAGGAAGACCGGCCCGACTCCAGGGGGTGCAACCGACAGACCGGTGGTGGTCACCCCGGACACCGCTTCAAAATAGGCATCGATGAAGCTCATCCCCGTGGAGAGGGAGAAGGGAATGGCGCTGATGAGGGCGGCCACCGGAAAGACGAGTGCCGAGATGACCATGGCCTCCTTCCACTGGAGTTCCCCTTCAGGGAGGAACCGGTACAGGGCATAGCCGGTCCCGACGATGAGACCGCCCACGAGCCCGTATACCATGGCGAGGGTTTGCTCGACGAAGAAGAAGGCGATGGTGAACGGGACAACGGTTACGGCACCGATACCGACGAGCAGGAGACCAAGGTACTTGAGCACCAGCCTGAAGTTTACCGGGGAAATAAGTTCGTACATCGCCGTCTGGTGAGTTCTTCACCGGGAGGATATTAATAGGCTCGTGTCCCGGGCAATCAGCACTGCGGCAGCGTGAACTTCCAGCCGCAGGAGAATGCACGTTCCAGGGGATCCGGGGGACATGCGATGCACGCTGTCCGTATGCGTGAATCGATGGTCTCTGCAAAGACCGAATACTCCACCATGCCCACCTCCCGGCACGGGAAGGGTGGCAGCCCCTTTCGTTCACGGGCAGACTGGGTCCTGCAGGTCAGCATGAAGTAGCAGAGTGTATCGTCAGATGTCCTCTCAATCCGGTAGGGGTTCAGCAGGGAGTGGAGGCGATGGCGGAGTGCTGCATCGAGCGCCTCAAGCCCGCCGTTTTCCGGGAGCGAGAGCCGTTTCCTGATCCTCTTCGCCTCGATGCGGGAGAATTCTGCCCAGATGTTCCTATCCAGTTCCATGGCTTTTTCCAGCCCGAACGCATCTTCAACCGCAAGAAACCAGAGCCCGTCCATGGCAAGCCAGTTCTTCGCTGCATCGATGAGCTCCGGGTCAGCAGGATCCATAACCGGATTCTGTACCTGAATGCAGAAATATTCCCCGGTTCACTGCCCGATCATCCGGATGGCGTTCTTCCGGATGGTGATCAGAACCGGGGAGCCCACTTTCAGCCCCATCTCTTCGGCGGTCTCCCTGACCATCACCACAGAGAGGGTGGCACCGGCATCGATCCTGACCCGGGTGAGGTATCCTGCCTGGGTGAGTGCGGTCACGACCCCCTCGCTGATATTCTCCTGCCCGGCCAGGGATGAACCTGATGGATGCACGATGACCTCATCGGCACCGATACAGAAGGTCACCTGTTGTCCTTCCGGCACGGGACTGGATGCATGCAGGTGCATGCCTTCGACATCGATCAGGCACTCCCCGGCACGCGATGAGACCACCACCCCGTCGATAACGTTCTCGTACCCGATAAACTCGGCAACCTGCCGGGAGGCCGGGGCCGCATAGACCTCCCGGACCGATCCCTCCTGCTCGAGGCATCCGTCCATGATCAGGACCATGCGGGTGCCGAGGGAGAGGATCTCGTGCCGGTCGTGGCTTACCTGGATAATGGTGAGGCCGTTGTCCTGGTGAAGGTCCTTGAGTACATGGATGAAGTGCTCTTTCATGCCGGGATCGAGTGCCGAGAGGGGTTCATCGAGGAGGAGGACATCGGGGTTGATGGCCAGTGCACGGGCCAGCGCCACCCGCTGCATCTCACCGCCTGAGAGGGTCAGCGTTGTACGGGAACGGAGGTGTGCTATCCCGAATCGGGAGAGGAGGCCCTCAACGGTCTTTTTAATCTCCGATACGGAGAGGCGATGCATCTTCAGACCGAAGGCGATGTTCTTCTCGACCGTCATGTGCGGGAAGAGCGAGTAGTCCTGGTATACCAGACCCACTCCCCGCTTTTCGGGAGGGATCGTGCTCACATCCCTCCCGGAGAGGAGGATCCTCCCCCGGTCAGGGACATGGAGCCCGGCAATAGCCTCGAGGATGATGGTCTTCCCCGCACCGGAGGGGCCGATGATGAAGAAGTACTCCCCATCTCCTACGGTAAAAGAGATATCTTTGAGAGCAAACTCGCCAAGGGCGAGGCTGACATGGTCAAACGCGATCATCGTAGCTCCCCAGGTACCGGGTTGCGATCCGCAGCACCAGGAACACTGAAAAACTGGCAATGATCATCAGGAACGCGATCGCACTGCTCTCCTTCAACCCACCGGTGGTGAAACGGTAGTAGATAAGCGTGGAGACGATCATCGGGTAGTAAGCGATCATGATCACCGCCGCAAACTCACTGATCGCCCGGCCCCATGCGATGACAGAACCATTCAGGATATGGCGGGCGGAGAGCGGGAGCACAATCAGGGCGAATGCCCGGAACCGGGTTGCCCCCAGCGTGCGGGCCACGTTCTCGATATGCAGCGGGACTTTCTGGAACCCCTCCCTGACGGTGTTGACATAGAAGGGCATGGAGACGAAGAGCATGGCCACCACGATTCCCGGGAAGGCGTCCTCGAACACGATCCCGATCTCCTTGAGCGGAGCTCCGAGCAGCCCCCGCTGCATGAAGAGCAGGTAGACCATGATCCCGGCCACGGTATGGGGGAGCACCAGTGGGATGTCGATCAGGGCCTCGACCAGACTGTTCACCCGTGAATGGGTCCGGGCGAGGACGTAGGCAAGCGGCGTCCCGAGGATGAGCAGGATGAACACCACGGTGAGACCGGCACCGAAGGTGAGGAGGATGGCGTTGATAACCCGGGAATCGAGCGCTACCTGGATGAGGAATGGGATATCGGCGAGCTGCGTGAGGGTGATGGTCGCCAGGGCCAGGAAGGCAAAGATCACCAGGGTTGACCCGATGAGGGTGAACGCGATCAGGCAGGAATCTGCCCGCTTGTAGCGTGCCCACAGGGATCCCCCTCCGGTATCAGCCATACCCTTCCTCCTGCATCAGAACCCGAACTCCCATGGGTGATACATACGACTCCTCAACAAAATCCTCCTGGAATCAGTTTCTCGCTGACCAGCCGTGGAAAAAAAAGATTAGGATTTCATGGTGACCATGCCGGAGAGCTCGGCCGGGACGTCTCCGAATCCACCAGAGGGAACAATGGGCGGCTGGCCGTCCGCGGTCAGAATGGCCTGTCCCTCAGGGCCGATCAGCATCTGGACAAAGAGGAGGCCGTAGTCGGGGTGCTCGGCGATCTTCGGGACCGTGACGCCATAGACGATGGGTGCGCCCACGTACAGGGTGGTACCATTCCCTTTTACGGCCTCGGTCTGGACCGTTGCATAGGTGTCAGCGTAATCGACCGAGGAGAGATCGATTGCCTCGGGGAGCTCGACATACTTCAGGTCATTCTGCACCGATACACTCCGGTACTCCCAGGCATAATCGATACCGCCTGCCTGGAGCATCTGGACCAGCTCAACGCTCTTGGGGCGGATGGTGAGCTTGGTTCCATCAGGAGTCGGGTCGGTTGCATCGATGGTCCAGACTCCGCCGCTCTCCGAGGCCGTTATCCCGGAGTGCTGGCTCACGAGTGTTTCAAAGATGGTGGTGTCCCCATAGTAGTCCTCGGCGAGCTGGATGACCATGGGTGTGCGGTAGCCGCAGGGATCTGCGTTGGGGTCGGAGAACGCCCACCGGACCCCGTCGCGGTTGAGGATCTCGTACCAGTTGTCGGCCGTGATCTCGGAGGCATATGTGCTCTGGTCAGTATAGGCGATTGTCATCTGGTTCTTGGCGAAGGTGAGGTACCAGTCAGCATCCTTCGGGACCATGTACTGGGGGATCAGGGCATAATCGGCCGATGCAACCACGTCTGCCGGTTTCTGGAGTTCGGTCACCTTCTTGATCGTGTCGACGCTGCCGGCAGGCTCGAGGAGCACCTCGGTGTTGGGATACTTAGCCTCGAACTCGGCTTTCAGTTTCTCGAAGGGTCCGGTCAGGCTCCCGGCGTGGAACACCTTGACCGTGATCTTCTCTCCCGGTGCAGGAGTGGCGGGGAGCGTTGCCGGTGCTCCCGGTTCCTGGCTGACACAGGCGCAGGAGAGGATGAGCGCCAGGACGAGGAGCGTTAACATGCTGTACTTAACAATTTGCTTCATAAATCAACATTGCACGATATCCTATAAATTTCTGCTCAAATGAGGTGAATATGTGAATGTTGTTAATTTAATTTAATTATCAAGAAGGAAAGAGCTGAAATTTATTCAAATGAATCGCAGAGTTCCAGGTTAGTTCGGGACCGTTGCATACAGGGTATCCCGTGCCCTTCTTCATTCCCGGAAATAATCTGGACAGTACAATTTTCCACTCGATTCCAACATCTTAATTAAAAAAGACAGGGTAGATCTATAGCAATGATCCCCCTCATGCTGAACTTTTCCGGAAAGAAGGTGGTCATCTTCGGAGGGGGAGATGTTGGCGCCCGGAAAGCCGGTTTTTTCCGGCCGGAAGCAGAGGTTACCGTTTATTCGCGTTCGTTCTCCTCCCGCTTCTCAGGACTGGGGGCAGCACTGGTGGAGACAGACCTCTCCGGGGTATCTGACCAGGCTCTCCTGCAGCTGCTCGCCGGTGCATACATCGCCGTGGCCGCAACCCCCGACCCTGCCCTCAATGACCGGATCGGTGCCCTGTGCCGGGCGCAGGCAATTCTCTTCAATAATGCCTGGGGAGAGAGCGGGGATGTGCTGATCCCCTCGGTCATCAGGGGGGAGAACTTTATCCTCTCCATCAGCACCGGGGGAAAGAGCCCGGCGGTCACCCGGTATCTGCGGGAATACCTCCAGTCCTCGCTGCCCTGCCTGGACCGGATGATCGATCTCCAGGAGCGGCTCCGGCTTTTCCTCCTCGAGACAGAACCTGCGAGCGGGAGACGGAGAGCGGTCCTCTCCGGCGTCATCCATGACCAGGAGGTCTGGGCGGCACTGGCAGATGGGGAAGAAGCGGCGTGGAGCCTGGTCGAGAGGAGGTACCTGTAATGGATGACCCGCTCTTTATCCCGATCGCCATCGCCGGAATCAGCCACCACCATGCAACGGTGGACAAGCTGGAGCAGTGCCGGTTTCCCGATGAAGCGGCATTCCTTACCAGGGCAAAGGACCGGTTCCGGGGAGTCCTTATTCTCCAGACCTGTAACCGGATTGAGATCCTTGTGCATGGCGAGTCTTCGGCACTTCAGTCCCTGCTTGAAGAGGAGGGGAGGACAGAATTCTCGCTGCTGACCGGGACCGCGGCACTCCGCCACCTCCTCCTGCTGGCCGCCGGCATGGACTCGATGATCATCGGTGAAGACCAGATCATCGGGCAGCTCAGGGATGCCCTTGCCCTGGCAAATGAGACGGGGACCGCAAGCCCGGTCCTCGAGCTCTGCATCAATAAAGCGGTGCATGTCGGAGTAGAGGTTCGGAGGCAGACCCAGATCAACCGCGGTGCAGTCTCCATCGGGTCCGCGGCTGTCCTGCTCGCCGAGGAGCAACTCGGCAGCCTTGAGGGAAAGCACATCCTGGTGGTCGGGTCCGGGGAGATGGGAATGCTGGTTGCCCAGGCCCTTGCCGCCAAGAAGCTGACGGCAATGTACGTGGCGAACCGGACCTACCAGCGGGCGGAGGTGCTGGCAAAGAAGATTGGAGGAAAGGCAGTGAAGCTGACCGAGCTCCCCCGCTACATGATCCTCTCCGATGTGGTCATCTCCTGCACTTCTGCGCCCCATCCGGTCATCTACCGGGAGCACCTGCGGGAGATCATGCTGAGCCGGTGCTGGCCTCTGGACGGGCACCCGCGGCCCCTGGTCCTGATCGACATCGCCCAGCCGCGGGATGTCGAGGAGGGATCAGAGGCGATCGACGGCATCCACCTCTTCACTATCGACAGCCTCCGGCGCATCAATGAGCTCACCATGAGCTCCCGGAAAGAGGCGGCAGAGAAGGCCAGCTCGTTTGTCGAGAAGGAGCTGCAGCAGTTTATCCGGCTGCTGAACGGGAAGGCTGCTGACGAAACATTGTCGCTCCTCCACACCTGGGCGGAATCGATCCGGCTGCGGGAGCGGGACCGTGCCCTCTCCCGGCTCGGAACCGGAGACCCGAGGTCAGGAGAGATTGTCGATGACTTTTCCCGGGCGCTGGTGAGCAAAATCCTCTCGGATGTGACCGTTTCCATACGGCTCTGTGCAGAAGACGGCGACCTTGAGTACGCCCAGTCTCTGGTCGCGGCTATTACCAAAGGTGAGAAGATATGTTTCCGCAACGAAGAATGAGGAGGCTTCGGGGCAGACTGATCCAGCCCCTGGTGAGGGAGCATGTGCTCTCGAAGGCAGACCTCGTGGCCCCGCTGTTCGTGGATGAGACCGCCATCGGGCCGGTCCCCATCGCCTCTATGCCGGGACAGGTCCGCTACCCTGCAGGCGACATTGTCCGGGCGGCAGAAGATCTCCGGCACAAGGGGATCGGTGCCGTTCTCCTCTTCGGCATCCCGGCACGGAAGGATGCCGGAGCATCAGAAGCTTTCAACCCGGAGGGGATCGTGCAACAGGCGGTCCGGTCGATCAAGGCAGCCATCCCGGAGATGGTGGTCATCACCGATGTCTGTGCCTGCGAGTATACCGACCATGGCCACTGCGGGATCATCAGGGAAGGCCCCTGTGGTCCGGACCTCGATAACGACCGGTCCCTGGAGCTCATGGCACACATTGCGGTCAGCCATGCCCGGGCAGGGGCGGACATCGTCGCCCCCTCCTGCATGCTTGACGGCATGGTTGCCGTCATCAGGCAGGCGCTTGATGACGCCGGATTCACGGATACGGCGATCATGTCCTACTCCACCAAGTTTGCCAGCGCCCTGTACGGGCCGTTCCGGGAAGCGGCGGATTCAGGGTATTCCTTTAGCGACCGGAGTACCTACCAGATCAATCCGGCGAACGGACGGGAGGCGGTCAGGGAGTCCGAGCTCGATGCCGGGGAAGGAGCGGATATCCTTATGGTGAAGCCGGCCGGGTTCTACCTCGACCTGGTCGCCGAGATCCGGACGCTTGGCCTGCCCGTCGCGGCATACCAGGTGAGCGGGGAGTACGCGATGATCAGGGCCGCAGCGGCCCAGGGGTGGATCGATGAGGAGAGGGTGGTGATGGAGAGCCTCCTCTGCATGAAGCGGGCGGGAGCGGACCTCATCATCACCTATTTTGCCGGAGATGCGGCGGAGTGGATAGATGAAGAGCACTGATCTCTACGAAAAGGCACGGGGGCTGATGCCCGGCGGCGTGAGCAGCCCGGTACGGGCGATACAACCGTATCCCTTCTATACCAAATCCGGCGACGGTTCACAGATCACCACGGTTGACGGGGAAGTCCTGATAGACTGCTGCATGGCCTACGGGCCACTGATCCTCGGCCATGCCCACCCCCTCATTCACCAGGCCATCACCTGGCAACTCTCGAAAGGCTGGCTCTACGGGACACCGGTTCCCATCGAGCCGGAGTTTGCAGAGCTGATCACCCGCGATCACCCGGGGATGGACATGATCCGGTTCGTCTCGAGCGGGTCGGAGGCCACCATGGCCGCCATCCGCCTGGCACGGGGGTTTTCCGGGAAGCAGGATATTGTCAAGCTGGAGGGGGGCTTCCATGGCGCCCACGATGGTGTGCTGGTGAAGGCCGGTTCGGGGGCAACCACCCACGGCGTACCAGATTCCGCCGGGGTCCTCCCTGACGTGGTTTCCCATACCCGTCAGGTCCCCTATAATGACCCGGAGGCACTGGAGAGCCTCCTGTCCCGGGAAAACGACATCGCTGCGTTCATTCTCGAGCCGGTGATGGGAAATATCGGGCCCATCCTCCCTGAAGATTCCTATCTCCGGGAGGTGAGGGAGATCACCCGGGCTCACGATGTGCTCCTCATCTTTGATGAAGTCATCACCGGGTACCGGCTGGGTATCGGCGGCGCCCAGGTGATGTACGGGGTGAAGCCCGATCTCACCACGCTCGGAAAGATCATCGGCGGCGGCCTTCCCATCGGGGCATTCGGGGGACGAAGGGAGATCATGGAGCTCATCTCCCCGTCCGGACCGGTGTACCAGGCAGGAACCTTCTCCGGAAACCCCCTCTCCCTCTCCGCAGGCATGGCCACCGTCAGGTGGCTCCACGCCCACCGGGATATCTACCAGGTCATGGATGCTGCGGGAGCAAGGATCGGTGAGGTGGTGGCCGGCAGATCAGGGGGATCCTTTGTCCGGCTCGGGTCGATGTTCAAGTACTTCTTCAGGAACGAACCCCCCCGCACCTACCAGGAGGCAAAGGAATGTGATACTGCGAAATTTGCAGTATTCTGGGCAGCGATGCGGAAAGAGGGCATTTTCCTCCCCCCGTCCCAGTTTGAGACCAACTTCCTCTCGGCTGTTCACGAAGACCAGGATATCGGGCGGATTTCGGCGGCATACCGGGCATGCACCTGAGGATCGGGACACGGGGGAGCAGGCTTGCCCTGGTGCAGGCTGAGCGGGTGAGGGCGCTCCTCGGTGAACGGGGATACCAGACGGAACTCTCCATCATCACCACCAGAGGGGATACGGTCAACGGGGTGCCGCTCCACGAGATCGGCGGCCAGGGGGTCTTTGTGCGTGCCCTGGACGACGCCATCCTCGCAGGCGGGATCGATTGCGCCGTTCACAGCATGAAGGACATCCCCGCGCTCCGGCCGGCCGGGGTATCCACGATTGCCATCCTGGAACGGGACTCCCCTGCCGATTTCCTGGCTCACACCCTCCCGCTTGATACCGTGACGAACATCGGGACATCAAGTACCAGGCGGCGGGCCCAGATCCTCCGCAACCTGCCGGGAAAATTCGTTGAGGGATTGCGGGGAAACGTGGACACCCGGCTCCGGAAACTCACCGACGGACAGTACGATGCCATCGTGCTTGCGGAAGCAGGAATCGAGCGGATGTCCCTCTCGGTTCCGGGGACCAGGCTGGCTCCGGAGCTGTTCGTCCCGTCACCGAACCAGGGGACTATTGCCGTGGTGTGTCGGGACGACCCGGCAGTGACCGCAATCCTTTCGGAGATAGACCACCCGGCGACCCGGTTCGATACCGGGGTTGAACGGGCGGTGATGGAAGAGGTAGGCGGCGGGTGCTTCACCCCCCAGGGGATCTACTGCACCAACGGCCACCTCACCGGGGAGATCCTCTCCCTCGACGGCGACCGGCAGGTACGGATTGAAGAAGATGTCACAACGCTTTCCGAGGCACGGATATTCGGGAGAAACCTCCGCAGAGAGGGGAGAGAGCTGATCAGGGAAGCGTACGAGAGACTGGGTATTGACCATGAACGGTAAGGTGTATCTGGTAGGTGCCGGGCCGGGCGGGGAGCAGCTCCTCACCCTCAGGGCCCGTGAGGTGATCGATTCGGCAGATGTGATCCTCTACGACCAGCTGCCCGGTGAAGAGATCATCACCGGCCTGCCGGAGCGGGCAGAGAAGATCGACTGCGGCAAGTACGGATCACAGCATACCCTCGAGCAGGAAGAGATCGAGGACCTGATGGTTGCAAAGGCCAGGGAAGGTAAAAAGGTGGTCCGGCTGAAGGGAGGCGATCCCTTCATGTTCGGCAGGGGAGGCGAGGAGCTCGAAGTGCTCCGCGCTCAGGGTATCCCGGTGGAGCTCGTCCCGGGGATCACGAGCGCCCTCGCTGTTCCCGGCGGTGTGGGAATACCGCTGACCCACCGGAGGTTTGCATCGCAGGTCACCGTGATCACCGGCCACGAGGACCCCACCAAGCCGGAAGCCGCCCTTGACTGGGAGCTCCTGGCCCGGCAGCGGGGAACCATCGTGATCCTGATGGGAGTCAGAAACCTCCCGCAGATCGCATCCTCCCTGATCGCGAATGGAAAGGATCCTGCCACTCCCGTCGCGATCATCGAGGACGGGCTCCGCAGGACCCAGCGGGTGACTACCGGGACCCTCTTTGATATCGGCAGGATTGCCGGGGAGAAGGGTGTGAAGCCCCCGGCAGTCATTGTTATCGGAGGAGTGGTCTCACTCTACCGTGAAGGGGATACTCTCATTCCCCTCTGACCCGGATCCCGCTGCCAGAGTAAGTTTTAATGTTTCACCACGACCCAGCTGTAGGAGAGATGACCCTTCCGGGCGGCCCCACCAAGGACGAGATCATGGCCATCTCGCTCCAGAAACTCGGACTGCAGAGCGGAGACATTTTTGTGGATATCGGCTGCGGGACCGGGAAAGTTGCGGTACACGCAGCTCCGTTCGTGCAGAAGGTGTACGCGGTGGATAACCGCGAAGAGGCTGTCCGGTGCACCCGGGACGAAGCGGCCCGCTGCGGGATCAACAATATCGAGATCTCCTGCGAGCACGGTGCCGATCTCCTCATGCGCCTGCACCACGTCGATTGTGCATTCATCGGAGGATCGCAGGATCTCTCCCGCGTTTTGACCCTGCTTGCCGAAAAGCGGGTCCGCTCGGTGGTGGTGAATGCGGTGCTCCTCTCCACCCTCCATGAAGCGGTCTCCACTATGGAACAGCTCGGGATCTTCAGGGAGGCGGTCCACGTGATGGTCTCCCGTTCCAGCCCGCTTGCCGGAGGGCTGATGTTCCGGCCGCTTGATCCGGTGTATATCATTGTGGGTGGCAGGCCATGCTGATTGGGCTTGGCCTCGGGCCCGGGGAACCCGAGTACCTCACCCTCCGTGCAGTGAGGCTCCTGAAGGAGGCTGATGCGGTCTTTGTACCGGGTCGGATCGCCTGCGATCTGGTGGCACCGTACCGGGAGTCGGAGATCCTCGAGTTTCCCATGACCGATGACGAAGCGGTGATCGCCGCCTGCATGGATCGGAACGCTGACAGAATCGCTTCCGTGGCAGCGACCGGCACGGCAGTGCTCGGGCTCATCGGCGACCCGAACTTCTTCTCGACCTACTCGCGACTCTGTGAGGCACTCCGGGTCCGCCATCCCGGAATCGTGTGCCGGACCGAGCCTGCCATCAGCTCCATCACCGCGTTTGCTTCGGTAGCGGGGGTCTCGCTCTCTGAAGGCTTCATGGTCACCGACGGGCCTGACGAAGTACCCTGCCGTATTCAGCTCAAGGTGAAACGCCCCCGGGAAGCCGCCGCACGTCTCAGGGAACAGGGGTACCGTTCATTTATCCTGGTGGAACGGATGTACATGGGAGATACCCGGGTCTACCGGGACCAGGAGCTTCCGGAGCGGAGCGACTACATGAGCATCCTGTATGCGAGGCGATGAGATGGGAAAAGTTTGGTTCGTGGGTGCCGGGCCCGGGGCACCGGACCTGATCACCGTCCGGGGCATGGATCTCATCACCCGTGCTGATGTCCTGGTGTACACCGGCTCCCTGGTGAATCCCGCGCTCGTGGAGCGTTCAGGTGCACCGGTGAAGGTCGATTCATGGGGAAAGACGCTTGAGGAGATCGTCCCCCTGATGGTGCAGCATGCCCGGGAGGGGGCCCTTGTGGTGCGACTTCACTCCGGAGACCCGGCCATCTTTGGGGCAATCGTGGAACAGATGCGGCTGCTCGACGAGGCAGGGGTCGGGTACGAGGTCGTGCCCGGGGTCTCCTCGCTCTTTGCCGCTGCAGCTGCACTCCGGACCCAGTTCACCCTCGGCGGAGTTGCCGATACCCTGATCGTGACCCGGCCGGCCGGAAAGACGCTTGAGCAGGATGAGATTCCGGAGCTCTCCACCCACACCGCCACCCTGGTCTTCTTCCTCGGTGCCGACAGGATTGACGAGATCATCGCAAAGCTCAGGCGTCCCCCTTCGACTCCTGCAGCGGTGGTCTACCATGCCAGCTGGCCGGATGAAAAGGTGATACGGGGGACCATCGGAGATATCGCAGAGAAGGCCCGTGCCGCGGGAATCACCCGCTCCGCCCTCCTGGTCGTGGGCGGAGTGATCGATCCTGCTGACGCAGGCCACCGGAGGTCGGTGCTCTACTCATGACGAGAGCGGTCATCTACCTCCCACGGTTTTACGATGCGGCCCGGCAGATTGCAGGATGCCTCTCTGCTGACCTCATCGAATATTCCCCTGCAGCGTTCCGGGAGGCGTTCGGGAAGTATTCCCAGATTGCCGCCGTTATGTCGGCCGGTATTGCGGTGAGGGGCATCTCGCCGCTGCTCTCGGACAAGTGGACCGATCCTGCGGTGGTGGTCGTGACTCCCGATCTCGGGCTTGCCATCCCCCTGATCGGCGGGCATCACGGCGGGAATGCTCTTGCCAGGGAGCTTGCACCCCTCGGGACGACCCCGGTCATCACCACGGCGACCGAACGGGCCGGGGTTCCATCTGCCGAAGGTATTGCTGCGGCCGGAGGATACGATCTGGTCAACCGTGAGTCATCAACACCAGTGAACGCTGCCTTTCTCGATGGATCGGCGGGGGTGTACTCGGTTTCAGGCCCCGCCCTGGTGATCGGCGGGCCGGACGTCGCCTTCCTGGTCGCTGACGGTGAGTATGGTGTAGGGATCGGGTGCCGGAAAGGGGTATCGGCCGGTGCCGTTGAGGAAGCGATCCGTGCCGGGCTCGAGACCGCCGGAGTAAAGCCCGAGGGGGTGCTCGTATACGCTACGACGGTCAGGAAATCCCACGAAGAGGGGATATATGACGCGGTCCGTGCCCTCGGGCGGCCGTTGATCTTCCTCGATGACCGGACCATCAACTGCCATCCGGGGATTTCCCCGTCGGGCGCTTCCCGCCTCGGCCTTGCCGGTGTCGCCGAACCCTGTGCACTCGCGGTATCGAAGCGGAAAGAACTGGTGCTGCCAAAGCTGCTGAGAGGTGGGGTCACCGTTGCCATCGCGAGGTAAGCTTGCCATCGTGGGGATCGGTCCCGGGAATCCCGGAGAGCTTACCGGGCGGGCCCGGGAGGTGCTGGAGCAGGCCGAGTACATCATCGGCAATGACACCTACCTGGCCCAGCTCGGCCC
>ENA-ORXD01002045-ORXD01002045.1-sediment-metagenome-genome-assembly--contig:-NODE-2045-length-14505-cov-16.336013_pt1 | contig 14505 bp, 12 predicted proteins | sample MGYA00237862_ERZ511471 | MGnify/ENA metagenome assembly ERZ511471 | reverse complement strand
ACGGTGTCGGCAGTTTCATCCGGGTGGAAGCGGATGCCGCCTTTGTTGGGGCCGCGCGAGTCGTTGTGCTGCACGCGAAAGCCCTGGAACACGCGAATACTGCCGTCATCCATGCGAACGGGGACGCGGAAGTGATATTCGCGCAGCGGCCAGCGCAGAAATTCACGCACCTGCGGGTCTAATTTGAGCAATTCGGCAACGTGGTCGAACTGCTGCTGCGCCATTTCAAACGCATTGGTAGAAGAAGCCATTATGGTTAGGTCTCCTGTAGAACTGATTTAAGGTACGATAGTTAACTGCCTGATATTGAAGCCGCGCCATCCCGTAACAGGCGATAAATAAGCGGACACATCGGATGTGTCCGCTTTTCATATCACCTGATTTTTCCTGAAAGATAGCAAAGGATCTGCACAGCTCCTCCACCTCGTTGATATGCTTTAAGGTTAGCAAAATCAAACGCGATCGTCAATATGACAGAATTCAGGTTCTTTCATGATTTGTATCAATGTCTGACAACTAAAAACACCCCCGCCGGCGTGCATTGTCACAGCGGAGATCGTGAAGGTTATCACGTATGTCCCACTATCGGTGTGTTTTTCGCTCCTGTAGCTGTTTTTCAAGCTCATCGCGAACCACTTGCGGGTTGGCTTTACCGCGCGCGGCGCGCATCACCTGGCCAAAGAACCACTGTGAAAGGGTCTCTTTGCCACCAAAATAATTTTCCAGTTCCTTGGGATTGGTCTCAAGAGTCTGGCGCACCAGACGGGCGATGGTTTGCGCGTCTGAGATCTGCTCGAGACCCTGGTTGCGAATGATATCATCGGCCTGCCGCCCGCTGCGCAGCATCTCGACCAATACGCTTTTGGCCGTGTTGGCGTTAATGCGCGCGTCTTTCACATCCTGCAGCAAGGCAGCCAGAGAGGACGGGGGTACTTTGATGTTTTGGATGCTTTCCCCGCTTTGGTTCATCCAACCAAACAATTCGCCAGTAATCCAGACCGCCACGGTTTGCGCGTCCAGCGCAGAGTTGGCGCGCAGCACATCCTCAAAGTAATCCGCGATAACCTGCTCGCCAATTAATTGTTCGGCCAACGCTTCGGCCACCCCGTAACTGCGAATAAAACGGTGTGCTTTGGCACGTGGCAATTCAGGCAGGCTGTAGGCGATGGATTCAACCCAGGCAGCGTCCACCACCAGGGGCGGCAGATCGGGCTCAGGGAAATAGCGGTAATCATGGGCTTCTTCTTTACTGCGCTGAGAGAAGGTAACCTCGTTGGTTTCGTCCCAGCCCAGGGTTTCCAGGCGCACCGGCTCACCGCGTTCCATCATGGCAATTTGCTGTTCAATCTGGTAGGCGGTGGCGCGCTCCAGGGCACGGAAAGAGTTGAGGTTTTTAATCTCCACGCGGGTGTTCAATTCCTGGCTGCCTTCGGGGCGCACCGAAACGTTGGCTTCAAAGCGGATTACCCCTTTTTCCATATCGCCGGAGTTGACCCCCAGGTAGCGCAAAATGGCGCGCAGTTCCTGGGCATAGGCGCGCACTTCTTCCACACTGCGCATGTCCGGCTCGGTGACGATCTCCAGCAGGGGCACCCCGGCACGGTTGAGATCGATGAGTGAATAGGAACCATCTTCCTGGTCCACGTGAGTGAGCTTGCCGGTATCTTCTTCCAGATGCGCGCGGCGAATGCGGATGACCTTTTCACCTTGTGAAGTGTAGATGGTCAGGCGGCCGTCTTTGCAAATCGGGTATTCATACTGGCTGATCTGGTACCCTTTGGGCAAATCGGGGTAGAAGTAATTCTTGCGCGCAAACAGACTCATTGGCGCGATTTCGCATTCCAACGCCAATCCTACGCGCACGGCGTATTCCACAGCTTTTTCATTCACTACGGGAAGCACTCCCGGCAAGCCGCAGCATACCGGGCAGACGGCCGAGTTGGGGGTAGCCAGGGTGGGGTCGACCACCGGGCAGGAACAAAACATTTTTGAATTTGTGGCCAGCTCAGCATGCACTTCCAGGCCAATGATTGCTTCGTATTTCATTTTGATTCTCTTTTTTCAGGGAGGGTTAAGCGGTGGAACTTCGATTTGCCAAAAAAATTTCGACCATTTTACCACAAGAATGGCAAGTAATTTCCATCGCATCCTGTCCGCGAATGCACCACCCGCCTCGATGGAAAACTGTCAATCCAATTAGATCCTGCGCAGGGGCGTAAGGCAGACGCCCGATGCTTAAAGTTTGCGCCCCTCAGGTGAATAAATTACGCTCAGGTGCGGCAGAGCCGCACCCGAGATAGATGGCGATCCTTTTGCCAAAAAGCGAAAATTACTTCGCGTGGCGTTCTACAAAACGCCCAATCCGCTCCATGGCCTCTTCAATTTTGTCGTAGGAAGTGGCGTAACAAGCGCGCACAAACCCTTCACCGCCCGCGCCAAAGGCCGAACCTGGCACCACGGCTACACGTTCCTCTTCCAAAAGCTTTTCGGCAAATTCTTCATCGCTTAAACCGGTCACACTAACCTTGGGGAAGGCGTAAAACGCGCCTTTGGGCTCAAAGGTAGGCAGGCCGATGGCATTCAGCTTATCCACCATCATCCGGCGGCGACGATTATATTCGGTCACCATCTGCTGCACGAAAGGCTCGCCTTCTTCCAGGGCAATGATGGCGGCTGCCTGGGCAGTCGTGGGTGCGGACATGATGGTGTACTGGTGCAATCGAACCAAGCCGTCGATAATCTCGGCCGGGCCGGCAGCGTAGCCAATGCGCCAGCCGGTCATGGCGTAATCTTTTGAGAAGCCCCCCAACAACAAGGTTCGCGCGCGCGCGCCAGGCAGAGCGGGCACGCACACATGCTGGTGATCATCATACACCAGGCGATCATACATCTCGTCAGACGCGATGACCAGGTCATGTTCCTCAGCAATTTGAACCAACTCTGTCAAAGTCTCGCAGGTGGCTACCGCTCCGGTGGGATTATTGGGATACCCGACCAAAATGGCGCGCGTGCGCGGCGTTACCGCGGCCCGCACAGCCGCCGGGTCAAGATCAAAATTATTTTCCATTGTGCAAGGCACTTCCACCGGCACACCACCGGCCATGTGCGCTTCAGCCTGGTAAGAGACAAAACATGGGGTAGGGATGATCATCTCGTCGCCGGCGTTGAGCAGCGCAGTGGCGGTTAAATACAGGGCTTCCGAGCCGCCCACGGTGACCACAATCTCCCGCTGGGGATCGTATTCAACCCCATACAACTTTTTGATATGTTTGGCGATTGCGCGGCGCAGTTCGATAATGCCGTAGTTGGAAGTGTAATGGGTTTCACCCTTTTGCAGGGAGCGAATACCAGCTTCCAGCACAGGATCCGGGGTGGTGAAATCAGGTTCACCAATTCCCAGGGAGATTACATTATCCATCGTGGCCACAATATCGAAGAACTTGCGGATGCCAGATGGCTTTAGGCTTTTGAGTCGATTTGAAAGGTATCGACTCTCCATATCGACATTGGATTTGTTTATGCTGGGCGCGGCACTCATTTTACTGTTTGACCTCCTGAACAAAAAATCATCTGGGGCTCAATTGCCATTCATCACACCACTGAAGGTAGTGAAGCTCAAAAATCCGATCTCCTTGCACACGAACAAGGAACTTCTTTCCGTCGGGTGTGCGAAATTCACGCAGTATTTCCAACACCTCCAGGCGTTCACTCTCCACCCAAATCGCCACGGGGCGTTGTGGATAAGAAGACCCAGCATAACACTCTACGCGTTCGCTCACCGAATAATCTGTGAGTTATCTCCTACATTCAAATGATCGGCCTGACCGGTAAGGGTAACATTGTCTCCAATCAGACTGTCGGTCAAAATCATCTGGTCAATGGTCGAGCCATCGCCGACGATGGAATTACGGATCAAAGTTTCGGTGACTTTACAGTTCGCGCCGATGGAAACGTTCGGACCAATGACCGCGTTTTTTACCTCTGCGCTGGGGGCGATGTAAACCGGAGGGACTACCACCAGGCCGGCCTGGCCAGCATACGAAGCACTGTTATCATGCCCATGATTGAGCAGGTAGCCGTTGGTTTCCAACGTGGTTTCGGGAATCCCCGCGTCCAGCCAGGTTTCCACCGGAACCGTTTGAAAGACCTGCCCTTGCTCAATCAAGATGTTGACGGCATCGGCCAGGAAGTATTCTCCCTTTAAAGTTGTGCCGCGGCGCATCTGTTCTTCGATCGCTTCAATCAGCGCCTCACCGCTTTTGAAATAATAGAACCCCACCATCACCAGGTTGTTGCTCATATCTTGGGGTTTCTCAATCAAGCGGATGACGCGGCCATTCTCATCCAGTTGGGTCACGCCAAAGCGGCGTGGATCTGGAACCGCTTTGACCCAGGCCAGGCCGTCGGCACCTTCCTGTGCCAGAAAGGATAAATCGGTCTCAATCAGTGTGTCCGAAAAGGCCATTAAGGTGGGCCCTTTCAGGTAATCGCGCGCCAGATATAACGCGTCGGATTGGCCGCGCATCACCGATTGAATAACATATTGCACTTTCTTCTCGGAATGGTAGTGCTCCATGTGTTTTTGGATGGGTGCTTTGCCGTGCTCGCCGGTGATAAATATGTATTCCACGTCCCAGCCTTGCGGCAGGGTGGAAAACTGGTCGAGCGCGTAATCTAATACCGTGCGGCCAGCCATCGGCACCAGCGGTTTGGGTTTACTCCAGGTGTGCGGGCGCATGCGGGTGCCAAAACCAGCCATTGGCACAGCTATTTTTATCGTCTGAGTCATATCGTATTCCCCTCGGGTGAATTCACTGCAATTTATTGTAACATCACTGCGCCAGAATCCAACTAATAAACCTCTTAAAGGATTCCCAAAGTGATATTTTCTGTCATGATATATCGCTTAATGAGGATAGAACCACCATCCTGCCTTGAGTTGGCTTGCGATGGTGGTTCTAGATTTTTGTATCACTAATCGTCTAGCCGATTTGCTTCAATAGTTTTTCAGTTTGTTCTTCGATCAAATCCACTGCACGTTTCAGTGTGTCTACATCAAAGGCCAGTCGGGCGCCGGCGGTTTCGTACAGCTTGGGCAAACTCGCGGTGCCACCCAGTCGCAGGGCTTTGCGGTAGTTTGCCAAGGCTTTGCCCTGATCTTGCAGGGCGTTCGCCCACACCTGGTACGCACCAAGCTGGGCCAGACCGTACTCAATGTAATAGAACGGCAGGGTGAAAATGTGATGCTTGCGGTGCCAGCCGCAGGCCAGCACGTCTTCCAATCCGCTCCAATCCTCGGCGGGGATGAAACGCTGCCATTGTTCGCTCCAGGCGGCGTCGCAGTTGGCCGGGTCTTTGGCTTTTTCGGGGTTCTCATACACCCAGTGCTGGAAGGCGTCGATGGTAGCCATATACGGCCAGAAGACCAGACCATCATCGAGGTGCTCTACAACGGCGCGGGCGGCTTCTTCTGGAGTGTAAAAACCACCCTGATCCTGGGTGAGATAAGGTGTTGCCAGTAGTTCCATGCCCATCGAGGCCACTTCGGCAAATTCCAATGGAGTTTGGGTTTGCGGCAGATAAGGCAGGTGGAACGATTCAAACGCGTGGAAAGCGTGCCCGCTCTCATGCAGCACGGTTTGCACATCGTTGTGCGTGCCGATGGCGTTGGCAAAGATAAACGGCCGCTTGGTCACGGCGTAGGTTGTGCAATACGCGCCGGAGGCTTTATTCTTGCGGTTGGCCAGGTCCAGCAAATCTTCGCGCACCATGGTGTCGAAATATTCACCCAGCTGGGGATCCACATGGTGGAAGACTGCTGAGGATTTTTCCTTTAACGCTTCGATGGTATCAAAGGGTTTGAGCGGCGGCTCGGCGATGGGCAGGCGGCCCAGCGGATCGCGGGTTATGTCCCAGGGACGAATGCTCTCCACGCCCATTTTTTGGCGATGGCGCTCGTATACGCGCTTGGAAGCCGGCACCACCACCTGCTCGATGGCTTTGTGGAAATTCTTGCAGTCGGCGGGGGTGTAGTCAAAGCGGTTGAATTGTTGCCAGCGGAAATCGCGGTAGCCGGGTTTATCTGCGTTGGCGGCTAACTGGAGGCGCAACTCAAGCATTTCCACCCATTTCTGGTTGGTCTTTTCGCGATCACGCAACACCACTTCGGCGCCCATCCGCCAGGCTTTCTCGCGCACATCACGCGGCGCGCTTTGGGTTTCGGTGAGCACTTTTAGCAGGGTCAACTCTCGTCCATCCCAGTTAACGGTTTGCGCGCCGAGAATTTTTTCATATTCATTGCATAACTTTTGTTCTTTAGCCTGCAGGGGTAAGTTCTCCTGCCGGAATAACTCCGCCTCGGAGCGCATGTTGCGCAGCGGAATTTCAAAGCCTTTTGGCTCCAGTCCGCTTTGCACCAGCTTTTCCTTTAATTTTTGTTCTGCGGCCATGGCTGGCGGGAAGATGGTATCCATGAAATGGTCAAAACGCTCTTCCGCCTCGTGATCCGCGGTATAGGAAGAGTGGGCCACATACAGACGGTTATACAACTCGTCGAGATGCTCGCTGACGCGCGACCAATCAGCCAACCAGGTCTCCAGGTTCTCTGCAGAAAGCTGCACCTGCTCCAGAGTCTGGTAATGCGGGGCGAAATCGTCCCATTCCCACTTCAACAACGCTTCGCTAGCTTCAGGAAAAACAGAAGTCATTCCATATCCTTTCTTCACGCCAATTCAGGAGATTGAAAATGATAGTCAGTGGCTTGCTGGTAGGCATGCGCGGAGCGCAGCAATAAATCCTCACGGAAATGCGGCCCCATCAGTTGCATGCTGACCGGCAGCCCCTGGCTGTCGAAACCAACCGGGAAAGCAATTCCCGGTACACCGGCCAGGTTGGCCGGCAGGGTGAAAATATCTTCCAGGTACATCTCCAGCGGCGAACCGCTGTGCTGCCCGATGCGAAATGCAGTGGTCGGCGCCACCGGCGCGGCGATAACGTCTACTTCGCTAAACGCGCTCTCGAAATCGTGTTTGATCAGGGTGCGCACTTTTTGCGCCTGACCGTAATAGGCATCGTAATAACCAGCCGAAAGGGCGTAAGTACCCAGCATGATGCGCCGTTTCACCTCCGCGCCAAAGCGTTTGCCGCGGGTGTTGAAGAACATCTCCCACATACGCTCGCCCTCTTCACGCGGGCCAAAACGGATGCCATCATAACGGGCCAGATTGGCCGAGGCCTCTGCCGGAGCAATAAGGTAATACACCGGCAGCGCGTATTCGGTATTGGGAAGGCTAATCTCTTTGATCTCGGCGCCCAACTGTCGCAGCGTCTCAATCGCCGCGCGCACACCCTGCGCCACTTCGGTCTGGATACCTTCGATGAAGTACTCTTTGGGTACACCCACTCGCAACCCTTTCACGCTGGCTTTTTCCAGGTCAATCGTGGGAGCGGGCAAATCCATCGAGGTGGCGTCACGCGGATCGCGGCCGGCCATGTGCGGTAAGATCAGGGAAATATCTTCCGCGCTCTGGGCCAACACGCCAACTGTGTCCAGCGAGGAACCGTATGCCACCAGACCGTACCGCGATATCCGGCCATAGGTCGTTTTAAGGCCGGTTACCCCGCAAAAAGCGGCCGGTTGGCGCACACTGCCGCCCGTGTCGGTACCCAACGCGGCGGGCACCATACGCGCGGCCACAGCCGCGGCGCTGCCGCCTGAAGAACCGCCGGGTACACGCTCCGGATTCCACGGATTGCGGGTAGGGCCGTAGGCCGAGTTTTCGGTGGAAGACCCCATGGCGAATTCATCGGTGTTGGTTTTCCCAACCGTAACAATTCCCGCCCGGATCAGGCGCTCAACTGAGGTGGCCGTATAGGGCGGGATAAAATTTTCTAATATTTTTGAACCGCAGGTACAACGCACCCCCGCCTGAGCCAACACATCTTTAACAGCCATTGGCAAACCCAATAAAGGCGGCAATTCCTGAGATGGATCCTGCCGCCAGGCCGCATATTTGCGATCGGCTTCGTCTGCCTGGCGTAAAGCCAGTTCCGGTGTGGGGGTAAGAAATGCGTGTAAAGATCCGTCCAACGCCTCCATGCGTTTGAGGCAGGCTTTGGTCAGATCATAACTGGTAATATCACCCTGGCGTAAAGCCTCCAGGGTGGCACGGACCGACATGACATTTTCGGCTTTCATGGCTACTCCAGCACCGGCGGCACGCGAAATTGATGATTCTCGGTCTGGGCGGAGTTGCGCAGAACTTCATCCGCGGTCAGGCCTTGCCCGGCTACATCCGCGCGTAAAACGCTGCGCGGTGGCAGCACGCTGGATGTGGGTGGAATCCCCCCCGTATCCACCGACTGCAACCGGGCGGCATATTCCAGAATATCAGAAAGCTGTTGGCGGTAGGATTCAATTTCCTCCGCGGTCAGGTCCAAACGGGCCAGCTCGGCAATATGTTCAACTTCAGATTGGGTCAGGCTCATGCGAGTTATTATATCAAGATATCCACATGGGGAGAACCCTGTGGATAAATTAGAGTGAATCTGGAATATTTTTTATCCAAATTCAGCAGGTAGAGACGCATTGATTCTTTTATGGAAAATCGTTGGGGGTGCTCACTTGCAATAAGATACTGGATTTCACTTTACCCACCTGCTGCACACAGAGAATGCCAATGCAGAGCGTGGAAAAATTGCCAATCAGGTGGTGATTTTTCGGGCGAATTACACCGTCTTTTCCACCACCCAAAAATGTGACAGTCCCAGATGTTTGAGCGGTGTTTTTTCCAGGAATTGCAGCGCGGCGCGCAGGGTTTTCCCCAACTTAGGACGCCGGGCGATAATATTATCATACGCGCCAAAGATGACCGTGCGGTACACAATTTTCACCGGCAAACCGGCGAACAGACTTTGCAGGTCGCGGGTGGTGTAGACGTTCACATGCGGGGCCAGGCGGTCGCGCCAGACGCGCGGCAGATAATTGACCAGAGGAATATTGCCAAAATGGTATTTCCCGCGCCAGTAGATGCCGTGCGTCTCAAAGGGATAGCCGCGGTTGGGACAAAATAACACCAGCCGCCCGCCAGGTTTGAGCACACGGGTAATCTCACGGATCACTTGCTGGTCGTCGTTGACGTGTTCCAACACTTCATGGCTCAATACCAGATCAAATTCCTGATCCGCAAAAGGCAATTGCTCGCCCACCGCGCACAACGTGCGCAGGCCGAGGGCACGCGCTTCCTGGGCACGTTCAAATTCGACTTCCAGACCGGTCGCCTGGCTGGCGCGTTCCGCGAGACGCTTCAGGTACGACCCCACTCCACAGCCATTTTCCAGCACGCGGCCCTGCGCCCGATCACCAGCGGCATCCAGGATCATGTTCAAACGGCGCTCTTGCCCGGCGCGCCACACGTAAGAAGGCTCACCGCGCAAGGCGGCTTTTTGGGAATGTTGTTCGCCCATGAAATTCTTTAACTTTCGTTGGAATGAGGTACCCAGGCCAATATGGTCGTGCCTTCACCGGGTTCGGAAGATATATCCACGTCACCGCCCACATTGCGCGCGCGGGTTTGCATATTCGGCAGGCCGTGACCCAGAGCCAGGCGCACTTCGTCGGGTTCAAATCCGCGCCCGTCATCGCGCACTTCCAGCAAGGCGCGATCGATGGTGCGCCATAGATTGACATACACATGGTGAGCGCGGGCGTGCTTGGCTGCGTTAGCCAATGATTCCTGGCAAATGTGAAACAAAGCCAGTGCCGGCGCGTCTGGTAAATCCGCGAGCCCATCGGCCGGACCCTGCAGAGAGACCTCTACCAGGGTGTTGGCGCGGAATTCGCTCACCAGGCGGCGAATACCCTGCAGCAGGTTTTCATCGTGCAACTGGTGCGGACGCAAATCCAAAATGTAAGCGCGAATATCGCGGATGGTGCTGTTCAGGTCATCAATCGCCTGCACAATGCGATTGTAAGCTTTATCGGGGTCTTCCCGCATGAGCAAACGGGCGTGCTCCAAAATCAGCCCCACAGCATAGATGGACTGAATCACGCCGTCATGCAGGTCCATGCCAATCCGCTCGCGTTCTTCCAAAACCGCCAGGCGGCGTTGCTGCATGCTGAGATGGACGTTTTCAATTGCGGTACCCACCCAGGAAGAAATGGCTTCAATGAATTGTTTTTCGGCCTCATCCAGCGAGCGGGCGCGTTGGGTGCCCACGCATAATACCCCCTGTACCCCCTGCCTGCCGTGCAGCGGAAAACACACAATTTGAGTTAAATGGTTTTCTGTGACGGAGTAATCCAGCTTACGGCTTTCGGCTCCGGGCAGATAAATGTGCACGGGCGCGCCGGACTCGGCTGCCAACCCCACCGAACCTTCACCGATCTTAAATTGCGGCTGCGACCATAACTTGCGTACATGATTGCCCTGGTGATGCACCAGACTGAGCCGCCGGCTATCGCCTTGAATGAGGAAAACTTCACCCACTTCCAATTGCAGGTTTTCCAGCACCTGGCGAATGGACCGTTCGAGAATCTGATCGATGTCGGTGGAAGAAGCCAGCGCCACGGCCAATTCATTGATCAAGGCCAGATTGCGATTCTTCTGGGTAAGCGCGGCTTCATTCTCCAGCAGTTTGTTGTATAAACTGGCATTCCAGATGGCAGTAGCCGCATAAGCGGCGAAGGTTTGCATAATCTGCTCATCTTCGCTGGTGAATTGCCCGCCGTTGATTTTATTGGTGATATATATCTGCCCCAGATGCTGGTTGCCGTAAATGATCGGCACCCCCAGGAAACTGTTCATCTCTGGATGGTTTTTTGGAAATCCCGCGCTGCGCGGATCCTTTTTGAGATCTGCCAAACGGATGGGCTGGTCGGCGCGCATGAGTTCGCCGATTAATCCATTCCCACGCGGCGGATGTGGCATTTTCGCGATTTCTTCTTCAGACATTCCCACGGGCACAAAATGAAGCAATTCTCCGTTTTCGCCCAGTACCCCCACCGCGGCAAAGCGAGCCCCGGCTTGCCGGCAGGCTTCATCGGCAATGCGTTCCAGCAGCGTATCCAACGCGCTTTCCTTAACCAGTTCCACACTGGCACGGTGCAGCGCTGCCATTCGCTCTTCCAGTTGCTCGCAAGAAAGTGTTGTCATAGTTTAAACGTTTGAATTTTACCCGACATCGTCCGAATTAGTCAATTTTTATCATCTGGTCCAATTTACCAAAATCAAACCAAATATTATTTAGATATTTTATCACAACATTATCCGAATTAGATTAATCCGCGAAAATCTGTCTGCATCACACACAAAAATCATATACATCGTGGTTTGTGCCTTGCACAATTGGGTATAATCGAATCAGGAGATTTATAAATCATGGACGGGATATTTAGACGGAGAGATGAAGAACGAAAAATGGGCGCGGAAGGACGTCTGCCTCCCGGCCAGGCGCTGACCACCAAGTTTCCGGTATTGCATTTTGGGTCGATCCCTATGGCCGATTTGGCGAACTGGAATCTCAAGGTATGGGGAGAAGTGGAACAACCTTTTGAATTGAGTTGGGAAGAATTCAACCAACTACCGCGCACAACCATGAAGATGGATATTCACTGTGTGACCCAATGGAGTAAATTCGACACCACCTGGGAAGGCGTCACCCTGCGCACGCTGATTCAAGCAGGCCTGCTTAAGCTCAAACCACAGGCAAGCTTTGTCGTGCAACACGCCGAATACGGTTACACAACCAACTTACCGTTGGATGTCATGTTGCAAGATAATTTTTTGCTGGCCACCCATTTCAATGGCGAACCCATTTCTCCGGAACACGGCTATCCGCTGCGGGGCGTGGTTGGTGCAATACCTGATCGCGAGGATCTAAAGTCCCCCTATTTATGGAAAGGCGCCAAGTGGCTGCGCGGCCTGGAATTTCTATCTCAAGACAAACTTGGTTTTTGGGAAAAAGCCGGCTATCACAACGAAGCGGATATCTGGAAAGAACAGCGTTACGCCAGCCAGGGCTGAGCATTAATTATTGGAAGAAAATATTATTTATCAAATCATCCCCGTGAGAATCTCATCACGGGGATTTTTGCGATAAGCGAGGATCCAACTCCCTTGACAGGAATAGGAATCCTGACTAGAATCACGCTACAATTATACAATGATACAATAATACAATATTGACGGTGATCATCATTGTAAGTTGGGAACAGAAAAGATAGAAAAACTGGTTAGGGATCAAATGGATACATCAAAAGAAAGCGCTCTGGACAAGATTTATATTAACTTCCAGTCTGGGGTACCGATTTATGTGCAGCTGATGGAACAGATTGAAAACCTGGTATTGAGCGAACAACTCAAACCGGGTGACCAGTTGCCTACAGTGCGGCAGCTGGCCTCAGAATTGGGCGTGAACTTCAACACCGTGGCGCGCGCCTACCGCCTGATGGACGAAGCCGGTCTGATCTCAACCCAGCAAGGACGCGGCACATATATAATGGAACCGGTAAAGAAAGAAGAAACCCAGCGGGTGAAACTGCAGGTATTGGATTGGTTAACCCAGCGATTCTTTGCCGATGCCACTTACAAAGGATTCTCTTTGGAAGAAATCCGCCAGGCGTTTGAAAAGGAATTTAATGACTGGCACAGCCGCCTGGATTCTGACCAGGGCGACGACCCTCAGCGCGATCCATCCGGCGGAGGGTGATTTTGGCCGTCTCTGATTTCCTGAGTTTTGAGGAATAACCGCAGCCAAGTCTCCCGCGAAACAGCAATAGACAAGGCTGCGGATTTTTTATGTCAATTGATCAAAGAGAAAAAATGAAAACAAAAACAACGCTCATCGTATCGTTCATCCTGATTACCATCGTATTGGTCTCGGGGTTATTGGTTTACGGCCGAATGCCCGGTCATATCGTCACGCATTGGAACGCGCAGGGACAACCAGATGGGTATTCCTCGGCGGCAGTGGCTATCGCCCTGCTTCCAGGGACCATGGTCTTCACCACCCTGCTGTTAATCGTGCTCCCGCAAATTGATCCGCTGCGCAAAAACATCGAGCAGTTTCGCGGAACCTATAACCTGACGATTTTATTGATCAACGGCTTTCTGACCTTCATGCATTTTGTCAGTCTTTTCTGGAATCTCGGCTGGAAACTGAATATGAATATCGTGGTGCTGATCGGGTTAGGATTATTGTTTGCCGGATTGGGTAGTTTAATCTCCAAAGCGCGACGCAATTACTTTTTCGGCATCCGCACCCCATGGACGCTGGCATCAGATTTGGTATGGGAGAAAACCCACCAGCTTGGCGGTCGGGTGTTTCAAATCGCCGGGGCTGGGATGTTAATTGGGATATTCTTTCCGGACGCGATTTTTGCTATTCTAATTACAATTGTGATCATCGCTTCCGTGATACCGCTGGTTTATTCTTACCTGATCTGGCATCAATTGGAAAAAGAATCCGGTTTATAAGTTAACTATGTTTCACGTGAAACAATCATCAGTTCGATTGATTGCATGTTTCACGTGAAACGTATTCTCAAAAAGGAAAAATAAAGAAAATGGAACCCGTCATCCAGGTCACTAACCTGACCCATCAATATAATGGCCATCCCGCCTTGAACGCGTTGAATTTTTCAGCCAGTAAAGGCCAGGTTGTGGGTCTGCTCGGCCCGAATGGGGCCGGAAAAACCACCACCGTTCGACTGTTAAACGGCTTGTTTCCACCTTCGAGTGGAGAAATGCGCGTGTTGGGCTATAACCCGGTGGAACAAGGCGAAGAAGTTCGCCGCCGCACCGGTGTGCTCACCGAAACCCCGGCGCTTTATGAACGTCTGACTGCCCGTCAAAACCTGACTTTTTTTGGCACTTTAAGCAACCTCACTTCAGAGGAAACCAAAACCCGCTCTGAGGAACTGCTGCGCATGTTCGAATTAACTCAGCGCGCCGACGACCGCGTTCAAACCTTTTCGAAAGGCATGAAGCAGCGTCTGGCAATTGCCCGCGCCCTGCTTAATCGCCCGCAAATCCTCTTTCTGGATGAACCCACCTCAGGATTAGACCCGGAAGCCGCTCAGCAAGTGCACGAGTTGATCGCCTCCATCCGCGACCGGGATGGGCAAACCGTGGTGCTTTGCACCCATAATTTGTTTGAAGCGGAGCGCCTGTGTGACAAAGTAGGGATTATGAACCGCGGCCGCTTACTGGAGTTTGGTACGTTGGCCGAGCTGCGCCAGCGTCACGCGCCGGGTTTATGGCTGCAAATCCGTTTCTATCAGTCCGCGCCGGCTTCGATTCCGTCGTTTCCGGGCTTAATGGAAGCACTGGTAGAAGGACCGCTGGCCTGGAAACTACGGGTCAGCGATGAATCTTTAGTCCCCATGATGATCAGTCAATTGGCCGCCGGTGGCGCACAGATTTTGTCCGTGCAGCCGCAAGCCATGACTCTGGAAGAAGTTTACTTTAAATTGCAAAACGCGCAGAAGGAAGGTGTGGCATGAAT
>ENA-ORXD01002042-ORXD01002042.1-sediment-metagenome-genome-assembly--contig:-NODE-2042-length-14528-cov-94.974604_pt1 | contig 14528 bp, 11 predicted proteins | sample MGYA00237862_ERZ511471 | MGnify/ENA metagenome assembly ERZ511471 | reverse complement strand
CCATTCATTCTCGGCGAAGAGGGAGAAATATCTATTCCCGTGGCGGGACAGGGGAGAGAACGACACGCTTAATGCCGGCAAAATGGACTCTCTCTTCCATGAAAGGGCAGCATATTCATCTCTTCATCGCCGCCCTCCTCGCAGCCGGGTGCATGGGGAGCACGGAGCACGCGTGGACCGTGGAAGCGCTTACAGCCATGACATTCTCCTTCCGCACCTATCCGCTGGCACCCCTGCAGTCAGCCCTTTGACAATAAGAATTCTTTTTCCATCACCCTGAAGGGGGCGTGACACAAAGCCCATCCCTTATATGGGAGGCGCAATCAAGGGTGTGCCATGTATGAGGAGTTCAAAAACCGGGTCGCCCTGATCACTGGTGGAAGCTCCGGCATCGGGGGCGCAGCGGCGCGGGCCTTCGCCACCCACGGTGCGAAGGTCGTGCTGGGGAGCAGAGGCGAGGAGGCCGGGCGCAAGACTGAACGGGAGATCAGGGAAGCCGGTGGAGAGGCGGTCTGGATCAGGACCGACGTCAGCCGCGAGGCCGAAGTCGAGGGCTTCGTCGCCGGGGCGGCAGATCAGTTCGGCCGGATCGATTACGCCTTCAACTGTGCCGGAACGAGCGGCGCAATCCGCTACCTCCCGATGCAGGCCGGCGACGACTTCGACCGGACTGTGGCAACGAACCTGCTGGGAGTGTTCCTCTGCATGAAACACGAGATCCCGGCAATGGTGCGGCAGGGCGGTGGAGCAATCGTGAACATCTCCGCGGTCGCCGGGCTCACCGGCTCTGCCGGGGCGTCGATATACGCGGCGACGAAGGCCGGAAGCCTCGCCCTGACGCGCTCGGCCGCCCTCGAGTTCTCGGCAAACGGCATCAGGGTCAACGCCGTCTGCCCCGGGATCATCCAGACCGAAGGCCTCGACACCTCATGGCAGGACATCCCTGGGTTCACGATTGAGGAGGCGAAACGGCGCTTCGTCGCAGAGGTCCCGGCAGGACGGTTCGGCCGTCCCGGGGAGGTGGCGGCGGCGGTGCTCTGGCTCTGCTCTGACGCCGCCTCCTATGTCACCGGGCAGACGATCGTCGTCGACGGCGGCCTCTCGATCCGGTGAAGCACGCCGGGGGTGGGCAAGCGCTATCTCCCCCGGGCCCGAACACCCCTATATCCATGGACTATCTCACCCCGGATCCCGGCACCGTCGTGGTCCTGCAGACGCATCTCGGCTGGCTCGCCCCCCTGATGAACGCCGTCTCCTTCACCGGGACGGCCGTTTTTTTCTTTGCGGTCCTTCCGGCGATCTGGTGGTGCGTAAGCCCGGGGTTTGGGTTGCGGCTTGGCCTGATCGTCTCGCTTTCTGGCTGCATCAACGCCGTGCTGAAGGTGTTCTTTCATACACCGCGGCCGTACTGGGTGAGCACAGAGGTGCAGGCATTCTCCACCCACCAGACCTTCTCATTGCCCTCGGGCCATGCCCAGAACGCCGTGTGTTTCTTCGGGGCTGCGGCCGTATGGATCCATAAACGCTGGTTCTGGGCGGTTGCAACGGCGTTCATCATCCTCACCGGGCTGTCAAGGCTCATTCTCGGCGTCCACTTTCCCGTCGACGTCCTCGCCGGATGGACCATCGGGATCGTGGTGCTCCTCCTCTTCACAGCGGCAGACCGCCGCCTCTCTCCCGGGATTATAGCGCTCAGCCCGGCGGTGCAGGCGGCAGGCGTCACCGCCGCGTCACTGCTCCTTGCCGCCATAGGACTCGCCCTTATCGTAAGCGGGGGCGATATCCCGCTCTCCTGGACCGAGACCGCCGTCGCCGCCTCCGGCCTCCCGGCAACGAGGGCGATCGACCCGTACGATCCGTCCACCCTGCTCTCGTCGGCAGGCACGCTCCTCGGCATCGGCCTCGGGGCGGTATGGACCGGGGGGAGGTTCTCGGCAGAAGGGAGCGTCAGGGCAAAGTTGGGGCGCTACGCCATCGGCATGGCAATCGCGGCCCTCATCTACGCGGCTACGGGGCTCGTCCCTGACGGGGGCCTGGCGGCGGCCGGATGGATTATCGAGTACCTGAGGGCAGCGGTCCTCGGGCTCTGGGTATCAGGGGGTGCCCCGGCCCTCTTCAAATATCTGGGCATCGCCGGAGGAAACACCAGGCCACCGGCATGACCGGGGGGTCACAGCATCTTTCCCTGTACTTCTTCCAGTCTGACGATGTACCCGATCACCTGTTCGGAACGGTCCTTGATCGGTTTCACACTCAGTTTCGCGGCTTTCACCTTGCGGTTCCTGGACACGACCCGCACCACATAGACCTGGTTCAGGATACCCGCCGTCCCGATATCCCTGATCAGACTCTGCTTTGAAAACCTGATCTCGGACTGCCGGTCCTTCATCACGAGCACATCGCCGAGGCCGGCGAGAAAGGACTCGTCATAGGAGAACCCGGTCATGTGCCCGGCATACCCATTCATGAATATGATCGTGCCCTTCTCGTCGATGAGAAAATAGGCGTCGTCTCCGGCGATCGTTTCCAGAAACTTCTTCCTGATCCGATCGATCTCGGGTTTATTCATCTGGAACGAACTGTATGCAATCTCGATCGCCGCACACAGCCCTTCCCTTGTAAAGGGTTTGGTGACGTACCCGAACGGCTCCGCCGTCTTTGCCCGATCGAGGACGTCAGGCTCGGATGTTCCGGTCAGAAACACGACTGGCGTATTAAAGCAGTGATAGATATAGTTCGCCGCGTCGATGCCGTCGAATGTTGTGCCGAGGTTGATGTCCATCAGCACAAGATCGGGAATCTTCTCCACTACCGAACCGAGCGCTTCCCTGACGGTCGAGACAGTTCCGACCACCTCATATCCCATGCGGATGAGCATGGTTTTTGTGAGGGCTGACAGAATGGCGTCGTCCTCGACGATGAGAATTCTCGGCTTATCTAAAGAAATCATAATCAAGGACACCAGACGTGATATGAAAAATAATAAAAGCCGATACTATATAAAATGAAGGGCTTTTGGCCCACCAGGATAAAAACAGAACTCATTTATTACACGAAACCGGCTTTTCTCCTCTTCCAGATCTCGATGAGCCCGAAACAGCCGGTCAGCATCATGTCGCCAAAGGGGGCGGCCTGCCATGCGCCCGGCAGGAGACGCTGCCGGTTCGGGCCGGTGACCGCCACCGGCGTCTTGCCGACCGCCTCCCGCACCGCCGCACCGTGACCCCCGTCGTCGAAGACCTCCACATTCGTCAGCCTCCCCTCCTGAAGTTTTCTGATATAAGCGGTCAGTCTCTCCGTGTCCAGAGCGGCGGTGTGGTGTTCGAAGATCCCGCAGACCTGGCTGCCCCTGAGGGTGAAGCAGAGAGTATGGCCGTTTCCGGCGTTGACCAGGGTGATGCCGTCATCGACACGGTCAGCCACCCATGGATCGAGGAGGGCGCCGATCGCCGCCGCCGGGCCGGTGTCGGTGACGAGAGCGCCGGGCGCTGCCGCCAGCACCGCCTGCATCCGGCTCATGGAGGGGTGAGGGGGATCCGGGGCGAGGGCGAAGAGGTCCCAGTCCCCGGCCTCAAGGAGCGAGGTGAAGACAGAAAAGCGGTGGACGCGGTTAGAAATGTGGGGGGAGAAACCATGGTCCTGCACGGCGATCGCCACCTGCCCGGGATACTCGACGCCGAAGAGGGAGAGGGCCGTCCGCAGTTCACGCTCCATATAGTCGGCGGTCCGCACCACGGCAGCGCCATCGGGTGCGTCCTCCGTTATGACGACACCAAGCGCCCGGACGCGCTCCGGGTTGTCATGGATCGTCAGCGCCGCAGAGGGCGTCGCCGTCACCCTGAGACCGGCGGCGAGCGCCTCCCTGACCGCGGCGACGCTCCCTCCGCCGCCCATGCAGGGCCCTTCGAGGTGCACCGGCCTTCCCGCAGTCGCCACCCCTCTGATCGCCCGGCCCACGACGACCGTCGGGGAGGGGAGGACGAGTTTTGTTGAGTTCTCGATCGGCTGTGCGGGATCGTAGACGAGGACGTCCTGCGTCCCCCGACCGATATCGATGGCGAGGATGCGGCCGTCACCCATGGTTCAGGCCTCTGTCGGGGCGTCGACCTCCAGCTGCCCGGGCACCTTGCGGCTGCCGTGGTACTCCTTATACCGTTTCAGGGAGACGGTGAGGTCCCGGGTGAAGGCGAAGTAGCCGATCTGGGTCTTCTTGCAGAGATTCATCGCCATGTCCATCAGGCCGCGAGGGTCGGGGCGGGCCTCGCCGAGCCAGATATGGAAGATGTTGCCGCCGTCGACGATCGGGAAGAAGACGTGCTCGATCTCCATCCGTTTTGTGAGCGGGACCGGAGCGCCGGGCGCCACATGGGTGCCGTTCGTATAATAGACCGGGAGGTCCCGGGTGGTCCCGCATTCGGCCACCGCAGTCTCGACATCGCCTTTCATCACCGCGAGGGAGGCCGTCCGAAACTGCTCTTCGATCATGTCGGCGACGGCGAAACGCTGCCCCGTCGTCTCGGCAGGGGTGCGGGCGAGGGCGATGGTCATCCCGGTCCGCTGCGAGATATCGCGGGCGTAGAGTTCCAGTTCAGTCATCGCCCGAACCGCCAGACGGAACGCCGCCTTCGATTCATGGAGCTGGCTGCCCGTGTGGTGCTGGACCATCTCGTTCACGCCGACGACGCCGATCGTGTAGACGAGGCCGGTGAGGTCGACGGCCACCTGCCCGCGCTCGCCGGTGTTCGGGTCTTTCGGGCGCTGCATCGCAAAGGGCATCCGGCCGTTCGTCCGGATCGTCTCCATCCAGCGCCGTTTGATCGTGAAGACCTCGACGGCGACGTCCATGAGAGCTTTCAGTTCGGCAAAGAGCCGCTGATCGTCCCCTTCGGCCCTGAAGGCGGCGCGTGGACAGTTGATCGAGACGACCTGCCATGAACCCATAGAGAAGTGCTTTCCGTCCCTGAAAAAGAGTTTCTCTTCAAATTCAGAGTCTTTATCGAAGGTAGCGGAAAACTGATACGCGCAACATTGATAGCACGAGATCCCGTTCCCGGCCCCGCGGTACGATGGGAGCTGGTTGTCGTAATAAGGGGTGCCGAACTTGCTTGCCAGTTCGAAGGTGAGGAGATAGAGATCGCGGTAGGTGGGAAGGTCGGGGTGATCCCGGTTGAACTCTTCGTCCTCGTCCATGAAGTCGGGCTCGATAGAGACTTCGGGCTTGGGGAAGGAGAAGGGCTTGCCCCAGGAGTCCCCTTCGAGCATCACCTCCATCATTGCCTTGAAGAGGAGGCGGACCTCCCGTTCGAACTCCCCATAGGTCCGTTTCGGCGCCTGCGTGCCGTCCCAGACCTTGCCCTTGTAGACGCAGGGTTTCTCTTTCCAGAGGGAAGGAACGCCCGGGGATAACTGGACCGAGGAGAAGACGAGCTGCCCGCCGCGGGCGACCATCATCTGGGTCATCTCGTAGACGAACATCTGCATCAGCTGCTTGATCTCGTCATAGGCCAGCCCTTCGAAATACGGGGCCATGAAGGTGAGGAAGTTGTAGTAGCCCTGCCCGCCGGCAAAGTTCGTCTGGGCGCTCCCGAGGGCCTTGACGGCGTGAAGGACGGCGACCTCGGCGCGTTTCGCCGGACCGGCCACGCTCGCCTTCGTGCCGTTGCCGTCGGGCATCAGGCCGTAGTAGAAGAAGTAGCGGAGGTCCCAATCTTGACAAAACGGCCTGGATCCGAAGTATTCGAGGTCGTGGATATGGAGGTCGCCGGCAAGGTGGCGGTCGGCGAGCTCGGGCGGGAGCTGGAGGAGGTACTGCTCCTTGGAGATCTTGTCGGCCTTCTTCTTATGAGAGGTCTCGGCGTTTTCCTGCAGGTTGGCGTTGTCGTGCGCTTCGAACCCCCGGCCAACGTCGATGAGGTGGGCGTCGAAGACCGGGGTGCCGACGCGGGTGCAGACATTTCTATACTGCACCATCCCCTGCTCAAGGAGGGTTATGTTCACGATCTCCCTGATCAGGGGACCGGAGAGGGCGCGCAGACCCAGTTTTCTGATCCGGTCCTCGACCGTCCGGGCGATCTCTTCGGCCTGCTCATGGGTCGCCCCTACATACCCGTAAAACTCCTCGACAAGCCGGGTCTCCTTCACGATCTGGGCGACGATCCTGGAACGGTCCCAGTCGAAGATATGCCCCTCGGACGAGCGGACCTTCGGCATGGGGGGAACGAAGACGCCGTCAAGGGTCGCCTGCTTCGTCTGCCGGTCCACGGTCACTCACCCGCTGCAATACCGTCGATAACGTCTTCCCGCACGCGGCCGCCCGCAAAGAGGTCGGCGGAGGTGTAGAAGTCGTCTCCCAGACGCAGGACCGGCGCCTCGTTCACAAAGACGCCGTTCACCCGCAGCTCGGTCAGGTTCTCCGCGGTGGACATGTCCTGCTCCTCATAGGAGTGGCCCTTTGCCGTGAGGCAGGCCTTCAGGAGTTCGCAGTTCGGGCAGAATTCAAGGGTATATATGATAAAACGCAGGTCTTCAGCCATGGATACTCTCCCGCCATCCTCGGCTCGATGCCGATATCAGCCCATAACTATCGGGATGATCCCATATGGATTCTTCCCGGACAGAATGCAACACCTTGCATGTGAGAACGCATGAAGGTTGTGCTTTTGCGATGATGATTTTAACTCTGGCGGCGATACCATGCAGATATGGTGAGGGCTTTTGTCGCGATCGAACTCTCTGACGCCGTCAAGGAAGGGCTTGGACGTGCGCAGGAAAGGTTGCGCACCGTCGGTGGTCGGCTGAATCTGGTGGACCCCGCCCTTGCGCACATCACTCTCAAGTTTCTCGGCGATGTTGAACCGGAAAACCTTGAGCGCGTGAAAACAGCGCTCCTCAATATCAGAGGAAGCATCTACGATCTCACGCTCGTTGGGGTGTCGGGGAACAACCTCCGGCGCCCACGGGTCGTCTGGTTCGAGGTGAGGGACGGCGGCAGAACGGCACGACTCGCCGGGGCGGTGGAGGAGGCCCTCTCCCCCCTGGGGTTCGAGCCGGAGAGGCGCAGTTTCACCGCCCATGTCACCCTTGCACGGGTGAAGGAGTTCGATCCCTCGCTGCCCGGAACAATCGCAGCGATCGCCGGCATGGAGGCCGGAACCTGCACGATCGACCGGATCGCCCTCAAGAAGTCCACCCTGACACCGCAGGGCCCGATCTATGAGACCCTGCTGGAGGTGCCCCTTGGCGCGGAGTGAGAGGGAGGAGGCGGTGCTCGACCAGATCAGACCGCAGGCCGCCGAGCAGGAGGAGATCCAGGGAGTTGCCCACGAGATCATCGATGCGGTGAACGCCTCGGGCCGCGCCGAGGCGATGCTCGTCGGTTCGGTGGCACGCAGGACGTGGGTGCGGGGGGACCGCGACCTCGACATCTTCATGCTCTACGACCCGGCCCTGACAAGAGAACAACTCGAAGAGCAGGGGCTTGCGCTTGCCAGGGATATCGCACGACGTTTCGGGGATGAGTGGCGGGAGAAATACGCCGAGCACCCGTACATCAACGCCACGATCCAGGGACTCGACGTCGATCTGGTGCCCTGCTACCGGGTGGCAAGCGGGGCCGAGATCAGGAGCGCAGTCGACCGGACACCCTTCCACACCCGGTATATCAGGGAGCGGATTGCCCCCTTCGTCGACGATGTCCTGCTCCTCAAACAGTTTGCCAAAGCAGGCGGGGTGTACGGCTCAGACCAGATGACCGAGGGGTTTGCAGGCTACCTCTGCGAACTCCTGATCCTGCACTACGGCGGGTTCCTGCCCCTTCTCCGGGCGGCCGCTCGCTGGAAACCCGGGCTTTTCATCGATATCGAGGGGCACGCCGCAAAGACCTTCGAGGAGCCGATGGTCGTCATCGACCCGGTGGACCCGAAGAGAAACGTCGCCGCATCGGTCTCCCTATCACAGATGTTCGCCTTCGTGGAACTCTGCCGCGGCTATCTCGACGAACCTTCAGATCTCTTCTTCTTCAGGCCGGCAAGAGAGCCCCTCACGCAGGAAGCGTTTGCCGCTCTCGTGGCCGGGCGGGGAACCTGCCTCTATGCCGTCACCTTTGCGACGCCACCGTTTATCCCTGACGTCGTCGTTCCCCAGTTGAGACGGAGCCTCGAAGGTGTGCGTGCCCTGCTCGAACGCTCGGGGTTCCCGGTGAACCGGGCTGAAGAGGCGATGGGCGAGGAGCGGTGCATGCTCCTCTTCGAGCTCTTCTCCGACCGGATGCCCGCGGTCGTCCGGCATATCGGCCCGCCGCTCTGGAGCCGGGAGAACGCCGAGAAGTTCGCCGGGAAGTGGCGGAAGAGAGAGCGTTTCTCCGGCCCGTACATCGAGGACGGCCGCTATGTCGTCGAGGTGGAGCGGCGCTACACCGGTGCGGCCGCCCTGCTGGCGTCGCCCGAGGCGCTCGGTGTCGGCCTGGGCAAGCACGTGAAGCGGGCGATGGAGGAGGAGTGGGCAGTGCTCGAAGGCGAGGCGTGCTGGAGTCTAGAGTTTGCTCTGTTTCTCACAGAGTTTCTACAGAAGGAGTCCCCCCTGAGTAGGATATTGCAGGTAGGCAGGCGACAATAAAATAAATAATATTATATAATATCAACTGGATATGTCGGCACAGATGGCCCGGCCGATCCTGATCGGCGCGGAAAAGCCGTCCGGTGATCTGCCATGCCTTTTACCGAATCGGAATATACCAGACTCCTGTATCGGCGCCAGTTCGTCCTCGGGCCCCGCTTTGTAGAGAGGCACGATACCTGGAAGAGGCATGCCGTCGCCGAGGGCCTCTGCCTGACGGCCCACCCCGACCTGCCGGTCACAGTGGCAGAGAATGGGGACCGGAAACTTCTCCTTCTCGGATACCTGCTCGATCCCTATCACCCCGATCAGGATGACACCGCCATTCTGCAGGGTATCCTGGAGGAGATCGTCCGGCCGACCGACATCTTCCAGGGCACCGCGACGCTCGGCGGGAGATGGGCCCTCATCTATGCCGATCCTGACGAGACCTGGCTTCTGAACGATCCGATGGGGCTCAGGCAGGTCGTCCATACGACCGATGCCCTCCCCGACCTCTGGTGCGCCTCCCAGCCCGGCACGATTGCCGAAGAATTGGGCCTGGACCCTGACCCTGAGGTGATGGAACGGCTTGTCGGGGCGTCCGAATATGGCGAGGCCCTCGAATACTGGTGGCCGGGCGATCTTTCCCCGTACAACGGCATAAAACACCTGCTGCCGAACCGCTACCTGGACCTGAAGAGGCGCAGCGTCCACCGGTTCTGGCCTGACCGACGATTGGAGCGGATCCGCACCGAAGAGTGCGTCGAAAAGTGCGCAACCGTCCTGCATGGCATGATGGAAAGCGCCTCAAAACGGTTCCATCTCGCACACACCGTCACCGCAGGCTGGGACTCGAGGACCGCTCTCAGCGCATGCAAAACAGTCAGCCCGGAGATCTTCTATTTCACGATGATCTATTACAACAAAACCGTAAAAACGCCGGACATACAGGTTGCCAGGGATTTGATCAGCGGGCTCGGGCTGGAGCACCACCTGATCCTCTGTCCGGACTCGATGGATGCGGGGTTTGCTGAGGTCTACAGGAAAAATGTCTGGGGGGCGCATGATGGTTGGGGGGCGATCGCCCGCGGGATGTACGATCACTACCCGCAGGAGAGGGTCTGCATCAAGGGCAACGGCAGCGGTATGCTCAAATGCCGGTACAGGCAGGGATGGGACCTGGCGTGCACCGGGGAACTGCTCGCAGATCTGGCAGATATAGGGCCGATGAAGAGCAACGAAATGACGATCGAGCACTTCGACCGCTGGCTTTCTGAGGCAAAGGAGGTATCTGCCCGTTCGGGGATCCATATCCTCGACCTCTTCTACCAGGAGCAGCGGATGGCGCGACGGCAGGGGATGAGCCAGCTGGAGTGGGATATCGTCCAGGAGGTGCTCGTTCCCTGGAACTCCAGGGAGTTGATCGCCGCCGGATTCTCGGTGGAGGGGCGGTGCCGGGGATCGCGGCACCCCCTGATCCAGCACGGGATCATCAGGGCGCTCTGGCCCGAAGTCCTTGCCATGCCGGTAAACCCGCCACCAGGGATAAAAGGCGTTGCCGCGGCGCTCCTCTGGCAGGCCAGACTCTGGCCTTTTGACCGGACGTTCTGATAGAGGGAATGGAGGTGTTCGCGGGATCATCGCCAGGGTTGGCCGGAGAGGTGAAAACTGCGAAAGGTCATAGGTGCTTCTTTAATAAGCGGCCGTTCTGTCCGGGGTTTAGAAAAAGCAGCTCAATATTTTGACACCCTCAAAACATCTGATTCTTATCGCCAGATACTATTATTCCGTTTTGCTGAGACATTCATATATGAACGGCACCGGCTCTCCCCCGCCATCATTGTCAGTCCTCTATGTCGACGACGAGCCTGCCCTCCTTGAGATCGGAAAACTCTTCCTTCAGCGGAGCGGAGATTTTGTGGTCTCCACCTGCGAGAGTGCACCAGATGCGATCCGGCTCCTCTCCGAAGCATCATTTGACGCCATCATCTCGGACTACCAGATGCCGGGGATGGACGGGATCCAGTTCCTCCAGCACCTCAGGCAGCATGGCAATACAATACCCTTCATCATCTTCACCGGAAAAGGCTGTGAGGATGTGGTGGCCGAGGCACTCAACAGTGGCGCCGACTTCTATCTCCAGAAAGGGGGCAATCCAAAGCCCCAGTTTGCCGAACTTTCCGATAAGATCCGGTACGCCGTTGCCAGACGGCAGGTTGAAGAGGAGATCCGCCAGCAACGAGATGATCTTGCCGTGGCCCAGCAGGAGATCAGGGAGTCGGAGGAGCAGTTTCGGCAGCTCTTCGAGAGCATGGACGAAGGGATGGCTCTCCACGAACTCGTCGTGCTGGAGGGAGAAGAACCCGACGACTACAGGATCCTGGCGGCGAACCCTTCTCTTGAACGGATCCTGGGGATCGATCGGGAGTCCATTATCGGGAAACTGAGCAGGGATGCCTACGGAACAAACGAACCCCCATATCTTCAGAGGTATGCCCGGGTTGCACAGACTGGCATACCTGATTCCTTTGAAACCTATTTCCCCCCGCTTGACAAACACTTCAGAATATCGGTTTATTCTCCCAGGAAAAACCAGTTTGCCACGATCTTCGAGGATATCACCGGGAGGATACAGAAGGAAGAGGCGCTGCGAAAGAGCGAAGAAAAGTTCAGAAACCTCGTTGAGAACCTCAACGAAATATTCTATGTCCTGGACAAAAATGCCACTATCACGTATATCTCCCGAAATATCGAATCGATTGGCGGCTATCCTGCCTCCGAGGTGATCGGGAGGCCGTACATCGACTTCGTTCACCCGGACGACAGAGCCGGGCGAATTCTGCAGTTCAGGTCAATCCTCTCCGGCAGCAACGAGCCGACCGAATATCGCTTTCTCAAAGCAGATGGCGGATCTGTCTGGGTGAAGACGGCTGCCCGCCCGATACTCAGGGAGGGTCGCGTCGTCGGCATTCAGGGCATGCTTACTGATATCACCAGCCTTAAAATGATGGAGGCGGCGTTGCGGGAGAGCGAGGAACAGTACCGTGACCTGGCGGAAAATGCCCCGATCGGCATCCTCACCTGCGACACCGAGGGGCGTATCACCTACGTCAACCAGCGTGGGCTTGAGATCCTCGGATCGCCAGGGGAGGAGGAGACCCGCAGGATCAACCTCCTGACCTTCCCCTCTCTGGTCCGGATCGGGTTTGCAGAAATGCTTCGAAAAACCATGGATTCCGGCAGGCCCATCCCTGCCATTGAGGGAGAATACTGTACTAAGTGGGGAAAAGCAGCCTATTATCGCGTACACTTCTCACCCATTCTCTATCAGGGAACGATAACCGGCGCCCGGATCATCCTGGACGATATATCCGAGCATAAAAAAGCTGAAGGCGCCCTCAATAAGGCAAACAAGAAACTCCAGCTCCTCTCAGGGATCACCCGCCACGATATCCTGAACCAGATCATGGTAATCCAGGGATACCTCGATCTTGCAAAGGATGTGGATAAAGACCCGGCACTCTCAGAGTTTTGTGGGTATGTGGGCAGGGCGGCGGCAGCCATCCAGCGGCAGATCGAGTTCACCCGCGAGTATGAGCAACTGGGCCTAAAGGAACCCACCTGGCTCTCCCTGGGCGGCCTGATTGAAGAGAGCGATGATCCCCGCCTTCCAATCAGGCATGAATGCCGCGGCATCTCAATCTATGCTGACCCGATGATAGAGAAGGTCTTTTCGAACCTGATGGACAACACCATCCGCCATGCCGAAGGGGCAACCGGCGTGCAGATCAGGTGTTCAAAGAGCGGATCCGCCCTCATGATCACCTGGGAGGATGACGGCCCCGGTGTCCCTGATGATCAAAAGGGGCGGATCTTTGAACGTGGGTTTGGGAAGAACACCGGCCTTGGCCTCTTCCTTGCACGCGAGATCCTCGGGATCACCGGGATTGCCATCGCTGAGACCGGGGTGTATGGGGAAGGGGCGAGGTTTGAGATGCTGGTTCCAGAAGGCGGGTACCGGATCGATGCCTGACCTCATCCCCTCAGGACCGTAGGCAGGGTTTCGCCTGCTTCAATTCCAGGGGCCGCGGATCCGCAGACACCTCGGGCATGAGGGACAGTCGGTGCCGGGATGAAAGTGAGAGTATAAGAAGGGAAAATATGTTTTTCGCCAGGAATTTAAAGATAATAGTAAACGCCGGGGGGGAGATTTGAACTCCCGAGGTGTCAGACACCAGTAGCTTTCGAGGCTACCGCCTTCCCGGACTAGACTACCCCGGCACTGCGTGGGTAAAAATATCTGTCGGCAGTCCAGATAACCTTTACGATGGAATGCACGCTCCACTTCCCCCGCGAGGGGGTGACGCTCACCTACACCGGCGCCGCCGGCGACACCTGGGAGACGGCCCTCCTATCCCTCGGAGTGAACCCCGACACCGTCATCGTCTTTGCAAACGGCGTACCGGTTCCGCAGGACGATGAGATAAAAATAGATGAGGCCGAGATAATCTCGACCTGTTCGCGCGGGTAAATGTGGCTGTTCAGGCCATCGGGCCTGCACCCGGACCCTTCTTGACCGTAACAAACATATCGTCGACGCGGATGAGCATGCTCGCCATCTCGGCGGCCGACATGATCGCCTGCTTCTTCACGCGGGCGGGCTCGAAGACGCGCTCCTCCTTCATGTCGATGATCTCGCCGGTGTAGACGTTGAGCCCGGCGTACTTCTGGCCCTGTGCATGGGCCTGCTTGAGGGCGACCACCTTGTCGATCGGGTCGAAGCCCGAGTTCTCTGCAAGGGTCTTTGGAACCTCCTCGAAGACATCGGCGAAGGCCTCAAGGGCGATCTGGATCCGGCCGCCGACGGTCGCCGCATACTCGCGGATCTTAAGCATCATCTCGGTCTCGACCGAGCCGCCGCCGACGACAAAGGTCCGGTCTTCGAGGGCGTCCTGAACGACCCGCCGGGCGTCTTCGACGGCGCGCTCCAGTTCGTCGATCAGGTGCTGGGTCGAGCCGCGCAGCAGGATGGTGACCGCCTTCGGGTTCGTGCACTCGGCAATCTTCACGAGCTCGGCGTCCTCGACCTGCTCGACATATCCAGCCGTGCCGAGCACTTCGGGGGAGAGTTCATGGACCTTGTTCACGATCACGCCGCCGACCGCCTTTGCCATGAACTTCATGTCATTCTCCTTGACGTCCTCGACGGCGAAGATGCCGTACTTCGCAAGGTAATACTGGACGGCGTCGGCGATGCCCTTCTGGCAGAACACGACATTGGCGCCGGCGTCCCTGACGGCGTCCGCGAGTTTCTTCAGGCTCTCGCGCTCCTGTTCGCCGAAGGCGGCGAGCTGCTCCGACCCCGAGATCTTGATCTTCGACTTCACCTGGGTCTTGGTGATCTCCAGGGGCTGGGCAAGGAGGGCGACCTTCGCTCCGACAACCTTCCGCGGCATGCCGTCTGAGACCCGCTTCTTGTTGATGACGACGCCCTTTACGAGTTCGGCGTCGTTCATCGTCTCGCCGACCTCCTTGGTGACCATCACGTCGTCCTCGTCGATGACGAGTTTACCGTCCTTCTCCTCGGCGATGCTCTTCACCGCATCGACGATGATCCCGGCGACCTTCTCCTTCACCGACTCGATCGACTTGCCGGTCATCGAGGTGGAGGCGATCTGGAGGAGGATCTCGCGGTCCTCGGGGGTGACGGTGATGGTGAGGTCTTTGAGGATCTCAAGGGCCTTCTCCATGCCCATGCGGTAGCCGTGGGCGATGACCGTCGGGTGGATCTCCTTGGCAAGCATCACGCCGGCCCGCTCCATCATCGCTCCGCCGAGGATGCAGGCGGTGGTGGTTCCGTCGCCGACCTCGTCGTCCTGGGTCTCGGCGACCTCGACCATCATCTTCGCGCCGGGGTGCTGGACCGAGAGCTC
>ENA-ORXD01002040-ORXD01002040.1-sediment-metagenome-genome-assembly--contig:-NODE-2040-length-14547-cov-4.832481_pt1 | contig 14547 bp, 14 predicted proteins | sample MGYA00237862_ERZ511471 | MGnify/ENA metagenome assembly ERZ511471 | reverse complement strand
CGCGTGCCTACCTCGAGGGCTACTACTACAAGCCGCGCGCCGACTGGGAGCTGCTCGTCGAGCACCACGAGGGCCTCATCGCGCTCACCGGCTGTTTGAGCGGCAAACCGTCGCAGCTTCTCAAGGACGGCAACGACGAGGCCGCCTACGAGTTCGTGCGCAACCTGGCGGAGCTGCTGGGGCCCGAGAACGTCTTCATCGAGCTGCAGGATGCGGGGCTGCCGGAGCAGCACGAGATGCTGCCCAAGCTCGTGGCGCTGGCCGAGCGCGCCGGCTTGCGTACCGTGGCCACCAACGACGTGCACTACCTCTGCGACACGGACTGTCACGCCCACGACGCACTGCTCTGCATCCAGACGCAGAGCAACCTCGCGGACGAGAACCGCATGAAGTACGGCAGCGAGGAGTTCTATCTCAAGTCGGCCGAGGAGATGCGCGAGCGCTTCGCCGCCTACCCCGGCGCCTGCGACGCCACGGTCGAGATCGCCGAGCGCTGCAACGTCGAGCTGGACTTCGGCGACTACAAGCTGCCCTCGTACCCGGTACCCGAGGGTGCAACGGAGGCGGGGTACCTGCGCGAGCTCTGCGAGCAGGGCATCGTGCGCCGCTACGGCGCCGAGCCCGGCCAGGAGGTGCGCGAGCGTCTGGACTTCGAGCTCGGCGTGATCGGCGAGATGGGCTTCGACGCGTACTTTCTCATCGTCTGGGACTACGTGAAGTACGCCAAGGACAACGGCATCGCCGTGGGACCCGGCCGCGGTTCGGCCGCCGGGTCCATCGTGAGCTACGCGCTGGGCATCACCGACATCGACCCGCTCAAGTACGACCTCCTCTTCGAGCGCTTCCTCAACCCGGGCCGTAAGAGCATGCCGGACATCGACATGGACTTCAGCGTCGACCGGCGCGGCGAGGTCATCGACTACGTGGCGCGCAAGTACGGTCGCGATCACGTGGCGCAGATCATCACCTTCGGCACGATGGCGGCGCGGGCCGCGGTGCGCGACGCCGCCCGGGTCATGGGGTTGCCCTACGCGGTCGGCGACAAGATTGCCAAGATGATCCCCGAGCAGGCGCCGCCGGCGACCTTCAAGGAGGCCATGGCCAAGGGTTCGGAGCTGAGCCAGGTGTGCGAGACGGACGCGCAGGTCAAGGAGGTCGTCGACCTGGCGATGTCGTTCGAGGGGCTCATCCGCAACGACTCCATCCACGCCGCCGCGGTGGTGATCAGCGACCGGCCGCTCACCGAGTACCTGCCGTTGCAGCAGAAGGGCGACGCCGAGATCGTCACGCAGTTCGACATGAACGACGTAGCCAAGCTCGGCCTGCTCAAGATGGACTTCCTGGGGCTACGCAACCTGGACGTCATCGAGGCGGCCCTGGAGATCATCGCGAAGACGGACGGCGTGCGCATCGCCATCGACGAGCTGCCGCTCGACGACGAGAAGACCTACGCGATGCTGGCGCGCGGCGACTCAACCGGCGTGTTCCAGTTCGAGAGCGCCGGCATGCGCGAGGCGTTGCGCGACGTGAAGCCGACGCGCTTCGAGGACCTCATCGCCATCGTGGCGCTGTACCGGCCGGGGCCGATGCAGTACATCGCCACGTACGCGCGCAACAAGCGCGACCCGGCCTCGGTGGCCTACGACCACGAGGCCCTGCGCCCCATCCTCGAGCCTACGCACGGCGTGACCATCTACCAAGAGCAGTACATGGCCATCGCCCGGCGCGTGGGCGGCTTCAGCCCTGCGCAAGCGGACGACCTGCGCAAGGCCATCAGCAAGAAGAACAAAGACCTGATGGCCACGCTCAAGGAGCCGCTCATGCGGGGCCTGGCCGCCAGCGGCCTGCCGCCCGCGATCGCCAACAAGCTCTGGGCGAGCTTCGAGGCGACCGGCGACTACTCGTTCAACAAGAGCCACGCCGCCTGCTACGCGATGATCAGCTACCGCACGGCGTGGCTGAAGGCCAACTACCCGGTCGAGTACATGGCGGCGCTCATCTCGAGCGTCATGAATACCAAAGACAAGGTGCCGTTCTACGTGAACCAGTGCCACGAGCTCGGCCTCGACGTGCTGCCGCCGGACGTCAACGAGAGCGACGTCGGCTTCACGGTCGTGCACGGCAAGATCCGCTTCGGCCTGAACGCCGTCAAGGGCGTGGGGCGCGGCGCCATCGAGTCGATTATCGCCGCGCGCGCGAGCGGCCCGTTCACCTCCATCTACGACTTCTGCGGTCGCGTCGACTCGCAGGTCGCCAACAAGCGCGTGCTCGAGGCGCTCATACGCAGCGGCGCCTTCGACAGCACCGGCGACCCGCGGCGCGGCATGCTGGAGGCGTTGGGCGCCGCCATGTCCGCCGGCGAGCGGCGGCGCAAGGATGCCGCCGACGGCCAGGTGGGGCTCTTCGACGTCATGGCCCCCGACGACGTGCACGCCCACCGGCCGCAGGTGCCGGCCGTCGAGTTCGACCAGGCGACGCTGCTCAAGGGCGAGAAGGAGGCGCTCGGCCTGTACGTCTCGTCGCACCCGTTGCAGGGCCTGCGCGAGCAGCTTCGCGAGGAGACGGAGGCGTCTGTGGCGACCGTCGACGATCGCGACGACGGCGTCGTGCTCTGGACCGGAGGCATCGTCGCCAACGCGCAGAAGAAGGTCAGCAAGAACGGCGGCATCTGGCTCGCCTTCCGTCTCGAGGACGTCGACGGCGGCGTCGAGTGCCGCGCTTGGCCGGCGATCTACGAGCAGTTCAAGGAGCTTCTCATCGAAGACGCCATCGTCAAGGTCAAGGGTCGCGTGGAGCGCAAGGCCGAGGCCGGTACGACGCTGATCGCCCTCGAGGTCCTGCCCTTCTCAGGCGTGAGTGAGTACCGTCCGCTGACGCTCACCATCGACGCGGCCCGTCTGCAGCCGTCGGCCATCGAAGACCTGGCGCGCGTGCTCTCCGACTTCCCGGGGGAAGTGCCCGTGGTGGTGAACATGGTGCGCGACGAGCAAACCGCGCGCTTGCGGGTCGGCGACCGCTTGCGCGTGGCGCCGGTGGCCGGTCTGTACGCCGAGCTCAAGGCCTTGCTCGGCGAGAGCTGCATCAGCGCCGGATGATGCCCGCTCCGTCTGTCACGAGGAGCGGCCGATGATCCCCGAAGGCATGCGCGACATCCCGCCGCCCTGGTCCGGGCAGCGCCGCGCCCTGGAGGAGCTCATCCGGCGGCGCTTCGAGGCCTACGGCTACGACGAGGTGCTCACGCCTTGGCTCGAGTTCGCCGAAACCTTCGCCGCCGCCGAGGACGACACGTTGGCGGCGGGCTACCGAGTATGGGACGAGCAGGGCCGCCAGCTCCTCGTGCGCACGGACATGACCGTGCCCGTGGCGCGGCTCGCGGCGACGCGCTTCAGCGACGAGCCGCTGCCGCTGCGCTTCTACTACAGCGCGCCGTGCATCCGTCCCTGGGCGCCGCAGCGTGGCCAGGACGGCGAGTTCGTGCAGGCCGGTGCGGAGCTGCTCGGCCTGCGCTCGGCGGCCGCCGACGCGGAGGCGGTGACGCTGCTCTGCGACGTGCTCGCGGCCTCGGGGCTGCGCGACTATCGCATCGCGCTCGGCACGGTCGCCTTCCATCGTGCCCTGGTCGATTCGCTCGGCCTCGGCGAGGAGGATCGCGTCAAGGTCCTCGAAGCGCTGCACGACCGTGACTACCCGTGGCTGGAGAGCATCGCCGGCAAGTCCCATTTGGGCGACGCCGCCCGCGTCGCGCTCCAGCGCAGCCTCGAGCTCAGCGGCACGCGCGACGGCCTTTTGCAGGCGCGCAAGCTGGTCGCCAACGCCGCCATGGAGGAGGCCATCGAGCGGCTGCTCGACGTGCACGAGCTCGTCGAGGAGGCGGGGTACGGCGACGTGCTGAACTTCGACTTCGGGCTCTTCCAGGATCTGAGCTACTACAGCGACCTCGTCTTCGAGGCCTACGCGCCGGGCGTCGGCCTGCCGATCGCCTCGGGCGGTCGCTACGACGGTCTGCCGGCGCACTACGACTGGGACGTGCCCGGCGTCGGCTTCGCGATCGGCCTCGATCGCCTCGAAGAGGCGCTCGAGGAGGCCGAGGCGATGCCGCCTTCCGGGCCGCCCGTGCTGACCTTCGTCGGCGGTCTGGAGCGGCCGGCCAAGGCGCAGGAGCTGCGCCGCCTCGGCTGGCGGGTGGCCTGCCTGCCCGAGGACGCGGCCACGGAGGCGTGGCCGCGCCTGACGAGGCGCGGCTCCGTGTTCGTGGTCGAAGCAGCGCGAGGGAGCGGTGTCTCGGGCACCTGGCGAGAGGCGCTCAAGTACCTCGAGCAGTCGGCCGGGCGCCCGTGAGGAGGATCGCCGTCGCCTGCGACGGGGAGGCGCTGCCGGTCGACCTGCTCGACCTGCTGGCCGCCGCCAAGCTACGGGTGGACGGCCTGCGCCGGTGGCGCTCGCGCGAGGGTGCCTCGCTGACGATCCGCGAGGGGGAGCTCGAGTGGCTCGTGGCGCCCAGTGACGACGTCATCGCGGCCTGCTCGTGCGGCGCCGCCACGGCCGGCGTCGTCGGCAAGGATCTCCTGCTGGAGCGCGGCGTCGGCCTCTGCGAGCTGCTCGATCTCGATGTGGCGCGCGGGCGGCTCGTGCATGCCGTGCGTCGTGACGCGCGGCCTTCGAGCCGCCGGCCGCGCATTGCCACCTGCTATCCGCACGCCACGCGCGCCTGGTTCGCCGCGCGGGGCAGGGACGTGGACACGCTGGCGGTGGCCACGCCGGCGCTGGCCGTGACCCTGGGGATCGCCGACAGTGCCGTCGACCTGGAGGCGCGGCTGACGGCGGACGAGGGGGAGTGGATCGTCCCGACCGAGGTCGCGGCCTGCAGCGCTCGCCTCGTCGCCGGCCGCCAAGCGCGCGTCCTGCACGCCTCGGAGCTTGCCGAGCTCATCGACCGCCTCCGCGAGGCACAGGGGGAAGAAGCATGAAGATCCTGCCCTGGAACAACGACGTCGCCGCGACGGTGGCCGCCCTGCGCGACTTCGCGCCGCCGGCCGCCGAGGTGAGCGCCGCCGTGACGGCGATCGTCGCCGACGTGCGGGCGCGCGGCGACGAAGCGGTCCGCGCGCACACGCTGCGCCTGGACGGCGTCGAGTTGCCCGCCGAGTATGCCGTCCCGGTCGAGGATCTGGAGCGTCACCTCGCGGACCTCGGCGCCGAGCTGCGGCGGGCGCTCGAGCTGGCCGCCGAGAACGTGCGCGCCTACCACCGGCGCGAGGCCCCCGGACCCTGGCGCCGGCGTCTCGGCCAGGGCCAGGTCGTGGGCCAGGAGGTCATCCCGCTGGCGGTCGCCGGCCTCTACGTGCCCGGCGGCCTGGCCAACTACCCCTCCTCCGTCCTGATGACGGCCATTCCGGCTCAGGTGGCCGGCGTCGGCCGCGTCGTCGTCTGCTCGCCGCCGCGTCGCGGCGGCGGCCCCGCCGCGGGGGTGGCCGCCGCCTGCCGCCTGCTCGGCGTCGACGATCTCTACCCGATCGGCGGCGCCCAGGCCGTCGCCGCCATGGCGTTCGGCACGGCGACCGTCCCGCGTTGTGACGTCATCGTCGGCCCCGGCAACGCCTACGTCACCGAGGCCAAGCGCCAAGTCATGGGCCAGGTCGGCATCGACGGCTTGGCCGGGCCGAGCGAGGTGCTCGTCATCGCCGACGAGCTTGCCGATCCGGAGTGGCTGGCCGCCGACCTCCTGGCTCAGGCCGAGCACGGCTCCGGGTCGATGGCCTGCCTCGCGGATATCGGCGGCTGCATGGCCGAGCCGGTCGCCCGCGCCGTCGAGGCCTTGGGCGCCGAGCTCGGCATCGGTCACCACAACGTCGCCGTCGTCGCGTGTCCCGGCAGGGAGGCGGCGGCGGCGCTCTGCAACTCCTTCGCGCCGGAGCACCTCGAGTTGCATACGGCCGACGCGGCGGCGCTGGTCGGCCTCATCCGCAACGCCGGCGCCATCTTCGTCGGGCCGTACGCGGCGACCGCCTTCGCCGACTACGCCGCGGGCAGCAACCACGTCCTGCCCACGGGCGGGTCGGCGCGCTTCGCCCAAGGCCTCTCCGTGACTGCTTTCCAGAAGCGGGTGGCTGTGGTAGAACTCGACGGCGCCGCCGCCGCGGCGCTTGCGCCGCACGTGGCGGCGATCGCAGATGAGGAGGGGCTGCGCGCGCACGCTCGCTCGGCTCGCCTCCGCGCCCGCAAGGAGCAGGCATGACCACGCGCCGCGCCGACGTTCGTCGCACCACCAACGAGACCGACATCGCGCTGTCCCTGACCATCGACGGCTCCGGTCAGGCGAGCGTGTCGACGGGCATCGGGTTCTTCGACCACATGCTCGAGCTGTTCGCGCATCACGGCGGCTTCGACCTCAGCGTCAAGGCCGACGGTGACCTCGATGTCGACGGCCATCACACCGTAGAGGACGTCGCCCTGGCGCTCGGCCAAGCGCTGCGCGAGGCCTTGGGCGACAAGGCCGGCATCCGCCGTTACGGCTCGTTTCTGCTGCCCATGGACGAGGCCCTGGCGATGGTCGCCCTCGACCTCTCCGGGCGTCCCTACTTCGTGCATGACCTGCAGCTCGGGGGGGTGCGCATCGGCGCCTTCGACGGCGACTTGGCGGCGCACTTCTTCCGCTCGCTGGCCATGCAGGCCGGCATCACGCTGCACGTTCGCCTCCTCGCCGGCGGCGACGCGCACCACATCGTCGAGGCGGTCTTCAAGGGCGTCGCCCGGGCGCTGGCGCAGGCCTGCGAGCGCGGCGCCGCGGAGGGCGTGCCGTCCACCAAGGGACTGCTCTGATCCCGGTGATGGCGAGCGAGCGGCCGCACATCGCGCTCGTCGACTACGGCGCCGGCAACCTCGCCAGCGTCGCCAAGGCGCTCGAGCGCAGCGGCGCCGACGTGCGCCTCACGGCCAGCCCGGCGGAGGTGCGCGCCGCCGACGCGGTTGTGCTGCCCGGCGTGGGCGCCTTTCGCGACGCCGCCGAGCGGCTGAGCACCAGCGGGCTCGGCGCCGTCGTCACCGAGCGCATCGCCGCCGGCGTGCCCTTCCTCGGCGTCTGCCTTGGGCTGCAGCTGCTCTTCGAGAGCAGCGGCGAAGGCGGACGCTGGGCGGGCCTCGGCGTCTTTGCCGGCACCGTCGAGCGTCTCGAGACCAAGCTCAAGGTGCCGCACATCGGCTGGAACGAGCTCACCTGGCACGAGGCCGGCGGCGAGATGGCCGGCGGCCTGCCGGACGGCGTGGCCGTCTACTTCGTGCACTCCTACGCGGCGCGGCCCGCTGACCCGGGCATCATCGCCGCGACCACCAACTACGGCGGGCCGGTGGTCGCCGCAGTGGCGCGCGCCAACGTGTGGGCGGTACAGTTTCATCCTGAGAAGAGTTCGCGAGCCGGGCTGCGGATGCTGGCCGGGTTCGTACGGCGTGTCCAACAGGGGGTGCACGCACAGTGATCATCTTTCCTGCGGTCGACATCCAGGGCGGCAAGGCGGTGCGCCTGCGGCGCGGCGACTTCAACGACGTCACCGTGTTCGGCGACGATCCCGTCGATCTCGCCAAGGAGTGGGAGGCGGAGGGCGCCGAGGCGTTGCACGTCGTCGACCTGGACGCGGCGCGTACCGGCGAGCTGGTCAACGTCGACATCGTCGAGCGTATCGTCAAGGCGGTGAACATCCCCGTGCAGTACGGCGGCGGCGTGCGCAGCGTCAAGGCGCTCGCCCTGATGGCCGGCCTCGGCGTTCACTGGGTCGTCATGGGAACCGCCGCCATCACCGCCACCCACCTTCTTGACGACGCGCTCGACTGGCTCGGCGAGCGCCTCGTGGTCGGCATTGACTGCAACGGCGGCATGGTGGCCACGCACGGCTGGCAGCAGCGCTCGCAGATGACCGCCCTGAAGTTCGTCAAGGTCCTCGAGGAGCACGGCGTCAAGCGCGTCGTGTACACGGACGTGGCCCGCGACGGCATGCTGAGCGGCCCGGACTTCAAGGGCCTCGAGGAGCTCGCCGTGTCGACCACGCTCGAGATCGTCGCCTCGGGCGGCATCACCTGGCTCGACGACCTCAAGCGCCTCGCCAAGCTGGGCGCCCCGAACATCGTCGGCGTGATCGTCGGGCGCGCCTTCTACGAGGGCTCGTTCACGGTCGCCGAGGCCCAGGCCGTCTTCAAGCGCTGAGACCCGCGGAGCGTCGGCGATGCACATGAAGCGCGTCATACCGTGTCTCGACGTGCGCGGCGGCCGCGTCGTCAAGGGCGTCAACTTCGTCGGTCTGCGCGACGCCGGCGACCCGGTCGAGCTCGCCGCGCGCTACGACGCCGAGGGCGCCGACGAGCTCGTCTTCCTGGACATCACGGCCTCGCACGAGCGCCGCGAGATCATCGCTTCGCTCGCGGCGCGTTGCGCGGAGCAGGTGTTCATCCCGTTCACGATCGGCGGCGGGCTGGCCAGCGTCGAGGACGTGCGCCTTATCCTCGCGGCCGGCGCCGACAAGGTGACGATCAACACGGCTGCGGTCGAGGACCCGGAGCTTGTGCGGCGCTGCGCCGAGCGCTTCGGCTCGCAGTGCATCGTGGTCGCCATCGACGCCAAACGCGTGCCGGGGAGCATGGAGTCGGGCCGGCCGCGCTGGGAGGTCTACGTGCACGGCGGGCGCACCGCGACGGGCATGGACGCGATCGAGTGGGCGGTGCGCGCCGCCGACCTCGGCGCCGGCGAGTTCATGCTCACGAGCATGGACCGCGACGGCACGCTGGACGGTTACGATCTCGAGCTCACGCGCGCCGTGGCGCGCGCCGTGGACGTGCCCGTCATCGCCTCCGGCGGCGTCGGCACCCTCGAGCACCTGGCGCAGGGCTTGCTCGAGGGTGAGGCGGACGCCGTCCTGGCGGCCAGCATCTTCCACTACGGCGCCTTCTCTCTGGCCGAGACCAAGGCGTACCTCGCGGGGCGCGGCATCCCCGTGCGCCCGGTGGTCGAGGAGCAGGCCGAGAACGTCGCAGCCGCGGCGGCGGGCGGCGAGGCTGTGGGCGGCGAGGCTGCGGGCGGCGCGGGTGAGGGCGCGAGGGCCGCGAACGACGCGCCGGCGAGCTCCGGCGCGCCCGCCCCGTAACGCGCGCCGCCCATGCCCGGCGACGACCGCATCGAGCTCGGCGCGCTGGCGCCGCACGAGTTCCCCGAGCTGGCGCGGCGCATTCGCGCCGCGCGCCTCATCTGTTTTCCCACCGACACGGTGTACGGCGTCGGCGGCGCCGTGTCGCCCGAGGTCGGCGAGGCGCTGATCGCCGCCAAGGGGCGCGACCCGGGCAAACCGCTGCAGGTGATCTTCCCGACGCCGGCGCTGCTCGAGGCTCGCTTGGCGCTGCCGCCGGTCTTGCTCGCCGCATGCCGTGCGCTTCTGCCCGGCGCGGTGACGCTGGTCGTTCCGTATCCGCGCGGCTGGACGTTCCCGCCGCCGGCGGCCACGCTCGGCGTGCGCGTGCCGGCGTGGCCGTCCGCCGCTCGCGTGCTGGCCACGCTGGACTTCCCGCTCGTCGCTTCGAGCGCCAATCCGAGCGGCGGGCCGCCGCCGGCGTCGCTCGGCGAGGTCGACGCCGCGCTCTTGGCGCGCTGTGACTTGGTGCTCGACGCCGGTCCCGTCGGCGGCCTCGCCTCAACGGTCGTCGACCTTGCCGACTTCGCAACGACGGGGCGCTGGTCCGTGCTGCGCCCCGGCGCGCTCCCGGAGGCGGAGGTCGCGGCTCGCCTGGCGGCGGCCGCGCCCGAGCAGCACGTCCACCTCCAGGGCACGTCGTGAGCACCCTCGCCTTCCACCAGGTCGACGTCTTCGCCGAGCGGCCGCTGGCCGGCAATCCGCTGGCTGTGGTGTTTGCCGCCGACGGCCTTTCGTCGCAGACCATGCAGGCCGTCGCGCGCGAGATGAACCTCTCCGAGACGACCTTCGTGCTGCGCCCGGAAGGGGCCGGCCACGTCCGCGTGCGCATCTTCACGCCCGCCGTGGAACTGCCCTTCGCCGGGCATCCGAGCGTCGGTACGGCCTGTGAGCTGGTACGCCTCGGGATCGTGTCGGCCGAGGAGCCGCTGACGCGCGTCGTCCTCGAGCTCGGCGTCGGCCCCACGGCGGTCGACGTCGTCGTGCGCGCCGGCGCGCCCGTCGCGGCGACCGTGCACCAGGGGCCGCCGCGCTTCGGCCCCGAGATCCCGCGCGACGAGGCGGCGGCCGTGCTCGGCCTGGACGCCGCCGACCTGCACCCGGAGCTGGGGCCGCTCTGCGCCGCGACCGGACTCACCTATGCGCTCATCCCCCTCGTCTCTCCCGAGGTTCTTGCGGCCGTGAACCTCGACATGCGCCTCTTGCCGGCTTTCGAGCGCGCCTACGCCGAGGTCTACCCCTTCGCCTTCACCGGCGAGGCCACGCCGTGGGTGGAGGCCCGCGGCCTCTTCCCGCTGGTCGGCGTGCCCGAGGACCCGGCCACCGGCAGCGCCGCCGGGCCGCTCGCCGCCGCGCTCGCGCGCGCCGGTTTGCTCGCCCCCGGCGAGCAGCGCGTCGTGCTTCAGGGCCGGCAGATCGGCCGGCCGAGCTCGCTCACCGTGGCCGTGGCGGGCGACCCCATCCGCGACGTGCTCGTCGGCGGCCCGGTGCGCCTCGTCGCGCGGGGCGAGCTCTACCTCCCGGACTGATAGAATCCGCTGGCCGTGAGACGAGGCCTCCTCACGCCGCGCGCGGCGGGGGAGCGCCGGCGTCGCAACTCGACCGAGGGAGCCACCGTGAAGATCGCCGCCGGCGCCGACCATGCCGGGTACGCCGTCAAGTCCTACATCGTGCGCCGCCTGCGCTCGCAGGGCCACGAGGTCGTCGACGTCGGCCCAGACTCGAGTGAGACGTCCGTGGACTACCCCGTCTACGCTCACCGCGTCGCCGGAATGGTGGCCGCGGGTACCGCGGATCGCGGCCTGCTCGTCTGCGGCACGGGCCTCGGCGTCTGCATGGCGGCCAACCGTCACAAGGGCGTGCGCGCGGCGGCCTGCACAACGCCGCACCTCGCCGAGATGTCGCGCCGTCACAACGACGCCAACGTCCTCTGTCTCGCCGGCCGCCTGCTGAGCGAAGACGAGGCGTGGGCGATCACGGAGGTCTGGATGGCCACGCCGTTCGAGGGCGGCCGCCACGAGCACCGCGTCGATCTCATCGACGCCGGCGCCGCGGAGGGCGTCCTGTGAGCCCCGTCGGCCGCGAGTGGCGCCGCGAGCCGCTCTACCACCTCGACCCGGAGCTCAACGAGCTCTTGCGGGCGGAGCTCATCCGCCAGCAGGAGACCCTGGAGCTGATCGCCAGCGAGAACTTCGCAAGCCGCGCCGTCCTCGAGGCGACCGGCTCGGTGCTCACCAACAAGTACGCCGAAGGCACGCCGGGGGCGCGCTACTACGGCGGTTGTGAGATCGTCGACCAAGTCGAGCAGCTCGCCATCGATCGCTGCAAGGCCCTCTTCGGCGCCGAGCACGTCAACGTGCAGCCGCACTCGGGCTCGTCGGCCAACCTCGCCGCCCTCTTCGCGCTGCTCGAGCCGGGCGACACGATGATGGCCATGGAGCTCACGCACGGCGGCCACCTCACGCATGGCCTGGGCATCAACTACTCGGGACGCACCTACAACGTGGTGCCGTACCACGTGCATCCGGATACGGAGACGATCGACTACGACGAGGTGCGCGCTCTGGCGCTAAAGCACCGGCCCAAGCTCATCATCTGCGGCTACAGCTCGTACCCGCGCACCGTCGACTTCAGTATCTTCCGGCAGATCGCCGACGAGACCGGCGCCATACTGCTCGCCGACATCGCCCACATCGCCGGCCTCATCGCCGCCGGCCTGCACCCCAATCCCGTGCCGATTTGCGACGTGGTGACGAGCACGACGCACAAGACGCTCACCGGACCGCGCGCCGGCCTCATCATGTGCCGGCAAGAGTACGCCAGGGCGATCGACCGCGCCGTCTTCCCGGGCATGCAGGGCGGCCCGCTGATGCATGTCATTGCCGCCAAGGCGGTCTGTCTGCGCATCGCCGCCAGCGACGAGTTCCGCCGCCTGCAGGAGCAGGTGCTGAAGAACTGCGCCGTGCTGGCCGAGACGCTGGCCGCCGGCGGCTTGCGCCTCGTCTCCGGCGGCACGGACGTGCACCTGGCCCTCGTCGATCTGCGCAGCACGGGCCTCAACGGCCTGCAGTGCCAAGATCTCCTCGAGCGCGTTAACATCACCGCCAATCGCAACGTCGTGCCCTTCGAGTCGAGCTCTTTCAACGTGGCCAGCGGCCTGCGTGTCGGCTCTCCTGCGGTGACGACCCGCGGCTTCCTCGAGGAGGACATGCGAACCACCGGCGAGCTCATGCTGCGCACCGTCGAGCACGCCTCAGACGCGAAGGCGCTGGCGGAGATCCGCGAGGAGGTGCTCGACCTGCTCGACCGCTTCCCGCTCTACGAGTTCCTGTGACGGCGAGCGGCGAGCGAGCGGACGGCCCGCCGGCGCGCCGCAGGCCGAGCTGGGACGAGTACTTCCTCCAGCTCGCGGCGCAGGCCTCGACGCGCTCGACGTGCCTGCGCCGCCAGGTTGGCGCCGTGCTCGTGCGCGACAAGCGCGTCCTGGCCACCGGCTACAACGGCGCCCCTCGCGGCGTCTCGCACTGCCTGGACGTGGGCTGCCTGCGCGAGCAGCTCGGCGTGCCGTCGGGTGAGCGGCACGAGCTCTGCCGCGCCATTCACGCCGAGCAGAACGCGGTCATCCAGGCGGCCGTGCACGGCGTCGCCATCGAGGGCGCCGTCCTGTACTGTACGCACCAGCCGTGCGTGCTCTGCGCCAAGATGCTCATCAACTGCGGTGTGCGCGAGATCCACTTCATCGAGGGATACCCGGACGAGATGGCGCTGGCGCTCATCGAAGAGGCCGGCGTGACGTTGCACAGGGAGGCTTCGCCATAGACGGGCCACTCAGTCTGGCGACCCCGACGCGGGCAGCCGTGCTGGGGTTCGTGATCGCGGTCGTCATCGTGTACGTGCTCACGCCGCTCATGGGCCGCCTCGCGAAGCGCACCGGGGTCGTGGATACGCCGAGCGACGAGCGCCGCATGCACGAGTTGGCCACGCCGCTGCTCGGCGGCTTGGGCATGTACATCGGCTGGCTGGCCGCCATCCTTCTCCTCGTGCCTATCGACCGCCCCGTGTGGGGCATCATCGGCGGCGCCACGATCGTCGTCGCCGTGGGACTCTTCGACGACCTTTACGAGCTGGAGCCGTCGGTCAAGTTCCTCGGCCAGCTTCTCGCCATCGCCGTGGCCCTCTACTTCGACATCCGTGTCGAGCGCATCGGTCTGCCGTTCACCGACGTGATGCTCGTGTTCCCGCCGCTGGTCTCGATCGTCGTCAGTGCGTTCTGGATGGCCATGATCATCAATATGGTGAACTTCATCGACGGTCTCGACGGTCTCGCCGCGGGCGTCTGCGGCATCGCCGCCGTCACCTTCGCCGTGATCGCGCTGGGCACGCGCTTCGGCGCCATGGGCGTGATCGCCGCCTGTCTCGCCGGCGCGACCTTCGCCTTCCTGCGCTTCAACTTTCATCCCGCCAGCATCTTCATGGGCGACGCGGGGTCGATGCTGCTCGGCTTCGTCCTCGCCTGCGTGAGCGTCGAGTCCGTGATGAAGGGCACCGCGGCCATCGCCCTCGTCCTGCCGCTCCTCGTCCTGGGCGTGCCGTTCATCGACCTCTCGCTGATAGTCTGGCGACGCTGGCGCCGCGGCGTGCCGTTCTACTCGGCCGGGCAGGACCACGTCCACCACGACCTCGTGCTCGTGCACGGCTTCTCGCAACGCAAGAGCGTGCTGCTGCTCTACTCCTGGTGTCTCTTGCTCAGCGGCCTGGCCATCGCGGTGTGGCGGGACAACACGCCGGCGACGGTGATCCTCGGCCTGGCCGCCGGCGCCGCGACGCTCTACATGGCGCGGCTCCTCAGTCGTTACCGCTCGCGGCGGCGCGGCACGCTCGCCGGCCCCCTTGCGGATGCCGGCGAGAAGACGCCGCCGCACGCCTCCGACGAGACGCCGCCGGATGCCGGCGCTCCGCCGTCGGAAGGGCCACGGCGTTGAGTCTCTCGCGGCACGGCAGGTTCGCCGCGGGCGCGCGCACGGGCGCCGCGCAAGCGGTGCACGCATCTTGCTTGCGCTCGGACCGGCAGGTATAGTGTGCAGCCAGAGCGCCCCGGGGATGACAGGAAGGACAGCCGCAGGCCAATCACTACGGCCGAGACTGTCGCCTACATGGTGCTGGGAGGGATAGTCACAGGTCTCGGTCTGGGAGCCGGTGTCGACTGGCTCATCGGTACGTTTCCTCTCGTAAGCGCACTCGGTGTGTTCGCCGGGTTCGCACTGGCGCTCTACGCGATCTACATGGAAACGAAGTAGCTTGCAGAGAGGGGAGGCACCGATTCGCACGCGATTTGCAGCGCCGGTCGTTCTCAGCGCGATGATCGTCGTGTGCGCCGTCG